>WNGD01004599.1_pt1 | contig 33471 bp, 31 predicted proteins | sample 5400671 | NCBI WGS metagenome assembly WNGD01 (sample SAMN13153369, study PRJNA577476) | soil metagenome | isolation source: 40 cm soil or saprolite under grassland replicate 2 | place: USA:California | collected 2016-06-15 | reverse complement strand
GGAACATCGGACCCATGCCTTGGACTATGCCGTCGTGATCATATTGTGACATGAGTTCTCGCAGACCCTCCATAATTTCCGCACCGGTCAGGTGCATGTGCCGGATCGCGGCCGCGTCATCTCTCAAGAGTTCGTCCAGTGTAGCATTGGCAGCTGCGAGACACATCGAGTTCCCATTGTATGTGCCACCGTAGCCGATCTTGCCAGGGCCGATCATCCCCATCACGTCCCGTCGACCCGCGACCGCCGCGATCGGTGTGCCTCCGCCCAGTGCTTTGGCGTAGCACGCGAGGTCGGGTTTGACTCCGTAGAATTCCTGGGCCCCGCCTGGCGCGATTCGGAAACCGGTCAGCACCTCGTCGAAGATTAGTAGGGCGTCATACTTGTCTGCAAGTTCTCGCATAGATTTGAGATAGTCGTCTTTCGGTGGGATGACTCCTGCGCTGCCCATTACAGGCTCGGTGATTATTGCGGCGAGGTCGCTCGCGTTCCTTTTCAAGACCTTTTCTAAAGACACAGGGTCGTTCCACTGGGCGACGACCACGCTCCGAGATATTCCGTCGGGTATGCCTGGATAGTAGGGCAGCTTGGAAGGCGCCTGCTCGAGGCCTGCCACGACCGAGGGCGACTCGACGCTGAAGAGCACGTAGTCGTGGTGTCCGTGGTAGTGTCCTTCGAACTTTACTATTTTGTCTCGGCCGGTGAAGGCTCGGGCGATGCGAATCGCCTCCATTGTGGCTTCCGTCCCCGTGTTTGCGAAGCTGACCATCTCGGCGCAGGGAACTGCTGACTGAATTTTCTTTGCGACCTCAACTTCAAGCTCGGTGGTGGTTCCGAGCATCGTCCCATTCCGTATCTGGGCGCTAACGGCACTGAGGATTGCTGGGTTGGCTTGTCCGAGGACAACCGCTCCGTAGCTTGACAATAGGTCGACGTACTGGTTGTTGTCGACGTCCCAGACCCGTGACCCTTGGCCCTTCCGGAAGCTGATTGGGAAGGGCTCATGGGCGTATACCCTGACGTTGGACGAGGCTCCTGAGGGGAGGTGTTTCTTGGCCTCTTCGTAGAGGGCGAGTGATTGGGAGAAGTTGGTTAGTAGGGTTGGGAGTTGTCGGACGGTTCGTTTCTCGATGTCAATCTTGGCCTGGTTGACGGCGGTTTCGGCTTCGACTTGTGTGAACAACCATCATTCCAGCCTTGGTAGTCATTTAGGTCGTGGAGCTATATAAATCTGTATTTTTCCGGTGATTTTGTTAGGGTTTCGAACTTTTTATTCGTTCGCCACCGTTTCGAGGAAATCTGAACAGGGCAACCGCAAGACACGTCATCCCAACCCCTCGATTTGACCTCCGTCAAACAAGAATCACGCTGAAATTAGCTTATTTGCCTCGTTTGACTGCAGATCTATCGTATCCATTTTTCTCTTACCTTTTCTTTTTCTACTAACTATTCTCTTTCTGTTATCTATTTCTCGACCCCCCCGGGGGTACGTCAAAACAAAAAGCTCCTTCACACTTTCAAAATACAGCCTTCGACCTTTTTCCAGGTACTTCCTCCAGTCCCGTCAAGTAAGCAGATTCGGCAGTTTTGCCTGAAAGTCATTTTTACAAGAGCCCTCCCTAGACTATAAGGTATCATTGCGCGGGAAGCCCTTAGCCACCATAATATCAGCAGGCGTATCCAAGTTCGGCCGGCGAGAAGGTGTCTATGCCCGCGAACTCTTCGCCGAAGCCGCGTTATCCGCTTTCCACAGAGTAGAGAAGCTGGACCCTGGTAAGGACATCAAGGCCGCTTTCATCGGACAGATGAGCGAGGCATACGAGCACCAGGCCCACACCGCGCCGATCGCTGCTAGCTGGGCTGGACTCTTCCCTGCACCCGCGATGAGGATTGAGAATGCTTGCGCCTCTTCAGGGTCCGCGCTACGATGCGGTATAATGGCCATCATGTCCGGCCTCTACGACATCGTCCTTGTAGGTGGAGTGGAGAAGATGACCAACCAGCCGACTCCCGAAGTTACAGGTATTCTTGCAACAGCCTCCGACTATCCTTTCGAACAGTGGAATGGCATGACCTTCCCAGGACTATTCGCACTAATGGCGACGGCACACATGCACGAGTACGGCACGACGGAGGAGCAGATGGCCGCGGTTGCGGTCAAGAACCACAAGAATGGGGCTCTCAACCCGAACGCTCACATGCAGAAGGAAGTGACGATGGACGAGGTCCTAAAATCGCGACTAGTCTCTTGGCCTCTGAAGCTCTACGATTGTTCGCTCATAACTGACGGCGCGAGCGTCGTCATACTCACGAAGCCGAAGCTTGCCAAGAAACTAAGTGACAACTATGTCCACATAATCGGGACAGGTCAAGCCCAGGACACTTTCTGTTTACACGAGCGAGAAAGCCTGACCACCGTCAAGGCTGCCAAGACAGCGGCGCAAGAAGCTTACAAGATGGCCGACGTTCGACCAAAGGACATCAACGTCGCAGAGCTTCACGACTGCTTCACCATCGCAGAAATTATCGGTTATGAGGATCTCGGCTTCTGCCGACCGGGACAGGGAGGGAAGTACGTTGAGAGTGGCGCGCCAGACCTCAAAGGGTCCATGCCCGTCAACACGAGCGGCGGTCTCAAGTCGAAGGGTCACCCTGTTGGAGCGACGGGGACAGCCCAGATTCACGAATTATATTTGCAGTTGACTGATCAGGCAGACAGACGCCAAGTCAAGGATGCAAAAATCGGTTTAGCCCATAACCTGGGAGGATCGGGTGCTACTGCGGTGGTCCATGTTTTGAAGGGAAGCTAGACTATGAGCGAGCTACGAGATCCCACGATCGAGGAATTCTACAAGTACTGTAGCGAGCGGAAGCTCATGGCCGTTCGGTGCATACGATGCCGACAAGTCATGGTCCCTCCCAGAGCCATCTGTTCCAACTGTCGACATAGTCGAGTCGAATGGGTCGAGCTGAGCCAGCGAGGAAAACTCGTCACCTACACAATCGTCCACGTCTCACCACCACAGTTCAAACACATGACCCCGTACGCTGTCGGAATTGTCGAAATGCCAGAGGGAGTGAAGATTCCCAGCATTATCCGGACGTCTAGGCCGGAAGATCTGAAGATTGGTATGCAGCTCGAAGCCGACTTCAGCCCGAGACCACAGGAAGGTGGATGGCCCAACTGGCCCCGCTACTTCTTCAAAGAAACCGGTTAAGCGTTCAACTCCCACCAATCAGGGTCAGTTCTTAAATAACGGATTCAAGGTCACCTTTCTTCAACGGGGAGCTGGGATTCACCCGGCTGAGAGGATGGCTCTGCTGCCATCGACCCTTAGAACCTGATCCGGATAACGCCGGCGAAGGGAGGAGTCGAAGCCGTTCTTCTTTGCTGGGTTTCTCGGACCTCAGAAACCAAAGATGTCACAACTATGAAAGCTCCAGAAAAGCTCAGTAATTCCGCGAACGACTCCCATCTCGGAGAGAACTCCTCAACTCCTAGGAGGCTCAGGGTTGAGACGCCGTCTCTAACAATTGCCAGGATCGGTGCTTTCTCGGCCCTTGTCGCGGTTGGAACGATTCTCTCTAACGTTCTGTTTGGTTTTCCTCTTCCGCCGCCACTTTCCGAGATTACCGCTGCACCTGTATTCTACCTGGCCATAGCGGCCCTGTTTTCTCGTCGCATCAGCTTCTGGGCAACACTTATCGGATCAGCAGTGGGCGAGACGATGAACATTTTTCTCTTCGGAGAAGCTCCGGGAGCCTTTGCCCTGACATACGTCCCGGGTATAATCCTTGCTCGGGCACCTGAGGCGCTAATTGTCTACAAATTCCGAAATCGGTCACTTGGATTCCTAGCTTCGGGGATGGCGCTAGCCACCATATTCGAAACTGCCGTGTTCTTCATCATCGACTGGTTTGTTTATTCCTTAACAGCTTTCTATTGCCCTCAAACGCCTTGCGGGTCATCTGGGATCGTGAATGGCTTCGTGTTGGCATCTTTTGACTTTGGGACGCTGATAGACCTATTATGGATCCCGCTCGCCCTTATCTTAGTTGTCGCGGCGAGGAGAGCTTTCAACACACAATTCTTTAGCTGAAGATTCGCCCGGTCGAAAAAGTAAGTTGCATCTTGGAAAACTTAGCCTTGAAACGATGGCCAGTACCATCTGGCGCTTAACCGGTGCGAAATCTCACGCAGTAATCGTTGGGCCTACGCCGGGGGTCGACGTAGCTGTTCTCGATATCGGTGGAGGAAGGGTCTTGATAGCAAACAGCGATCCCGTTTCGCTAATCCCCTCGGTTGGACCTGAAGACTCGGCGAGAATGAGTCTGTATGAGGTGGCGTCTGATGTAGCGACCAGCGGCCGATCGGCGCGGTTCGTAATGCTTGATCTGAATCTGCCTCCAGGCATGTCTAACCAAGTTCTCAGTCGTTATTGGAAGGCGATCAACAGGACTTGCCTCGAACTTGGCGTCTCGATTCTCGGCGGTCATACTGGCCGCTTCGAAGGGTGCAATTATTCCATAATTGGAGGAGCCACAATGTGGACAACGTGTCGGAGAAATGAGTTCCTGACTTCCAGCATGGCTCGAGATGGCGACGATCTGATCTTTACGAGGAGCGCTGCCTATGGAGCTACGTCAGTGCTTACCCGAGCCTTCCCTCGAACGGTCCGCAAACATCTCGGACGATCCATTTTTGACAGGGCTTGGAAATATTTGCAAGGAGCTAATACGGTCAATGATTCTCTGTCAGCGGTCAAGGCAGGAATACACCAGCATGGTGTTACGGCCATCCATGATGTAACGGAAGGTGGAAGTCTAGCAGCGATCGACGAAATGGCTCGAGCGTCAAAGCTGGGAGGCACAGTGGATCTGGAAAGCATACCCATCTCCGAAGAGACGGAACTAATCTGCAAGCTATTCCGAATGGATTCTTTGACCTCCCTCGGGGAGGGAAGCCTGCTGATCGCGTGCAGACCAAATCGAACAAGACGGGTCATTGGGATTCTTCAGTCGATCGGTACAAAGGCCACTGTAATCGGACATTTGTCTTCCGGGACTCGGGGCATTTTCGGCGTCTCTAGTCGAGGACGGTTCAGGATTCGCTATCCTGATCGGGACCCGTACTGGAACGCGTACTGGAGGGCCCTGAGAAAAGGCTGGTCCTGAATGATGAGTCGATGTAAGGTCAGAATTCTACTTTGAGCTGTTCGTTATCGTGAGAGTAGATGTAGACAGGATTCTCGATTCTTCTCAGCGCATCAATGGATTCTAGACCTTGTGAGCCGCTGTATATCATCCCGGTTATGTTTCGCTTCTCAATGTTCTCAGGAAGGGGCGCGGCGTCGCCAGCGTAGACAATGTTTCTCCCCTTCCACTTCACAACAAGCGACTGGTGGCCGATAGTGTGTCCCGGTGTAGGCAGAACCTCGACTCCGTCTTCAATCTCGTATTTTCCGCGCACAGGCAAATAGTCGCCTTCAACGTCGAAGAAGGGTCGCAGGTAACTGACTCTCATAAACCGGTCCGGGAAGTAGGCATACCTGATTTCGTCTGTCTGAACCAGAAACTTACTATTCGGGAATAGACGGTTGTTACCGCAATGGTCAAAATGTAGATGGGTGTTTACGACCATGGTAATTTCCTCTGGACGCAAACCGTTCTTCTTGAGTGAATTGCGGAGTTCTTCCTCACGGGTTCTGATCACGTCGTGGAACTTTTGATAGCTGGGTGGGAGGATTCCGACGCCCGTGTCGACGATTATGTTCTCCTTCTCAGTCCGGACCAGGAGGGGTTTCAGAGCAGCCTTGTACTTTGTCCCTTGATATTTTCCGAAGACCAGAAAACTCTTGTCCAGTGTGAAGTAGCCGTCGCTGAGTAGTTTCACATCGATAACAGTCAATTCGAGATCATCTGAGCGATCTTCTTGAGGGGCTATAAGTTATCCCGGGACAGAGCGCGCTTCGAGAAGATCGCTGACAAGTTATCAAGGTCTATTTGGCCGCGTTCTACCGATACGAGCAAGGGAACGTGGCGCAAGTGAGACCACTCTGGACGCCTTCTGAGGACAGAATCCGCGAAGCGAATCTCACCAATTTCCTTGCGTTTGTCAATCAAAAGTACCGGCTCAAGATCAAATCCTATCCTGAGCTGCATAGATGGTCGGTTGACAAGGTCTCCGACTTCTGGTCAGCAATCTGGGACTACACAGGAATCGTCTGCTCCCGTCGGTTTGATACGGTCGTAGATGACCTTGCCAAGTTTCCCGGAGCCAAGTGGTTTTCGGGAGCTCGGCTGAATTTTGCCGAGAACCTTCTCAGACAGAGAGATGAGACCATTGCCCTGGTCTCAAGAGCGGAAGAGGGTCGCGGGTCACAGACCACCTATTCTGACCTTTTCCAAAGAGTGAGAAGCCTAGGAAATGCCCTCCGGAAGATGGGGATTGCTCCTGGAGACCGAGTGGCGGGCTACCTGCCAAACATTGAGGAGACGGCAATCGCGATGCTTGCAGCCACCAGCATCGGAGCTGTCTGGGCTTGTTGCGGCGCTGAGCTGGGTCCCGCAGCCGTCTTGGATCGTCTCGGCCAAGTCGAACCGAAAGTTCTGTTCGCCTCTAACGGGTACACCTACAAAGGTAAGGAGTTCAGCATCCTTCCCAACGTGGAGAAGGTTGTTGACGGAGTTCCTTCACTCAAGAAAATCGTTCTGACATCACATATCGGAGAAGCTGATGCAGGAGATCCTTCTAGCTCAGTTGCCTTTGATGACCTCACCAAATCTGAATTAGGCGAGGCTCGATTCGAGCAGTTGCCACCCGATCACCCCGTCTACATCATGTTCACCTCCGGCACAACTGGGAAGCCCAAGTGCATGGTGCAGGGAGCTGCCGGCGTATTGGTAAATCAGCTGAAGGAGACGATGTTACATACGGATCTCAAAAAGACCGACTGTGTAACATACATTGCCTCGCCGAGCTGGATGATGTGGAACTGGTTGATGAGCTGCCTGGCGGCAGGAGCCAGGATTGTTCTGCACGATGGAAACCCTCTCTATCCAGACTGGGGAGCCATGTGGAATATTATCCAAGAGGAAAAGATATCGATCTTCGGTTGTAGCGCTAGCTACATTAACTATCTAAGAAGCATCGGTGTGAAGCCTGGAACTACATACGATCTCTCATCCCTCCGAGAGATTTCTCAAACCGGCTCACCACTCTCTGCGGACGGGTTTGAGTGGGTTTACCGAGAAGTCAAACCGAATTTGCATCTGAATTCTATTTCAGGAGGGACTGACATCAACGGTTGTTTTGCCGGAGGAGTGCCGATCCTTCCAGTTTACGCCGGCGAGCTACAGGGTCCGGGACTTGGAATGAAGATCAACGTCTACAATGAAGATGGGAGGCCAGTTGTTGACGTAATGGGCGAGCTGGTCTGTGAGGCGCCGGCTCCGTCCATGCCCCTCCACTTTTGGAACGATCCCGCAGATCTGAGATACCGAGAAGCTTACTTCGAATACTACAAGCCGAAAGGGAAGAACGTGTGGAGACATGGAGACTATGTCATGATGCACAGCAAGACGGGGGGACTTACCTTCTATGGTAGATCCGACGCGGTGATAAAAGTCTCAGGGGTTCGCGTTGGCACTTCCGAGATCTATAATGTGGTCGAGAAGATGGCTGAGATCGCAGATAGTCTTGCAGTTGGCCAGAACTTGGGAGAAGACCAGAGAATCATTCTCTTCATCAAAATGGTCCCTGGACAGCGGCTATCAGAGGATCTGAAAGAGAAGATCAGAAAAGCCTTGCGAAAAGAGGCTTCACCAAAACATGTTCCCGCCTTGATTCTCGAGGTTCCCGACATTCCCTACACTCTTAACATGAAGAAGGTAGAGACAGCGGTCGCGAATATTGTAAACAATAGACCCGTGACCAACCGAGACGCTCTTGCAAACCCCGAATCCCTGAAGTTCTACTTAGAAATTCTTCCAGTCATCCAGAAGCCATAATGGCGAGCCTCAGCGGGTTTCATTCAAACCAATAGTCAGTCTACCAGGCATAATTTCTCGCCCGCTTTGACGAGATCCCCTTGTTTGACATAGAGCTCCCTGACAATTCCGGTCTTAGGCGAAGCGATCTCGTTCTGCATCTTCATCGCCTCCAACACCATGAGCGACTGCCCTTCCTCGACCTTCGAGTCCACCCTTGCCTTCACTGAAGCTATCTTGCCGGCCATGGGCGAATTCACAAGAGCGGGTCCATCTGTGGTCGTTGACTCATTAGTCGGGACAGCCAATGCGTCTTCTTCAACGGTGACGGTCATCGGCCTTCCACTCACCTCCAGAGAATAGATGTGCTGATTTTCGTCTCTCTGAATGGATACGCTGATTACTCGACCTCCAGTTCGCACGAAAAGCGTTGCTGGTTGAGTAGAAGACTGACGCAGTAGCTCGAGGGTTACTTTCTTCTCATCGACGGGGATTGTCCAGAGCAGGCCCTCGCCCGTCAAGTCTCCTACTCGATACCTCTTGCCTTCGATAATGAGGAGTGGCATCAGAGTCCTTCCACAAACAGTGCTTGCTTGCCTAGTTGAGATTCTTCAAGTCCACATCGCCACCGGTTTCGTCGCTCACGCTTCTGAGGACCAAGAGTTGAGGCGGGGCCAATTGTTCGTCTAATAGCTAGGAAGACGGCTGCAATCTCCTCGGGTGTAGTTGCAGGTTGTGGCTTCCAGCCAGCGAGCATCTTGTCCAGGAACTGAACATGATAACTGCCCTCTAGGAATTTCCGATCTTGCAAGATTGTTTGGTGAACTGGGATAGTGGTCTTTACTCCGTCAACAATGATCTCGCCCAGAGCGACCTTCATCCTCTCGATGACCTCTTTTCTGTCGAGGCCCTGGGCCGCTATCTTGGCGATGAGTGAATCGTAGTATTCTGGCACAAGAGCTCTGTCGCATAATGCGCTATCGACTCTAATTCCGGGGCCCCCAGGCGCGACAAACTTGTCGATTCTGCCGGGAGTTGGTATGAATCCTCGACTAGGGTCCTCAGCGTTTATTCGACAGTTCATTGCGGAACCCACGAACTCGATTTCGTCTTGTGAAAGATCCAGCTGATGTTCGCTTGCCATGATGAGCTGTTTTTCGACGATGTCTACGCCAGTTACCATTTCGCTTACCAGATGCTCAACTTGAATTCGTTTGTTGGTTTCAAGATAGTAGAATTCGCCGTCCTTTGACATTACAAATTCGACTGTCCCGGCGTTCTCATAGCGAGTTGCCCGGATCACTCGGAGCGCTAGAGAGATGAGTTGTCTCCGTTTCTTATCGTCTAGAGCAGGCGACGGGGTTTCTTCCAGAATTTTCTGATATCGACGTTGGAGAGAACACTCTCGCTCACCAAGATGAACCAGTCTGCCCCTCGGTCCCGACAGAATCTGAACTTCGATGTGCCGGGGTTCTTGGAGATACTTCTCCACGTAGAGTTCTGGATGCCCAAATCCTGCGTTCGCTTCCGAACGAGCGGTCTCGAAAACTTTCTCAAGTTCTTTTGTGGTTCTAGCGATGCGCATCCCTCTTCCACCTCCGCCAAAGGCCGCCTTTAGGAGAACTGGAAATCCGATCCTTCGAGCCTCAGCTGCTGATTCCTCGACGGATTGAACTTCTCTGTTAGCGCCCGGGACGACTGGGACTCCGGCGTCCTTTGCGAACTGCTTGGATTCGAACTTGTTCGCTACATTGCCTAGGACCTTGCTACTTGGACCGACGAAGACTAGGCGGGCTTCCTCGCAAGCTCTCGCGAAGTCCGTGTTCTCCGCGAGAAACCCATATCCAGGATGGACGGCTTCTACGCCGGATTTCGTGGCCGCTTTGACAAGCTTTGGGATATTGAGATAGCTTTCAGAGGGCGGGCCGGCGCCAATCGGATAGGCTTCGTCTGCACTCGTAACATGTCTGGATTCTAGATCCGGTTCAGAGTAGACAGCGACAGTCTTTACTCTGAGCTTCTTGCATGTTCGGATTATCCTGAGGGCGATCTCGCCCCGATTCGCGATCAGGATTTTCCTGAACATTGATCGGGCCGTCTATAGGGGAATGTTTCCGTGTTTCCGAGGGGGCCGTGCTTCTCTCTTGGTCTTGAGAACTTCCAGGTAATTGACAAGAACCTCTCTTGTATTGCTCGGTTCTATAACATCGTCGATGTACCCTCGCTCGGCAGCGATGTACGGATTGGCGAATTTTTCTCTGTAAGAGTTCACTAGTTCCTTTGCTTTAGCCGCTGAGTTCTTGGCGTTTGCTAGTTCGTCGCGGAAGATGATATTGGTTGCTCCTTCAGGGCCCATAACTGCGATCTCTGCTGACGGCCACGCCAGGTTGAGATCTGCGCGGATGTGTTTGCTGCCCAAGACGTCGTATGCCCCGCCATACGCTTTCCGGATTATGATCGTGAGTTTCGGCACTGTGGCCTCGCAGTAAGCGTAGAGAAGTTTGGACCCGTGTCGAATAATGCCCTCGTGTTCTTGATCCACTCCTGGAAGGAATCCGGGAACATCGACGAGGGTCAGGATCGGGATGTTGAAAGCGTCGCAGAATCGGACGAAGCGGGCGCCTTTGACTGAAGAGTTGATGTCGATGACTCCAGCGTTGAATTTGGGCTGGTTTGCCACTATTCCGATTGAGCGGCCGTTTATTCTCGCAAATGCCGTGATCATGTTTCCTGCCCAGAGAGGTTGAACCTCCAGAAGCTCTCCCCCATCGACGATTCTAGTGATAACGTCCTTCATGTCGTAGGGTTTGTTGTAATCGTCCGGCAGGATAGCATTGAGATCCTCTTTGTTTCCTGCTGGTTGTCGCGCTGGAGCCTCTGGCGGGTCTTCCCGGTTGTTTGAGGGAATGTAACTCAGGAGTTTTCGCATCTGCTGAAAGCACTCCTTCTCGTCCCGGGCGAAGAAGTGAGCGACACCGCTGGTCGAGTTGTGGACTTTGGCGCCTCCGAGCTCTTCGAGGCTCACAGTCTGGTTGAGGACGGCCTTAATCACATCGGGACCTGTGATGAACATGTAGCTGGTCTTGTCTACCATAAACGTGAAATCGGTCATCGCTGGCGAGTAGACGGCTCCTCCGGCGCAGGGACCCATTATCGCTGAGATCTGAGGGATCACGCCTGAGGCGAGAACGTTTCGGAAGAATATCTCAGCGTAGCCTCCGAGGCTCACAACTCCCTCCTGTATCCTAGCGCCCCCCGAGTCGTTCAGTCCGACCACTGGGACTCCGGTCTTTAGCGCCATGTCCATTATTTTGGTGACCTTTCGGGCGAACATTTCCCCTAACGAGCCGCCGAACGTGGTGAAGTCGTGGGAGAAGAGGTAGACGAGTCGTCCATCTATTCTGCCGTGTCCCGTAACCACTCCATCTCCCAAAATCTTCTTCTCGGCCATTCCAAAGTCTGAGGTCTGATGGACCACAAAGCGGTCGATTTCTACGAAAGAGCCGGGGTCAACCAGAGCATCGATCCTCTCTCGCGCGGTCATCTTTCCCCGAGAGTGTTGCGACCCAATCTTCTCGGGTCCGCCGCCGAGTTTAGCCTGTTCTCCTTTCTTCTTCAGCTCATCGAGCCGCTGAGTCATACTCATTGGTTCTACGAGTGCGAGGTCGGTTCCTTGTATAAAAGCAGGGCAGGATCTAATCGTCGAGAATCCTTAGCGATCCTTCATTCACTTTGCGAATTCGGTGATCATCAGTCTCGATTATCAGACTACCATCTTCAGCAACTGCTCTGCTGATACCTGTTACGGTGTCCTCGGGGAGTGTGACTTGGACCTTGAGAGGTCTGTGGATGCAATTGCTCCACCACTCATGCATTATTTTGGAAGGGTGGTCCAGCTCATCGAATGACGACCTGATTTGATCGAGAATTGCCCTAAGGAGGGCTCGAAGTTCATGTTGTTTTCCGGAGACGAGTCGCATGGATATTGCTCCAGGGGGAAGCTGAGCTTTGCCCTGATTGACGTTCAGGCCGATTCCTAGAATCGCGAAGGAGACCTTCTCACCCTGGGTTTTGGATTCTACGAGGATTCCGCCAAGTTTCGCATTCCCAAGAACGAGGTCGTTGGGCCATTTCAGCATGACACTAAGGGCTGTCTCGTTTTCGACGGCTTTTCTTGTCGCAGTTGCAGCTAGAAACTGCAGTAAATGGAGTCTCGGGTTGGGTAGGTTCGGTCTAAGGAGTATCGAGAACCAGAGCCCTCCCTTTGGGGACGCCCACTTGTTTCCTCCTCGCCCCCTCCCTTTTGTCTGAACATCGGCTACGACTACCGTCCATTCGGGGGCCGATTGTTCCGCTAGTCGGTATGCTGTCGTGTTGGTCGATAGTAGTCTTTCGTAGCGAAGTATCTTCAGAGGTAGAAGCCGTGATTCTCCTCCTAGGAATTGCGGTTTAAGCGTTAGCCGGTCACTGATAGCGGTTGCAGCCAGTCGGAGAACGGCCTCCAAGCCGTGTATATGTTGTCAGCAAAATTCAGAGTCCGCATTTCGACTTTCAGGGCGCCATTGTCGTCCTGGTCGCGGAATTCCAAGACCAAGTCTGCAAACCTCTTGACTGTTTCGACGACTGATCGGTCGTGAATGTCTTCTTTTATGACAAGTATCGCTGTTCTCTTCTTCAGTTTGACTCTTGAGGCTAACTGGCAGAAGAAGGAATAGAAGCTCTCAGGAGAGTTGATACTCCGAATGACATTGTCCAAGAAATCGCCGACAATAACCTTGCTCTCGTTCTCCTGTGCGCACTTCTCGATGAAGAGATTTACTTCCAAAAGATTGTCTGGAGAGATGATCTCGACATGAGCGGATGGGTGGGCCATTGAACTTCCGCCAACAAAAGTGACCCATCCTATTCGGTTGGATTGCCCATTGGAGATTTCCTCTGGAGCGGTTGGTCCCAGAACCAGCAACGGGGGTGGGCTGTCGTGAGGCAGGGCGTCCCGGAGAATTGTCCGAATGGTTTCTCTAACGCTGACGTTTCCGCGTACGCAGGCAATGACTAGCCTGTGCCTTTCGAGTTGGCTGTCGTGCCATCCTGATTCGTTCTCGTTGGTCGGCCCTTTCTCTCTTGGCGGTCGAGTTTCTCTTTGTGCAGCCATGCGAGTCTTCCCGTAGGAAGCTACCTTTTTTAGGTAAATGGATATAAGCTTTCCCGTTTTTCTACGGAAAAAGGTAGATTACGCCAAGAAGGCTAATCCGGGGAAGAGGGCCTGCCCATCATGCTGGGACCCTGAGGCCCCTGAATTGTAGGTCGGGCGTCCAGCTGTCAGGCATGTCTCCCGACATGAACCGACTCTCGAGAGCTAGAAGATTCTGAGGAGCATTAGTGACTTGATCCCTCAAGTCTCTGACCCTCTGAGTAAGAGTCTCTCCGAGCTGCGACATTTTGTCGGCCATCGCCCGATTTGCTCTGCCCAGTTCTTCTCTGAGCATTGTGAGTCTCTGACGGAAGCTGTTAATGTCCGTCATTACTTTGTCTATGCTGACCTCGCTCATCTCATCTGCCCCTAAAGTTGAGCCTTAGGGGTTCGGAGGCCCCATTATGGGTGATGTAACTCTAAGGATTTGGAGACAGTTACCGTACTAAGACAGAGAGTTGCTAATGCTTCTCGTCAGTTTTCGAGGAGGACGAGCCACTTGCAGAACTTGTGCTCGTTGTCCCGCTTGGCTGCGATCCCATCTCAGCTTCGAGTGGCGCCGGTGGTGGGGTTGTGAGCATAGTCCATCCTATCCACCCTGTTATTCCCAAGACTCCTAGAACAGCCAAAACCACTGGCGCTCCTAGGACCCATGGCCTCCAAGCGGAGTTTGTTAGTGCTACAATATACCCGATGAAAACTAGGACTGAGATAACGAAGATGAGTCCGCCATAGGACTGGTCCTTGTTCACTTTCAGATCATCCTTTGCGTTTGTGCGCATAATGTCTGTATATAAATGCAGTACCTTGTAAGATTCTTTCTAGTTCTTCTTGTAGCCTGGCCGTTGAGACAGCAGCTTAGGATAGGTGAGCGCTCTGGATGGATATCCTTGGGTCTCCGACTTTATTCTTGAGACAAGTTCCGGCATAGATGTCTTGATCTCCTTTCCGTCCTCCCTAGTTCGGACCGACAATTTTTCCGATTTGAGTTCTCTCTCGCCAAAGACAACGATGTATGGGACCCAGCTCAGTTCTGCATCTCTAATTCTGCTCTGAAGGGTGTCGTCTCGATCGTCCAAATCGGCTCTGATCCCTGCCTCCTCGAGCTTCTCTAGGATCAACATCCCATCTTTCACCAATTGCTTCGAGAGAGGTATCACTCTAGCATGGACCGGGGATACCCAGACGGGGAGCATCGGTTTCTTGCCCTGTCTTTCCATCTGAACAGCAGAATCTAGAAGTGCGAATAGGTATCTTTCCAATCCGCCTATGACGGCAGTGTGTATGATCACGGGGTACTCTCTTTCCCCTTTTTCGTTGGCGTAGTGGATGTCGAATCGTTGCGCGTTTCCCACGTCAATCTGGAAGGTGCCAATCTCTCTTGGCCTATCTAGATCGTCAATGATGTTGTACTCCACGTTAAGGACCCAGTAATAGTGACCTTCAGGAACGAAGTTCAGAAGGAGTGGCTTTTTCTCCACTCGCGCCATTTCGACGAAGAGGTCCTTGTTCTGCTGGAAGAACGATCGAGTAGTATTGTGAATGGAGACGTATTCTCGGTGAATCTTACGAATCTCCTCGTAGATTGTGTCGTGAACTTTTCTCCCCACGTCAATTGCCTCGCTCAGATTCTTGAGATAGATGTGTAGATCCGGCATCAGGAATTTTCGGAGCCGGAAGGATAGGAGTAGCTCTCCGCTCTGTTCCATCCGGTAGCTGTCTGCGACTTCGAAGGTGCCGAAGGGTAGGGTTCGGTAGCTGAGGGTCCAGTCCTTCACCATGGAGAATTGTTGGAAGCAAGCCGCGTAGCGGAGTACGAAGGTGCGTTCGTCCACGTCTAGCTCGTAGGCTCGTGAGCCGAACAGCTGAAGATGTTCCTTGATCGGCCTGACATCCACATCGAACATGTTGGTCCCCCTAACATTGAGGATCGGGATCCCGATTCTCCTGATGACCATGTTCGCGTAGTCGGAAAGCAGCTGAATTATCATATCGGATTCGGGTCCGAACCGCATCTGGCCAAGATCGGCGTACGACTCCCATTCTAGCCCGAACCGTCGGGCGTATTCGAGATAGCGTGGCTCTCCCCCAGTCAGGCCCTTCTTGAGCGCCTCTTTCTCGACGAGAGATTCGAACTCTTTCATTCCGGGACCGTACTGGAATGCCTCGGGAGAGTGAAGTTCTCCCTTCTCGTCCATGACCACGTACTCACTCTTGAGCTGTGCCGAGACATGACGAGTCTGCAGCCCTGAGGTGACAGTTCTTGACAGTTCGGAAAGCGGGTGGCCCTTGGCCGATATTGTGAAGCTCTTGTACCATCCGAACGGTGCTCTGCTTACTTCGTATCCTTTCTCAGCGAGTTTGCCTTCGAGAATTTTCAGAGTCTCAATGGCAGGTTCACGACCTGCCAAGTCGGTTGAGAGGTGGGCGTATGGATAGATCATTACGCGGTTGGTTTTGAGCCAGCCGAGAACTTCCTCGATTGAAGCCGCGGCGTTGGTTGCGGTATTCTTGGGAGATTGCTCGTCCTCCTTCTCCACTGTAGTGAACACGACAAGCCCGTCTTGCAATGTGCCCTTCTTGGCATGGTCCGGGATCGATTCAGGTTCTTTGACGGCTTTCTCCTTTGACTCGTACTCGAACTTGTCAGCATGAATGAGAAGGAGTCTCATGGTCCGAACCTCCATCTCTCAACCTGTTTATCCTTGCGCGTCTTCTTCTTCATCTCCTTGTAGTGATTCTTGCAAAGGTAGCCCCTGCCTGATGTGGAGACTTGAAGGCCGGCTCTCGAGATATCGTCGGGCGAGACGGATCTAATGGCGTCTCCTGCGCAGCCGACAACCGAGCATTTGACTCCTTTACCGACCTTTCCCAAGACCTAACCCAGACACGAACCTTTTCAGCCCTAATAGAAAGTTTCGTAGAAAGAGGACAATCCTCTAAAGAGGCAGATTTCATCGAGGACAGGCAGTTATGCTGTCACGAATCCAATACTTGGTTGAAGGGATCTTCCAATCTTCATCCAGACTCTTCCATAGAGCGGGACTTTCACCAAATTCACTGACTGCGCTTGGTTTCCTTCTGTGGCTCGTCGCTTCCGTCTTGTACTGGGGAGGCTTGTCCGGTTGGGAATGGGGAGCGGCCATCCTTGTTCTAGTGATTGCTGGATTCCTCGATGCGGTCGATGGAGCGATGGCGCGGAAGTATGCGAAGGTTTCGAAGTTCGGAGGGGTCCTTGATAGCGTACTTGATAGGTTGGGCGAAATTGCGGTCTACGCTGGGCTGGCGGCTGGAGCTCTCATATCGTTCTGGCTTGCGTTATGGGCTATGTCGGCGGCATTGATGGTCAGCTATGTCAGAGCACGAGTCGCGGCCGAAGGCGTGACGTTGAAAGGCATAGGGATCGCGGAACGACCCGAAAGGCTTCACTCCGAAGTGGACTGCACAGGAGACGCACAGGTTCTTCATGACTCGCTGGCGCGCAATGTACGCCCCTCTTGCCCGCAGCTCCTTAGCCAACGTGGGCTCAACAAGGGACACCCAAGAAGTAACTCGCTTCATCTTGTCTCTAGGACTCAACATCCCACAGTTTGAGCATTGTACTAGTTCGCTTCGGCCTTTTCCGCCCTTGCTGCGTCCTCGAGATCGTCTTTTCTTCGGCATCTCTCTATACTTCCAAGAGTAAGAGCGGGGTCTTTACTATTAACCTCTTGCTGAGGGCTCAGTCATGGAAGGCCGGCGTGGCAAAATGGACATCGTAGTATGCGGCAACCCGACTATCGATGAACTAGTCCAGAACCGTAGGGTGCACATATCGCCTGGAGGTAGTGCACTGTTTACGTCATGCGCAGCAGCTTACCTGGGATCAAGGGTCGGGATTCTTGGGAATATTGGCAAAGACTATCCTCCAAGTATCCTGAGACGTCTCAGGACCCTCCATGTAGATTCCTTCTTTCTGAGAGAGAGTGCGCGACCTTCCACCAGATTCCGAATAACTCGAATCAATGGATCCCGAAAACTCCAACTGCTCGAGCCTGGTGAGCAAATCGTGACCTCGCGAAGAACCGGCGGTTTCCAAGGCGTCCACCTGGGACCTGTCTTCAATGAAATATCGAGTTCTCTCGTCAAGACTCTCCGAAAAAGATGCGATTTTCTATCGGTAGACCTTCAAGGGTTCATACGTAAAACATCTGGCAACGGCCTAGTTCGCATCGTTCCGCGTCGTCTCAGTCGCTTACTTGGTCAGTGCGACATGGTTCAAGCCTCAATCGAGGAGGCACGCTCACAGGTGAGATCTCGTGATCCGAGAGCCATCTTGAGCCGATTTCTCGCAATGCAAGCGCAGTACGCAATTGTAACTATGGGTGAAAGAGGGTCTTGGCTAGGCTCACAACATGAGGACCCGTACTTTGTACCTGCCTTTCCAGATCGTGGCATTCGCGATTCAACTGGTGCTGGAGATGTCTTCGCCGGGTCCTGGCTGAGCACCTATCTCTCGACGAAGGATCCATCCTGGGCGTCTTCTGTGGGCTCAGCCTTCGCATCGCTGGCCTCTCGAAAAACCGGACTTTCCAAATTCCGGATATCTCGAACTGAGTTATTCCAGCGTGCTGTTTGGGTCTACAATCATATCGATGCGTCACCTGTCCACTAGTATCTGTGGCGTTTTCAACGAAATCACCGACATAGACTGAGCCATTGATTGGGTTCAGAACAGGACGCCTTATCTATCACGGTTGTTTCTATTTCCGAGTAGGCTACGGCGCATATGTCGCCGCCCAATTTGTACTCATTTGAGTGACTCATGAACTACTTAAAATCCAATCACTGAAATCAATTGTTCCTGAGGGAAACAAGACGAATCAACGATGCCCTCAATGTGGGGAAGGCCATTCGCGCAAAACAGCCCACCTAAGCGACAAGTTCACGATAGGCGATGATGCGCTAAGAAAGGGCAATCTGTAGTCGGTAGCGAGATGAACTCGCGTGCGGCCTCAACTGGGAATAGGCCCAAACGCGCGGGCTGGCGCTTCTTCGTCGTTCTAATATGATCTTGCGAAGACTACTTCTCTCGAGTTCCGAGCTCCACAATAGACACACAGTCCTCTGGCGGATTCTTTGAAGGGGACGATTCTGACGGTTGCTCCTGTTTCCAGTTTGATTCTTTCTTCGCAGTCGTTGTCTTCGGATAGGAAGGCTTTGACGAACCCGCCAGTGGTTTCTATGATGTGCGCGAATTCCTTCATGTTATTCGCAGTGGTCGTAAGTTTGGCTTGGGTCTCTTTGGCCTTGTGGAGAAGCGATTGTTGAATCTCGTCCAGCATACCGACTATGTGAGTGACGGAATCCGCTTGAGGTACTGCCGTCTTCTTTCCAGTATCTCGTCTTACGAGTGTGATCTGTTTCGATTCCATATCCCGGGGTCCTATCTCGACCCTGAGGGGTACTCCTTTCATCTCCCACTCGTGATACTTCCAGCCCGGAGTATACTGCTCCCGATCGTCAACGTAGGTCCGGATGGAATGCTTCCCCAGACCGTCGGCGATGTGATGAGCGGCTTCTAGTATGACTGTCTTGTCGGATTCCTTGTAGTGAATCGGGACGAACACGACCTGCGTAGGCGCTACTCGAGGGGGGAGGACCAATCCCTTGTCGTCTCCGTGGGCCATGATCATTGCTCCTATGAGTCTCCAACTGATCCCCCAAGAGGTGGTCCAGGCGAAATGTTCCTTCTCGTCCTTGCCTAGATATTTGATCTCGAAGGGTTTGGAGAAATTCTGTCCCAGGTGGTGGCTGGTTCCCATCTGGATCGCCTTCCCATCCGGCATCATGGCCTCCAGAGTCGTCGTGTAGACTGCGCCCTTGAACTTCTCCCGCTCAGTCTTCTTCCCAACCAAGACAGGTATCGCAATCTGGTCTTCCACGAGCTTTCGGTAGATCTCGAGAATCGTCATGACTTCTTTCTCCGCTTCCTCCTCACTCTCGTGCACGGTATGGCCTTCCTGCCAGAGGAACTCTGTCGTGCGGATGAACGGTTTGGTCGAAGTAATCTCGGCGCGTAAGACCGAGTTCCAGACGTTGATGAGTACGGGCAAGTCCCGCCAGCTCTTCACCCATCTGCTGTACGCCTCGTTGATTATCGTCTCAGAGGTCGGCCTGATCGCGAGCCGCTCGCCGAGTTCATTGTTGCCTGAATGAGTGACCCAGAAGACCTCAGGAGTGAAGCCCTCGAAATGTTCAGCCTCTCTCTTCAGTAACCGTTCAGGTATGAGTAGGGGGAAGTATGCGTTCCGGTGCCCGATCTCCTTGATCCTCTTGTCGAAGTGTTCTTTGATGCTCTCCCAAATGGAGAACCCGTGGGGCATCAGGACCATGAATCCTTTAGCGCTCGAGTAGTCGGCCAGCTGAGCCTTGGTAACGACCTGAGTGTACCATTCCGAGAGATCGGCGGCCTTCTTTACAGTGATACCGAGGTCTTTGGTGCTCATTGGAGTACCCGTCCGGCTTGTTGCTCGGAAAAAGGTCTAGAGCGGTGGAGGTGAATCTGGAAGAAGTTCACCCAATTTGATCCGTCCCTAAAGCGGGCGTTGTCCTAGATACAATATTTATCTTTTCTTTCCCTCACAATCACGCAGATCTAGGTACGTGCTTCTGACTCCGTTGATCTTGAGAACTTTGTCTTTTAGGACGTTACGGAAGGCGAGGATGCTCTCCACTTTTAGCATGCAAACAATGTCGTATTCGCCTGTTACCTCGTACACGTCGGTTACTTCGGGGAGTTTGACGAGGCTCTGGGTTACGTTTTCGAGTTCCTTGGATTCGACGAACAAGTTCAGGAAGACTCGGACCTCTTTGGCCATGGTTGACAAACCGGGAAGGGCTTCCTGAAGACCCACTCGAGGGTCCTATTAAGCGAGAATGTTTAGGGATTCGCGCCCGATTAGCATTTCCAGCGGGGTAGAAAAACAGGATGCTGACCGAGTCTGAGATAGACAACTCATTGCTCAAGAAGGTCATTCAGGAGGAATTTGGAATCGGCATATCCTCCATGACGCTTGTTCGGAAAGTCGAAGCTGCAAGAGGATACTTGATTGAAGGACTAGATCACAAGAGATTTCTCCTGAAAATTTATGCTAATGATAATATTCCCGACTCCGCCTTTAGGTTCGCTTACGACCTCTTTTACAAAGTTGGTATTGCGAACGTCGCACATCCGGTTACAGCCAAGTCGGGTCAGCTGCGAATAAGAACTGGTGAATCTTACATTGCGCTTTTCAGACTGATTGCTGGTAAAACGGCGGAGGAGAGTCGGTTCAATGGTAGCCAATTGGAAAAACTTGGCGAACTGTTGGCCAAGATACATCAATCGAAGAAAGTCGTCGGGGAATATTCCGTGAAGGAGAATTTTGAAATTTCACTCGAAGACAAATTCTTGGCTGTTTTTAGAGAAATGGGTAGGCTGAATGACGATTCGACGGAATACCAGAGAAAGATTAGATTTTTCCTTGAACCCCATAGGGAGAAGTTCATGCAGGAGTTAGCAAGACTGAGAGAACTCCAGCGAGAGGTAAGGAAAATGGACCTGGAATTCGTTAATTGTCATGGTGAGCCATCCCCGGGCAATGTTCTGTCTTCTGACAATAACGAAGTATATCTTCTCGATTGGGATGAGCCGATTTTTGCTCCCAAGGAAAAGGACCTTTTGTTCTTCAAGGACAACATTGAACCTGTCATGAGAGGCTATCGTAGATTTTCTGAAGACACCAGTATTAATCGAGATGTCGTTGAATTCTATGGACATATGTGGAACTTGGGCGAGATTGCCGATTATGGTGGTCGCATACTCTTCGAGAATAACAGTGACCTGCAGAACCAAACATGGTTAGACAATTTGAAAGGAGGATGGAATTTCGTTTTCTGAATCAGCCGACCTTAACTTTCGACCAAGGGTCCATCCCGACTGTCAAGAATCGAGGCCGCATGCTGACTCACTCACCGACGCTAAGCTTGGTCTCTAACAGTCCCATGCAAATCGCCTTGGAATCGCCTTAGAATTGGAAACTTGCTCGTAATCATGTTAATCCTCCCGGGAATTCAACTGATGAGCCAGCCGTCCACGACCTCATTTGCATGCTAAATTCTGCGGACCCGAAAATTCTAGGAATTTAGGTATGCGTGTCTCTCTCGTGGCACAGATCCGGAGTTTCCTATTTCCGGTTCCATGCTAACAAACTCGGTCTGTCAATAACCGCATCTGAATCCGCTTGCCTAGGATTCGTTTGATTTGATCTTCAGCTTCTTGGGCAGGTATTCGTCCACAATGTATGTTAGTCCGTATCTGCTGAATGCTTCTTGTTCCGACTTCTTCCGGACTTTTCTGAACGTGTCGATCTCTCTTTGCCAGAGTCCTCCCGCATAGCGCGGATCCTTCTCAAGCTCATTCAACCGCTTTAGATCCAAATCTGTCAGTGGGTCGCTTGGCAGCTTATAGTCGACAATATCCGTGGCCCAGACTCCACCCCAGATCGCGTCAGGAGTATTCAACTCTCTCAGATGTGCCGCATTCGCCGACCCAGAAATAATGACCATGGCGATGTGCATTCCCCAAGGATCTCCGTCGGTGAAAATGTAGACTGGAAGGTCCAATTCCTGATTGAGTCTTCGAAGGAGAAAGCGTGTCGCCCTAGGCGCCTGGCCTGCTGTGTGAATTAGGACCGCGTTGAACCGTTGGTGGACCCGCTCCTCAATAAACCTCGTAAATAGTCCACCTTTCTCAATCGCTATTACCTTGTCCACTTTTTTCTTGTCCGGCCGGACAAACTCTGAGGTCGTAAGAGCGGGGCCGATCATCACCCCATCCGGATGTGATGATAGATTGAGCGTCCGGCCCTCATATCCCGGCACCGTATACTCGACGGTCAAATCCCCGAAAATCGCACTGCGCTCTTCAGGAAACACGTTGAAATCCTCTCGCGAAAACCCTGTAACAGTCTCGAGATCTGTGATGAGATTGTCGCTCTCTTGTTGATCCTGAAAGTCCATCTCGTAGGCTTGAGCAGAGTAGAAAACGTCCCGTAGAGTACTGGTCTTGTTCTGCTCCGTCAGCTCATCCGTGAACATAGCAGTCCAGAGCAGCTGCGTAAACGGACGAACATGCCGGACATTACGCGCGCTCCTCTTCACATTCCTCTTCCCAAGAATATACTGCTGAGTCTTTTCATCGTAGATTATGTTCGCAATAGACCTGCTCGGCATAGTTGATCATACACTTGGCCCCCAAGCTGTTCTAGGGAGGAGAGGACGTGATCCTTCCTCTCCTTGACGACCCCTTTACTCCGAGTCTTCTTCTCCTTCTTCGACACCATATTTTATCAGACCCTTGAGCAATGGTTTGATATCAGGCTCCTTCTTAGCCCTAGACAATTTCGTCGAGAACTGCGCCATTTTCGGAAGATACTTCTCAAAAACATCGACGCGCTTCTTCTCCTGAGCAAGATGCTCTCTCCGTGACAGATAGATCCTCAGATTCCTTGAAGCCTCTCTGATTGCGTTGAGAATCTCATGCTCAACCTCGGGACGGTCAGCAATGAACTCCTTTCCAACAGTCTTGTATGGAATCTTCGTGCTGCACACGTGAATGAAGATCGCGAGGGGTGTCTCGCCCGGGATGACTTTGTAGCCGCGCCAGTCTATCTGGTCAACCACCTTCCATGAGACATCACTAGCCTCGTCGAAGAGTAGAGGAATCTTGTTTGCAAACCGGAAGAGCAGAATCTTCCCCTGCGTCTCAATCTGCTTCCCACTAGCGATCCCAACCTCGATAATGAATGGGAAACCCGAGTATGTGGCAGGCTTTCTCTGAAGAGTTGCAACGAACGCAGATCAATCCTCATAGTTCTTCATGGCGCTGACCAGCGTAACCATGTCACTCGAAGACAGATTCCGCGGGTTTTTCTTGGACCCGAGCTTCGCGTAGAGAAGGAACTTCCGCGCTGTCGTTTCTCCGATTCGCTGGAAGTTCTTACGCAGGAACTCCTGTAGAGTCTTTGCGTTGGTGAGCTTGAGCATCCGTTGGACGGTCTCGACGTCAACTCCATGAGGGTGTGGCAATGTCTCGGTGGGCGCAGGCGGCACCACTGTGGTCCCTCTCGTGAAGTGGTATAGTCGCCCGCGAGGATCTACAAACGTGAGATTGGCGTAGGGAACAATGATGGCGGTCTGCTTGAAGTATTCGAGGATCCTCGGCATCGCCCTGGAATAGTCTGCTTCAGTCTTGAACTCGATGATGGTCCCTTTCCAGTGAGAACCGTTCGACCGAGTCTTCTTCTTCAGCACGATCGGCTTGTTGTTCTGGATGTCGGTTCGCAGCCCAATCTCGGTTATCCTCTGTTTGGGATTGGTACTAGAGCTGATTTGGGCCTCGCCATGCGTCGTAATTTGTCCATACAACAACGCCATCTTCCCCCCGAGCCCGAAGGTACCGCGGGTCTGGCGGAGCTTGTACTTCGAACCATAGAGAACCTGGCCGAACGCCGATGGAATGACATCCCCGGGGACTCCGATGCCATTGTCCTCGATTCTCAGATCATAAACTCCAGGGCCGTCCAATGGTCCTGATTCGTGGGATAGCCTGACGTAGATGTCGGGTGGGATGCCTCCAGTCTCGCAGGCGTCAAGCGAGTTCTCCACGAGTTCTCTGATAGTGGAGTAGATCGATCTGGATGGGCTGGTGAAGCCTGCGATGTCTCGGTTCCGATAGAAGAAGTCGGCCGCACTAATTTCTTGGAAGACTTCGGCGACTGTCATGCTCTCGGCCTAGAGATTGCCGCGGCCGTTACGCCTTTTTCTTGGCTGGCTCTGACCCTTCCCACAGTCCTAGAGCTTTCTCCTTCTTGACTTTTCTTCTTCTCTTCTTCAGGATCTTATAAACGGTCCCGTGTTGCCGGCCCTCGATCAACTTCTCCAACGCGTCCTTGGCCATCGATACAGATTCGAAAGTCCCGATGATCGAGATCGTGTGTCCGCTAACCGAGACCAAGGTCCCGGTCAATTCCTCGATATTCCGTCGGGCCCTTCCCTCCTTGCCAATGATTCGGCCGTCGACTCGCCGGATCTCCGCCTCGTTCTTGCCAAAGTAGTCATGCAGGTCGACGATGTCGAAAGTATGATCCTCGTTGAATAGCGAGAAGGCTCTCGGTGGGGAGAATCCTCTTCCTATCGCCAGAACCATATCCTTTGCTCTCAAGGCGTAGGAAGGATCGGGAGAATCGGGTTTTACTCCAATGTCGACGGAGCCTGACTCGCTGTCAATCTTCAGATCAACAAACAGCTTCTGCTCGATCGTTGACTTCACTGATCCTTTTGGCCCAACAAGTACTCCGATCCTCTCTTTCGGGATCATAGCGTTCATTCTTGTTTCTGCCATCATTCTATCTCCGGAAACACCTTTTCGAACGGGCGGGTCTTGACTCCCAGCCCCGCGAAGTAGTGGTTCAAGTTTTCCACGTCCCTCTTCAAGAACAACTTCGCCTCCGGATGGTCCATCGTGACTGCTTGGGCGAAATCGATGAAAACGGGGTATCCGTCTGGGACCAGGATATTGTACTCGCTTAGATCCCCATGAACCAGCTTCACTTTGTCGTGGAGGGTCTTCAGCATTTCTAGGGTTTTCTTGTACCATGCAGCTGGCGCTTCAAGGGGTACTTCACGCAGGTGCGGCGCAGATTTTCCCTCTTTTCCGATGAATTCCAGGAGGATGACGTTTTTTTCAACATATATCGGTGCGGGCACCGTGATGGCCTGACCAGCTAGCTCCAGGTTCTTGTACTCTTTCAGAGCCCACATATCAACCAGGGATCTCGTGTCGTGAGGGATGTCCTTGAACCTCGGATCCCCCAGAATGTACTTCAGTCTTCCCTGTCTGAAAATGTTAGAGGATGTCAGGAAGATCTTGACCGCCACCTCTTTGCCTTCTGGGTCGAGTCCGTGATAGACCCGGCTCTCCTTACCTGCCTTAAGGACCCCTGTTATTTCTTTCAGCTTTCCGATGTTGAGAATTTTCAGGATTGTGAGGAGTGTTCGTTTGTCAAAGACTTCCTCGAGGGTCTCCAGATCTTCGCTTGACTTTATCCTGACACGTCGCTCCCGGTCGTATCTCTCCTCCCGCTTCTTGAGTTTCTCGTCAATCTTGTCAGACAAGGTTTTCACACCAATGGATGGGGGGGGTTTCGCGATTGAGACTTTGTCAAGGGAGATGACTTTTTCGTCTCTGCCGAAAACATTTACCCATCCTATGACGATGGTTGGGGTACTGTGAGTCCTAGGTAGAGTTTACCGAGTTCTGGGTGTTCCAGCAAGGCCTTCGCTGTTCCTTGGAAAATGGTCGTCCCGTTAACCAGCAGATATGCCGAGTGTCCTATTTGGAGAGCGCGTGTAGCGTTTTGTTCCACAAGCAGGATGGTAATGTCAGAGTCTTGGGCAAGATAGGTTATCGTATTGAGTACCTGCGTAGCTACGATCGGTGCGAGATTTGCGGTTGGCTCATCGAACATTATCGTGTTAGGCTTTCGCAATAGTGCCATGCTCATGGCCACCATCTGCCTTTCTCCTCCGCTCAAGTGAGATACTTTGGTGTTCATGTATGATGTGAGCTTGGGAAAGATCGCTAGCGCTCTCTCTAATCTCTCACGGAAGTCCTCGTGATCGACAGAGTAACCCGCCATTTTGAAATTTTCTGAAACAGTAAGACGTGTAAAAGTACTCTCCGTCTGCGGGAGATACGCAATTCCTAAACGGGCTATTTCGTGGGGTGGGCGTTTCGATATGATCTTGTCGTCAAGCATGACTTGGCCTTGATAGATGCTGGTGAGTCCGGCGATCGTCTTCAGAAGGGTGCTCTTGCCCGAACCATTTGGGCCAACGATTACTGTTATTCGGTTTGGCTGAGCTTCAAGAGAGACGTCGTTGAGAACCTGGAGATTTCCGTATCCTGCAGAAATATGATCGACCTTGAGCAAGTCAACTGCCCAGATAGGCTTCGATAACTCTCTTGTTGTTCATGACTTCGTCCGGTAAGCCGGAAGCGATGAGCTTTCCCAAGGCCATCGCAAATATTTCATCGACGTACTTCAAAGCGATGTCTAGGCGATGCTCGACAATGAAGAAGCTGAGGCCGAACTCATCTCGAAGTTTCAATATTCTGGAGAAAATCTCGTGTGCCAGCGTCGGGTTCACACCGGAAACAGGTTCGTCAAGAAGTAGTAGTTTAGCGTTTGACATCAAGGCCCTCCCTATCTCAACCAATTTCATTTGGCCTCCGCTTAGAAGGTATGCTGGTTGGTTCCAGAGTCTGGACAAACCAAGTAGGTCCAGTATCTTCGACGCTTTCTCTGTCGCTTCCATCTCTTTGTTTTTCCAGAATCTGGTAAGCAATGACTTCAGGAAGTGCTCGCCAGGGTTCCCTTTCTCGGCAATGAGTAGATTCTCCAGCACAGTCAGCTTCCAAAAGAGCGCGGGTATTTGGAAGGTTCTGGCCATTCCCAAGTCATAGAGCTTGTATGGTGGAACCCCTGTTACATCCCTATCTTCGAATAGAATTTTGCCTGAGTCTGCGGAGTAAAGTCCGCTGATGACGTTGATTAGGGTAGTCTTGCCCGACCCGTTTGGGCCTATCAAGATACTTACTTTACTTTCGTCTACGTCGATAGATATTCCGTCCAATGCACGAAGGTTGCCGAATGACTTGCTTACTTGCTGAACGGATAGAATCCTAGGTACCATCTAAGACAAGAAAAAGGGGGTGAGTTGTGCTTCTTTAAGGTGGACTTGTCCATGTTATTGAGTCGCTGGTCTCGTCCCAAGTGCCAGCTAGTTTCCAAGTGCCGCCCGTGCCCGATGTGATGACCTTCCAAATCTGATACGAGGTTGGTATTCTGTCTCCGCTGGGTTGAAGCGCCATAGGCCCAGTCAATCCGTACATGCCGAACGCTGTGCTCGCAATTACTGACTGTATCTTGGCCCCGTCTGTGCTGCCAGCTTGCATGGTAGAGAGAGCGCCCAGCCACACGTCGTCATAGGCACCGAGACAGTACGTATCGCAGCCAACGTTGGGATATGCGGTGGCAAAGGAGTCGAGAAAGGCAAGTGTCCTCGTATTATTGGCTGACGCGTAGAGGGTAGAGGGAAGTCTGACTCTTGCTACCAAAGCACCTACAGTGCTTGAGCTGTTGGCTATCAGGCTGTTCTGGGCTTCTCCATCTGTTCCAAACCAAGGCATGGCGGTGTTGAGCAATGTCGGGTGAGCTGAGTTCATTTCTTGGATTATTGTCCCGAACTCCTGGAATGATATTGCGTCAATGGCGATTGGTCCCTTGGTACTATTGTTGCCTGTGTAGTCGTTGTAAATTTGGTCGACTTGCGAAGTAAACGTTGTCGCGCTTTCGTCATAGGGAACGGTGTCGATTACGGTCCCTCCTAGCGACTTAAACTTCGTCGCTGTCGCATTTGCTAAGCCGTCGCCGTAAGCATCATGGATTTCTATGATTATCACTGCTTTTGCGCCTCGATCCCAGAGCATCCTGCCGTCTGCTGCACCTTGAGCCACGTCGTTGGGTGCTGTTCGGAATAGGTAGTCATTGGGGAGGGCTAGCGTGGGTGATGTGGAAGAGGGACTGATTAATACAATGTGGTGAGTATTGGCGTAGTCCAGAATGTAGAGTGCGGCCGCACTGTTCAGTGGTCCGACGACGACTGAGATCCCCGAAGCAGCGAAGGTTTGAAGGCCGCTCAACGCTTTCGCATTGTCATGCGCGTAGTCGTCGACTGATACGGCAAACTTTAGGTTGCAATTTGTGGTTGCTAGCGCAGAATTGATGTCTTTTACCGCTAGGGCCGAAGAGTCTTGGGCCTTCTTGCCCTGATCGGATAGTGATCCAGAGAGATCCAGCAGCTCTCCAATTGTTATTGTCTGTCCAGAGTTACAAAGTGCTACGGTGGCCGGCGGTTTCAGAGTTAGTGCCACGTAAGTTGCTCCAACGCCCGCTCCTGTTCCCACTACGAGTAAGATTAGTGCAACGGCGAGAGAGACCGTTCGTTTCGCCGGTAAAGTTCCTGGTTGAGATTGCGGTTGGGTTTGCAATGCAAACTCGGCTTTCGCGCCCACGAATATAAACTATATTAGAGTTCAGGATATGTGATTGGCGGCCCGATTTGGTCGCCCCCTTGGTGACGGATTCCATCGTATATGGTTCTTTGTTCGGTCTGATGGCGATAGGACTTACCTTGACCTACTTGACTACTAAGGTTCCAAACTTCGCTTATGGTTCGTTTGTGACGATAGGAATCTACACTTCCTTCTCACTCTATCGTTTAGACAAAGTCAGCCCTTATTTCTCGATCCCTGTTGCGTTTCTTGTCGGAGGGATAGCATCTGTCGGCATGTACCTTGGGATACTTCGGGTTTTGGCGCGACGAGGCTCCTCCCTGGTGGCTTTGATGATCTCTACTTTGGCACTTGATATTGCTTTCACGGGGATTTTTGGAATCTACACGGATTACTTGTACAATCATTATCTGCTAATTGACAGCAAGTCGTTCTATCAGCTCGGTGGCGACTTTCTACTCTACGATCTCCCGGGAGTGAGCTACATAGCCCCCATTTCTCTTGCGGTCGTCACGATAGCGGTCTTCCTGCTGCTAAGCAGAACCAAGTTTGGAGTCGCGATGCGAGCGGCTGTCGAGAATCCTAACCTAGCGAGGGTGGTGGGAATAAACGTGGAGAAGGTCTACGTTTTTGCTTGGTTTCTCGCGGGAGCCTTTGCGGCAACTTCGGGCGTATTCTATACTCTCCGGCTTCCAGGATCGGTTGATGCAGGTTCAAAGCTGATAGTAGAGATCTTTTCCGCAAGTGTCCTCGGCGGGTTGGCCAGCATTTACGGTGCTGTTCTGGGAGGATTGATAATCGGTATGAGCGAGATTCTTGTAACAACCGCGGGAACTCAGATCTTCGGATCTTGGGTCTTGATTTACCAAAAAGGAATCCCCTTAGTCATCATGATAATTACCTTGCTGTTTCTGCCACAGGGTCTAGTCTCTGTCAATTGGCGGAATCTTCCTCGAAGAATCGCCGCAAACTTCCTGAAAGTGACCCAGTGGTTTTTCAGGCGACACTGATGTCCTTCAACATAGCTATATTTCTTGTAGACTTTGGGACGATCTACACCCTGTACCTCGCTGTTAGCCTGACCCTGAATCTTGAGGCAGGTTTCGCAGGAGTTCCCAACTTCGGAAAGGTAATGTTTGTCGCAGGGGGAGCCGCCATCGCGGGCTCTGTCTGCGGACGGTTGTCCGCCATAATACTCGGATTGAACACCTATGGAAACTACAACTCGCACGTTCCGTTGCTAATTACTGAAATCAATCCTCTTCTCCGGAACAACATTCCGTTATCTCTTGCACTGTTAGCATTGGGGATCCTCCTTGCCGCGGGTATTGGCAGCGCGATGGGCTTTCTTGCATCATATCCGGCAATAAGGCTCAGAGAAGACTACTTGGGAATGTTGCTGCTTGGAGCGGCGCAACTTTTCCAAATATTCTTGGGAGGATTCGAACCTTTCATTGGGGGCACTCAAGGAATCGAAGTTCCAGACGTGTTCGGCTGGGCTGATCTCGGAGTCGGGGTCAGAGATGTCATCATTCTATGCTTTCTTATCGCATTTGCCCTAATTGTATATTTATACGTTGAAAGAGTAGCTCGATCTCCCCTTGGACGTACTCTCAGAGCAGTAAGAGACAACGAGACAGCATCGAGAGCATTGGGGAAGAATGATGTGGCAATAAGACGAAACGTCATAATCGTGGCATCGGCTATCAGCGGGGTGGCTGGAGCGCTGCTAACATTTTATGTTGGCTCGGTGGGCTCCGAAACTTGGACCAGAATAGAGTGGACCTTTTGGATTTGGGTTATAGTGATCATAGGAGGGGCTGCGAACAATGCCGGGGTGGCACTAGGGGCCCTTTCATTCACTTTCTTGTTCAAAGTCGTCGACCAAGTAAAGTACCAGTTTTCATCGTACATACCCTTCGATGTGAACTGGCTCGAATACATATTGTTCGCATCACTGCTAATTTCAATTCTGGCTTTTCGACCAGGCGGGATCCTGCCCGAGAAATCTTCGCTAACCCTTCCTCCGATGCAGGTGCAGGGAATTATGGAAGGTCGTCAAACAAGCACAGACAGCTCGATCAAGGAGCAAAACGCTGGGGTTTGATCCAAGCCCCAGGAAGAGTGAACTTAGTTCCCCAGGTATATCCTAATTTTCTAGACGGAACGGTTTGCCATGGGACAAGATACTCGGGGGAACCCGACCTCTCCACTTCTTGAGCCATTCAAGGTCTTCCTTTGCTTCCCTCAGGTCGTCTGGCAGCATTTGGGGAATCTCATCTGAGATCGGGTACCATCGGCTACATTCCGGGCAGACGAGTAAGCCTTCAGTGATTTCTTCTTTCTCTTCGAAGACGTGAAGTTCGAGTGGGTAGTGCTTGTCTATTGGACAGGCGAGGATGTCCAGAAGGCGTCTCTTCAATCCTTGTCTGGGATTGAGAACTCTCGGATTGTAAGATAAGGTTTGACCGTGTCTAGCTCGGATTGAGTGTGACAAGGGTCTTGGATCTGCCCGATCTCAACGCGGCATCGCAGACCCGAATTGCCTTGAGAGCGTCCTCTCCCGAGGGGGCTTCCTTGGTGTCTCGAAGAATTGTCGTAACGAAATTCTCCAGTTCGACTTTGAGGGGCTCAGCCCAGGGAGTATAGGGTTTGACCAGCCGTTCGGAATTTTCGACCGTAATCTCTTGGGTGATGTAGTCTAGGCTTATTGTGGCATCGCTTCCAGTGATGATTAGGGTTCGGACCTTGCGGGGTGTCAGCCAGTTCGCATCAATGAAACCCGTTGTACCGCCATTGAAACGCAACATCATCTCCGCATAGTCCTCGTATGCATGTGTCCTAAGTGATCCTGTCTGGGCGAAGATTGCTGAAACTTCTTCCTCCAGCAAGTATCGCATCGCGTCAATGTCGTGAATCGCAGTGTCTTTGACGACGCCAACATCTCCTATCCGTATGGGCCATCTGGCGACCCGGCGGCCGGTCGCTATGATCACATCCCCAACTGCCTGCTGGCCCAACATTTTCTTCACGGCTCGCACTCCGGGATTGAATCGTTCTATGAACCCGACCAGCAACTTCACACCGGCTTTCTTCGCCGACTTGACAAGCTTCTCTGCTGAGCGCTCTTCTCCGGTCATTGGTTTTTCGACCAGAAGATGCTTACCCGCTTCAATCGCCGATGATCCGACTTTCAGGTGAGTCGTCGTCGGCGTGCAGACGGTCACTGCGTCGAGTTTAGGGACTCGGAGAAACCCGTCGAGAGTGCCTCTTCCTATAGTCGTATAGAAGAGGCCGGCCTTCTCAACATTTGAAGCTTCCAGAACTCTAGTCAGATCACAGATCGCCCCCGGTCGATTCATTTCGGCCGCAAGTTGATCCGGATCAAGCTCGGTGGCGGATGATTTCGGAAGTGCAACTACGGCGCAGTTCGCCTTCGCGACTGCTCGCAGGAGGCTACTCTCGACCCGAGCATGGTCCCCGACCATCTGTGCCCAGGGCTGTGACCCAGTCTCACCGGGGTAAAGTGATACTCGTGCGCCTCTTTTCCGAAGTGATTCTATTATTGGGAGCGACTCGGGCTTAGACCAGGGATTCTTGAGTAGCCCATCTGTTCCGACAATTGCAACCCTCGATCTCCTAAAGGGGTATCCACAGTGGCCAAGCGCTCTCCTTATCATGTCCACAATCTGAGATTGGTACTCTTCGTTTACGGAGTGAGCTGCTCGCAAGAGTCTCGGGCCGTTCCTTCGTTGCGAGCTGGAAAGGGCTATGCCTGTTCCGATCGATTCTCGATCGAGGACTGGGTTCGATCGTTCTGTAGGGGTAATTCGAGTATCCCTACAGAGCTCCAGCACTTCGTCATAGTTGACTCCGTTCGCTTCTGAGATCTTCGCGAGTTCCAGTTCAAGCGCTCTGGCCACTTCTCGACTGACGGCGGAGTAGAGGCCGGATGCTTCTGCGACCTCCACTGTCGAAGTTATGCTTAGTGTTGGAAAGACTCGAAGGAGCTCCTCTTGGAAAGCGGTTGAGAGCGCGCCATCGAATCCGGCCAGTATTCTCCGTTTTTCCTTGAACTCTTGGATCCTCTCGCCCGCCCAGAATAACGGGATGTAGTAGAGATTCATGTCAACTCCGATCTTTAGTCCTCCGTGTTTCTCTATCGTTGACTTTACGATAGAGGATGTGTAGCGGGGTTTGCAAAGACCCGCGAAGGCAATACTGGTTCCGGTTACGAGTCCGGGGGCAAGGTTCCGTACAGTCATCTCAAAAGCGTTGGTTTGCTCGGGGCTGGAGACATGAGTCGCCAGAATCAGAGTTCTAACTTGGGATAGGGGCAGTCGATGATAGTCCGGCGTTATCCTGATTTTCCCTGACTTCTTAAAGATCCCAAGGAGCCAGAGAGCCTCTTCTAAGCCCGGCCGGTTCGCATGTGTTCGGCCGTCGTCCCCGAAGGGTCCTACAAGATAGTTGGGAATCCCCGCCTCAGCATAGAGGACGGAGAGGAGAAGAGCCTCCGGATTATCGCCGACAATAGCAACGAAACGATTTTCTTCCATAGACCCTTCAGCTAGCTCAGCAACTCTGTAGGGAACCTCGGAGTCGTTCGTGATCTGCTTAACCGATTGTATCTGATCTGTTGAAAGAATTCTACATCGTCAACGACATGGTTGCCTGCGTTAGGCGCAAAATCTGTCAGTGCTGACCGTGAATGTGGGATCTTGGACGTCTCCTATCTTTTATCTGTCCATGACGTCTCACAGAATTTGATCTGGGATCTCCTAGCATAAAAATCTGGATCGACAATCTAACCCCGAAACACGCCCTGTTCTTCGAGCCGCTCTATCGAGAGTTGCACGGTGACGATCAAGGTCGAAGCAGACTAATCGATACCAAGTGAGCCTCGCCTTAGGACACTCAACAGAAGCAGGAATCAAAATATAAGCGGAGACTAGGCGCAGCCTCTAAAGAGATGTGCCTGTAGGCAGTCGCAATGATGCTAGGGAGATTATCCTAGAAATCCCACGAGGAATTCCGACACGACAGTTAACGGTTTGCGCATCTTGGTCACGGGCGGATGTGGTTTCATCGGTTCCCACATAGTGGACAGCCTTTGCAAGAAAGGCGCACA
>WNGD01000849.1_pt1 | contig 33481 bp, 26 predicted proteins | sample 5400671 | NCBI WGS metagenome assembly WNGD01 (sample SAMN13153369, study PRJNA577476) | soil metagenome | isolation source: 40 cm soil or saprolite under grassland replicate 2 | place: USA:California | collected 2016-06-15 | reverse complement strand
CTTCTGCTGTCTCCGTGGTGATAGAGGACGTGTGAGTGTTACGAACCGAGGCACTCAGGGTTCGAAGATTAAATCCGAAAGGTCCGAGATTGCTTTTACTGGAAGCAACTCCACTTCTTGCACCTGGTCCACCAAGGGGAGATTACCGCTCGGCAATATGCATTTCCGGAAGCCCATGGCTATGGCTTCACGTATCCTGGGATACACCTGGCTCACCGGTCGAACTTCCCCCGATAGTCCCAACTCTCCAAAAAGAACTGCGTCTCGGACCAGGGGACGATTCCGGAAGCTGCTGAGAACGGCAGAGACGATACCGAGGTCCGCCGCCGGTTCATGGATTTCCAGACCTCCGGCAGCGTTGACATAAATGTCGCAGCCCATCAGGTGAAACCCCAGGCGCTTCTCGAGCATTGCGACCAGCAGCGAGATCCGGTTGTAATCCATTCCCGAGGAGACGCGTCTTGCCGTGCTGTACTGGCTGTCGCTCACCAAAGCCTGCACTTCTATGAGAAGGGGCCGCGTCCCCTCCAGTGCGCAGATGACAGCGCTTCCCGGATGCGAGACTTCTCTTTCGCGCAGAAACAGGGCCGAAGGATTCTGGACGGGGAGCAACCCACGCGCGGTCATTTCAAAAACACCGAGCTCGTTAGCGGCGCCGAAGCGGTTCTTCACTGCGCGGACGATGCGGTGGTTGTGGTGCCGCTCTCCCTCGAAATAGAGGACGGCGTCAACGATGTGCTCAAGGGCCTTCGGACCTGCGATGGAGCCGTCCTTTGTCACGTGGCCTATGAGGAAAACCGGAACGTGTTCTGATTTCGCGAGATGGAGTAGCTGCGCCGCTACCTGGCGCACCTGGCTTATGCTTCCGGGCGCCGAATCGAGCGCCTCGGAGAATGCCGTCTGCACAGAATCCACCACCAAGAGCGCAGGACGTAGCTCCTTCACTGCATCGATTATCTTTTCGAGGTTCGACTCGGCCAGAAGATAAATCTCCTCCTCGATCCCCGGCCCCTGACTGCCGGCGCCCAGGAGCCGCTCCGCCCGCATTTTGATCTGCTGCGCCGACTCCTCACCGGAAACGTAAAGAACGCGTCGGCCTCGCTCCTGGAGCAACTGAGATATCTGTAAGAGGAGAGTGGATTTTCCCACCCCGGGCTCGCCTCCCACGAGGACCAACGATCCAGGGACGATCCCCCCGCCCAGCACCCTATCGAACTCGGGATTCGAGGTTGCAATACGTGGTGCGTCCGCCGAGGAGATTTCGCTCATGCGAACGGGGCCGGCATTACCGTCCGTCGCACGCGATCTCTTCGTGGAGGACGCGACCCGCCTCTCTTCCACAAAAGAGTTCCAGCTGCCGCAATCCGGGCAGCGGCCCAGCCACTTGGCGGCCGCGTATCCGCACGCCTGGCATTCGAACTCGGATTGCTGCCTGGACATGAGCCTGCTCCCTGGCAGAAACCAGAAGGCAGAAGGCAGTAAGCACGTGCCTTCCGCCTTCCGCCTTCCGCCTTCTGCTTTCCGCCTTCTGCCCGCTGCTGTATCGCCGCGACCTTTAAGCTGTTGAGGTTCCCAGTGCGGGATAGACTCGGGGAACGCGAGGGCTGATACCGCAGAGGATTTCGTACGCGCTGGTGTTGAGCCAACACGCCCAGGCCGAAGCGTCCACCCGGCAGTGAGTGCTTGAACCCAAAAGAATTACTTCCTCGCCCTCCTGGATTTCGGAAAAATCCGTCACGTCTATGACGATCATATCCATATTGACGGACCCGATAACGGGAACCAGGCGATCGCGTACGATAGCCCATCCTTTGCCCGTAAGCGAGCGCCGATAACCGTCCGCGTATCCGACGGGGAGGGTAGCCGCCCGGGTTGTTCTCTCCGCGGCGAACAGCCTGTTGTAGCCAACCGATGCTCCTGGCGGGACCGTGCGGATCTGGCCGATCCGTGATTTAAGGGACAGCACCGGCCGCAGAGATTCCGGGCAGCGCTCGGGATCAGGGAAATAGCCATAAAGGGCAATTCCGGGGCGGGCGCTCATGGAGCGAAGCCCGGGATGATAGAGAAGCCCGGCGCTGTTTGCCAGGTGCAGTTCCCCGGGATCCAGGCCACGATCGCGAACGAGTCCGACGGCCTGATGAAATCTCCTCGTCTGCTCCAGCGTGAAGGACGCGTCCTCTTCCTCAGCGCTCGCCAGGTGGGAGAACGTCCCGCGCAGGCGCAAGCTGTCACTTGCCAGGAGTGCGTCCAGGACAGCCCCCATATCGTTCCAGGGAACTCCCAGACGGTTCATTCCCGTGTCGATTTTCAGATGGACCGGCACGCGCTCCCCGGCAGCACGCGCAGCCTCGGCCAGACGTCGAATCGACGAAACGGAGTAGACTGCGGGCATCAGCCGGTATCGCAGGGCTTCCTTCTCCTGGCCAGGCCAGCACCCTTCCAGCACCAGGATCTCCTGTCCGACGCCCGCCTCGCGCAGTGCCACTCCCTCTTCCACAATGGTCAGGGCAAAACCGCAGGCGCCGGCACCGGCCAGGGCCCGAGCCACGGGAACAGAGCCGTGACCGTAAGCATTGGCCTTGATGACCGGAATGACCCTAGGAGTTCCGATTGCGGATTGTGGAGTGGGGATTTCGGATTGTGGATTTCGGATTGCGGATTTCGGATTGGGGCCTGAGGCGGTTCCTTCAATCGCCAATCCACCATCCGCAATCTGCAAAGCGCAATCAAGTAAGCCGCAGAGGGTTCGGTAGTTGTGGAGGAGGGCGCCGAGATCGATCTCTGCCCAGGTCGGGCGCCCGGGATCAGGAGGCCGCATTGCCGGGCTAGGGCTCCTGCCAGAGGTTGGCAAATTTGGTGAACTGCTGGATGAAGGCGAGCTCGAGTTTTCCAGTGGGACCGTTGCGCTGCTTGCCGATGATGATCTCGGCCACCCCGCTGTTCTCCTGGGTAGGATTCACTTCGTCTTCCCGGTAGATAAACAGCACGAGATCTGCGTCCTGCTCGATAGAGCCCGATTCGCGCAGATCGGAAAGCTGCGGTCGGCGGTCACCCTTGCGCGACTCGACGGCCCTGTTTAGCTGAGAGATGGCCAACACCGGCACGTTGAGATCCTTTGCCAGAGCCTTCAGCCCGCGAGATATCTGGGAAATCTCCTGAGTCCGATTCTCGTAACGCGGGCCGGTGCCGGACATGAGCTGCAGGTAGTCGACGATCAGCAGATCGAGGCCGTGCTCGGCCCGCAGCCGGCGGGCTTTGGAGCGCATCTCGACAATGGAAATACCGGGCGTGTCATCGATGAACATCTTTGTCTGGGAGACCGCGCCGGCCGCGCGGCCCAGCTTGCTCCATTCTTCCTTGTTGATAAAGCCGGTGCTTACGCGGTGCGAATCCACCTCTGCCTCGGAGCAGAGCAGTCGCTTTACCAGCGACTCTCTGCTCATTTCGAGGCTGAAAATTCCCACGGTCTGATGTTTTTTCAGCGCCACATGCTCGGCGATATTCAAGCAGATGCTGGTTTTGCCGAGACCCGGACGGGCCGCCACGATGATCAGGTCGCAACGATGCAACCCTGCCGTCATTTTGTCCAGTTCCGTGAATCCGGTCTCGATTCCCGTCACGGGGGTCCTGCGATTGGCGACTTCCTCGATTTGCTTATAGACGTCGCTGACGAGAGGTTCAATCGGCAGGAAGCCCGTTCGGAACTGCTGCCCGGCGAGCTCGAAGATCACCTTCTCGGCGCTCTCGAGGATCTCCTGAGGCGATTCTTCATTCTGGTAGCTGCGCGCGGTGATTTCATTGGAGATCTGAATCAATCGGCGGAGCGTCGCCTTTTCTTTGACTATCTGCGCGTAATACTCCACGTTGGCGGCCCGCGGGAGGCCGTCGGTGAGACTGGCCAGATAGGCGGGACCGCCAGTGCTCTCGACCAGATTGGAGCGGCGCAGTTCGTCCATCAAGGTGATCAGGTCGATCGCCTTGCCTGCGCTCGTCAGGGTGATCATCTTCTCGTAGATCTTTCGATGGCTGTCGAGATAGAAATCCTCCTTGCGCAAGATCTCCTGCACCGGGAACAGCGCTTTGTCGTCGAGCAGGATGGCGCCGAGGATCCACCGCTCCGCGTCCAGATTGTTCGGCAGTGTTTTTTCCAGGCTCAAGTCGGTGGCCATTTCAGACTGGATTTACCACGAAGAGAGCAACGCACCAACAATTTTCTCGAACTTTATACTGCACAAAATGAAACCACCGATGAACACAGATAAACACAGAGCAGCTGCGCCGCAACCAAAAAAATCTCACCGCGAAGACACGAAGAATCGCAAAGGATTTCTTCGCGTCTTCGTGGTGAACAGGATGCGTGTGCTCCCAGGAGAACGCACAAAAATGCTTTGCCAGATCGCAGGCTGCATTGCGCCGGAGCAGGCTAAAGCCTGAACTCCAGAACCTCGCACCAAGACAAACGGCGGACGAGGGAAAATGGTCAATGAAAAATGAGCAATGACCGATGAAAAATGATCGCCAGAGGAAAAAATGTGGTGGGTTAGGCGCGCGGCCTTTGCACGCAAAAAATCGTCAAATTCTTGATTGCGGCTGGGCTAGGCCTCGGGTTCCGGTTCGACGACGACCTTGATAGGCACGGTCACTTCGCGGTGCAGCCGGATGGGCACGTGGTATTCGCCCACGGACTTGATCGGCTCTTCCAGCTGAATCTTGCGCTTGTCGATATCGATCTTATGGGTGATCAGGTAGTCCGCGATATCAATGGCGGTGACGGAACCGTAAAGGGTGCCGCCTTCACCAGCCTTTTTCCGGACCGTGACCACCAGCGATGCGAGGTCTCTGGCCACGAGGCTGGCGGCCTGCTTGTCGCGCTGGTCCCGCCGGGCGCCCACCGTGCGCTCGATCTCGCTGATCTTCAAATTACCCGGGGTGGCCTCCAGGGCGATCTTACGCGGGATGAGATAATTGCGTCCGTATCCCGGGGCTACCTTTACTATCTCTCCCGCTTTGCCAAGTTTCTCAACATCCTGCTTCAATATGACCTTCATCGTGAAACCTCGCCGGTAATGAGAGCCTCAATCAGCCACAAATGGAAGTATCGCCAGATGCCTGGCTCTTTTGATCGCTTCCGCGAGCTGCCGCTGGTGAACGGCGCACACCCCGCTGATTCTGCGAGGCAGGATCTTCCCCCGCTCCGGGTTGAAGTGGGAAAGAAGCCTCCCGTCTTTGAAATCGATATAGGTAATCTTTTCGGCGCAAAACTTGCACACTCTCTTGCGCCGGACCGAGAATCGTCTCGTTGCAGTACCCATGGTCAGTCAACACCCTTTCTGTATGAGCGGGCCGATACTTGAGTGACGAATCACGAACGTAAGAAAATCAGAATTGATTCTTAGCTCTTCTGATAAAAGCCTTATGCATTCGTCAATCGACTACATGGGGGCGGATTCCGCATTCACGCCGCCTTGCTGGCCTGCGGACCGCGCCCTCGCCTTTCGGTTGCGGGCGGCCTTCAACTTTTCCGACCGCTTTAGATCTTCATCGATCCGGACGGAGAGAAAACGCATGACGAAATCCGTGACTCTGAAGCGCCGCTCGAGTTCTGCGATCGCCGCCCCATCCCCCTCGATCGTCATGAAAACATAGTAGGCGTCCCGGAATCTCTTGATCTTGTATGCGAGTGATTTCTTTCCCCAGTTATCTACCTTGATCACCTTGCCGTTCCTGCTTTGTACTACGGTCTGCATCTGGGAAACGAAAGCCTCCAGCTCCTCGTTGCTCAGAGTTGGCGCCGTGATGAATCCTACTTCGTAAGTTCTCACCAGTCGTGCCTCCTTAAATCCTTACGTCTACAACTGAAGGGGGGACCTGTGTGGCCGCCCGCGAGTTTCCGCTATTTATTGGCCGGCGGGCGACCAGATGCGGTCGCCCACTAAGCGAATGCCGATTTTTTCACACCTTCTGAGAATACGTCCCCTGACGTTCTGATGTTCAGCAGGCGCAAATGCGCGCGGATTCAAACCCGCGTGTGCCCGCGTTTATCCGCATGCTTAAAACAGCCTTTCCAGCGATTTCAAGCGTGAAGCCTCTCTTTACTGCGTGCCCGCGTTAAACAAAGACATGGCGCTTGAGACGCCGTCGGATAGAATCGCCGTTACGGCGTCTCGAGCCTTCTGGATCGTTTCTTTCAATGCTGCCTCCTGCTCTCCAGGAAATGCTGAGAGAACAAAATCGGCTTTGTCCTCAGGCAGGCTCTCCTCCGCAATTCCAATGCGAACGCGAACAAATTCGGCGCTACCCAGCGCCCGAATAATGGATTCCAACCCATGGTGGCCGCCCGGCGATCCTCGTTCCCGCACGCGTACCCTGCCGAAGGGCAGGTTCAGGTCATCGAGGATGACTACCAGGCTTTCCAGGCGAAGACCGTGCTTTTCCAGCAGGGCACTCACTGCTTGCCCGCTCAGGTTCATAAAGGTCAGCGGTTTTGCGAGAAGCACGCGCTGTCCGGCGATCTCGCAAATGCCTGTCAGGGACCGGCACTCCTGCACCCAACGTATCATCCCGCTCGCGCGCGCCAGGGCGTCCAGGACCATGAATCCGGCATTGTGGCGCGTTCTGGCATATCTCTCGCCCGGGTTTCCGAGACCCACGATGATTCTAGCCGGCGGTGCGAGGCCCATGGGTCGCTTGTTCGACGGCGCCCGCGAGCGCTATTTCGATTCGGGTTTCGGAGACTTGCCGCCCGGTTTGGCTTCCTCCGCGGCCTCGCCTTCTTCAGCCACCTTGCCTTTCTTGATCACCTCGGGTTCCGCGGCCTCGGCCGGCGCTTCGACAGGCGCCTCTTCCTTGATCGGAGGAACTATGGTAACGATGACCACTTCCGGATCCGTCAAGATCCTGACGTTTGAAACGCTCTGAATATCCTTGACCCGGATGTAGTCATTGATCTTCAGGGCGCTGACGTCGACTTTGATCGACTCGGGGATATCCGCAGGCAAGCACTCCACCTGGATCGAGCGTGTCACCAGGTCCATGATGCCGCCGTCGAGCTTCACACCCTGGGCCTCACCCACGATCTCGATGTTTACGGTGAGCTCGAGCAGCTTGTCCATCGCGATTTCGAAGAAATCTGCGTGAATCAGATTCCCCACGACCGGGTCTGTTTGGTAGTCCTTGACCATCGCGTTGGCGTGCTCTTTCCCGTCCACGCTGACAGTGAAGATGGTGTTGTGACCGCTTTCGGAATAGAGAATGTTCTTAATGCTTTTCGGATCGACAGCGACCGAAAGAGGTTCCTTGCCCGGCCCGTAGATCACGGCAGGGATCTTGCCCGAGCGTCTGAGCTGCCGATTGAAATTCTTACCGGCTGCGGTCCGGCGCTGCGCTTGCACGACAATCTGATCCGCCATAAAACCCAACTCCTTCCCCCAAGATTCTTACACTGCAATCTAAGAATTTGCCTCTCAGATTTTGGAAGGGAGGGCACGACTTCAGTCGTGCCGATCCGCTCCGAAGGAGCGGAGGAACTTAGCCAGGGGTGAGCGCTTTTTGCGAACCCCTGGAACCCCTGCCCAGATGATCAACGCGCCCCGGAGGGGGCGCGGGGAGCTCCCTGCCGGGTTACGTCTTATTGTTCCTCTTCTACCCCGGGGGTTCGCTTTGCTCACCCCCGGCTGAGATCCTTTCGCCCCGCTGGGACGGAATACGTTACCCCATGAAATCATGTACTAAAGCAGATAATTTCATCGCGCATGACTGAAGCCGTGCCCTCCCGCCACAAGAGTACTGCAAGGGGCGCAGCCCCTGGACCAGAGTCCTATACAAAAAGATTACTGACGCTGGTCTCTTCGTGAATGCTCCGAATGGCCTTCGCAAGCAGATCTCCCACACTCAGAAACGTAAAATTGGGCAGGGCCCTTGACTCGTCCGTAGGTACGGTGTTCGTGAGGATGATTTCGTCGAGAGGCACCTTCCGCAGTCTCTCTATGGCGGGGCCGCTCAGAACAGCGTGCGTGGCACAAGCGAAGATCCGCTTGGCCTTCTTCTTTCGGAGGGCGAGCGCAGTGTTCACCAGAGTCCCTGCCGTGTCAATCATGTCGTCACAGATGACCACATTCCGCCCCCCTACCTGGCCGATCACATGCATTACCTCTGCTTCATTGGCGGTCACGCGGCGCTTGTCTCCCACTGCGAGATCTGCATTCAGCCTTTTAGCAAACGCGCGGGCGCGCTCCACGCCCCCGGCATCAGGTGAAACGATGGTAAGGTCCGGAATCTTGAGTTTCCTCAAATAGTCCACCAGCACGGGCGAAGCGAAAAGGTGATCTACGGGAATGTTGAAAAAGCCCTGGATCTGCGTGGCATGAAGATCCATCGTGAGGATCCGGCTTGTGCCGGCTGCTGTGAGGATATCGGCCACAAGCTTGGAGGAAATAGGAACACGCGGCTTGTCCTTTCGATCCTGCCGCGCATATCCGTAGTACGGAATTACGGCCGTTATCCGCGCGGCTGAGGCCCGCTTGAACGCATCGATCATGATGAGCAGTTCCATCAAGTTGTTGTTCACGGGCGGGCACGTGGGTTGTATCACGAAGACATCTGTTCCCCTGACGTTCTCCAGTATCTGAAAATACAGCTCTCCGTCGCTGAAAGTTGTCGTCACCGCATTCCCCAGCGGGATTTCCAGGCGCTGGCAGATCTCCTCTGCCAGAGGACGGTTCGCGTGACCGGAGAAGACTTTCAGTTCGCTGCTCAACGCCCCGTACCCTCTTCTCATCTCGCAGACTCTCTCCTTGGAAGCGATGCGAAATGGCTGGGGCGGGAGGATTCGAACCTCCGAATGCAGGTTCCAAAGACCTGTGTCTTACCGCTTGACGACGCCCCAACAATTGCGGATTTCGGATTGCGGATTGCGGATTGGCAGACTCGCGATCGTGTATCTGCAAGCCCCACGCACTTTTCAATCCCAAATCCCAAAACCGCAATCTGAAGTCTTTTCCTTGAATCCGCAATCCGAAAAACCGCAATCCGAAATCGGAAATCCGGCGGCTACCCAAACATACGTTGGAAATATTCAGCACGAGATAGGGTCTTCGCCGGAAACACCCGCCAGGTTTCCCGTACCGACCCTCGGGAAGCCGCGAGTGCTGACTCCTCATCGTTGAAGAATCCGAAGACGGATGATCCGCTGCCCGACAGCAACGTCGCTACCGCGCCCCTCTCCTCGAGCAAGATTTTCGCTTGCCGGATAGCCGGATAGGCAGGGAGGATTGAAGTCTCGAAGTCATTGAAAATCCCGGTCAGGCAGCCCGCACCTTCCTGCGTCCGCTCGCAGAAACTGGCAATTTTATTGGCGCTGCCAGGAGAAGTCAATGTTAAACTCAGAGATCCGTAGGCTGCGGCGGTAGAGACAGGGATACCGGGGTAAACGACAACCAGAAAGACTGGTGGCAGTTCGGGGAGGGGATAGATCTCCTCTCCCCTGCCCGTGCCCAGAGCGGTTCCGCCACAGAGGAAAAAGGGCGCGTCGGACCCCAGTTCACACGCCAGATTTTGCAATTCCGCGGCGGGAACCCGCAAGTTCCAGAAACGGGCGAGGCCCAGCAGCGTTGCTGCGGCATTGCTGCTGCCCCCGCCAAGTCCGGATCCCAAGGGTATGCGCTTGCGAAGAACAATCTCCGCGCCCTCTGCTGCCGAGACTCTTTTTGCCAGGGCCCTGGCAGCTCTCCAAACCAGGTTATCTTCATTCCTCAAAAGTTCCGCGCCGTGGCACTCGAGGCGAAGCTCCCGGCATGGCCAGAACTCCAGCTCGTCGCAGAGGTCGATGCTCTGCAAGACAGTACGAATCTCGTGGAAGCCATCGGGACGGCGTCCCAGGACCGACAGGGCTAGATTGACCTTGGCAAAAGAGCGAACGTGAAGGGGGCGCGGATTCACTCGGCTAATCCGTTCAGTTTCGGGAGGAACCTCAGGGAAAGAACTGGCGCCAGAAAGACTCGCCATGAATTACACGAGACTCAAAGGGGCAAAGGGATCAAGACGTAGAGATCAACGGGCCCAAAACCAGCGTTTCCCTTCCTCTGCCCCTTGACCCCTTTATTTGGCAAGCGAAGCGAGCCAAGTTCATTCGTACTACTAACCCGAAAATCCTTTGCTTTTTGCAAAGGATTTTTGTGCGTTCTCCTGGGAGCGCACGCATCCTGCGTGCCGGGAGTTAGAAGCCCTGAGCACGCTGGAAGCGTGCGCTCCCAGGGACCAACCCCGCGTCTCTGCGGTGAAATAGCTTTTGGTTGCGGCTGGGCTGCACCGTGAAATTCGTGGCCAGCTTTTCCCCGCGGCTTTATGCGTCTGGCCAACGAGCGTTTAATGCGGGCTGTGTGCGATTTTTTCACAGCTGCTGACGGATGACTCACTCGGGGCGCTTCTGTTTGCGCGAGGTTTCTTTGAGCTTCTCCATTTTCTCCCGGACCTTCTGGATCTCCTCGGCTTCGGTTCCGCTGGTCAGGGACCTGTTCCAGTATTCCTCTGCCTTCCGGTAGTCTCCGCTCTTGAAATAGAGATCTCCGAGATGATCGTGGATGGTGGGATCGTTCTTTACGATGGAAACGGCTTTGAGCAGATAAGTCTCTGCTTGCTTCAGGTCATTGAGCTTGAAGAATGCCCATCCCAGACTGTCCAGATATGCGCCGTTGTTGGGCTCCAGCGCGAGGGCTTTTTCCACATACTCAACGGCTTCCTGCAGACGGACGCCGCGATCCGCCAGCATGTAGCCCATGTAGTTCAGAGCACTGGCATTGTCGGGGTTCGTTTTCAGGATCTCCTTGAAGAGGGATTCCGCTCGATCGAAATCTTTCTGCCTTTCGTACAGGGAAGCGAGCTGAAACTTGATTCTCTCGGTGTCTCCCTCTCGAAGCGACTCCAACGTCTGGGCGCGGCGCAGCACTTTTTCGGCATCGGAGAAACGCTTGCCTTGCAGATAGATCTGGCTGAGATTCATGTAGATATCCAGATTCGAAGCATCCAGCTGAAGCAGCTTGTGAAGAATCTCGGCACCCTGGTTGTGCTTTCCGGCGTCCCCGAGCGTCCGGGCATAAACCAACCCGATCTGGATATCTTTGGGGTTCCTTTCAAAGTGCTCTTTGGCCAGGGCAAGGGCCTTCTCCGTCTGGTGATTGACGCGGTAGGCATTGATCAGCAGGAAAAGGTGGCGGGAGTTCTCCGGGTCCTCTTTTACCAGGACCTCATAGATGGCTACAGCCTTTTCATTCTCGCCCATGTCCTGGTATGCGGAAGCCAGGTGCTGCTGGAACAGCGCCCGGTTGTTTCTTTGCTCGTCAGAATACTCCCCGGTAGGGCTCTTGGTCTGCTCCAGCAGGCGGGAGAATATCTCCGCGGCCTCCGCCGGATCGCCGCCCTGCTCGTAGCAGGCGCCAAGATAGAACTCCGCCTCCGGGTCGCTGGGGTTTTGTTCGAGCACCGCCTTGAAGCTCTCAATTGCCTTGGGAATCTGTCTCGCTCCCAGCCGGGCCCGGCCCAATTGGGTGAGGGCGGCCGTGTCCGAAGGTGCGGCCTGAACCATCGGCTCCAGAATCCGGATGGCATCCTCAAACTGGCCGGCATCCACCAGAGAAGATCCCAACTGGCGCTGAACCGTGGGATTGTCTCCCGTAAGCTTTAGAATCTTCTTATAAATAGGTATGGCTTCCTTGTCCCTGTTCGTCTGGGAGTACAAAGACGCCAGCATCATCATGCTCTTGACCGACTCGGGCTGTATCTCGATGGCCTTGAGGATGTACTCGACCGCCTTTTCCTTGTCCCCTTTCTTCTGATAATACTCCGCCATGGCAACATACCCGGCATCGCTGTCGGGACGGAGAGATTGGAACTTTTCGTAGGCTTGAAGCGCCTTTTCGGTTTCTCCCAGCTCGAGATAGGCGCGACCAAGCGCGTAGTATGCGCGCTCGTCCTCCGGCGCCACTTCTCGCATTGTCTCGAGCTCCTTGACTGCTTTCTGCAGGGATTCCTTCCCGCCTACACGCTCGCGCGAATTGTCGTAGATGTAAGCAAGGAGCCAGTAGCCCTCCGGGTCTTTGGGATCTAAACGGATCGCTTCGCGGCATTCCTCGATCGCCTCCCGAAAGTTCCGGGCCTTCACCAAGAGACCCGCGAGCTCCACTCGGACGGAAGCGCTCTTGTCATTGGCATCGGCCGCCTTGCGCATCTCGGAGATCGCCTGCGTAATGTCCCCTTTCTCCTCAAACCACTTGGCCAGCGAATAATGATAGTAACTGGAAGCCCGGTCCTGGGGGACTTTGGCGCGTAACTCCTTGTCTATGTCGATGGGCTTCCTGGTTCTTTCCTGGGCATTGGCAGGCCAGAATGAACCTGTGACGCAGACAAGCCAAAGAACAAAAATGTCGCACTGCCTGGGCGTGGTAGAAACTTTCATAACTTCTTCTGGATCCTCGGTTGATACAAATTCAAAAGCGCAATTATCTCATACGCCTTCAGAAGCTGTCAAACTTCGCGCCGCTCGGACGGGGTGCAATTACAAGTACGAGTCACTGAGCACACAATTTCATAAATAAACGAAATACGCCGGCGTATTTTCCCAGATAGGGCCCGGCGCCCTGGAAGGGAGTACGGGACGGCACGACTTCAGTCGTGCCGTCACGGAGCGTGTTGAGAAAGGGCTTTAGCCCCTGAGGTGCCTTTCTGAACATACCTTAAAACCGAGAGATATCCCTGAGAGGCTAAAGCCTCTTTGAAGGTGCGTCTATCCTGCGGCACGACTGAAGTCGTGCCCTCCCGTTCCCAGTGATTTTCATTCGCAGTGGTGAGCCGCGGGATCATGGAACTCTGTGGCTCCGTGCCTTTGTGGCTAAAGATCAAGAATTTTGAAATTTTTCTTCGCTCATTTGGAACCTGGGCCGTTAGAGGGGGTGAAGCGGAAGGGATCAGCCCTTTCGAGACAATCCACGGAATTGCGTATAGAGGAGAGAGAAAAATGACATTGAGAAAGAAAAACCTGGCATGGGTCGTTCTTTTGGCCCTTGGCCTGTCGCTAACTCCGGCAGTGACACTCGCCCAGAAAGCAAAGCCGCCGTCCACGGAAAAAGTCAACCTCAATAATGCCACAGAGGACCAGCTGCAGACACTTCCCGGCGTCGGCCCGGCGATGGCGAAGAAGATCATCGAATACCGAAGCAAGAATGGGAAGTTCTCCAAGATTGAGGACATCTTGAACGTGAAGGGTATCGGGGAAAAGAAATTCCAGAGGATGAAAGACCGCCTGGTCGTCTAGTGCGGCCTGGACGATAAGGGGTTTTCGTCCTCGAACAGGGCCGGAGGCGAGGTGATGGAGCTCGCCGCCGGCCCACGACCTGATGTGACTAATAATAGTGAGCGAGCCCAAGCGATTCGCTGCGCACGGCCCGTTTGGAGTTCAGGCTTTAGCCTGCCCCGGTCAGTGCAGCCTGAAGGCTGACCTCCAAACCTGCGCCCGCCATGACGCAAACTTTGACCAGTTTGTGAACTTGGTGGCCACCTAGTGGACCTAGTAATGGCGGGCAACGACGTACCGCGCAGTCATTCACGGGCGAGACGCCCGTGCCACGATAGCTTCGTGGCATGGCCGTCCCGGCCAGGCTGCGAACTTGACCGATTTCTGAACTTTGTGTCCGCCAAGTGGACCTAATGGCGCATGACCCAATCCTCAGGGTCTCGGGCAAAGTCACCAATTTCTTGGAAAATGACAAATGACCAATGACAGATGACAAATCTCCCGGGGGCAATCCGATCGCGATCCGGTCGATTTGTCATTTGTCATCGGTCATTTGTCATTTGCGAATCCGGGGTCAGACAAAGATGATGCGCGGGTGGACGCGTACCCAGTGAGCAGGTTGGGCCACAGGAGAAACAAAAGTCTGTAGTCTTTGGGCTAATCCGATGATCTCTCCGGACGGATCCAGGAGTCGATACTCGTCGGCTTCCCACGCGCTTGTGAGCAAGTTCAAGTCCATCCCATGGACCACCTTCGTTTTGTCCGCCTCCGTTATTACAACCGCGGGGATCTCGGTCAGAAGCGCCCGCATGGGAATGATGCGGCTCAGAAAGAACTCGCGTGAATGGAATTCCGCCCCCTCAGAGAGGGGCAAGGCCGAATCGATCGGGAATTCGCCGCTGCGCGTGCGACGGAGCCGGATGAGATGCGCTCCGCAACCATAGTCCCGCCCCATGTCGTGCGCCAGGCTGCGGGCATAGGTCCCTGCGGCGCATACCAGTTCAAATTCGACCTCACTTCCTTCGACGCGGATCAGCGTGAGCGCCTTGATGTGGACCTCCTTGGTTCCGGCCTGCACCTTGATGCCTTTGCGGGCGTAACTGTACATGGGGCGGCCTCGTATCTTCTTGGCCGAGTAAGCGGGGACCGTCTGCTTCACCAGACCCAAGTATTTCTGGAAGACCTCCTCGAGGCGGCGGCTATCCAGGACTGGATGGGTATCTTCAGAGAGGGGATCTCCGTCTATGTCAAACGTGGTCGTGGCAAAGCCGAACCGGATGACGCCGCGATAAACCTTGTCCGTGGAAAGAAAATAATTGGTCAGGCGTGTGGCGCGTCCCAGCGTCAGCGGGAGGACGCCCGTAGCAAACGGATCCAGCGTTCCCGTGTGTCCCACCTTCTTTATTCGCGTAACATTGCGGATTTTGGCGACAACATCGTGGGAAGTCCACCCGGGGGGCTTGTCTATAACCAAAACACCATTCACAGCTTTTCCGTCGATCGCTTCCGCCTCCGCCGGGTCGACGCGGTCAAAGGCGGCCTGAGAGTGCGATGGGTCGCGTTAGCTGGAAAGAATTTTCGTCGGCGCAAATTACGCGCAATATGAAACCACAGATGAACACCGATCTGTACTACTAACCCGAAAATCCTTTGCAATCCGGCAAGGATTTTCCCAACATTCTTGGGCTCTTCTTTGGAGTGCGCAAGCTTGCTTGCGCCTTGACGGACTCGGAACAAACTCCACATCGAAGAAAAGCGGCAGCAGGCTGCCGCACTCCAAAGAGCACAGTGGACCATAGTTCTGGTTGCGGCTGCGCGGCTCTGTGTTCATCTGTGGTTTTGTTGATACCTAGTCAGGAATCCTCTTGGATTTCGTCGAGCAACCGGTCGATTCGTTCGCCATACTCCAGGGACGAATCTGTTCGGAAGACAATCTCGGGCAAGAATTTCATCCGGATGCGTTGGCCTAACTCGCGGCGAATCCATCCCGCAGCATGGTTAAGCGCGTCCAAGGTTTTCTTCTTCTGTTGGTCGGTCCCCATCGCCGACACGTAAATTCTCGCGTGACGCAGATCCGGGCTCATTTCCACGCCCGTGACGGTGACAAAGCCGATCCTTCGATCTTTGATGGTTCGGGTGAGCATGGCGCTCACTTCGTGCTGGATCTGGAACGCCAGCCTCTGTGGTCTACGATTGGGCCGCATAGGCGCAACCAAAAGTATGAACGAAACCACAGATGAACACAGATCCGTGTTTATCTGTTTTTATCCGTACCATCAAGCCGAAAATCCTTCGCGAGCCGGCAAAGGATTTTCCTCAGCGTTCCTCCGCGGACGTGAGAGAAATGTAGCGTCGGCTTCCAGCCGGCAAAAGGTCCTGTTGACGCAAAAGGACTCATCCAGGCCCACATGCCCCGCAGCGCGGGACCCTACGATTTTTCCTCCCGTTCTCCGTCTCTGCGCTGAGATCCGTTTTGGTTGCGGCTATGCGGATCTGTGTTCATCTGTGGTTTCACTTTGTACTGCTCTAAGGATCTAGAAACGACACCTGGCAGTCTACCAGCAGGTCCTGCAGAATCTTCTCGGCCTCCCGCACGAATTGCTGCGCCGCCTGTTCCAAAACAGCATTGTTCGGGCCGACCGTTACGGCTGCCAGTTTTGCCCGCTGCCAGAGATCCTGGTAATCGACTTCAGCAATCGAAAAGTTCGAACGCGCACGCAGGCGATCCTGCGCCTTGCGCAGAACCATGCGCTTTTCTTTCAGGGATTGCGCGTAGGGGAGATAGATTTCGAGAGTGCAATACGCAATGGGCATCGTCCAGCCGCCTGTCCGGTGCGGCTCGGATCAGAGTTAGAGCGAGGTGGGCTGGACCTTTTCAACTGTGTAGGCTTCGATGATGTCGCCCACCTTCACGTCCGAAAAGTGTTCCAGGCCAATGCCGCATTCGAAGCCCGATTTAACCTCTGCGACGTCGTCCTTGAAACGTCGCAAGGAAATGATTTTTCCCTCGTGTATTACAATACTGTCCCTCAGCAACCGAACATCCGAGTTCCTTCGAACGATGCCATCCAGAATGTAGGACCCTGCTACCAGCCCGAATTTGGGCACCCGGAAGGTTTCACGAACCTCGGCCCGGCCCAGGTACTTCTCGCGGGTAGTGTACTCGAGCATTCCGATCATGGCATTCTTGATATCATTCGCCACGTTGTAAATCACCGTGTACAGACGAATCTCGACGCCCTCGGCATCCGCCAGTTCCTGAGCCTTGCGCTCAGGCCGCACACTAAACCCGATAATGATGGCATTGGAGGCAGACGCCAGGAGCGCATCGGTCTCGGTGATGGCGCCGGCCGCGCTGTGCAGAATCCGGACCTTTACTTTTTCCGTGCTCAGCTTGTTAAGCACATCGCTGAGGACTTCCACCGAGCCCTGCACGTCAGCCTTGAGAATTATGGGCAGCTCCTTGACCGTCCCCTGTCTCATCTGCTCGTAGAGGGCCTCCAGAGAAACGCGAGCCGTGGTGCGCAGCGCTTTCTCGCGCAATTTCGCCTGGCGCAGCTCCGCTACCTGACGCGCCTTGCCGGCATCTTCGAAAACCTGGAAGGAATCGCCTGCCTGCGGCAGATCCTGAAGCCCCTGAATTTCCACAGGCATAGAAGGCCCGGCGGATTCGATGCTCCTCCCGCGATCATCTATAAGAGCGCGCACGCGGCCATGCACCGCGCCAGCCACAAACACATCCCCTACACGCAAGCTGCCATTCTGGATCAAGACTGTTACCACCCTGCCCCGGCCGATGTCTACTTTTGCCTCGAGGACGACTCCTGAGGCAAGCCGTCTCGGGTTTGCCTTTAACTCCTTGAGGTCGGCCACTAGCAGAATCATTTCGAGAAGGAGGTCCAGATTGGTCTTTTGTTTGGCCGACACCGGGACCGTGACAACGTCGCCACCCCAATCCTCGGCCAGGAGACCGTGTTCCGAGAGGGCCTGTTTGACTCTTTCTGGTTGCGCGCCGGGTTTGTCGATCTTGTTGATGGCCACGACGATCGGAACGTTGGCCGCTTTGGCATGATGAATGGCTTCCACCGTCTGAGGCATTACACCGTCATCTGCAGCCACTACGAGCACTACAATGTCGGTGACCTGGGCCCCCCGCGCGCGCATGAGCGTGAAGGCTTCGTGCCCCGGTGTATCCAGAAAGACAATGTTCCTCCCCTTTATGTCCACGTGATAGGCGCCGATGTGCTGCGTGATCCCACCAGCCTCCGTAGCCGTCACATTGGTCTCGCGTATGGCATCCAGCAGGGAGGTCTTGCCGTGGTCGACATGACCCATAATGGTGACGACCGGTGGTCGCGTGACGCGGTCAGTCGGATTGTCGGCGACTTCCTGCCTGGCCTCTGCTTCCTGTTCGAAGCTGATAACTTCCGCCCTGAACCCGAACTCCGCGCAGACGTCCTTTGCAACTTCCAGGTCCAGCGTCTGGTTTATGGAAGCCAGAATCCCCTTGGCTATAAGCTTCTGGATAATGTATTTGGACTTGATCTCCATCTTTTCCGCCAGCTCTTTCAGCGTTACGCCCTCGGTAATGGCGATCGGCCTGTAGTCTTCCGGGGAGGCTGGCGGCCTTGGCAACTCCACAACTCTAGCCACACGCTCGGGAGCTTCCGCCCTTCCAGGTTTCTTCTTTTTGACGAACCTGACCGGAGCCGCCGGGCGCGCGACCGGAGTCTTCTCCTGAAGTCCTTTGAGGATTCTGTCCGTGATCTCGGGAGTGACCACTTTTTCCGTGCTCGTGCGCATCAGAATCTTGGTCTTCGCCTTTGGGACCACGATTTTCTTGGAGACGGTCCCAGGATGCGCCACAGGCTCTTCGAGACGGAGAACCGGCTCCGGTGGGGCAACCGGCTCAGTGACCAGAGGCGTGGCCGGTCCGGCCTCCACGGCAGGCTTTGTCTCTGACGGCTCGGGTTCCGGCGCCGATGGCGCTGATTCCGGGGGCGGTGGCACCTCAACCGGTGCACCAATGCCCGATAGGACCCTCTGCGCAGCTTCGAGATTTGTAAGCTCTGCCGGTTTCTGGGCAGCGACGGGAGCAACCACCTCCACAAGTTCCGCTGTTTCCCGATCATAATGCTTGCGCCCTTTGCGGGGAGCAAGAGAAAGCCTGGGGTGAGTTTCTTCTTCGTGTTTAACTTCCGGAGCTTTCTCCGGCTTTTTGACTCCCTTCTTGGCTTTGGGCGCCTCCGGCGCCTCCGCAGGCGTTACGGCTTTCTTTGCTGCAATCTTTTTGCCCTGCTTCGCGGTTTCTTCGTGCGCTTCCTTCTTCTTCTCGGCCTCTGCTTGCCGCGCTTCGTCCGTTTCCCTCTGATTGAGGATCTTCTTGCGTATGGTGTCGGCGAACGTCGCGTCGATTGTCGCGGATGGCGAAAAGACGTAAAGGCCCAACCGTTTCAGTTCAGACAGAACTACCTGATTCTGCACTGAACATTCCGACGCCAGCTCGGCCACAGTAATCTTGTCCATTTAGACTACAACCCTCTCCTTAACACGTGATGTCTATCGCCGGGAATAACGGGAGATTCTAATGCATCCCGACACCAGAATGCAACCACACGCGCTTTTTTTGGACGAAACCCCTCGGTTAAAGCGGTAGCTTACAAGTAAGGATTCGAACGTCCTGTCACACCACGGAGGCGCGAAGGACATGGAGTCACATACGGTTCTCCACGCACTCCGTGTCTCTCACGAAAATTCCAACTCCCTTGCAATCCGTGGGCGCGCCCGCAGCTCGGGCGGCCACACAGGGCCGCCCGTACAATTGGGCAGGCACCCCTTGCGGCCATTTTCATTCGCCAGTGGCGAGCCGGAGGATCGTGGAAACTTTTCATGGAAACTTTGTGGTGAGTACCCCCTTTGGCTGAGCGAATGCCTCCTGCCTTTTGTATCCCTTGTGCTGCTAGTGCGAGTCTTCCTGCTTTGAGTCAGGCGCAGTTGCGTCAGATTCCCCGCCCGCGGCCGATGCCTCGGCAGCCACTTCTTCTTCACTCGTCCCCGCGGGCTGATCCGGCGGATGCTCATCCTTGTGCGGCGGTTCGCCGGAGATCGCTTCCTTGGTCTCCCGGGATTTTTCCTCGAAGGAAGGCGCCTTGATTGCGGCGGGAAGATCAATGCCTTCCGGAACTTCTATCTCAACTTCCTCAAAGAGGTCCCGGGCGGCTTCCATGATCTTGGCGGCGGTCTTTTCGCCGATTCCCGGGATCTCCTTGAGTTTCTCTTCGCCCATCTCCAGGATGCGCTCGACATTCTCTATGCCGGCCTCCCGCAGCTTCTCGACCAGGCGTTCGCTAACACCCTCCAATTCGCCGAGCGACGTCGACGAGGATGTCAGAGATTCCATGACACTGAGAACTTCCTGCTTCTTCTGTTCCTCGCTCTTCACATCGATCTGCCAGCCGATCAGCTTCGATGCCAGCCGCACGTTCTGCCCCTTCTTGCCGATAGCCAGGGACTGCTGCTTCTCTTCTACGATGACCTCCATCCGCCTCTCCGCCGGGTCAATAATGAGAACTTTGGAGATCTTGGCGGGATTGAGCGCATTGGCCGCGTATTGAGCCGCGTCGTCCGACCACTGGACAATGTCAATTTTTTCCCCTCTGAGCTCGCGGATGATGGAATTGATGCGAGACCCCTTCATTCCGACGCAGGCTCCGACCGGGTCTACGTCCCTGTCCGTGGAAGCCACAGCCACTTTTGCCCGGTCGCCGGGTTCGTGCACCGCGTTCTTGACAACGATGGTTCCGTCGTAGATCTCCGGAATCTCCATCTCGAACAGACGCACAAGAAGCTGCGGATCCGTGCGAGAAAGGATTACCTGCGGCCCTTTGGCGACCGGCAGCACCTTGACAATGACGGCCCGAATGCGCTCCCCCTGTTTGTAGGTTTCCGCCCTGGACTGCTCCCGAAGAGGGAGCAGGGACTCCGTCTTGCCGATATCCACAATGATATCAGGTCCCTCGAAGCGCTTGACAATACCGTTGACCAATTCGCCGATCTTCTGCGAGTACTCGTTATAAATGTTCTGCCGCTCCGCTTCGCGCACCTTCTGTAAGATGACCTGTTTTGCGGTCTGGGCGGCGATGCGGCCCAACACGTCGGTCGGTTTCGGCAGTTCGACCGTGTCGTCCAGAGCGAGGCTCTCATCTATTTGCCTGGCCTCCTCAACGGAGATCTCCAAACTGGGATTCTCGACATTCTCCACAACGCGCTTTACCGCAAAGATCTCCACCAATCCGGTTTCAGGGTCGAACCGGGCGCTGATCTCTTCGTTGGTCTTGTAGTACTTCCTGGACGCAGCGATCATGGCATCTTCGAGCGCGGCGATAATCACTTTGGGGTCGATATTCTTTTCCTTGCTGATCTGTTCAATGGTTTGAGTAATGATATTGGACATATGCTCAAGACCTCTCTGGCGCCCAGGGCCGGCAATGTCTCTATTCAATTCTCAAATACGAGGTTCGCCTTCTCGATATCCGCCACTCCGATCTCGATCTTTCTGCCGGCACCGATCTCGAGGCCGACGCGGCCCTCGAAAACCCCCAGGAGCTTGCCTTTGAAGTTTCGCTGACCCTCCAGGGGAACCCGGGTTCGGACTCGGGCAGTCTTCCCGGCGAAGCGCTCAAAATCCTTTTCCTTCACCAGGGGCCGATCCAGACCCGGCGATGAAACTTCCAGAATATAGCTGAACGGGATCCAGTCTTCGACATCCAAGACGACCGAGAACCGCCTGCTGAAGCGTTCACAGTCGCCCAGAGAAATCCCTCCGGGTTGGTCGATGAAAGTCCTGACGATGGAACGACCGCTGCCAACCTTGATCTCCACGAGGATAACCTCCATCCCCATCGCAGCCGCAACTTTTTCTGCGAGCGCTGTAATCCTGGTCCGCAGGGAGTCGACATCCACCCCATCTGGCCGGGCCATTCCGGACCCCCAAAATAAAAAAGTGGGCAACGCGCGCCCACTTTTTGCAACGCTAGCGAAAAAACTTATACACGAATCCGGGACAAAGATCAAGCTCTGCTTCGGGTTGCTTCGGAGCTCAAGATTTAGCTTGCAGCCTGAAGGCTGAACTCCAAACACTATTTCTTGGACGTCGTCGGGGTCGGAGGATTCTCCTGAGGGGTAGGAGCTTCGAGGAAATCGGACTCGCCCTTGCCGAGCTTCCCCAACACTTCCTTGTCGGCAACCTTGACAAAAGACTCTCCCTTTACCTGGGCATAGACACCGTCCTTTGTTTCCTTTCCAAAGGCGCAGTCAACCTTCACGGTAGCGCCTTGTTTGAGAACGACGCGAATGGCCGGCGCATCGAATCCATAGGTGGCAGGCGGTCCGGGCTTGTCCACGAACTCCTTCACCGGCTTTTCCAGCGCCTCCAGGATCCCGCTGACGCCATCCCATTTCGTCTTCTTCTTGGCATCGCCCAGGACCCAATCTCCGCTGTCCGTGGCTTTTGTGAACGTAAAGCCGCCTTTGGAGTTCTTCAGAACGACGCCGTCTATATCCCAGCGCTGGAAACTCGCCAGAGTCTTGTCTCTCAGATCCGAAGGAGACTTGAGCAGTTTGTCGACAAACTCCTTTTCCACAAAGAACAGCTCCCGGCGTGATTCATCACGGGCAATGTAGAGCTCGGTGCTTGTGCTGCCGGGCTTGTTTTCCTTTTTCTTCGCTTTTTCTTCCTTCGGTTTCTGCTCGCCCTTTTTTACCTCTTTCGTTTTTTCCAGCCCCACCACGAGATGTTTGATCCCCTTGTCTTTCCCGACAGTGAGCTTCACGTCAAGGAGGGGCTTCTCGAAACCAAGGGTCCCGTAGCTCTCCGGACCGTCGTCAACGAATTCCTTCAGCCGTGTATTGGAAAGGGATCCCAAAATGCCGTTCACAGCCGAAGAATCCGCGCCCATCTTCTCTTTGCCCTGAATCCACCAGTGGTCATTCTCTTTAACCAGCTGGACGCTTCCTTTCTCGCTCTGCAGATCCAACGACTGGACGTCGAACTGGTCGAAGCTCAAAATGGAATGGTTGCGCAGGTCTTCGAGTTTCTTCTTGAAGCCGGAAGTGGTATAGCTGGGTACCAGGAAGACTTCATTCTTCCCCTCGAGCGCCGCATATGTTGAGTTTCCCGTCGGGTTATTCCGGCCGAATCGGACCTTGTACTCTTTTCCGTCTTTGGTCTTGAATTGAAGACTAATCTCGGCAGGCTGGAGCCCGAATTGCGACAGGTCCGCCGCGTTGGCCTCGACAACGCTTTCCCGGCTGATGTCCCCAGCAGAGCTCGCCAGTCTGTTGAACTCTTCCGAGTCTGCTTCCAGCTCGCGTGGAAAAGCTATCTTCCATTGCTTCTCCCCGGTACGCACTCCGGTCACCCTTTGATCGGGATACAGCAGCTCGATTTGCTGAATCGCACCGCTCTCAACCTTCCACAGCTGCTTCTCCTCTTGTTTGGCTTTCTCCCGCTTTTCCCCTCCCTTGATTTCATAGAAGTATAAGAAACCGCCAAAGGACGCGCAGAGTAACAGGAGGACCAGTGTGCCCTTGAATCGCATCTGTCATCTCCTGCGACGGGTCCAAACGGTAATGCCCGCGATCAGTACGGACCCGGGCAGCACGATGACCGTCAAATACAGCAACATCCTCTGCTGGCTCTGAGAGAGCAAGACTCTCCGGTCTTCCGGAGACTTGGGCCGGATGGAGATCAGATCCTCCTCCTGAGCCAGCCAGCTGACCATGTTGAGGAAAAGGTTGCCGTTCCCCTGCTGGAGATAGCCGTTCGCGGCAAAATCCGAATCCCCGACAACGACCATCCGCGCCTTGACCGCCGGCTCCTTTTCCGTGGCCGGCTTCACTTCCTTTGTAACGGCGACCGCCAAGGACAGAGGGCCCTTGAGATCCTTTTTTTCATCAAAGGAGGCTTCGGCGCCGCGCAAGTCCGTCTCTCCCCAGCTGTTGGCATTGCTCTTGAAAAGGGACTCCACCGTGATTCCGCTCACGGTCTCCTTGGAAGGCCCCACAGATCGGGCGAGCGGGAAGAACGTCATGGCCTTGAACCGATCGGTGATCTTGTGAGATTCATAGCGGAGGACCAGGGGAATCTGAGGCCCTGCTCCCATAAGGCGGCCGGCGCCGCTCACATCAAGCACTACGTCGTTGTCAACCTGGACCCCCCAGCTTTTTAGAAAGCCCTCCAGGCCCGGCGCCGGGGCCGGGTCGACCATTAGCAGGAACCCTCCCCCGCGGTTCAGGAAACCGTTCACGAACTGCATTTCCTGCTCGAACGGAGCTGTTGTGGGCCCGGCCATAACCGCAACCTTGGCGTCATCCGGGACCTTGGCCTGACTGGCCAGGTTTGTTGTTTCCACGCGGAAGCCCTGGCTCTCCAGGCCCTTCTTTGCTTCGGAACATCCCTTTCTCTCGGTATCTTCCGGAGACTTCTCACCGTGTCCCTCGATGAAGTACACCTTTTTCATTTCGGTCCGCAGCACTTTTATGATGGCGTTCGTGAGATCCTCCTCGCGCACCTCCTCGGATCGCTTTTCTATCTTTTCCCTGCGATCGCCCGCAACCAGGACCACAGTTCCGAATTTCATTTGTGTGCCGGTAAACGGATTCGAAAAAGTACCGTATGTCGACACGTCAAACTGCTTGGCCAGAGCCGGCTGCCGGTCAGGGTCGATAAACTCATAGCGGACATGACCGCTGCGCGTCTGGTATTCCACCAGAAGCTCCTTGAGGGGAGGATAATCCCCGCCGGGGAAAAACGCTTTGATGTCGAGAGTCTTGTTGAGCTTTTGCAGGATCTGCGTCGTCTGCGGCGCCAGCGTGAATCTGCCCGTAGAGGTCAGATCCAGGCGCCTGGGATGCCGCTTCCCAATGAAGTTCACCCCTGAAACCAGGGCCACGACCAGCACAACAGAGACCACGTAGTTGGTCGCGTATTTTGTCGATCTTTTGCCGAGACTCGCCAGGATCTGTTGATAGTTCGCAACCAACCCGACCAGAATGAACACGCCCCCTGCAATGGCCAATCCCAAAGACCACTTGTCCCACAGGTTGGTCACCGAGTAGTAGATCGCTGCCGCAACCAGAAGCAGCAGACCCAGAGTGTCGAGCTTCTGAAGAAGTCGTTTCATCAGCTTCTCCACCGCATGGATTCCAGCGAACGGTAGGTCAGGAAGAGACCCACGAAAGCAAAGCTCAGGTAGAAGATTACGTGAGTCGTGTCTATTACACCTTTGATGAAATCATCCAGATGCCCGATGACCGAAAGATAGCTCAGAACATCCTTGGCCGCACCCGAAGCCCCGGAGGAAAAAGAGTCGATCAACCAGAGCACCAGACTGACCCCGAAAGTGATCACCCCTGAAACTATCTGGTTCTCGGTGAGGGTAGAGATGAAAAGCCCTGCCGCCAGCAACCCTTCCCCGTACAACAAAAGACCCAGGTAAGCCCCCAGGATCGGCTTCCAGTCCGGCTGTCCGTACTTAAAGAGCGCCGAAATTGTGACCCACGTGCCGGCTAACATGATCAGGAGGAACGTGGTACTGGCCAGGAACTTCCCCATCATGGCATGAAGATGGCCAACCGGAGTTGTGAGCAGCAGTTCCATGGTGCCCCGCTTCTTTTCCTCGGCAAACAGGCCCATGGTCAACATCGGAATCATGAAAAGCAGCACGACGCTCATGGTACCGAAAAAACCCCGGGTCACGATCCCGGGCACGTCCACAGGTTGAGACCCTGGACCGAATTGGCTCTGCATCATCGTGGACTGGATTACATTTGTGAGAATAGCGTAAAAGAACAGTCCTGACAGCAAGAGCCAGAGCGTCAACACAACGTACGCAATGGGCGAGACAAAATACGCTTTCATCTCACGCTGCCATATCGCCAGTACATTTTGCATAGCGCGTCGCTCGAGGGGTGTGCGAAGTTCCCTTCTCAAACTTCTTCTTTGGTTACGAGATTGATGAAGACATCCTCCAGGCTCATGGAAACACCGCGCAATTCCAGGAGTCCCCATCCTTGTGTGACAACTGCGTTCGCGATGTCACGCCTCAGATCGGTGTTCAGTTTGCATTCCACGGTAAAACCCGCCGGCTGCGCGTCGCTCCCGGCTTCGGCTTGAACGCTCATGACTCCGGGGATGCTTGCAAGCTTTTGGCGCACCGCCTCCCTGGGACCCTCAATAAGCAGGGCTATTCTCTCGGCGCCCTTCTGCTGGTTCGCAAGCCCCTGCGGTGTGTCGATTGCGATCAGCCGCCCGTCGTTAATAATTACCACACGATTACAGGTCATGCTGACCTCAGGGAGGATGTGGGTCGAGAGAATCACCGTATGCGTCCCTGCCAGGTTCTTGATCAACGACCTGACTTCAAATATCTGTTTCGGGTCCAGCCCTATAGTAGGCTCATCCAGGATAAGCACTTCGGGATTGTTGAGCAGGGACTGGGCCAGACCAACGCGTTGCTTGTAGCCTTTGGACAGCTTGCCGATGATCCGGTCCCGCACATCCGTGATACTGCACCTATCCATTGCATCTTCGACCTGTGTCTTTCGCTGCGCAGAAGGTGTTCCTTTTATCTTCGCGACAAAATGGAGGTAGGACTGCACGGTCATTTCCGGATAGAGCGGCGGATTTTCGGGCAAGTAACCGATCCGCTTTCGAACCTCCAGGCTGTTTTCAAAGACGTCGAAACCAGCCACTCTGGCGGTCCCGTCTGTGGCCGGCATATAACAGGTGAGAATGCGCATCGTCGTCGTCTTCCCCGCTCCGTTGGGACCAAGGAAACCCAGGATTTCTCCTTTTTCCACTCGGAAGGAGATGTCGTCGACCGCCTTTCGGCCATTGTAAGCTTTGGTCAAATGCTCGACTTCGATCACGCCAGGCACCTCCGAAGAAACGTAGGGAAAAGCGGATTCTATTGAATGGCCCGTGAAGAGTCAAGGGAGCCTCCAGTCCGCGGTGCAATTAGAAGTGGGAGTCAAAGTTCTCCACGCTCGAGGCACCTTTTGGAGTGCGGCGACTTGTCGCCGCTATGGCCTGGGCGTCAGAACGAAAGCGGCGACAAGTCGCCGCACTCCATATTTGTCCGTCTTCTGCGCACATCCGGCGGCAGAAACTGAATCGAGGTCCGAAGGGCCCGCACTCCGACTCTACCGTATCTTCGGCGTCTCGTGGTTACTCAAATGGAGTTATGATGGGCAGGCTCCGCTTGCGTGAGCTGTCGTGCTTCTTTTCTGAAGAGCGAAAAATGCTTAGGCAACCCTTTTTTGTGCCTGCAATCCTGATTCTGTTACTGGCTATTCCACTTATTCTCGGCCTGATCCCGCGAAATCGCGCCTATGGGGTACGCGCCTCCAAGACCCTGACAGAGGATCGTGTTTGGTATCGCGCAAATAGATACGGTGGCTGGGCCCTTCTTCTTTCAAGTGCTATCTATCTGGCGGTGGCAAGTGCGCTTCCGAGCGCGGTATCGGGTCGCGATGATTTTGGGCGGTGGTTACTCCATCTGTGTGCTTTCGTATTCCCGCTAGTCATAAGCCTCCTGCGGATTCGAAGCTATGTGAAAAGGTTATAGAACCTGCAGCAACGTTGCCGGTCATTCTGCCTTCGAGGGTGCAATTAAGAAGTGGGAGTCAATTCACGCTGCCGTGAGTTCCTCAGAAGCTGTGGAGAATTCAATTCGTGTTAATTCGTGGAATTCGTGGCCAATAAAAGCGACCACGAATTCCACGAATTTCACGAAAACGATGACTGCCATTTGGATATCATCGGTTTGCAATACAATTTTTGAAAGTCTCTCAGGCCGCGCTGGTGTCTCCTGCTTTTAATTGCACCCTGCCTTCGACAGCTTACACCGGCACTGCATTTTCTTTGATGTAGGTGTCCAACATCGGCTCTTTCGGACCGATGTAGTGGAAGGGTTCGGCAAACTGGAGCCCGTATTTTCTGCCCAGGTCCGCATCTTCCTTCAACACGATATGCTTTATGTACTGGCGATTGGCGGTTTCATCGTCATTCCCCAGGATCGGGAGCCTCAGTTTTTTCGATGCCAGCTGTGCCCGCAGGCGCGCCCCTTCTTCGCCGGCCGGCCCCTGAGCGACGTTGGCCCGATTCACTTCAACTTTTTGATCGATCACCGCGCTTATGTCGACGACGCGGTTGACGAGCTGCGGTCCTCGCGCGAAATAGTACTTTTCCTTCACGGAGTGGGGCTCCAGTCCGGCTTCGAAGTGCTCGGGCAAGTCCCAGCGCCCGCCCGCCATCCAGCACGCCGCTTCCACGCACTGCGCGCTGACGTAGTGGTCCGGGTTTTCCTCGTAGTGGCCCCAGGGGTCGTAGCAGATTACGGTGTCGACCTTCATCAGCCGGAAAATAAAGATAAGCCTGTGGCGCAGTTCGCCGGGAGAGACCGCGTCAAACTCATGATTGCGGTAATGGAGATCGAATATCTTCTTCAACCCCAGACGGCGTGCAACCTCAAAGTTGTCCTTTTCGTTGTTGAGGACAACCTCGCCCATCGTGGCGCCGCGGCCCGCCATTTCGTCGTTGCTGGTTCGAATCAGAATGCCGCTGTAGCCTTCTTTGATCAATTTCAGGACGGTCCCGCCCGCAAAAAGAGGAAGGTCGTCCGAATGGGGCTGGATGGCTGCCAGAACCTTCCCCTTGTGGGGTTGCGCCGGCTCTTCGCGTTCGATAAAGACGCTGGCGTCCTGAGCGATCTCGCGAAGCGGGATCTGAGGCGCCGCGGCGCCGCGGCCCAGCCATATACCTCCGGCGATCGTTTGGCCTATGAATCTCCGTCTATCCATAAAGTTGTCTCCTTTCCCGAATCAGATCGTCTATCGGCGTGTGTCGCCGTCCATCGGCGGTACCCCATCCTTCGTAACACTGAACTTTGAATTCGTGCTTTTTCTAACTCTTCGTGATTCTTCGCGCCTTCGCGTCTTCGTGGTGGATTCGGTCCAGGCTTTACCACGACGACGCGAAGACGCAAAGAATCGCCAAGCTTTTGGTTGCGGCTGGGCTGCTGCTGTGTCCTCCGTGGTGAAAGAAGGTGTAGGATTGCGCAAAGGAGTGAGCTAATGCGCCACATTATTCTCTGTAGTCTGATCGCTGTGCTCAGCTTAACCCTGTGCCGGGCCGGAGAAATCGTTCTGCCTGCGAGCGCCCTGGAGCGGGACGCTCCGGTCACGGCCTACTATCGCACGAATTCGCGCGCGACAGGAAAAGGATCGCTTTCGGTCCGGTGGAGCGACGCGCACGGCCGCGTTGTGGAAGACCGGCAAATCCCTGTTGAGCTCCTCGACGAAACCGACGTCGCGTTCCTGCTCGACCTGAGGCGCGCCGCCGCCATGAAGAATGATCTCGGGGTTCGGTTCTCCTTCGAGGGGGTCGATCAGAAAGGCAACCGGGACAAGCGCGAAGAGGAGGCGCACGTATCTTTCGTCGCCCGGCCGCCGGACCGCTCGTGGTGGGATTACGCGATCATCATGTGGCAGCAACACAGCTCTCAGATGTTCGCCCAGCTCAAGAAGCTGGGGATCAATGCAGGCGAGTACAGCGGCAGGAGCAAGGCGCCGCCGGAGTTCCTGCTCGACAACGATCTGCGCTGGTACGCGGAAAACATCGCTACGGATTTTTATTCCGAGTATCACCGCTGGTATCCCGACCGCCCCGTGAACTGGGCATTTCTCAAGGCCAAAGAGCTCTACAAGAAGGACCCTGCCGGCAAAGAAGCCTTCAAGCGCCATCCGAGCTTTTCCGATCCCATATGGCTCAAGAAGATTCACGACCGGCTGGTGGAGTCCGCTCGCGCGCACTCCCCCTACCGCCCCGTCTTTTATAGTCTGGGAGACGAGACCGGAATTGCCGATCTGGCCGCTTTCTGGGACTTCGATTTTTCCGACCACTCGCTGGCCGGGATGCGCGTCTGGCTCAAGGAGCGCTACGGAACGTTGAGCGCCCTGAATCGCCAGTGGGGAACCGATTTCAGCCGGTGGGATTTCGTTATCCCCATGACCACGAACGAAGCCATGAAGCGCGCGGACGAGAATTTCTCCTCTTGGGCGGACCACAAGGAATGGATGGACATCTCCTACGCTCGCGCTCTGAAGATGGGAGCGGATGCGATACGTTCCGTCGATCCGGACGCTTGCGTGGGAATCGGCGGCGCGCAGACGCCTGGCTGGGGAGGATACGACTACGCGCGCGTGACACAGGCCCTTACGGCGATCGAGCCGTACGACATCGGGAACAACATCGAGATCATTCGCTCCCTGAACCCGGGCATGGCAGTAGTGACGACTTCCTTTGCGAGTGGGCCGTGGGAAAAGCATCGAGTCTGGTATGAGCTGCTGCACGGAAATCGAGGGCTGATTCTTTGGGACGACAAAGCCGAGTATGTCACTCAAGAAGGGGTCACCGGCCGGCGCGGCCAGGAGGCCGAACCGTATTACAACGAAATCCGCAACGGCATAGGCGCGCTTCTCATCAACAGCCAGCGGCTGGCCGACCCCATTGCCATCCATTATTCCCAGCCGAGCATGCGGACCGAATGGATGCTGGCGCAGAAACCCAAAGGAGAAGCGTGGGTCCAGCGCACTTCCAGTTCCGAATACAAAGACAGCAATTTCTTGCGGCTGCGAGAGTCGTGGTGCCGCCTCATCGAAGATCAGGGTCTGCAGTACAAATTCGTTTCCTACGAGCAGGTCGAGCGGGGAGAATTGCTGCGCGGGGGCTACCGGGTCCTGATTCTGCCGCGCTCCAGCTCGCTTTCGGAGCAGGAATCCCGGGCCATACGGGAGTTCGCGCAACAGGGAGGAGTGGTACTGGCCGACGGAGAGCCCGGCGCGTTCGACGAGCATAGCCGGAAGCTCGAGAAGCCGCTCCTCGCGGATCTCTTCGGGGGGACGCGCGCCGGACCTGTCACCACAAACCCCTTCGGTCGCGGGAAGGCAATTCACCTGAATGTTGATCTGCTCAATTACCATCAGTTGCGCTTGACGGAAAAGGAAGGCGAGCTCTACCGGCTTGTGGGCGGGCTTTTGAGTGCGAGCGGCGTCCGCCCGCAGTTCACGGTCCGGGATGAGTCGGACCGGCCGGTGGTAGGTGTCGAAACCCACTTGTTCCGGAACGGAGGCGTGACGATGCTCGGATTGCTGTCCAATCCGCAGTTACGGGTGGACGAGCTCGGTCCGCCCGAGTTCAAATCGAACCAGCGCTTCGAAAAACCCCGCATGCTGAAGCTCGGATTTCCGGTGGAGCTGCACGTGTGCGACGCCCGCGCCGCAAAGTTCCTGGGCAGGAAGAAGGAGTTAACAGTCCGGCTGGAACCTTACGAACCTGTGATCCTGGCGCTCTCGCCGTCGCCAGTGCCGGCATTACGCGTTGTCGCTCCGGAGCGTCTCAAGCGCGGAGAGACTGGACAATTGGGGCTGAGCCTGGAGGAAGAATCTCCGGCCGGCAGCCACATCTTTCACGTGGAAGTCGTGGACCCTTCGGGCAAGGTTGTGCCGCACTACTCGGGGAACGTCCTCGCCCCGAACGGCCGCTGTGACAAGCTCCTTCCGCTGGCGGTCAACGACGCTCCCGGAAGGTGGTTAATCCGAGTGAACGACGTGCTGAGCGGACAGACACAGACAACCGCCGTCGAGGTATTTTGACCGGTTCCCGAATCCCGGGGGCAATCCGATCCTGTTTATTTGTCATTTGTCATCGGTCATTTGTCATTTCGAGTCCTGGGAGCGCCCGGAGGGCTCGGAGCTCTGCCCTCTGGGCGTTCGGCCGGCTTCTTGCGGATGATAAACGACACGAAGAAAAAATCCTTTTCAGATTTGGTTGGTGCGGGTCAGAATGGCCGCGGCTAAACTGATTTCGTTTTCGTTTTTCTTCGCGTCCTTCGCGCCTTCGCGGTGAAAGCTGTTAATCGACCGAGCGACTTGGTCTCGATGCAGCCCGTTGCACGCGACTGTAGATCAGCGGATAACGAACAGCTTCGAGATGCCCCACCGCAGGTATCCCAACGGCCCCAGGACTGTGCCCCGCGCGGCATACAGAGTTACCGTGGCGAGAGCTACCCTTGACCGTAGATGCTTGAGTTGTCCCTCGAGCGAATCGATCTCCCCTTGGAGACGTGCCAGCTCGCGCTCGATTTCAAGAACCTCCTTGAGATCTTTCGTCTCCTGGAAGTGCTTCTTGAGGCGATCTCGCGCGAGGATCAGGTTGTTTAGCCGCGCCTCGAGGTCTACAGCCCTTTCCGTGACATCTTCCGAGGAAACGCTGCGGTCCTTGACCTTGCCAAGCCTGCTTAGCTGTTCGAGAGCCTGGTCGAGACGCGCGACCGGGATTCGAAGGGTGAGGCGTAAGCCGCGGTCCTTGCTCACTTCGGACTCTTCGGTGTAACCTCCGAGGTCTGAGGCGATCTTAGTTGCGGCAATGCCAACGGCTTCCGGATCCTCTGCTTTCAGGCGTATCGATGCTCGTTTGATCAGGACTCGATCGGCGTCGGCCGGAATCGCGCGCGATCCTGAGTCGGGACGCCCAGGGGCAACTACAGGAACCGCCTTCTTCGCGCAGCCCGGGAGGAGCAGGAGGACGAAAATCAGGATCAGCCGTTGGGTCATATTCCGGTGACACCGCGGAGACGCAAAACCAGTCTCGCTTTTTGGATTGAATCCCGCGCGTGGTGGCGCGCGCTTCTGCGTTGTAGCTCTTACGTCACTCCACTGGCTGTTCCGGAGTTCAAGTACAGGTGGAGTTTACCCTATTGAAGAGACCGCAGTTGTAAAATTTGCGGAAATATCCTGGTCGGCCCCTATCGACGAAACGTCCGCCCGTCGAAGGGAATAAGGCCGCGATCGGGAGGCATTTTTCTGGAACTTTTTCCAGGCTCGTGGCGATAGAATGCGCCCGAGCCATGACATTGAAACCGGGTGAGAAACGCACGGGAGAAGAAAAGTGAAAGCCAATAGATCACGGGAGTGGAGGGAGGCAGAATGGGATTACGACCAGATACAGGTTAATCGCCTTATCCCTGGCTCGTGGGGCGCACTGACACAGGAAGAGTTCATTCGGGAGCTGAAGGGTATCGTCAGGCGCTGTCCACAGTTCTATCCGGCCGTTCTGGAGTTTGCTCTTTACCAGGCTTCAACGAAGGGGGGCAAGGCGTCGGAGCGAATGATCGAAAAGGGCTTCCGGCTCCTGGTCGAGCTGGCAGCGCCCAAGGACCTCGATGAGCAAGTCGACGCGGTCGTTGAGAACCTGGAAGGATTATGGCGATACGACATCAGCAGAAGTCTCCTGGAGTTCCTGGCAGATCGCCGTCCTCTAAGTGCAGTGTGCCACGACTCTCTTGCGCACGCAGCCGCACGGCTTGGAGATTTGAAGTCAGCCCAACATCACATAGGGGAAGCCTTGCGCATTGAGCCTGTCAACAAATGCTTCTGGTCCAACAAGGGCCTGTACCACCTGATGGCGGGAGAACTGGAGCAGGCGGCCGACGCGCTGCAGAGGGCGAGGCGGCTCAAGCCGGACGACCCGGTGATCAAGGGAAACCTCGGCATCCACGCCTACCTCAGCAAAAAAGGCGGCACCTACTTCGACTATCTTCTCCGTCCTCTGGATCGAAAGCAGATCGACCGGTGGGCGGACCAGGAAAAATGGGATCAGGTCGACAGCCTGTGCGCAGATTACAACGGTTGTCGCGTGGAGGCATTCGCTCAATCCGTCTTGCTGGGAGCGGCGAAACAACGGTCGGGGCTCCCGCGTCTTCTCAGGGTTCTCAGGTCCTTTTTCGATTTCGTCGAGGGGATTGATTCGAGCGGGCTCTTCCTGAATGAAGATATGGGCCGGGTGGACAAGTACTTCAAGCCGATCATGCACAAGTTCATTTTCAAGTACGGCGATGTGGATCACGAAACGATCGAGGACGTCTACAACTGTCTGATCGCCTATTACGGCTTCCTCGCAGACCGCGGGGTTGTGGCCCCCGCGGAGTTCCGGGAGTTCAGAAAATCAATCCTGGGAATGAAAGGCGAGATCATCGGAAAGATGGAGCGGTACAACGCCATAAGACACGATCCGAAGGTCGACGACGAGCGGAAGGAGGCCCTGAGGGAGGATCTCTTTGAGGGCGACCACGCCTGGCC
>WNGD01001427.1_pt1 | contig 33496 bp, 35 predicted proteins | sample 5400671 | NCBI WGS metagenome assembly WNGD01 (sample SAMN13153369, study PRJNA577476) | soil metagenome | isolation source: 40 cm soil or saprolite under grassland replicate 2 | place: USA:California | collected 2016-06-15 | reverse complement strand
TCGCTGAGTTTCGTTACGACTTGGTGACAGTCAGGCATGGGTGTCTGACACCCTGAACGACATGCATCCAACGGCAGAGCGTTTCCAAGCACGCCTCCGGGAGCTCGGCCTCGATGCCGAGGTGCGGGAGCTCGCCGACTCCACCCGGACCGCGCAGGAGGCCGCGGACGCCGTGGGCGTCGAGGTCGGGCAGATCGTCAAGTCGCTCGTCTTCGTCGACCAGCAGTCACCGCTTCTCTGTCTGTGCGCCGGCGACCGGCGCGTCGACACCGAAAAGCTCGGCACCGGAGTGCGGCAAGCCAAGGGCGACGAGGTGCGCGAGGCGACGGGCTTCGCGATCGGAGGTGTGCCGCCGCTCGGCCATGACCGCCCCGTACGCACGGTCGTCGATGCCTCACTGCGGCGGTTCGAGACGGTCTGGTGCGCCGGCGGCACGCCGAACGCGGTCTTCCCGGTCGCCACCGAAGCGCTGATCGCGGCGATTCCAGACGCCGAAGTCCGCGAGATCGCCTAGACAACTCAGTGCAGGGTTTCGCCGCCGCCGCGGGTCTGCTTGATCGAGGGGGCGCGCCTCCGCGGTTGTCGACCTGCTAGGAAGTCACAGTCGCGGCAGCGCCTCCTCCTCCAGTAAGCGAGGGCTAGCCATCCTCGCGCCTATGTCCTGCCGCGACCTGCTCGAGCGCCTCGCGGTTCAACTCCTCGCCGGGGATGCCGACCACCTTGCCCGCTGTCTTCGCGCGCAGCGTCGCCGTGCGAGCTCCGTCCTCGATCTCCGCGCGCTCGCCGACAATCGCACCTGGGCCGAGCTCGCCTACCACCTCACCGTCGACGACGACCTCGAGCACTCCGTCGAGTACGAGGTACACGAGAGGCGAACCCTCACTCGTGTCCCCCTGCTCCACGAAGATGTCGCCGGAGGAAAGGGACTGCGGACGCGGCTTGCTGTCGCCACCCATGATCTCGAGTGAAAGCTCGCGCTCCAACGCACTCTCGACGGCGGTGACGACCGCGGGGGAGTCCTCATTCCCCCAGGGCGTGTTCTGCTCGTGTGCCTCGCGATACCACTTGTCGAAGTCGATCGCTCCACTCTTCTGGACGAGCGCTCCATCCTTGTCGTAGATCCAGTGGCGCGGGAAGGGGCTGGCGCCGGCGAGCTCGTGCTCGGAGGTGCCGTCTGCGTGGATCGTGAGCGCAAGGGTCGTCCACGCGATCGCCGAGTTGATCTGGAAATAAGGCTTGCCGCGCACGCTTCTGGGCGCGGGCATACCGGTGCGACCACCCGCGGTTTGCGTGAAACGCACCCAGCTGTCACCGACCTCGGCATTCTGGAGCGTCGGCATGGCAACGGCCGGGACGGCGATCTCCTTGGGTCCCAACTTGAGCCTGGTCAGCCCGATGCGCCCTCGGCCCGTCTGACCGTAGTCAGTGATCTTGCCGTCCTCGATCTCGATCCACGCATGCAGCTCGTTCGCCTCGCGGAAGAGATCCGCCCGGTGCATGGTTTCGAGGTGGTCGATGCGGTCGGGCGGTGGGTAGTCGTAGTGTGCAACGCCCATCGTGAACGGCAGCTTCGGCAGCCCTTCGACTGCCTCCGACGGAATCCAGGAGATGGAGGTGACGGAGGACTGCATTCGCATAGGTGCCCCTTTCACGGCGTCGCTGATTTGCGCTTGAGCCTATGCCGCTCTGGCCCTGCTTACAAGATCAGCGACGGACGAGAGCGGCGGGCTCCGTGACCGGCGCCTGACAGGCGAAGTTCTCGCAGACGTAGACGGCGGCACGCCCGTCCACGAAGTCCTTGCCCTGCAGAAGCGGGACATCCTCGCTCGGGCCGAAGGCGACGACCGCATTCGGATCGAAGGGGGCGAGGGCGGCGCGCGCGACCTCGGTGTCCGGCCCGCCGATGAGCGCCAGCTCGCGGGGCGGGGAGAAGTGAAGATCGAGAGCGTTCAAAGCGTGGCCGAACGCCGACGGCGCCTGCGGCAGGAAGCCGGCGACGAAGCGGAAGACGCCGACCGCGCGGCGTTCTAGCTCTGGATCGCCCCACAACCGCGCGATACGCAGCAGCACGTATGCGAGCATCGAGTTCCCTGACGGTGTCGGGTGGTCATCAAAATCCTTCTTGCGGGTGACGAGCTCCTCGCCGTCGCTCGGCGTCAAGAAGAAACCGCCGCGCTCCTCGTCGCCGAACAACGCGACGGCAAGAATCGCAAGCCGGCGCGACTCCTCGAGCCAGCGCAACTCTCCCGTCGCAACGTGTAGCTCGTAGAGGCCGTTGGCGACGTCTGCGTAGTCCTCGAGCACGCCTGCGTGCTTCGCCTGGCCGGCGCGCCAGCTGCGGAAGAGCCGCCCTGCCGATGTCGAGAGCGGGCCGAGGAGGAACTCCGCAAGAGCGCGAGCAGCTTCGAGATAGTCGGCTCGTTCGAGGCGGCGGCCCGACTCCGCCAGGGCGGCCAGCGCAAGCCCGTTCCACGAAGCGATCGCCTTGTCGTCGCGGAGCGGCTTCGGCCGCAGCTCACGCTCCGCAAAGAGCCGTGCACGGGTCTCGGGATCGAGCTCGCCACGAATGATGAAGCGACCATGTTCGAACGGCTGCAGGAGCTCGCGCGGAACGTCGTCTGTCTCGATCCAGGTGTACGTCAGTCCCTCGACGCCGCCCGTGTCGGCATCCTGCGCGGAGGCGAAACCGCCTTCGGGCAATCGCAGCTCGCGCAGCATGTAGTCGAGCGTCTCCTCGGCGACCTCTCGGTAGCGCTCGTTCCCCGTCACGAGCCAGCCGTGAAGATACGCGGGTGCGAGCAGCGCGTTGTCGTACAGCATCTTCTCGAAGTGCGGCACGAGCCATTCGCGGTCGACGGAGTAACGGTGAAAGCCACCGCCGACGAGGTCGTACATGCCGCCGAGCGCCATGCCGTCCAGCGTTTTCGTCGCCGGCTCGAGCTCGCCGCGGCGCAACAGGAACTCGAGCACCGATGCCGGTGGGAACTTGGGTGCATTACCAAAGCCACCCCAGACCGGATCAAACTGCCGCCGCAGTGCGCGCGCGGCATCCGATAGGACCGACGAAGTGAGCGGCTCGACTGACGGCTCGGCCACGCGGCGAAGCTGCTCGGCGATCGCACCCGCGTCGCGCTCGATGTCCGCGCGCCGATCGCGCCATGCCTCCGCTACGGCCTGGAGCAGTTGCCTGAAGCTCGGCAGACCGTGACGCGGCTCGGGCGGGTAGTAGGTGCCGCCGAAGAAAGGCTCACCCGTCGGCGTGAGAAAAACGGTCATGGGCCAGCCCCCGTGACCGGTCAGCGAGACGACCGCATCCATGTACACCGAGTCGACGTCCGGCCGCTCCTCGCGGTCGACCTTGACCGGGACGAAGTGCTCGTTCAGCAATGCCGCTGTGCCCGCGTCCTCGAACGACTCGTGCGCCATCACGTGGCACCAGTGGCAGGCCGCATAGCCGACGGAGAGGAGAATCGGCCTGTCTTCTTCACGCGCGCGTGTGAGTGCCTCTTCTCCCCACGGATACCAATCCACGGGATTGTCGGCGTGCTGCAAGAGATATGGGCTGGTTTCAGCGGCAAGCCGGTTCATGCGTCTAAACCCAAACGGTCGCGCCGGCGAAGCCGGCACAACCTCCAAAGGTCGGCGTCGCAGGACGACGCCTCAGCCACGGGATTGTCGGCGTGCTGCAGGAGGTACGGGCTCGTCTCCTGGGCGAGACGGTTCACTTGGGCACCGTAGCTACTTGCGGACGCGGCGCCAGGCCTCGACGCCGACGGTGATCAGCGCCGCGATCCCCAACGCGACCAGCAGCGCGTAGATCGGCTGGTCTTCGAACAGGCGCCCGCCGAGATAGCCGAGCAGCCCCCCGTACACCGCCCAGAGGATCGCAGCGACAAACACGTACGGCCCGAACCTCGTCGGCCAGCGTAGACGTACCAGCCCCGCTGTAAAGGTCGTCGCGGTGCGACCGCCCGGGATGAACCGCGCAACGACCAGGACATAGCTGCCTCGTTCCTTGAGGAAGTTCCGAGCCCAGTCGAGCCTGCCCTGCGCGACCTCACTCCTGAAGAACCGCCTCACGGCGGGCCGGCCGAGCCAGCGGCCGACCGCATAGGACGAGTTGTCCCCGGTGAACGCGCCCGCGGCGGCGCACACGATCACCAACTCGAGCGAAAGCTGGCCGCGGGCGGCCTGGATACCGCAGACGATCAAGGCCGTTTCGCTGGGGAACGCCGGGATCAGCGCGTCGCCGGCACAGATCCCGAGGAGCAGCGGGTACGTCCACAGCGATCCGGTCAGCAGGTCGATGAGACCCTGGAGGAGCGCGACCGGCATTAGTGCCCCTGCCCGCCCGTCCACGCGCCGGCGCGGTAGACCTGGCCTTCGAGCCTGCGCCCGAGCAAGCCCTCCAGCCAGACCGAAGTCTCGATGAGCGCGTCGAGATTCACGCCCGTCTCGATCCCGTCGCCTTCCAGTAGATAGACGAGATCCTCCGTCGCGATGTTCCCGGTTGCGCGCGGTGCATACGGACAGCCGCCGAGCCCGCCGCACGACGCGTCGAACAGCGTCGCGCCCGCCTCGAGCGCGGCGATCGCATTTGCGTAGCCGGTGTTGCGGGTGTTGTGCAGGTGCACTCCGGGAGCGTGAGTCCGCTCGACGAGGTCGCGCACCTGCCTCGGCGTCGCGACGCCGATGGTGTCCGCCAGCACGACTTCGCCGGAAGTGAACCGCGCAGCCAGCTCAGCGACCACGCCTGGATCGACGCGGCCTTCGAAAGGGCAGCCGAAAGCGACGCTGATCGTCAGCGTCACAGGCACTGCGGCACGCTCGATGACGCCTGCTGCGGCCGCGACCGCCTCCTCCACGGATTGGTTCGCGTTCCGCCTGCTGAAGCTCTCAGTCGCTGCAAGCGTGAAGTTGACCCGGTCAAGACCGGCTGCGGCCAACCGGTCGTATCCTTTTTCGTTCAGCGCCAGACCGGAGTACTCGGTCCCCTTGCGACGGTGGATCGCGGCGACCACCTCTTCGGGGCCCGCCATCTGCGGCACCGCGTCGGCGCGGACGAAGCTCGCGGCCTCGACCCGCGGCAGCCCTGCGGCGGCGAGCCGATCGACGAGCTCTGCGCGGACAACCGGGGCGAGGGTCTCCGGCTCGTTCTGGAGCCCGTCGCGCGGCCCCACGTCGCAGATCGTCACGCGCACGACGAGGCTACTTGGGCCGCTCGAGCTGCTTCAGGATCTCCCCCACTTCCTCCGCCAGATCCTGCGCGAGCTCGACTTCCTCGTCCTTGAAGCGGCGTCCCTTCTCGCCGTAGACCTCGACGAGCCCCCAGGCGCCGTCTCCGCCTTCGATTGCGACCATGAGCAGCGCGTCGTAACCGAGCTCTCGAAGCAGCTTCAGCTCGTTCTCGTCCGGCGCGGGGTCGTCCTGCGACACCGTCTGCGGCCGCCGTTCCTCGATCACCGCTTTTGTGAGTGGATAGTCCGAGATCAGATAGCCGTGCCCGAGCCGGTCCGGCTTGCCGCTCTTCTGATGCTGCATCAGGTCGACGAGCAGATCGCCGATGACGCGCGAGATCGTGCAGGCGGGTGCGTCGAGCAGTTCGACATAGGCACGCGCCGTCGCCCCGAGGAGACCCGAAACGGTCTTCTCGGCACGAAGCCGCTCTCTGGCGGCGGCTACATGGCCGGGCTGATCGACGCTCACGCGTCGATCTTACGGAGCGCCCCTATTCGTCGAAACCGGTGGCGTCGACCTTCTCGGGCTCGATCAGCACCTTGACCCTGGTCTCCTCCGGGTTTCGCCACGGATATTCGTCCTTGCCGAGGTATTTCTTCGCGAGCTTGTCGATCTGGGCGTCGGCACCCTCTTCCGTCAGCTCCACGGGGCCGCTCACCGCAACCCACCTGAAGGCATCGTTCGGATCGACCATCAGCAGCGAAGCACGGGGATCGTGCTCCAGATGCCTCGGCTTCGCCCGGCCCCGGGCCGTGTTGAACGAGACCCTGTCGCCCTCGACGTCGACCCAGACAATCGTGGAGTGCGGCGATCTGTCCCCTCGCAGAGTGGTTGCCACGCCGACGTACGGATTCTCGTCCAGGAACTTGCGGGGCTTCTCGTCAGGCTTCGCCATGCCTCACCTCCAGTTGTGTTGACCAACAACGACGCTACCCGCTAGCGTCTTCCCCCGATGGCTGCGCTCTTACCTGTGGGCACGCGGAAGGGGCTCTTCCTACTCCGCAGCGACGACCGCGAGGAATGGGAGCTGGAGGGCCCGCTCCTGCCGGGCTGGCCGGTGTACCACGCGATCGTCGATCCGCGTGACGGCGTCCTCTACGCGGCGACGAACAGCTTCATCTACGGCGCGACGGTGCACCGCTCGAGCGATCTGGGCCGGAACTGGGACCGCGCGGAGGAGCTCGGCCTCCCCGAGGAATCCGGCCTCAAGCTCAACGCAACCTGGCACATCGAGCCGGGCAAAGACTCGGAGCTGTGGCTGGGCGGCGACCCGGGCGTGCTGTTTCGGTCGGACGATATGGGGATCACCTGGGAGGTGAATCGCGGCCTCCTCGAGCACCCGACGCGCGAGAAGTGGCAGCCCGGCGCGGGCGGCATGTGCTGCCATTCGATCCAGCTCGTGAACGGGGCGATGTACGTCGCCATCTCCGCGGCCGGTGCATTCCGCAGCGACGACGGCGGCGAGAGTTGGATGCCGATCAACAAGGACGTCGCGGCCGACTTCCACCCGGAGAAGTACCCGGAGGTCGGCCAGTGCGTGCACAAGCTGCTTGCGCATCCGGCGCGACCGGATCGGCTCTGGCAGCAGAACCACTGCGGCGTCTATCGCTCCGACGACCGTGGCGACAACTGGGAGCGACTCGACGGAAACGGGCTGCCGTCGGACTTCGGCTTCGCGCTCGCCCTGGATGCAGAGGACCCGGACGTCGCCTACGTCATCCCCGAGGTGTCGGGGGAGCAACACTTCACCCCGGATGGTCGGCTCGGCGTCTACCGGACCGGCGACGGCGGCGCTTCCTGGGAGCTCACTTCGAACGGGCTCCCCGACCGCGCCTGGGCAGCCGTGCTGCGAGAGGGCTTTGCGTACGACGAGGGCGGGCTCTATTTCGGAACCCAGAGCGGCTCGGTGTGGAGCGCACCGCGAGGCGGCGGCGAGTGGATCGAGGCGGCGGGGAACCTGCCACCGATCCTCTCTGTCGAAGCTGCGCGGCTCTGACGTGGCCATGGTGCTGCTGCCCGGAGCGCTTGCCGCCGAAGCAGGCGGGCAGAAGCGCTTCGAGGTACAAGCCGCAACCGTCGGCGAGGCCCTGCGCCAACTCCCGGTCGTGAACCTCCTGTTCGACGAGGCGGGCGAGCTCCGCCGTCTGGTCAACGTCTTCGTCGACGGAGCCGATATCCGCGCCGGCCGTCTTCTCCAGGAGCCACTGACCGAGCAGTCCGAAGTCCGGATCGTCGGCGCGATCGCCGGCGGCTAGCCCGCCTTCCTCGCCAAGGCGTCGCTTGCGATGCCGTATCAAGGCCGTCCGGGGCCCTGCCGATCCTTACCCGGTGCGGGCCATCGCGGTACTCCTCGTCGTCGTCGGCGGCCTCGCGGCGCTCGGCTTCGCGCGCCACGAGGAACGCGTGCGCGAGCAGGGCCAGCTGGCCGCAATCGCGAGCGACCTCGCGGGCCGCAGAGTGGCCGTCCGCTGCCCGAGCTTCGTCGCGAGCCTGGTCGACACGCGAGGCGAGGCGGGACGGGTGCAGTTCGACGAGACCGGGCGTCCGGCCAACCACATGGATCTCTCGCCGCAGACGTGCAAGGCGTTGCGCCAGCTGAATGCCGTCGACTTCACGTGCATCGAACGCGGCGAGTGCGGGTTCAAGGAGTTCAACGCCGGCTGGGCCGCCCACACACTCGCCCACGAGTCGTTCCACCTGCGCGGTTTCCAGGACGAGGGTGTGACCGAGTGCTACGCGCTGCAGAACACCGCGTTCGTGGCAGAGCGCCTCGGCGTGCCGAAACAGCAGGCGCAGGACCTCCAGGCGTGGTTGTACAAGCGCGGCTATCCGAACGAGCCGACGGAATACCAATCCCGACAGTGCTACGACGGAGGCCCGTTGGACGCCCGCCCCCAGCAGACCCAGTTCCCTTAGTTACTTCACAGTGGTCGGGATGTCCTTGATCTTGCCGCCGATGATGTCGGCCCGGACCTGCATCACCTTCGCGACTTCGGACTTCGGCACCTTCGGGCTGATCTTGCCGATGGCGACGCCGTTGTCCTTGAGGCCGAAGACGACGTTCCCACCCTTGAACTTCCCGTCGACGACGAGCTTGATCGCATCGAACACCGCGGTATCGACGCGCTTGACCGCGCTCGTCAAGATGTACGGCCCGAGGAAGGACTGGTCGGCGTCGACGCCGATGCCCCAGACGCCCTTCTCCTTCGCCGCGTCGAGCGCGCCGAGACCACAGCCGCCGGCGACCTGGAAGATCACGCCCGCGCCCTGCCCGATCTGGTTCAGCGCGATCTGCTTGCACTTTGCAAGATCCGAGAAGTCCTCGGAGTAATTGTTCAGCGTGGTGATCCCGGGATCCGCAGCCTTGGCTCCCGCCTGGTAGCCGGCGATGAAGCGATCCACGGGCGGCTGCTTCTGGCCGCCGACCGAACCGATGACATCCTTGCCCGGCTTCCGCTTCTCCTCGAGCCCGGCGAGATACCCGACCAGGTAGCCGGTCTCCTGCTCCTTGAAGAGCAGGCCCAGGAGGTTCGCGGGCTTGTGCTTTTCCGCGGTCTGGTCGACGTCGACGATCGCGAACTTCGAGTTCGGGAAGTTCGTCGCCACGGTGTCGATCGCGTCCGCCTCTGTGAAGCCGACGCCGATGGTCAGGTCATAGCCGTCGCGCGCGAACGTCGACAGGTTGGGGACGTACTCCTGCGTCGACTTCGCCTGGTAGACGCGCTGCTCGACGCTCAGCTCGCGCTGCGCTCTGAGAAGCCCGACGTACGAGAGGTGGTTGAAACCGCGGTCGTTGAGCCCACCGATGTCGGTGACGAGGCCGATCTTGATCTTCTTGGCGGTGCTTCCGCTGGTCGTCGTGTTGGCCGAGGACTTCTTGGGCCCACTGCCGCCACAGCCGGCAGCGACGAGAAGCACGAGGACGCCGAGGAGTGCGAGCGATCGATTCATCCCTGACCTTCCGCTAAGGTTTGCGACTATGGGGCGAAAACTGTGAGCGAGCCTACCAGCCGTCACCCTACTCCCGCTCACGTGACCCTCGCGGTCGTTCTCCAGGTGCGAGACGGCGTGTTGCAGGCGCTCCTCTGGCAACGTGCGCGGCAACCGTTCAAAGGGCGGTGGTCACTTCCGGGCGGCTATCTCGAAGAGCACGACACGCTCGAGGAGTCGATACGCCGCCACCTCGCCGAAAAGGTCGACGTACGTGAGCTGTCGCATCTCGAGCAGCTCGAGACGCTCAGCGATCCGAACCGCTCCCCGCGCGAGTGGCAGCTCGCGACCGCTTACCTCGGGCTCGTCCCGAGCGACATCGATCCCGAGCTTCCGGGCGACACCGACTGGCATCCGGTCGACGACCTCCCCCCACTCGCGTTCGACCACGGATCGATCGTGCTGGCCGGACGCGAGCGCCTGCGCGCGAAGCTGTCGTACACGAACCTTGGCTTCGCGCTCGCACCCGACGAGTTCACGATCTCGGAGCTGCGCGATCTCTACGCAGCGGCCCTCGGACACGACGTCTCCGCGACGAACCTCCAGCGTGTGCTGCTGCGGCGTGAGGTGCTCGAGCCGACCGGCCGACAGCGCGCGTCCGGTCCCACCGGCGGTCGGCCCGGCTCGCTCTTCCGCTTCCGGACGCCCGAGCTCGAGATCACGGACCAGTTCGCCGTACTGCGCCCACCGGGACCTGCACGCCTTCCTGTCGCGTAGTTCTCCCGCATGGACCTGAACGGACTCCCAGCTCGTAGAGTCGGTGCGCGATGGCGGGCTCTCGAGGCGACGAGCGCGCCTGGATTCGGGGCGCACAGTCGGGGTCGGTCCCCGATCTCGAAGCGCTGTTCCGACATCACTGGCCGCGTGCCTACCGCGCCGCGTATCTCGTCGTGCACGACTCCGCCGCAGCCGAGGACATCGCGCAGGAGGCGTTCCTGGCCGCGGTGCGCGGGCTCGACCGCTTCGACCGCCGCAGGCCGTTCGGCCCGTGGCTGCACCGCATCGTCGTCAACCGCGCCATCGACTGGTCCCGGTCGCGCGCGCTGCGTCGGGAGTCCGGCGATGCGTGGCTTGGCCTCGCTGAGGCCCCCGCGCCGCCGGAGAACGAGCATGCGCAGGCACTGGCGACCGCGCTCGCCGAGCTTTCGCCAGAGCATCGAGCGGTGATCGTCATGCGGCACCTCCTCGAGTACACACCCGGTGAGATCGCAGAGGCGTTGGGGCTCCCGCGCGGCACGGTCAACTCGCGGCTACGCCGCGGATTGGACGAGCTCGCGGGCCGGCTCGAGGAGGACGTGCAATGAGACCTTGGGACCATGCCGCGCCGGGCGAGCGTGAAGCCGGCGACCGCAGCTGGGACGTCGTGCGCGAAGCCTACGAGGAGCGCATCCGGGTGCCGCGCAAGCGCGATTGGCGGCCGATCGCGATCGTTGCCGTGGCGGCCGTACTGGTCGCGGCGGCGGTGACCCCACCCGGGCATGCGGTTCTCGGTTCTCTGCGTGACGCTGTGCGAGGCGAGCCGAATGCGGCCCCGGCTCTGTTCTCGCTGCCCACCCCCCGCTCACACCTGCTCGTGAACTCGGCCGAAGGAGCATGGGTCGTGCAGAGCGATGGCTCGAAGCGTCTCCTCGACGGTTATCGTGATGCGTCCTGGTCGCCACATGGCCTGTACCTCGCCGCCTTGCACGGCGACGAGCTGCGCGCGCTCGAGCCAAACGGAAACGTGCACTGGTCGGTCGGACGGGCGGGGCTCGCAAGCCCTCGCTGGTCGAACGAGGGCACCGGTGACGAGCGCGTGGCCTACCTCGCGGGCTCGACCTTGCGCGTGATCGGGGGTGACGGACGCAGCGACCGGGCCTTGGCTCGCGATGTCGGACGCATCGCTCCGGCGTGGCGCCCGCGCACGCACGTGCTCGCTTATGTCGCCCGTACGGGAAAGATCGTGGTCCGGAGCGCAGACAGCGGTGCGGTCCAGTGGAGCTCCGTCGCTCAGCAGCGTCCCACGGGGCTCGAATGGTCCGGTGACGGCCATTATCTGCTCGCGCGCGGGGCGACCTCGATAACGGTCTTCAGCTACACGGGTCGACAAAGACTAGAGCCGCTCGGACCTCCGCTCGCCGCACCAGTGGTCGATGCTGCCTTCCGGCCAGCCAGTGACGCTCTCGCGTTCGTGCAGCGAACGGGCGGACGGAGCAGTGTGTGGTTCTATCCGCAGCTCCGGCCTGACGGAACCGCTGCGCGTCGCGTCTTCGCAGGCGCCGGCGACTTCGATCGCATCGCATGGTCGCCCGATGCGCGGTGGCTGATGCTCAGCTGGCGGAGCGCCGACCAATGGCTCTTCATTCGTTCGGCCGCCGTGCGCAAGGTGGTTCCCGTCTCTGGAATCGAGGAGGCTTTCGGCCCTGACGCCGTGCCCGCGGGCTGGTGCTGTCCGTGACCGCGTGCTACGGTCAATGCGTTCCCGGCGACAAGGAGGTCGAACAAATGACGATTGCGCTTGCCTCCTTCCGAAGAGCCACGCGGCTCGTCGTCTAGCCGGCACCCAACACACCTAGCGCGAGTCCGTGTGAGCTGATCCGCCCCGTACGGCGGATCTTCGTCGTTCACTCACTCACAAAGGAGACTCGCTTTGCCTGCTCTGGATGCGCTCGGATGGGACGCCGAACTGGCGTCCGCGTTCGAGCAACTACAAGATGACAACTTGTTTCCGGCCCGCGTCGCCGCGCAGCACCGCGGCGAGTTCGTGCTCTTCGCGGAGGAGAGCGAGCTACGAGCGCGAGCAGCCGGACGCCTCTTCTACGGTCACGAGGTCGGTGGGCAGCTGCCTGCCGTCGGCGACTGGGTCGGTGTGACGCCACCGGCGACGATCACCTCGATCCTCCCGCGGCGAAGTGCGTTCATCCGCAAGAACGCCGGCCAGGATTCGACCGAGCAGGTGCTCGCGGCAAACGTCGACGCGGCCTTTCTCCTCGCCGGGCTCGACGATGACTTCAGCCTGCGCCGGCTCGAGCGCTACATCACGATTGCGTGGGAGAGCGGCGCTCAACCGATCGTGGTGCTCACGAAGACCGACCTTTCCCCGGATGTCGCCGAGGCAGTGCTCGCGGTCGAAACCGTCGCGATCGGCGTCCCGGTTCACCCCGTCTCGAACGTCACGGGCGAAGGGCTCGAAGCGCTCGACCCCTACCTGCGACCCGGGCGCACCATCGTCCTGCTCGGGTCTTCAGGCGTCGGCAAGTCGACTCTGCTCAATCGGCTGGCCGATGAGGAAGTGATGCTCACACGCGAGGTCGCCGCCGACGGAACCGGGCGTCACACCACGACGCATCGTGAGCTCGTCCGCCTGCCCGGCGGCGGGCTGGTCATAGACACTCCCGGCCTGCGCGAGCTCCAGTTCTGGGAGGGCGATCTCAGCGCTGCGTTCGAGGACCTCGAGGCGCTTGCGCTGGAGTGCAAGTTCCGGAACTGCGCGCACATGCGCGAGCCGGAATGTGCGGTCCTGGCAGCGGTCGACGACGGTTCGCTGGAGCTCGATCGGTTGCGTTCGTGGCGGAAGCTCCAGCGGGAGCTCGAGGCGATCGCTGCACGCACCGACACCCGTCTCCGCATTGCGCGGAAGAAGCGCTGGAAGAAGATCGCATCCGTGGCGCGGCAGAGATCGAGGCCGTAGGGCTACGCGACTTCGCAGCCGAGCAGCTGCAGCGCCACGAGCGAGCTCTCGATAAAGCTTCGCGCTTCTTGGGCGGTGTCGAACACGTAGGGCCCGGCACTCTTGGGTTTCACCGTGAGCTCGTCGACCGGATAGACGTCTGCAGCGACGACCCACTCCGTCCCGTAGTCGGCGCACGTCAGGCGCACGACCGGCCTTCCATCCTTGCGCACCGCGGAGATGAGCTCGCGGACGGCGTTGACGGGAAAGTTCATGCGCCGTTGCGACCGAGCACATCGACCGACACGACCTGCCGCCCGTCGATGGTCGCATCGCCGATGGCGACGGTGCCGCCGGCCTCGGCTTCGTCGATCACGCGCATGCCCAGGTGCTTCGCGTATTCGAAATCGGTCGCTTCTGCCACCAGGAGCGTCGCGCCGCTCGCCAGCGTCACTTCGACGCGATAGATCGTCTTCGACTCCGGCGGCGGTTGCGTCCTCGCCTCGGCGAGCGCCATCTGCGTGATCATCCCCTTCGGGTCGATGTGCAGTCGTTCGATGGCGTCCTTGATGTCGGAGCGAGCGGCGGTCACGAGCCGAATCGGGCCGTGCAGCGCTGCTTGTAGCCTGGTGAGATGCGACGCGTTGTCGGCATCGGGCACCGCGACCAACGTGCAGTCTCCCTCTCGCTGGAGCGGCAAAGCGCAGTACATCTCGGCGACCGATTGCGGCAGCAAACGCGCGACCTCCGGGTCGATCGGGAACTCTGTGAGGTCGACGAACTCCTGCCCGTTCTGGGCTGCGAGCAGACGCGTCAGATCGCGCTCAGGCAATCCGTACTCGAGCAGGACCTCGCCAAGCCGCCGTCCGCTTTCAGCCGCTTCCGCAAGAGCTCTGTTGACGGTCTCGAGCGGCATCAGCCCCGAGCGATACACGAGCGTGCCAAGCGGATAGCTCCGCATCTCCGCGGTGCTGAAAGGGGGGACGGCCGACGAAGCCGACGCCGCTTGGCTGGTCTCGAACATAGTCATTCTTGCCGCAGTTCTCCAAGCACAGAGTCGGCGGATCCGGGGGCGGCGTCTACCCCCCGAAAGAGCTAACTCGATGGAGCTAGCTGGCGGGCAGTCCGGGTCAGCGTGCCCTGGTGACCTTGCTGAGGCCGATCGGATAGTCGGCATCGAGCCCCTTGGCGTGTGCGAGCGCCACCGCAAAGAGCTGTCCCGGCACCACGGAAAGGAGCGGCGAAAGGATCGGATGCGGCGGCTCGGGGACCGGCAGAACGTAGGCAGCCCCTTCGATCTCGATCGCTGCGTTGCCGCTTGCGACGACCGTCGCTCCGGCCTCGATGACGCGCGCGGCCGCCTCGAGGACGGCCGGGAGGCTCTCGTCCCGCGAGGCGATCGTCCAGACCGGGAACATCGAGTCGAGCGCAGCGATCGGGCCGTGCGCCAGATCCGTCGCCGTGAGGGGCTCCGCAGCGACGCGGCACGTCTCGGTCAGCTTCAGCGCGACCTCGCGCGCCGTGCCGAACTCGATGCCCCGCCCGATCACGTACATCCGACCGACGTATGCGAAAGCCACGGCGACGTTCGAGACTGCCTGCTCGAGCGACTCGAGCGATTCCGAAAGCTGGCCTGAGACGCTGCGCAGGCCCTCTGCGATCTCACGTCCTCTTCCCGCCGCTCCGCCCGCCACCCAGGCCAGGGCTGCCAGCGTGTTGAGGAACGTCTTCGACGCGGCGACCGCGCGCTCGGGTCCGGCGGACAGAGCCAGGGTCGCATCGGCGGCTGCGGCAAGGCTCGAGTCCGTTCCGTTCGTGATCCCGACCGTGAAGGCCCCGCGCCCACGCGCACGGTTCACGTACTCGACGACATCGGGCGTCTCGCCCGATTGCGAGAGGCCGATCACGACGGAGTCCGAGAGGTCGATCTTCGCGTCGTAGTAGACGGTGAGCGAGATCGAGTCGCGCATCGCGGTCCACCCCGGCAGGAGCCCGAAGGCGTACACGCCGAACGATGCGGCCGCGTCGGACGAGCCGTGGCCGACCAGGCGGACGACCGAGGGCTGCCGCTCTCTCATCACCTTGGTGACGGCGTCGAAGTCGGCCTCCTGATCGAGCAACCGAAGCAGCGCCTGAGGCTGCTCTCTGATCTCGCCGAGGAACAACTCGCCCGGATTGTGCGGGCCCGGCGCGTGCGGCATCAGCGTTCCAGCCGCTCGCCGCTTGCCGGATCGAAGAGATGCGCTTCGTCGGCCCGCGGCCGCAGGGTCACACGATCGCCCTGCTTCGGCGCTTTCCGCGCCTCCGAGCGTGCCACGAGCTTCGTCGTCTCTCCATCCAGTTCGGTGCTGCAGAACACGAACGCGTCGGCTCCGACGTCTTCGACGACATCGACCTTTGCCGGGATTCCCTCCTCTGCGACATCCAGCGACTCGGGCCGGACACCGATCACAAGGCTCGTTCTCCCGTTGGCGACGACGCCCTGCGGCAGGGGCAGGTCCACGCCGCCGAAGGAGGCCGCGCCGTTCGACACCGGCACCGTGCAGAGGTTCATCGAAGGTGACCCGATGAAACCGGCCACGAACACGTTCGCCGGCCTCTCGTAGAGCTCCCGCGGCGGTCCGCACTGCTGCAGATGCCCCTCGTGGAGAACGGCCACGCGGTGCCCCAGCGTCATCGCCTCCGCCTGGTCGTGCGTCACGTACACGGTGGTGATGCCGAAGTCGGCCTGCAGAGCGGCGATGTCGGCCCGCATCTGCACGCGCAGCTTCGCGTCGAGGTTCGACAACGGCTCGTCCATCAGGAACACGCTGGGGACGCGCACGATCGCCCGCCCCATGGCGACGCGTTGGCGCTGGCCGCCCGAAAGCTGCCCAGGCTTGCGCTCGAGATACGCGGACAGCCCCAGCAGCGTCGCGACCTCCTTGACCCGCTTTTCCCGCTCGGCTTTCTTCACCTTCGCGATCCGCAAGGGGAAGCCGATGTTCGCTGCGACGGTGAGATACGGGTAGAGCGCGTAGTTCTGGAAGACCATCGAGACATCGCGCTCCTTCGGCGGCACATCGCTGACGTCGCGATCGCCGATGTAGACCGCGCCCGCATCGACCTCTTCCAGACCGGCGAGCATCCGGAGCGCTGTCGTCTTGCCCGAGCCCGAGGGTCCCACGAGAACCATGAACTCCCCGTCGTGAACGTCGAGGTCGAGAGCGTCGACCGCAGGCGCCTCTGTTCCGGGGTAGAGCCTCGTTGCCTGGACGTATCGCACCTCAGCCAACGGTCGCTACCCCTTCGAGCTGGGAAAACGCCGCCCCGAGCTCGCGGCGCAGCCGCGCCTGGGCCTCGGGGCCTGCCTCGAGCTCGTCGAGCCCGAGGAGCGCCGCGCCCACGATTGCCGCCGACGCGGTCGGCCGGACGGTGACGTTCGGGGCGGCCTCGCGCAAGCCGGAATCGATGGCGGCCAGCAGATCGCCGTCGACGTCTTGCAAGACACCGCCGCCGAGCAGCACTTCCACGGGCTCCTTTGTGAGCTCCAATCGCGTCAGCGCCACACGCGCGAGCGCGACCACCTCGGAGGCGAGGTGCTGGACGATCTCGGCCGCGACCGCGTCGTCCGCTGCTTCCGCCAACACGAGCGGCGCGAGCTCGATGACGCGGCGCTGGTCGATCCGGCCTGTGTGAATCCCTTCGGCGAGCTCGCTCGGCGTGGTCACGCCGAAGTGCGCCGGGACGGCCCGCTCGAGGGTCGTCCGTGGACCGCGCCCGTCTTCGCTCCGGGCCGCGGCGGAGACAGCCGCCAGGCCCAGGTCGTAGCCCCCACCCCAGTCTCCCGTGATCGCGCCCAGCGCCGGAAAGCGTGCATGCCGTCCATCCGGCCCGACACCCACGCAGTTGATTCCGGCGCCGCACGTGACCGCGACGCCCCACCCGCGTTCCGTTCCGGCGCGAAGGACTGCGAACGTGTCGTTGCCGACGTGCACGCTCTGAGCCCAGCCGCGCTGCTCGACGGCGACCCGCACCGTGGCCTCTTCCGCAGCAAAGTCGACTCCGGCCATCAACAGGGTCGCGACCTGCGCAACCCGATCGGCGTCGTCACCGAGCTGCGCTTCGCGCAGAGCTTCTCCCAAGAGCCTCTCCACGACCGCTAGGGCGCCGTCGACGCCGAGGTGCTGGGGCGAGCTCAGCGGGCCGCGAACGAGCGCGAGCACGGAGCCGTCGGCGTTGACGAGCGCGACGTCCGTCTTGGAGTTGCCGCCGTCGACGGCGAGGACAGCTACGCGACTCATCGGCCGATTTCCGCGTGGAACTGCGGCAGGTGTGCGGCGCCGGCTTCGAGCAACCGGTCGACGAGGTCCTCGGAAAGAGGATGCTGGCCGATCAGCGGGTGCGTCAGCAACGCCTTGCGCGCGATCGCCGGGTCGCCGCTGACGGACGCCTGCGCGGCGAGCCGCTCGTACGCGGTGACATGCTGCATGAGGCCGAGCAGCTCCGGCGCGACCGGTGGCTGCGGCAACGGCTTCGCGCCGCCGGCGCCGACCTCGGCCAACACTTCGATCACGTCGTCGTCGGCAAGGCCCTCGACGGTCCCGTTGTTGCGGACGTCGACGACGTGAGGCTCCCCGGTGTCCGCGGCGAGGGCACCGACGAGCCCGATCGCGGCCTCGCTGTAGAAAGCGCCGCCACGCTGCTCGAGGAGAGGCGGCTTCTCGACGACGTTCGGATCGCGGTACAGGTCGAGCAGCTCGCGCTCGATCTCGGCAACGGTCGTCGCGCGGGGCACGCCGTCGAGCTGTTCCGCGAGCACGGCGTCATGGGAGTAGAAGTAGTGGAGGTAGTAGGAGGGAATGACGCCGAGCTCGTCCAGCAGCCGCCGTGACAGCCCGCTCTGCTGTGCGATCTCGTCGCCGTGCGCCGACATGAGAGCCGCGATCACGTCCTCACCGTCGAGCCACACGCGACGGACCCACGACAGATGATTGAGCCCGACCTGATCGACCTGCACGCGGTCCGGCTCGACGCCGAGCATCCGCGCGAAGCTGCGCTGAAAGCCGATTGCGACGTTGCAGAGACCGACCGCCCGGTGCCCGTGATCGAGCAGCGAGCGTGTGACGATGCCGACCGGATTGGTGAAGTCGACGATCCAGGCGTGGTCTGCACCCCGTTCGCGTACGCAGTCGGCGATCCCGAGTACGACGGGAACGGTGCGAAGGGCCTTGCCGAGCCCGCCTGCCCCTGTGGTCTCCTGCCCGATGCAGCCGCAGGCGAGCGGCACGGTCTCGTCCGAGAGGCGAGCCTCCTGACCGCCGACGCGGATCTGGATCAGGACGAAGTCGGCGCCGTCGACGGCCCGGTCGAGATCGTCGGTGATCTCGAGCCGCCCTCCGTACCCCTGCCGGTCGAGCATCCGCTGCGCGAGCCCACCCACGACCTCGCGCCGCTCCGGATCGATGTCCTGCAGCACGAGCTCGCTCACGTCGATGCGATCTCGTTCGCGCGACAACCCCGACACCAGCTCCGGCGTGTAGGTCGAGCCTCCGCCGATGACGGCGATCTTCAAGGCACTAGCCCTTCACCCCAGTAAGCGTGACACCCTCGACGAACGCCTTCTGCGCCAGGAAGAAGACGATGATCACCGGTGCCATGACGAGTAACGTCGCAGCCATCGTGAGGTTCCACTGCACCTGGTGCAGGGAGCGGAACTCGGAGAGCCCGATCTGGAGCACCCAGCGGCTCGGGTTCTCGCGTGTGTAGAGGAGCGGCAGGAAGAAGTCGTTGAAGGTGTAGAGAAACGAAAAGAGCGCAACGGCCGCGATTGCCGGCTTTGCGAGCCTCAGAACGACGGTCGCGAGGATGCGCAACTCGCCGCAGCCGTCGACACGCGCGGCGTCGAGGTACTCCTCGGGGATCGTCATGAAGAACTGCCGCAGCAGGAAGATCGAGAACGCATCGCCGAACCAGTTGGGGATGATCAGCGGGCCGAGGCCGCCGACGAGACCGAGCTTCGCCCACATGACATAGAGGGGAACGACGGAGACGACTGGCGGCAGCATCAACGCGATCAGCACGAGCCCGAAGGCGACATTCCGGCCGCGCCAACGGATCCGCGAGAGCGCGTACGCCACCGGGACGCTCGACACCAGCACGCCGAGCGTTGCGAGGCAGGCGTAGATCATCGTGTTCAGGGCCCAGCGGAGGATCGGCGCCTGGTGGAACACGTCGACGAAGTTCTGCCATCGAAACGGGTTCGGCCAGAGATGCTCGGAGAGCGCCTGGCCGTTCGTCATCAGCGCCGTGAGCGCGATGAACACGAACGGAGCCAGGAAGGCGATCCCCGCCACGATCAGCAGCGAGTGGTTGGCGACGGCCAGCAAGAACCGGCGCCGCCGAACGCTCGCGGGTGGCTTCCGCCTCGTGAGCGCAGCGGCGACGGGAACACTCGCCGTGCTCACTTGGCCGCCCCGACGTAGTGAACCCACCGGCGCGAGTTGCGGATGATGAGGACGGTGATGGTGAACGCGACGACGAGCAGCAACACCGACATCGCCGACGCATAACCCATGTTGAAGTAACGGAACCCGTGCTGGTAAAGGAGCACGGGATAGAAGAGCGTCGAGGCCTCGGGATAGCCTAGGTTGTTGACCGTCTGGTCACCGGCCTGCGACGCCTGTCCCGACGCGACGTTGGACGCGACGTAGGCCTGCGTGAAGTACTGAAGCCCGGCGATGACCCCGATCACCACCGAGAAGAGGATCACGGGACTGATCGTCGGCAACGTCACCCAGCGCAGGCGCTGCAGCGGGCCCGCTCCGTCCAGCTCCGCCGATTCGTACAGGTGCCTCGGGACGTCGAGGATGGCGGCGAGAAAGATGATCATGATGTTCCCGACCCCCCACAGGCCGAGCATCACGAGCGACGGCTTCGACCATCCGGGCGATTGGAACCAGAGCGGCCCGTCGACGCCGAGATGCTTCAGCAGAATGTTCACCGGCCCTGTCGCCGGGTTGAGGATGTAGACGAACGCAAGGGTCGCCGCCACAGGCGGCGCCAGCGCAGGCAAATAGAAGAGCGTCCGGAAGAAGCCCACGCCACGCTGCGCCCGCGCGAGCATCAGGGCGACGCCGAACGCGAAGACGACCTGCAGCGGGACCATCACCGCGATGATCCAGAGCGTGTTCTTGACCGCAGATCCCACCTGAGGATCCTGCGTGAAGAGATACCGGTAGTTCGCAGTGCCGATCCACTTCGGCGACGACAGCAGGTCGTAGTGCGTGAACGAGAGGTACACGCTCATCACGAGCGGATAGCCGAAGAAGACCGAGAAGCCGATCAGCCACGGCGCCATCAGCAGCAGGACGAGGCGGCGGCGGCGCCACGCCGCCTTCCGCCTCGCCCGCGTCCTGTCCAACGGTCTGACAGCCACCGTTGCGGAGCTCGCCATTACGGCACTCCGCCCGCCTGCGCCTGCTTCAGCTGTGCGTCGATCTGCTTGTCGAGCTTCTGCAGCCCCTTCGCGAGGTCGCCGGCGTGCCCCGCCTGCCACTTGACCGCGAACGCCTGGATCAGCGAGCCGTACGCATTGCCGGCCGCGGTAATCGGCGTCGTCGTGGACCTCGAGTTCGCGAAGATCTTCAGGAACGTCTTGAAGTGCGAGTCCGGCTTGATGTCCGGGGATGTCAGCGATGCCTTGGTCGTCGGCACGTTGCGGACACCGTTCGAGAAGACGGCCAACGCGTGACTGTCGGTCGTCAGGTACTTGACGAGGGCCCACGCCGCGTCCTTGTGCTTCACGCCCTTGGGGATGCCGATGATCGTCCCGTTGACATAACCCGCCCCATAGAGCTCGGGATGTGCGTCGTCGACCGGCGCCGGCGCCGTGCCGTAGTCGAGGCTCGGATGCTCACGCCCGATGAACGCCACGCGCCACTCGCCGTCGATCATCATCGCGAGCTTGCCGATCTCGAATGCATGCGAGGCCGAGAACTCGTCGGCGGCACCGGCGTTGAACCTCTGGAGCTTCTTGTAGCCGTACCAGTCGACGAGGCTCTTCTGCCACTTCAGCATCTTCGACCAGGCCGGATCCTTGGAGAGGACCGACTTGCCGCTGCCGTCCGCGTACTTCGCGCCGAAAAGGGGAGCGTAGGCGCTCAGGTCGGGAGCGTTGCCGGCGTAGAAGCCGAGGAACGGGTTGTACCCGGCGACCTTGATCGAGCCGTCGGAATTCTTCTTCGTCAGCTTCTTCGCGTATGCCGTCAGCTGCGACATCGTCTTCGGCGGGCTCGTGAGCCCCGCCGCCTTGAACATCTTCTTGTTGTAGTAGAAGCCGTAGACGTCCGCGAGCAACGGCAACGCACATCGCTTGCCCTTGTACTGCGTGTAGTACTGCGACGTCTTCGGGAACATGTTCACGTCGATCTTGTCCTTCGACAGGAACGGCTTCAGGTCGAGCCAGGCACCCGAGTTGCAGTACTGGCCGACGTTCGCCGACGTGAAGGAGCTGACCACGTCCGGCACCTTGCCACTCCGGATCGCCGCGGTGATCTTGTCGTCGTTGATACCGCCGACGACCTTCACCGTCACGTCGGCGTGCTTCTTGTCATATTCCGCCACCACGCCCTTGAAGGCCTTGAGCTCAGCAGCGCTCCAGCCAACCCAGATCGTGATGTTGTCGGCCTTCGCGCCGGACGTGCCGGCGGTGGCCGGCGTCCTCGCGGTTGCCGCCATGAGCGCCGCGCCGAGCACTAGCGCCACGAGCAACCCCATCCCCACGCGTCTCATACCCTTGCCTCCCTTGGGGTGATTGTCGTCGACCCCGGTCTCCTTCTCCAGTTCCGCCACCGGGTTCGCCGGCGACCTGGCATCTCGTAAAGGTTCCGAACGAGGACTCTACGACTGAGTCCAAACGGAGTCAAGCTTGACGAGAACTGGGGTAGCTGAGTTAACTTTACTGACGAGATGGCAAAAACCACCCCTCCGGCAGCCCGAGCCACTCCGCCGCTGCTCAAGCACCTCAACGAGCGCACGATCCTGGAAACGATCAGGACGGCCGCCCCGATCTCCCGCGCCGAGATCTCGCGTCGGGCGGGTATCTCGAAGCCCACTGTCTCCCTCGCGCTGCAGGCGCTCGTCGACGCCGGCCTCGTCCGGGAGGCAGCCGCAGGACCCGGCGGCCCCAGCTACGGAGCTGTGTTCTTCGAGCCGGTGCCGGAAGCGGCCTACGTCGTCGGGCTCGACCTCGGCACCCGCTTTCTGCGCGGCGCGGTGTGCGACCTCGCCGGCGAAGTGCGCGCACGTCAGGATGTCGAGTTGCGCGGCGCGGACGCCGACGGCGCGCTGCGTGCGATCGCGGCGTTGCGCGAGTCGCTGATCGCAGCGGCCGCGCTACCGGAAGAGAGGATCGACGGCGTCGTCCTCGGTGTGCCGGGGGTGATCGATGCGCAGAAGTCGACGCTGCACCTGACCACTCCGAACATCCCAGGCCTCGAAGGCCGCGCTTTCGGCCACGAGCTAGCCGGGTTGCTCGGGGTCGACGTCACGCTCGAGAACGACGTGAACCTCGCAGCAGTCGGCGAGCGTTCGGCCGGTGTCGCGCGCGGCGTCGACGACTTCGCGTTCCTCTCGGTCGGCAGCGGCATGGGCATGGGGCTCGTGCTCGGCGGCGAGCTGCACCGCGGCAATCATGGCGCGGCCGGCGAAGTGGACTGGGCTCTCGCCGGTCTGGCCGAGGACGTCGATCCCTCGGCAGACGGAGTCGCAGCTTTGGCCAGCCGGATCGCACCCCCCGGCTCGGCCGAAACGTCAGTCGCTCCTCCCTACGACGCCAGGACGATCTTCGCAGCGGCGCGGCGTGGCGACTCGCTCGCACGCACAGTCGTCGAAGAGGTCGCTCGACGCATCGCCGCCCACATCACTCCCATCGCTGCGGTCGCGGATCCCGCGCTCGTCGTCCTCGGCGGCGGGCTCGGCGCGAACGGCGACCTGCTGCTCACGCCGGTACGGCGGCTGCTGGCCGAATGGATCCCGTACCCACCGCGAGTCGAGATCTCGAGTCTCGGCGAAGCCGCCGTGCTCACGGGCGCACTAGCGGTGGGGCTGCGTTCTGCGCTCGACAACGTCTTCGTGAATCGCCCACGGTCAGGTCTGGCCTGAGGATCAACCTATCCGCGGCGAGACACTCAGACTCGTCGACCAAGCTAGGTTGCCCGCAATGACCGATAGAGACGCACCGCTCGTCCTCGTGGCGGACGACGAGGAGGACATACGCGCCCTCGTGGCGTTCCGTCTGAAGCGCGCAGGCTACGAGGTCATCACCGCGGCCGACGGCGAAGAAGCGCTACTCCTCGCGACGACGCGCCTGCCCGACCTCGTCGTGCTCGACATGATGATGCCGAAGGCGACCGGGCTCGAGGTCACGCACAGCATGCGCGAGCACGACGCGACGAAGGACATACCGGTCATCCTCCTCACCGCACGCGCACAGGAAGGCGACGTTGCACGCGGCTTCGCGGCCGGCGCCGACGACTATGTCAAGAAACCTTTCAGTCCGCAGGATCTCCAGGCGCGTGTTCAGGCGCTGCTCGAACGTTCCGCTGCGAGCTAGACCCCGATGGGCCGATATCGGTAACCGAAGCCGCGCACGGCCCCGCGGACGTCACCGCACCCGAATGAGCACCGGCGGGCATGAAAAAGGCGGCGGGTAAGGAGGGGGGATCCGCCGCCGCCGCCGCCGGCAATGGTGCTGCGGATCCGTCGCCTTCGCAAGACCCAATTGGGTCAGGTCGTTACGGGATTGACGTTCGAGCCTCTGGTAGCTACGCCGTCTCGTTGCCGCTGACGTCGTTGCCGGCCGAGTCGACCAGCAGCCTGAGCCGGCTCTTCAGGATCCCGGGGCCACCGTTGCCACGGATGATGTTGTCCCTGAGGATGAGCGTCCCCTGGCCACCGTCCTGGCCCCCGGCGAGGACGATCCCGCCGCGCTTCGGCGGCGTCCGACTTGCGGAGTTGCGCAGGATGTTGTTGCCGCTGATCTCGAGCGCCGTCGCCACAACCGCGGGCCCATCGTTCGGCTCGAGCTCGAGCAGGATTCCCGGCCCGGCATTGTCCTGAATCGTGTTCCCGACGATATGCACGTCGAGCGCGGGCTGGCCGCGGTCGTCCGGCTCGACGTCGATTCCCGCCGCCGGCTGACCCGGCGGAGAGTCACGCACGCCGACGATCGTGTTGCGCTCGATGCGCAGCCCGATCACAGCTGTGGCTGAGATCGCGTTTCGAGTCGCGCCGCCGAAGGTCGAGTCCATGATCGAGACGTCCCCCGCGTACGAGTTCCCGTTGCCGCGGCCGCTGATGGTGACGTCGTCCTTCGGCGAGCCGCCGATCTCCAGATGGCTCAAGGTGATCTGGTGGCCGAAGATCGCGACGCCGTACATCGACTGGCCCTCGGGAACAACGATCCGCAGGTTCGAGATCGCGACGCCCAGGGGAGCCGCCTCCGCAGCCTTCGAGCGGTTGACGAAGAAGAGGGCGCTCGCGGCAATCGGGTCGCCGTCGATCGAATGCAGCCGCACCGGACCGAGCCCGAGCGAGACGATGCACGCGCCGTCGGAGGTGATGGTCGTCTCGTCGTGCGAGACCCAGAGGCCGCGCGTCGCATAGCACTCGCCGTTCGGGAGCTTCGGCAGGAAGATCGTTCCGCCCGCGCGATCGAGCCGCGCCTGCAGCCAGGGCGTGTCGTCACGAACCGCAGCCGTCGAGGACGGCGGAACGCTCCTGGGACCCGCAGGCCTCGCGACAGGCCGCTGCAGGCGCAGCACGGCGAGCCCGCGATTGCCGACGAAGGAGTTGTCGCGCAGGTCGATCTGGCCCTTGCCGTCGTTCTGTCCGCCGGCGACCACGATTGCGGCCCGCCGCCCCTTCGCCGCACGGCGCGCGTTGCCCCGGAGCTGGTTGCCGGTGATCTCGATCCCGGAGGCCAACACAGGCAATCCGTCCGCGGGTGCGAGATCGAGAAAGACGCCCGGCCCGCCGTTGGTCGCGATCCTGTTCCCTCTGACCTGGACGTCGAGTGTCGGCTGGCCGCGGTCCGCAGCGCGGATGTGCAAACCGGCGGCCGTCTTGCCCTGTGCGCCCGAAAGCGCGTTCCCTTCAACCCGAAGGCCCACGGGCCCGAAGACGGAGACGACGTCGCGAACCCCGCCGGACAGGAACGAGTCCGTCACCGCGATCCGGCCGGTCATTCCTCCGGATCCCTTCGATCCGGATCCGATCCGCACGTCGGTGAGCGGCGAGCCGTCGATCGTGAGCCCGCTCAGCGTCACCTCGTGCCCGAGGACGCTGACGCCGTTCATGCGCCTGGCCGCCGGCACCGTGATGTGCAACCCGCTGATCGCGATGCGAACCGGCAGCGACTGCCGCAGTCTCGAGTGATCGATGAAGAAGACGGCGTCCGCCTTGACGAACGTCCCGTCTCCTCGTGGGATGCGACCTTCCCCCGGGCCGAGCGCGACGATGCAGGCACCGTCCGATGTGACCGTCGTGTCGTCACGGGAGACCCACAGGCCGCGGGTCGCGTAGCAGTGACCATCGGGGAGTCGCGGCAGGAAGATGGCGCCGCCGGCATCGAGCTTCGTCTGAAGCCACGCGGTGTCCACACGGATTCCGCCACGGGCGGAGGACGCCAGGCCGAACAGTGCTGCCGCACACGCGGTTATCGCCCAGAGACCCCTGAGTGCCGGTCGACTCCTCATCTGCGCCGTAGTTAACCTGCGTACGTGAGCCGGAAACGACCGCTGACCGGCAAAGGCGCGAAGAAACTCTCCGAGTGCGAGCGTGCGGTCGGGCTCGAGCCCGACGACGACGCGGCCCGGTGGCTCGAAGAGAACGACCCGCCGCCTAAACCGCAGACGCCGAAAGCTGCAAGCAAATCGAAGGTGCTGCAGGGAAACCATGTTTCCCCCACGAGCCCCCTTCTTTAGGTATCGCCTCAGGGGTGGTGGCAGTGCGACCGCAGCCACCCCTGAGGAGAAAGCGTGGGGAAACCTCCCGGTTTCCCCTTACGCCCCTTCCACCGCTCATAGGCCACAGGTTGGCCTATGAGCTCGGACTTCAAGAAGTTCTGGGTCGGCCAGACGATCTCGAACCTCGGCAGCTCGTTCACGCAGTGGGCGGTGCCGCTGCTGGTCTATCAGCTCACGCACTCGGCGGTGAGCCTGGGCATCGCCACGGCGGCGACCTTCCTCCCCTACCTCCTGTTCGGCCTGATCATCGGCGCGTGGATGGATCGCGTCGACCGCAAGCAGGCGATGATCGGGCTCGACTGGCTCAACGCGCTCGTGATCCTGTCGATTCCACTCGTCGCGCAGTTCGGTCACCTGACGGTCTGGTGGATCTACGGCGTCACGTTCATCCAGTCCACCATCTTCATCGCCTTCAGCTCGGGGGAGTTCGCTGCGATTCCAAGCTTGGTCTCCACGGACGATCTCGTCACCGCGAACGGGCGGATCCAGGCGACCTACTCGGCGGCGCAGGTGGCGGGACCGCTGCTCGCCGGTGCGCTGATCTCCTTCTTCCCACTGACCTGGGTCCTGGCGTTCGATGCAGGCTCCTTTGCGATCTCCGCGTTGTCGCTGATGCTCGTCCGCGCGAGCTTCAACACGGCGAGCGACATACCGAAGGAGGCGACGACGATCCTGCACGACGTTCGCGAGGGTCTGCGCTATGTCCTCGGACACCCCGTCCTGCGCAACATCTCGCTGATGATGGCGCTGATCAACTTCGTCACCGGCACGACCTGGGCGGAGCTCGTTCTCTTCGCCGACGTGCGCCTCGGTGCGAGCCGGCGGGAGATCGGGGTTCTGTTCGCGGCCGGCAGCGCGGGTGTCGTCGTCACCGGCCTCCTGGCCGGCCGACTCCGCAAACGTTTCAGCTTCACCACGCTCGCGATGACGTCGCTGATGCTGATGGGCGGGCTGATCGTGGTGTTCGCGGGGATGCGCTGGTACTGGATCGCTCTCCCGATCTGGGCCGCGCAGAGCGGTTTGGGAATCCTCTTCAACATCAACACCGGCAGCTTGCGTCAGGCGATCGTTCCGAACCACCTGCTCTCGCGAGTCCTCTCGATCGCCGGCGTGCTCGCGTGGTCGGCGATCCCCGCGGGCGCGCTCGTGGGCGGCTGGGCGATCAGCGCCACCGACAACGTTGCATTGGTGTACGGCGTGATCGGGATCCTCACGATCTGCATCGCCGTCTTCTTCCGCCTCTTCACGGCACTCGGCGACGCGCAGCGTTACGTGGACGAGCGTCAGGCGGAAGAGGAGCGGCCGGCAGTTGAGCCGGTAACCGTCTGAAACGTGCTGGGACGGCGGGCCCTGCCGCCGGAGGCGTATCTGCCCTGTAGCAGAAGAGCTCGCCGGTGACCTGGGGGTTGGCAGCTGGGCTCGTGCTCGCTCTGGTCTCGGCGTGTGCGCTGAATTGGAGCTACTTCGTGCAGCATGGAGCCGCGGCGTTGCTGCCAGCCCTCTCGTTGCGCCGGCCGTTGCGTTCGCTCGGGACGCTCTTCGGCAACAGCCGCTGGCTCTTCGGCTTCTGGACCGGCATCGGCGGCTGGGTCCTGTACGTCGTCGCATTGACGCTCGCGCCGCTGTCGCTCGTGCAGGCGTGCGCCGCCGGCGGACTTGCAGTTCTCGCGGCACTCGCGGGCGTACGCTCGCAGAGAGAGCGGCTCGCCGTCGCGACTTCGATCGCGGGGCTCGTTCTTCTCGCGATCTCGCTCGCGGGTGATGTCGCGCCGACGAAGCACGGCAGTCTCGAGGACGCTGCTATTTGGATGCTCGCATCCGCGGCCGTGGCGGCGCTCGCAGCCGGGCCTGTAGCTCACCTCGTTACCCGCGCTGCGGGTCTGGGTATGGCCGCGGGGGTTCTCTACGCAGCGGGCGACGTTGGCACGAAGGCGGCCGTCTCCGGCGGCTTCCATCCGGCCTTCGTGCCGGCGCTCCTCGCCTGCCACGGAGTCGCCTTCGTCGCGCTGCAACTCGGATTCCAGCGGGGCGGTGCGCTGACGACCGCCGGCGTGGCGACTCTGTGGACGAACGCGCTCCCGATCGCAGCCGGGATGGTCGTCTTCGGAGAACCTCTTCCCGGAGGCGCGCTCGGGGTCGCGCGTGTTGCAGCCTTCGCCGCCGTAGTCCTGGGCGCCGCGCTGCTGACCCGAGCCGCTACCGACCACACGGACCAGACGCGCGCGCTGGTCCCGTTCTAGACCGGCACAGAGACCGTGTCTTCAGCATCGATCGTCGCCACGTCGGTGCGGCGAATGAGCCCGAGCACGACGATGCCCGCGGCGAGCATCAGGAAGGCGCCGGCGGTGAAGGCGAGCTTGTAGCCGTCGACCTGCGCCGATGTCTTCTCGGCGATCGAAGCGACGTGACCGAAGCCGTTGACGACGTGATTCGTCCTGCTCGTGGCGAGCGACGACAGCGCGGCGAGGCCCAGTGCACCTCCAACTTGCTGTGTCGTGTTCAGCAAACCGGACGCGAGGCCGGCATCTCCTGCAGCAATGTTCGTCGTCGCGATCAGTGTCAGGGGCACGAAGACGAGGCCCATGCCGATCGACATGAGGAGCAACCCGGGCAACAAGTCCGCCAGGTAGGTGCCGTGTGTCGGGACCCGCCCGAGGAGAAAGAACCCGCCCGCCGCCAGAGCCACGCCGAACAGGGGGACGTGCCGTGCGCTCATCCATCTGATGCCCCCCTGCGAGAGCCCGGCCCCGATCACGATCCCCGCGGTCACGGGCAGGAACGCGAGCCCGGCCTTCAATGGGCTGTACCCGAGCACCTCCTGCACGTACAGCGAGGCGAAGTAGAACAACGCGAACAGGCCTGCGGCGACCAGGAGCATCGCTCCGTTCGAGGCAGTCAGGGAGCGGATTCGAAAAATGTCCAGCCGGATCAGCGGCGCTCTCGACCGGTACTCGATCACGACGAACGCTACGAGAAGCGCAACGGCGAGCGCGGCGAGCCCGAGCGTGCGTCCCGACGTCCAGCCGTATTGCTGCGCCTTCACGATGTCGTACACGAGCACGAGAAGACCGGCGGTCACAGTGACCGCGCCGGCGACGTCGACCGTCTCCGGCCGCTCTTCGGCGCGCGAGTTGGCCACGTAACGGAGGGCGAGCAGAACTGCGGCGATCCCGATCGGCAGGTTGACGAAGAAGATCCACCTCCAGGACAGCGTCTGCGTCAAGAAACCGCCGACCACGAGACCGACAGCACCGCCTCCCGCAGCAATCGCACTCCAGACCCCGAGAGCTCTCGTCCGGTCACGTCCCTCGGCAAAGGTCGTCGTCACGATCGACAGCGCCGCCGGCGAGACAAGGGCCGCACCGAGGCCCTGCAGGGCCCGGCCGCCGATCAACACGTTGGAGGTCGTCGCCACGCCGTTCAGCAGCGAGGCGCCGGTGAAGATGACGAGGCCGACGACGAAGAGCAACTGCCGCCCGAAGAGATCCGACGCGCGACCGCCCAGAAGGAGGAATCCTCCGAACACGAGTGTGTAGGCGTTCACGATCCACTGGAGGCTCGAAACGGAGAAATGCAGGCTGTGCTGGATGGTCGGCAGCGCCACGTTCACGATCGTCGCATCCAGCACGACCATGAACTGCGCGACGCAGACGATCACGAGGACGAGCCAGCGGTTTGTCTGGGTTCTGTCGGTCATCTGACGTTCAACGAAAGTCCCGCCTCTCGTATTCGCGGTGTGTAACCGCCGTGTAAAAGGTTCGCGAAACCCGTTGACTCTGCCGGGCGAGAGCGCAACGGTACCCGTGCCGTCATGCCGAGGTTCCTCCCAATCGGGAAGGAAGCCAAGGGCGCCGCAGGCTTTCTTCTCGCCGCCCTGCCAGCGTTGGGGGCCGTGCTGACCGCTCTGGCGATCAGCGGAGACCTCATCGGCAGAATGGCGCGAAACCATCCGCTCGCGAGCTTCGGGGCGTTCGGGTCGGCGGCACTCGCCGTCTTCCTGGGTGCGGTCGCGGCCTACGGCTTGCAAGAGGGGTCGCGCGAAGAGCGTGGCGCGCTCTTCCTCGGAATCCTCGTGCTCGGCGCAGCGCTCGTCTTCGGCGTCTACGCCGGAGTCGAGACCTGGGGCGATCGAGCGCAGCCGAGCATCACGGTGACGCCGAAGTCGGGATCGCTCGTCGCGGTCTCCGTCCACGGGATCGGGCTCCGCTCGAGCGACCACATCGTCGTGGAGGTCGAGCAGCTCCTCCGCGGATCCGACCGTCAAGGCCAACCGACCTGGCACCCGGGCCAGCCGCTCTACGGCGCGTCGCTCGGGCCGAACGGCTCGGGCGAGATCGAGCACACCGTGAACCTTTCGCTTCCGGCCGGAGACTTCGACGACCTCGGCGCACGAGCATGGGTCGGCGACGAGCCCCACCCTTGTTACACGCGCGGGAACACAACCGGCTGTGTCCGCGTGCACATTCCCCGGCCGCAGGAGCGTCCGCAGCTCTCCGTCGTCTGGGAGACGTTCGTCAGAGTGCCGCGGCTCCTGATCAGGCTCAAGGCTCGCAACTTGCCGCAGCGCCCCGCCCGCTGGATGACCCTGCGCGTATTCGGCATCGCGGCGGGACAGCCACGGCGGAACCTGGCCGAATGGTCGCTCGCGCCGAATGCCGGCGGCGAGTTCGATCGCAGCCTGGCCGTCGTGGTCGGTCGGGCGTACACCGACGTCTGCGTGGTCGCAAGCATCTCCACGCGCGAGCCGGAATGCCCTGCGCCCGTCGAAGACGGCACCGTGTGGTCGCAGCTCGCAGTGCCCGCTGCGCAGTAGCGGCGTCCCTCGTTCGAGTGATTTGCCGCATGTTTTGTTGCCTTTCGCTTTCTCCTTTCCCTGACAGCAGGCAGAGGAGGAAACGATGGTTCGCAGCAGCCATTCTCACTGGTTCATCGCATTCGCGTCGGCCGTCGGCGCGGGTGCGCTGCCCGCAGCCGGCGCTGCGGACACCGGCGGGGTGCCCGTCGATCCGCCGGCCTGCATCTCGGTACTGCCTACGCTGACGACGAGTTGTGCCCAGGCCGCGCCGCAGCAGCAGCAGACGGCCAACCTCGCGTCGGCCCAGAGCACTCGGTCAGAGGTGGGGCCGTCCAGTGTGTCGGCGATCCCAGATCTCGCGCGATCGCTCGTGGCCGAGGTGAATCGCACGCGGCGCACGTACGGGCTGCGACCGCTCGTCTACTCTGCCCCGCTCGCGAATGCGGCAACCGAGCATTCGAAGGCGCTGGCGACGGCGGGAATGTTCACGCACAGCTGGCCCACGACGGGACGGCTCTTCTCGAGCTGGATTCGCGGCTTCTACCCGGCCCGCGGCTACCGCGCGTGGAGTGCCGGCGAAAACCTGCTCTGGGCATCGCCGGGATTCACTCCTGCGAGTGCGGTCCAGCAGTGGCTCGACAGTCCCACTCACCGTCGTGTGCTCTTGACGAAATCCTGGCGCGAGCTCGGCATCGGCGTCGTGGCCGCAGCCAGGGCCCTGGGCGCGTACGGAGGCCGCGACGTGCAGATCGCGGCGGCCGAGTTCGGGCTGCGGAGGCACTGAGAGTTGCATCGCATCGCCTTTCGGTGTCGTGCAGCACGAGTTCGCCCACCAGGTCGACTACCTGCTGCTCGACGACGCCCAGCGCGATCTGTTGCTGCACGAGCTCGGGGGCCGCGATTGGTGCTACAGCGTGCCCGGACTGGCGCACGACGAGTACGGCTGCGAGCGGTTCGCGTCGACGCTCGCCTGGTCGTTCTGGCCCTCGCGGGAGAACTCCATGCGTCCGACTCATCGTGGAGACGAGTCGGCCGCGATGGCGCCGGCGAAGTTCGAGCGCTCGTCTCGAAACTGACGAGCCGCCCGGCCGGACGAAGCGCGAGGGAACACTGATGCCAGGGTGGCTGACTTGGATGCTCGTCGGGCTCGGCATCTGGTTCGCCGTATCGGTCGTGTCCGCCTTCGTGGTCGGTCACTTGCTCAGTCGGCGGTCCGCGCCCCGTCGTGCCGTGATCCTCGTCGCCCCCGCAGCAATCCGTGGCCGGGTTCGAGCCCGGTCGCGGACGCTGACCAGATCGAGCTAGCGCACGAGCGTGCCGATCGGACGGATCACGCGCCAGACGCCGCCGAACTCGGTCACGTTCTGACAGAGGATCTGGCCTGCTCTGCGATCGCCGACGTAGTAATAGAGAGGTCGCCCAGCGTATGTCACCTGCAGCCCGCCGTCTGCGCGCTTGGTCGTTCCGAGGAGTCTCGCCTTCACACCGCTGCCGGCGTGAGGACGAGTCTTGACGAGATAGGGCGGCCACGCTCTCGCACAACCGCGAACACAGGCGCTCTTGTCGCGCGGATCGTGCGTGAACGCGTAGAGCACAAAGCCGCGGCCGTCAAACAGGATCCGCCCGAAGGCAGAAGGTCCTGCGGTGAGCGCTGACCGCGGAGCGCTTGACGACGCAGGAACCACGTATGGGACCGCCAAGGCGGCGAGAGCCAGCGCGATGAAGACAAGGAGCCGCACTCGCATAGCGCCCAGTCTCGTGAGAAACAACGGCGTTACAGCCGATCAGGCCTCGCTCGAAGCGGCCCAGAGGTTGAGGTCGGCGTCGATGGCGTACCGGTCGATTTCCGCGAGCTCCTCGTCGGAGAGGTCGAGCTTCTCGAGAGCCGCGACGTTCGCCTCCAGCTGCGCCACGCTCGAGGCGCCGATCAGCGTCGACGTCACCCTGGGATCCCGAAGCGTCCAGGCGAGAGCCAGCTGAGCCAGCGACTGATCGCGGCGCGCCGCGATCTCGTTGAGGGCTCGGATCTTCGTCAGGGACTGGTCGTTGAGCAGATTTGGCGAGAGAGATCCGTGGCGGCTCGCCCTGGACCCTTCGGGAATCCCGTTGAGGTACTTGTCCGTGAGCATCCCCTGCGCGAGCGGCGAGAAGACGATGCAGCCGATGCCGAGCTCTCCCAGCGCGTCCAGCAGCTCCGGCTCGATCCAGCGGTTGAGCATCGAATAGGACGGCTGGTTGATGACGAGAGGGGTCCCGAGCTCGCGCAGGATCGCATGCGCTTCCCGTGTCTTCGCGGCGGAGTAGGACGAGATGCCGACGTACAACGCCTTCCCCTGCCGCACGGCGGTGTCGAGAGCGCCCATGGTCTCCTCGAGCGGCGTCTCCGGGTCGAAGCGATGCGAGTAGAAAATGTCGACGTAATCGACCTCCATCCGCAGCAAGCTCTGATCGAGGCTCGCGAGGAGGTACTTCCGGGAGCCCCATTCGCCGTATGGCCCGGGCCACATGTCGTACCCCGCCTTGCTCGAGACGATCAGCTCGTCGCGATACGGGGCAAGGTCCTGCTCCATCAGCAGGCCGAAGGTCGTTTCCGCGGATCCGTAGGGCGGTCCGTAGTTGTTCGCGAGGTCGAAGTGGGTGATGCCGAGGTCGAAGGCGCGCCGGATGATCGCCCGCTGCGTCTCGATCGGCCGGTCGCCGCCAAAGTTCTGCCAGAGGCCCAGCGTGATGGCGGGCAGGAGCAGCCCGCTGCGACCGGTCCGCCGGTAGGGCATGCGGGCGTAGCGGTCGCCGTCCTGCATCATGTCCATAGCTCAG
>WNGD01000846.1_pt1 | contig 33512 bp, 29 predicted proteins | sample 5400671 | NCBI WGS metagenome assembly WNGD01 (sample SAMN13153369, study PRJNA577476) | soil metagenome | isolation source: 40 cm soil or saprolite under grassland replicate 2 | place: USA:California | collected 2016-06-15 | reverse complement strand
ACGCGAAGAGAAACGCTTGCTTGTTTGGGAAGACGACTTAGCAGGAGCGTCTTGCTCTTGCTTTTTGCGAGAAGAATCAAAAGACACAGGAACACCTCCAATTCTAGAGAAGGCATTCACAAAAGGAGCAGGTACTCGCACCATTTTTGACCCGGCTCGCGAGGCAGGTGCTTATGGGTTGCGGAGGCAGGCACTCACTGGAACACTTTTCGGGGAGTTCGCCTCAGAAATCAATACCGCTCGCTTCCTGTGGATGCACTTTAGAACTGACTTCCTGTGTGCTTGGAGCGGGAGACGGGACTCGAACCCGCGACAGCCTGCTTGGAAGGCAGGAACTCTACCGACTGAGTTACTCCCGCATGATTGCGTTTGCTTTCAGGTCGGGGTGCGCGGACTTGAACCGCGGACCTCATGGTCCCAAACCATGCGCGCTACCAACTGCGCCACACCCCGTCGACGCGCACTATAGCACGCTTTTAGCGATGTGTCAAGTATCACTGCCCTTTTTTCGACGATAGCGAAGCTTGAGCAGGAAGAGATTCCAACGTGTCGTAAGAGCACTCAGGGGATTACGTCGCAATGGCCTGACATTGCCATAACGCGAAGATTGCGCAGGATAGCGCGAGCGTGACATAAACGGTAAAATAAGCATTATCGCCAGGCATATAGCGCCTGCAAGAGCGACAGCGCCGGTGACAATATCCGGTCCGTGAGTAAATGCCCAGCCACCGGCAAAGAGTGCTGCGCACCAGGCAATAATCAGGCACCATTCCGAAATACTGAAATTTAGAGACGGGAAACTACGTCTGCGCACGTTCATCCGCGGACCCGATCTTCGGCGTATTCGTCCGCCAAGTTTCTGTCCCAGACCTGCCTTAGGCTCTGTTCGTTCCAAATTACGCAGGATTTCTTCAATTTCGCGCTCATATTTATTTGGCATAGTAGTTCTCTTCCTTGAACTTGCCAGTACTCTCTTGCTTTTAATGATACCAACTTCTAGGCGCTGAGACAAGAGTTTCGTATCTCAATTGTATCATAATATCTCACCACATTCTACGAAACTGCGCTCTAAAAATCCATTGACTACACTCTACTGCTCTGTTATGATTAGGTTTGAGCAGTATAATCGTCAGCATTAGAGGAATGGAATAAAGGAGAAAGGTATGGCGGTACCCACCTCTCCTACCTGGCAGGAAGTTTTGCAACGGATCATTGGCACACCTTCAGAACGCAGGCGCCTGGCCACGGCGCTTGGAATTAATGAAACTACTCTCAATCGTTGGACCAAAGCAAACTCTCACCCTCAACGACCTCAGTTGATTAGCCTGGTGCAGATGGCTCCACCTCATTTCCGTGCAGAATTAACTGAGGCAATCGAACGTAGTTACCCTGATATCCATAGCTGGCTACACGAAGAGGTTGCCGATGAAGTCCTTTCTGAGTTCTATGCACAAGTGCTGGCTGATCGTGCCACGACTTTTGAATCGTTACGCAGCTGGAAACTACTGGACTTAGTAATCAAACAGGCGCTTTCACAATTAGATGCCAATCAACTTGGCATGTCTCTTACGCTGGCACAATGTATGGCTCCTTCACAGGGAGGAAAAATCTGTAGTCTCCGTGAGCACATGGGCCGTGGGACGCCTCCCTGGCTAGCAGACCTTGAACATCTTGCTCTTTTCCTGGGTGTCGAGTCTCTGGCAGGATACGTTGTACAAAAACAACGCCCTGCCAGTATTGAAGACTTAAGAGAGGAGTCACTGCTCCCCGCTTATCAAACCGAGTTTGAAATAAGTGCTGCTTCCTACCCTATTATACAGGGGGGGCAGATTGCAGGGTGTCTCCTGGCTTCGAGCACACAAGTTGCCTATTTCACACAGCAACGCATTGCATTACTCGGTACCTACTGCGACATCATCTCAACGATTCTAGATAAGCGGGATTTTTACGCACCAGAGTTGATGGAACTCAAGCCAGTGGCCAGTCTCGAAAAACAACGGCAATATTTATCTACGTTCCGTCAACGTGTCATCAATATCATGTTAGCCGCCTCGGAAGGTGGACATCCCATCTCTCATTCAGAAGCCGAAGAAATTGCATGGCGTGAACTAGAAGAAATCCTGCTTTCTCACGCTTGATTGCTCAAATCCGGTACGTTACTTCTTTCCCATCGTCATCTACAGCTCTTTTAAGCACACTGCTTGCCGGCACTGTGTACGCCACTTCTCGTCCATCTTTAAAGACATGCAAGCGTGCAGGAACCAGGCGTAGTGCCTCAAAAGCAGAAGGCGCATCGAGCACAAGGAAATCTGCCGGCTTGCCCTCTTCGATGCCATAGCTATGCTCGATACGCAGCGTTTTGGCTGCATTTGTGGTGATCAGGTCAAGCACATCATTGATCTCTTCATAGCCACTCATATGGCAGAGGAAGAGCGCCAATTGCGCTGCTGCGAGCATATCACCTTTACCAAGCGGAAACCAGGGATCCATGATCGAATCGTGGCCGAGGGCAACGTTGACACCACCTGCCAGCAACTCTTTCACACGCGTAATGCCTCGCCGCCTGGGGTAGGTATCAAAGCGGCCTTGCAAGACAACATTATCAAATGGGTTGGCAATAACATTGACCTGCGCACGTGCCAGGAGCCGTATCAGTTTGAACGCGTAGGCATTGTCATAGGAGTGCATGGCAGTACAATGACTGGCTGTCACACGGCCCTGCCACCCTTGCAGAATCGTATCAGCCGCCATCACCTCCGTGAAGCGGGAGTGTGGATCATCGGTTTCATCACAATGACAGTCAATGTCACGGTTAAACTCTTTCGCCAATGCGAAAGAGTAATGTACATCCTCGACGCCCATATCACGAGTCCACTCGTAATGCGGAATACCTCCCACGAGATCGCAGCCTAGCTCCATAGCCTTGCGCATTAGCTCGCGTCCATTCGGGAAGGATAGAATGCCATCCTGTGGAAAGGCGACTAATTGCAGGTCGCACATATCGCGAACTTCTTCACGCACCTCGATCAAGGCCTGCAAGGCGGTCAATGCCGGATCGCATACATCAACGTGGCTGCGAATGTGCAAGGTACCTTGCGCCACCTCCCAGCGAATCTCTTCCAACGCTCTCTGCTTCACATCTTCACGAGTAAGGCTTGGTTTGCGCTCGCTCCAGATCTGGATACCCTCCAGCAGTGTGCCAGTAGAGTTATAGCGCGGCTGCCCCACGGTGAGTACAGCATCAAGGTGAACATGCGCATCAATAAATGGCGGTGAGACAAGCCTGCCAGCGGCATCAATTTCGCGAGTAGCACTATCTGAGGAGAGTTCATTAGCGATTTTAGCGAAGCGCCCATCCTTCACAGCGATATCAACGAGTTCTTGACGGCGATGCAGGTGTGCGTGACGAATGATAAGGTCGTAATGCATAGAACGTTCCTCTTCCGGGTAACCCTCTCGGCTGCCCCTACATTTCAAAAGTAGAAGCAGGCGCTGATGCCGCCTGCCTCTGTGAATCGCGAGATGAGATGCAGCTATTCGCCACCAGCACTCACTTCTCCACGTGGGCTGGTATTCAGCTCGATGCGCCGCAAGACCAGGAAGGAGATGCCTGCAAACACAACTGCCAGTTCGAAGCCCACATCCATACCATAAGGCTTATTGATCAAGCCACCTATGGGTCCGGTGATAGGATTTGTGGTGCCGTTTACTGTGAATACCTGAGCAAAACCAAGGCCAGCACCTATCAAACCAATCACCATAGACACTATCGCAGCCCAGCCAACTGGAAGTCTACTGGCAGTATTCCAGTCATCGATATTATAGTGTCCACGGCGGTACACAAAGTGTTCGATGATGAGAATGATTGAATAGGGACCCAGCCAGTAGGCAACGAGAAGCATAAAACTGTCAAGTGTTTCATTAAAGTTGCCACCAAGAGCAAGAATAGCAAGCGCGAATGCGACATACACCACTGCACCGATGAGAGTCCAGACATAGCGCTTGACACGCATGAAAGCCTTACCAAGCACCTGCATAGAGAGGCCGAGGCTATAGTCGTTCGGAATATTGTTCGCGACTACACTCAAAGCGAGTAAGGCTACGAGCACTGTACCAAAAGTACCCAATGGACTGGCAACAGCAGCAAGCAGATCACCACCACCCTTGGGTATCCAACTGGTAAAAGCCATACCTAGTGTTTCTAGCAGCACCATGGGTATAAAGAGACCCAGGTAAGTCAGCCAGAAGACGCGGCTGGATGGTGTGTCCTCGGGCTGGTTGACGCTGTAGTCAGCAGCATAGGAACTCCATCCTATGGCGAAACCAAAGATAGCTCCACCAAAGGAGATGAACCCTGCAATTTCAGCCGCTCCAAATGCAGGTGTAGGTATAATTTTCATGTGCGGAAGTGCTACAACGAGCAGGATCGCAAAGATGATGGCCATCGGGATCCAGGCATAGCGCTCGTAGCGATGCACATATCTGTAACCATAAATGCTGACCAGGGTTGTAAGAATCGCAATGACAAGTACACCGGCCCAACTCGGGATTGCGCCATTTGTCAGCGCCGCAACCAACTGGCCGCCGATGATGACGTTGATAGTAGACCAACCAATGCAGGCGGCAACATTGAACAGCGCCATGATGATGCCACCCACCCAACCGAATGAGAAGCGCGTTATGGTCATCTGGCGTAAGCCCAGCTTGGGGCCAAGCGTGGAGAAAAAGGCAACGGGCAAAGCGCCCAGCGCGTTGAAAATGATGATTACAGCGAGACTGTCCCAAAAACCTAGGCCAAATGCCAGATTAGCTATCGCTCCTAGAGCGATTGTTGAAATCACCAGGTTGGCAGATAGCCACATGGTGAAGTTATCGCGGATGCGGACATGTGTACGAGTTTGAGGAGAGACACGTTCAATACCATGTGTCTCAACACCATGCTCTTCAGGGATCAATACCGTGTCGGTAGCCATGTTGTTCTCCTATAGAAAAAAACTATTGAACACTGCCGAAAAACACCTTTGTAGATGCTCGCCGGTCGAACCTCATCTCATCAGAGATGCCAGGCCCTCAGAAGTTCTCCATGCTTCTGCAGAACTATGTAGAACAGTCTTTTTCATCCGACCTATAGTGGCACACTTTGTACGTGATAAGGCAAATCCGTACAAAGTGCTGTGCCAGGGAACAAGCTATAAGTCAAGTATACCAGATTCAACGCAAAGTAGCCAGTAAATTTCCTCTCAATGGAATGGTACAGTTTCGCGGGCAAAACTCTAGACGGTCTATCCGAAAATATGTACAATAGTTGCTATGCACATAGCACCTGTACATTGTCTCACAACAAGAGACACTTCTCATGATATTTCTCCAGGTTGTGGAGGACTTCTCTGATACCAGTTTGAGCAGGAGGTCGATATGTCTTCAAAAGTAGTCTCAACGAAAGGCACTGAGAGAAACGCTGGCGAGAAATCTAATGAAAAACTTCATCAAGAAAATGCGGAACTACGTACTGCGCTCGAGGCTCATACGCAGGAGAATATGCTTCTGAATGAGGTTATTTCAACGATCGGCTCGACTCTCAAGCTTGATGAAGTACTGGGCCACCTGGTAGAAATAGTGGTCCGCGCTATCCCCTGCCACGCTGCCTTCTTTTTCCTGTATGATAAAGAGAAAGAACGCCTCGTTCTTGCCAGCACAAACGAGCACTATAAGAAGCTCGTGGGAAAAATTGAGCTGGCCCTGGGAGAGGGTATTACAGGGTGGGTCGGTATGCACCTTGAGCCGGTGATCATTAAAGAAGCGGCCTTAAACGATCCTCGTTTCCGCTACTTTCCTGAGCTGGAAGAAGAGAAGTTTCAGTCTACTATGACGGTACCCATCATCGCCAAAGATCGCCACCTCATCGGTGTCATTAGCCTCCATACCGTGGCTCCTTATGAATTCTCAGAACAACACCAGACTTTCTTAATAAATACTGCAGCGCTTGTGGCTGGTGCTATTGAGAATGCCCAACTGTATGAGAACACACAGCGCAAGCTCAATATCTTAACGACGCTCTCCGTGATGAGCCAGACCATCAGTTCTGGACTCTACCTGGATGAGATGCTGCGCTCGCTGGCGACGTTAACAGTACAGATTATAGAGGCGGATCTTTGCGTCATCATGTTAATGGACCAGGCAAAAGGACATTTAACGGTTCGAGCCTCTTCTCCCACTCTGAATGATCGGGCCTTGAGCTTCCAGCCAATCGAGGTCGATCGCAATGTATGGGAAAATTTGCGAGCTTTCAGCACTCAAGGTCAACTGCCTGAGATGAGCGCTCAGGCTTTCGAGCGATTAAATCCCTTGAAGGACTCGCAGTACAAAACGTTGCTCTCTATGCCTCTGATCGCCGGTACCGACCAGCTTGGTTTGATTAATTGTTACTCCGCCAAAACGCGCCGCTATACATCTGAGGATCAAACGTTACTGAGTACTATCGCAAACCAAATTGCGATGGCGATCAGGAATAGTCACCTGGTTGATATGCTGGCACAAAAGAACCTGGTGAAAGGGTTCTTTGACGATTTGATGTACGGAACATATGATTCAGAGGGTGCGCTAAGACAACGAGCGAATTTTATCGGCTGCGATTTAACAAAACCACATGTCGTAGTCATGATTGAAGTTGCGCACCAGGATCAAAGCGGTGACAATGGGAACGAGCATTCTGAGGCAGCTGCTGTTTCTTCGAGCAGACCACTTCCACCTGCAGAGACATTCCTACAGACTGAAGAAGATCGTCTGACATTCTACAAACACATAAGTGGACAAATAAGGCGTCGTATCCAGGACAATTACCCTGGTTCAATCTTCGATGAACGCGAGAATCTGCTCACCTGTCTCATTTGCCTGAGCAAAGACCCGACTGCTGCACGCCTAATGAGCTGGTTACGAGATCTCGCTCACCAGATGCGTGCTGAACAAGGTGTACACCTTTCCATTGGAACCGGCAATCAATGCCAAGGCATCAGCGACTATCGTCGAGGATTTACCGAGGCTAGCGAAGCTCTGCAAATGGGCCGGAACCTGAATCGCGATGGAGGGATCACCCACTTCAATGACCTGGGAGTCTACCGTTACCTTTACAAGATTTCACGCATGGATGATCTAAGGGATATGTACCAGGACCAGGTCGCCCTCATTGCCAATTACGACCAACGCAAAGGGACCGAGTTGTTGGACACGCTGGAAACCTACCTGGAATGTGCTGGCAACCTCACCAAGACCTCCAGCCGGTTATTTGTGCACAGAAACACGCTGATCCAGCGCCTGGAGAGGCTGCAATCGCTATGCGATATTGATCTCCAAGAGCGCAGCAACTGGCTCACACTTCAGATTGCTATCAAGGTATTCAAGTTACGGTCAAGCGGCGTATAGCACAATTGGCCTGGAATAAGAACCTGGCACCCTTTGCGGGTGCCAGGTTCTTTGTGAGAGCCATACCAGTCTCGTCTTGATCAAGCCATAGCTGCCAGGCTACCTTCGGCCTCCTGAGCTTGATCCTCAGTAGGTTCAACAGCTTCCTTTTTGGCGCGGCGTCCGCCTCTCAGCGGAATCTCCTTCAGGAAGAGCACCGCCACCAACCCGGCAATCATAAGCACAAGGCTCAGCACAAAGACATTATGGATGCCTTGCGCCAAACCAATTTTCACTGCCTCAATGACCTGGCGGAATAGAGCCAGGGCTTGTGGTCCGCCAGCAGCAGCTCGAGCCTGCATCTGTGCCAGTGTATCAGGCGAAAGTAGGATTTGTGGATTGTTGAAAACCGCCAGGAAGTTAGCGGGAACGAGCCGCTTTACAACAGCAGGCAGTGCATTCTCAAATGCTGGCAGATAGGCAGAAGTCATCACAGAACCCATAGCCGCGAGGCCAATAGTGCCACCAATCTGGCGGAAAAAGACCAGCGCCGAAGTCGCCTGACCAAGTTTTTGGGGTAAGGCATTCTGCACTACCAATGTGTATAGCGCCATACCGAAGCCCATGCCAAGGCCCAGAACCAGCATCGCCAGCAACACATCGTTGTTAGTCGAATTGACATTCAGGCGCACTAGCAGCAAAGTGCCTGCAACACTCACCACCATACCGAAAACGGCAATCCATTTATATTTGCCCAGGCGCGAAACCAACTGACCAGAAACAACGCTACCTGCAATAGAAGTTAACATCAACGGTGTCAGAATGAGTCCACTGTTCGTAGCAGATGTACCAACTACACCCTGCACAAAGAGGGGAATAAAGAAGATACTGCCGAACAGAGCCATACCAAAGATCACCGTGACAATGGTTGAAACTGTAAAGATGCTATTTTTAAACAGGCCGGGTTCGATAATCGGCTGTCCGCCACGCCGCTCTAGCAATGCTTCATAGATCACAAAGGCCGTGAGCGCAACCAGCGCCCCCGCGAAAAGGCCAATAATTTGTGGCGATAACCAGTCATACTGGCTTCCTGCCCATGTAAAACCGAGCAACAGTGGCACAGTACCAAGCACGAGCAAGCCCGCTCCAACATAGTCGATTGAGACTTCTTTAGCTCTACCATGGAGTGTTGGCATCAGGAAGATCAATACCAGCAATGCAACTATGCCAACAGGTAAGTTCACATAGAAGACCCAGCGCCATGTCGAATTCTCCGTAATCCAACCACCCAGTGTTGGGCCAATGATAGCCGAGAGTCCCCAGACACCTCCTGTAAGCCCCTGCCATTTACCGCGCTCACGTGGAGTGAACAAGTCACCAACAATCGCGATAGCAATGGGCATGAGAGCACCGGCTCCGATACCCTGGAAAGCGCGGAAAAGGATCAGTTGATTCATCGATTGTGAAGCTCCCGACAGAGCTGAACCAAGCAAGAACACGACTACGCCGAACAAGAAGATTGGTTTTCTTCCAAGCAGGTCGGAGAGCTTCCCATAAATTGGGACCATCACGGTTGATGTGAGCAGGTACGCAGTAGAAACCCAGGTATAACGATTAAAACCCTGCAGGTCTGCGATCACTCGCGGCATGGCCGTTGAGACAATCGTCTGGTCAAGCGAGGCAAGCAACATGACCATGAGCACGCCAGTCATGGTCAATATAGTATCACGCCGCGAATAGCGTGGTTGTTCGTACTCTTCTACTCCCTTAGTCGAGCGTTCTGACGTCATATTAACGCCATCAGTTTGGGTCGGCATAGGTTCTTCCATATATAATCTCCTTAAATAGCAGCAATACCTTTGAAGTAGATTCGCCCAAGGTACTTCGCCACTTCCTCCGCAGACATGTGCCCTTCAACCATTAAGCGTTCGTGACTTCGTGGTAACAATAAACTGAAAAATGCGCTTAGCATAACCTGGGTTGGTATTGTTGAATCAAATTCACCTGCCGCTTTGCCTTCTTCAAGCAACGAGCTCATGCGCGCATAAAGCCGTTCCCATACGTCACGCATACATGCTTTCTTCTCAAGAAGGGTCCGCCGCAACTCCGGGCTATTGGAGAGAGAATAGAGCAGTTGCATACGCTGATTAAAAAGGCTTCCAGAGATGAATTGGAGAATGGCCTCCATCTTTTCACGGGCTGTCAAAGCTGAGGGTAGAATTGTTTCTACCTGCTCCAGGAATTTCTGTGTATCACGTTCAAAGATGGCGCCAACCAGATCCTCTTTGCTGGGAAAGTGCAGGTAAACGGTACCCTTAGAAATGCCAACGCGGGCGGCAATCTCATCGATCGATGTTTCGTAATATCCCTTCTCCATCAAGACTTCTTCGGCTACCTGGAGAATAAGCGCTTCACGCTCCTGGCGCTGCTTCTCCTTCCAGGAACGAGGAGCAGTTAGTGGTTGCATCGTTGCACCTCCTCGAATAAAATGTGACTTCAATGTTATTCTCTGACAGTGAGAACAAATTCTGACTGGAAAGTATCCCTTTGACTCATTAGTCATAATTTTACGCAGGAGTCGGGGAAATGTCAAGAGGAAATTTTGTGTTTTTATAAGTTGACAAAATGTAAGGAAAAATGATAATATCTCCTTACCCATATGATAATCTTTTAAATGGAGCTAACTATGAAAGAGATCATTTCCACTATCACAAGTAAGGGGCAGGTGACTATTCCTGCTGAGATTCGCAATTACTTGGGTATCAAAACTAATGATAAGATTGCATTCGTGATTGACTCAGAAGGAGGGGTGCGGATAAGAGTTCCCCGCTATACAGACATTGCTTCGCTTCGCGGTGCTGCTGGCAGCCTGAAAAAGCCATTGTCCTGGCAGGAGATGCAGGAGATTGCTTACGAAGATCGCTTAAAAGCTAAGTATGAGTCCGAACAATGACACAACCGTTTATTGATACTGATGTTATAATACGGCTTCTTACGGGAGATGATCTAAAGAAACAGGCTGCTGCAACAGTGCTTTTTGAAAAAATGGAAAAGGGCCTTCTAACAGTCGTAGCTCCTGACACAGTTATTGCTGATGCTGTATTTGTGCTTTCTTCCCCTCGACTATACCATATAACTCGTAGCGAAGTTCAGGAATTGTTGACTCCCTTAGTTCGCCTTCCGCACTTTCGAGTCCAGAACCGTACCTGCATCTTGCGAGCTCTTGAACTTTATGCTTCCACAAAGCTGGACTTTGGAGATACCCTGATAATTGCGTCTATGGAGGAGCAAAATTCACATATTCTCTACTCCTACGACAACGACTTTGACCATATCCAGGGTATCACTCGTCGTGAGCCTTAAGATGAGCACTCCTTTTGCTTCGCGGACATCTGTTTCGAGTTACCTTGGGTTAGTCCCGGTTGGTCAGCGTGATTATGGTTATCACGCTCAGCTTGCTCCATATGGCAGTAAAGGCCATTCACAGCGCAATACGTCTCCTGGTGTGGATCACACTCAAACTGGATGGTGGCATGGTCGATATGATACTTCTCGCTGAGCATTGCGGTCAAAGATTGCAGGATGGATGAACTCTTGCTCGGTGGCAGATTATCAATGAGCGCGTGACACGATAAGGCATACATATTGCTGGTAATGCTCCAGACATGGAGATCATGCACGTCTTTTATGCCACGAACCTTCCTCATATCTCTCACAAGATTTGGCATGGAAAGGCCTTTGGGCGCAGCTTCCAGCAGGATGTTAGTCGTTTCGCGCAGTATACGCCAGGCACCTACGGCGAGAAGCACGGCAATACCAACGGAAAGCAGGGGATCGGCGATTGTCCAATTGGTTAAGAGGATGATAACACCAACAACGATTACACCTAGCGAAACTCCGACATCACCAAAGACGTGCAACGCTGCGGCACGCACATTCAGGTTGTCGCCCTCTTTTCGCAGACCAAAGCCGATGAAGAGATTTACGACAATGCCGATGCCTGCCGAGAGAAACATGATAAATGGCAGGACAGGCTCAGGATGGCCGAAGCGCTGTATAGCCTCCAACAGGATGGCGAAAGCAATTATGATCAGCGTTATTGAATTCACCAGAGCCGCCAGGATACCAACACGATGGTAGCCAAAGGTTTTGCGGGCGTTCGCGGGCCGTTCAGCCTGTACTGTGGCAAACCATGCCAGTCCAAGCGCAAAGATATCGGTAATGACATGGCCTGCATCAGAAAGCAAGGCAAGCGAATTAGCTAATAAACCGCCTATCAGCTCAACGAGCAGAATGATCACGGTCAAAAAGAAGGCTAAACGCAATTTCTGCCTGGCCATGCCATGAGTATGATTGTGAGTGTGTCCACCATACCCGTTACTCATGCCAACGCCTCCACTTCTCTTTTTAAGGAGGGCATAGAAGATTCGCTGGTATGGCTCATGCCCAGTTCGAGCAGCCGACGAATGTGTTCATCAATCAAGCGATAATAGACGACACGACCAACCTTGCGCATGGCAACAATTTGCTGGTTGCGCAAAACACGCAATTGATGGGAAATCGTGGTATCATCTCGACAAAGAGCAGCAGCTAAATCGCAGACGCATAACTCACCAGTTGGAGCACTGAGCAATGCATATACAACCTGCAGGCGAGTAGGATCACTCAAAACGGAAAACAGTGAAGCTATGCGTGTTGCTTTGTCAGTAGTCAACAGGTTACCCCGAACTGCAAGGACATGTTCTGCATGGATGAAGCGCTCCTGGCACAAATCACCTGAGGATATATCTGGCGAGGATGCAATGAGGTGCGAGTTGCGTACTGCCCTTATAGGTCGTGATGCCATTCAAATCATCCTTTTCTTTTCATGAATACCTGTACAACCATGCAACTATTCTCTAGAAAGTATAGCACGATTTAGCACAAATAGCAAGAAAATTCTGCCTTGCGCCAAATTGATAAGCATGTTACACTAGAGTGTGTCAAATTCTTCTGAGTACACAACTAAAACCGGGTGGCGACAACTACGACTACGCCTCACACTACTCTATCTGGTCGTTGCACTGATTCTGCTTATCCTGAGTGGAATAGGACATGCACGCTTCTTAAGTCAGCTTGGACTGACCTTCGGCGGTTTTTTCTGGGCCATCGACGCAGATAGAGAGGTGGTTGTTGTCTCAACGGCACCTGGATCACCTGCATTTCCCGTTTCTCCTGGCTCTCTCACCACTCTTGAGCACATTGTCCAGGTGAATAACAAGCCTGTTTCCACGCTATCCGATGTCTATCAACAGGCTCATCCAGGTGATCCGATCACATATATCGTTCAACAGAACAACAAACCAACAAAGGTCATATATCCTGCTGCGACTTTCACCTGGAATATGTGGTTTGAGAGTTATGGGTTGACATTCATTGCAGGGCTATGCTGGTTACTGGTTGGCTTTATACTGCTTGCCAGGGCACAAAATTGGACAGGAGTTGTTGAAGGCATTACGCTTTTGCCGCCAGCCATGCTCTTCCTGCTTTTCAGCCATTGGGGAAACGTCCAGCAGGCATATCAGGCAGACCTGGTTTTTCAATTTTTATGGACATCATCATTTGCATTACTTGGCGCAGCATTTATTCACCTCAGTTTGACATACAGGCCGGAAGCCAGGAGTGAGCCGCGCTCACCTCGACTGGCTGTGGATGTACTGCCGTACCTGCCATTGGTTGCACTGCTCATGTTTGATGTGAGTTCATACCTTCTTAGAGGTAGCATACCTAGTCGCCTCCAATTCATTATTTCGCTTGGCTATGCTGTATTCGGTGGATTGTTCAGTCTCGTGATTGATATTATCTCGTTACTGCGCATCAAAGGCTTGCTTCCTGGAGCAAGCCTCCCCACAAACGTTCGTCGCCGCCTGGGCGATTTGCTAAGCCTGTGGATTGGCGCTATAGGTTTAGGGTTCTGCTTTGGCATTCTGCCTATCCTGCTTAGCGGTAAACCGCTCTTACCGCTGCAAATTTTTTATGTGCTGGCGATCGTCTATCCTTTGATTCTCCTGTACGCTTTACGATCGTTACGGATGATCGACCAGCTGCAAAGCACAATTGTACAACGCGAGGAGGCGCTGCTTGAGCAACAAAAGCTGACTGAAGAGCTGCGCCAGGCAAATAGCGAACTGCAGCGAGCTATTTCACTGCTGCTGCACGCCGATGCGCACCTGCGCTCTGTGCTTTCGCAACGCATCCACGACCAACCCAAACAGCAAGCACTCCGTATCCGTTCATTATTGGGTCATTGGCAACACAAGCTGAAAGTCGAAGCAGAACACAACCTTTCCAACAAGCTCTTAGTGCAGCCGATCATCGAGGCGCTAGGAAAAGTACGCAAGATAAGCGAGGAGTTGGAGGGCGATCTGCACGGGCTACAACTCCTTGTTGAAGATGCCTACCAGCGGCGTAGCCTGGGGCTGAAGTTGCACCTGGAGAAATTGATCCGTGAAGATCTGCCTGGATTGCACCCGGAATCTCCACTTAAGGTGCAGCCAGATTTATGGGCATTGGATGCATTGAGTTACGACCTGGAACAGACGGATGCCGGGGAAAAGTTCGCGGAAGCTATTTCTTATACTGTGACGCAGGCATTGCTCAATATCTACAATCATGCAGGGGCAAGTTACGCAACAGTGCGCGCCGTTCGCATCGATGGCAACCTGGAAATCTATATTACAGATGATGGACGCGGTTTCGATCCAAACTCTATTCCTTCTGAAAAAACAAGTTTGTTTAAGGCGCGATTGAAGGTCCGTGAGGCAGGCGGCACGCTGACGATCATTTCTGTTTCTCGCCCACAGCCAGAGCATGGCACCACAGTTGTTATACGTTTGCCATTTCCCGATAGCGAGCAGACAGCGCATTCCAGTCCACTTCCAAGCTCTATGGTTCCCAGACTGTAGATGATTCAGCCGGCAACGGCAATCACAAGAATGCCAGCGAAAATCAAAATAGCTCCAACCAGGCGCATAAGCCCGAAGTCTTCACTCAACCAGCGCCATCCCATGAACGCCGCAAAGACGATGCTTATCTCGCGGATGGCTCCGGCATAGCTCACACGTGCAATCGAGTAAACCAGCAAGACCAGCATGTACGATAAGAGCATCAGTATGCCAACGATGACTATACGAAACCAGTTCGTTTGCCATTCAGCAACGACCGTATGATAACCAAACCTCATCAGCACTACCGGGGAGACGAAAGCGGCAGAAAGTCCTATGACGAGCACTGTGTAAGGAGCAGGAGCAGCTATGTGTACGGCAGCTCCATCGATTACCGAGTAGATTGAAATGCAGCAGGCAACAATGAGGGCCAAACCAACAGCACTTTTACTTACTGTAGATGTCTTTCGTAATGTCCACCACGCTTTTCCTCCTACCACAATCAGGCCAAGTACGAGTAGAGCTATGCCAAGAACTCCATAGGGATGAGGACGCTCTCCAAGAAAGAGAACTGCCCAGATTGTCAGAAAAGCCGGGGCGGCGCCCCGCGCCACCGGGTAGACAAGTGAAAAATCACCATGTTCATAAGCTCGCGTCAGTATAATGTAGTACATTGCCTCTACCAGGGCACTAATGGTTACATAGGGCCAGATACGAAGTGGAAACTGGGGGTTTAGCACCAGGATTGGGACGAAACACACAGATCCAACAAGCAATGCCCACCAGGTGAAGACTTGCTTCTCTTTTGCGCGCTTGACGACCAGGTTCCATGTCGTATGCATCATTGCCGCTACCAGCAGAAGAGCTAATGCGGTCAGCGACATGTATCCTCCCCTTACTCACACACGAAAAGCATTTTGTGGCCATGTTTCTCTTATTGTATCATCCTGATCCACATCAGCTCTGAAGAAATGCTTTAGCTGAAGCTGAGTGCCAGTCAGGAAGAAGTCAAAACACTATCTTCTATGGCTTCTTGCCCGATGGAGCGATGTGGCCTGGGAAGATTAAAGAAAGGAACCGCCGCGCCAATCAAGGCAGCATCAGCTCCCAATCGCGAAGGAGCGACCACGAGCATGTTGTATACGTTCGAGGAAGATTGCTCCATGAGTGCACTGCGGACTTGCGAGAGCAACAGCTGACTTGCACTGAGAACTCCACCGCCCAGAATCAGCACATTTGGTTCGAAGATGCTCATGTACCTTGCGGTCGCAGCACCTAACCAACGCCCCACTTCGCCATAAACCTGCAAGGCAACCTTATCACCGCGTATTGCCTCCTCGGCCAGCAATTGCTGGCTAAGATACTCGCGATTATGCAGGCGTTGTAAGAGACTGGTCTGTTCGCCTCTGCGCAGAGCACGCTGCACCATTTTTTTAATGGCTTCCATAGAGACAAGCGTATTGATACAACCGCGTTTGCCACAGCTACAACGCGGCCCATTTGTGGAAACCAGCATGTGGCAAACATGTCCTACGTATTCTTGCGCAGGTTGTTCTAGTTTACCATCTATGACCAGCGCAGCGCCTACTACAGCATTGACAGCCAGGAAGAGCAAACGTCGAAAACCTTTGCCTGCCCCAAAATGATATTCGCCAAGTACGGCAGCATCAACATCTACATACAGTTGGGAGGGGAGATTATAGTGCGCTTCTAGTAGATCGCACATAGGGAAGTCGTTAAGCGAGGGGAGCGTAGGAATCAGAAGAGGACGGCGGGTTGCCTGGTCAAGTGTGCCTGGAATACTTATACCCAGTCCACGAACGCGCAGGCCTTCAGATTTCGCATAGGCAAGAGCGGCTTCAATTGCGCGTAAATAAGGCTCAAGTGTGGCAGCAGCAGGTCGACCCCACAGCGTCTTTGCATGGTTGCGGTGACGAATCCTGCCATAGCGATCAACCAATGCGACAGTAGCCCTACTTCCGGCAATCTCTACCCCCAGGGCTACACTTTTGTTGCTTTTCTTTCGATGATCTGGCACTCGTGACTCTACTAAATTCTAGCATATATATAGAACGTATGTTCTATATCTTGTAGCCTGTAGCAAAAGATACAAGAACAATCACGACACTATATGCAAGAAAAGTATACCGAGCATTGAGAACATTTGTCAAGATCAAATGTTCCGAATAAATGTACCAGGGAGCGAGCAATGACAAATGTGCCACAAATTTCACTAGCAAATCTTTCGTCAGGCGTGGTAAAGTAAGAGAGGAGATATTTCTTATACCCTAGCAAGGAGCACTATCGTGGTCGATAATCGCAATAGCAGAAACCAGAGGGCGAAAAAGCCTCCTATTATAGGCCAGGGCCACAGCCTCTCCGACATCGAGGGAGAGATGATAAAGCAGATGATTCGCGAGGAGCAGCACTCGGCGCGTGAATTATACATACCGCCAGAAGACCTGGCCCAGGAAGCAACAACACAGATGTCTCCTGAAGCAGCACAGGTCATTGCAGAGAGTAGGGTAGGCCCCATCTTGCAAATGTTCAATCGAGACTACCTATATGGCCAGGGGCGTTTTGACGAATACAAGGACGGGCTAATCCTCAAGTGGGGAGACGGTTACTCTCGCAAGCACATTTGGGCAAGTGTCGAGGACGGCAACCTCCTGTTTGAGACCAGCCATGTCAAAAAATGTGATAAATCCTACTGCAATGGCACACATCATGTTCTAGCACGAGAACTGTATATGAACGTGGACCTGATTAACGATGAACTGGGAGAACTCTTCCGCAGACCGGTGCATGAGCCACCAGACGACTAGGATTAAGTACCGTGACAATACACATACTTGCGCTTGAAAAGGATCTCTTTTTCTCGGTGAAAATGCGAGATACCTTGCGCCATCATGGGATGGAGGTAAAAACGGTGCGTACACTGGCAGCTTTTGAACAAGGGATGGCAGCAAGCGAGGAGGAGAAGCCTGCGCTGATGATCGTGAATACCGCTACGAAAGGCGTTGACTGGGAAGCAGCCATCCGCCAGGCGAGAACATCCGGTTTCACGGTGCTGGCTTTTGGTTCACACATGGATTTAGAGGCACGCGCAAAGGCTCTCGAGGCAGGAGCTCAGCGTGTTGTCGCCAATTCAAAGTTTACCAGCGATATGCCGGGGCTGGTAAAACGCATGCTGAACGAACCAAATACCCCAATGCCTGATGAAACTGATTCAGCGCATTATCGCACTGCGCAGGACTCGATAGCCCCACGGGATCAGCAGTAGTCCTTGTCCTAAAGGGCGTCTCTGAAAGGGAATAGTTTGGCGACGGTAGGTCCAGCGATTACGTAGAAAGTTTTTGTGAGTTCGGAGTAGAGGTTGCGGTATGGACCGCATAGCGTGGTAACGAGGGCGATGGGCAATGCGTCTGCTCATTCATTCTCCTTACTTACAGAAAAACAGGCAAGACAAAAGAGGTTTTCCTATCTGATATACGTAGGAGAAACCTCTTTTGTCTCATGCAAACACAGGCTCAGTGCTTTTATTCCAGAGTGACTTATTAGGAGCCGCAGCCACAGCTTCGTGCTTGACCCCCACCGCTAGCAGTTTTGAAGGAATGCCCGCAACCACAACTCGATACAGCATTGGGATTATTGACGGTAAAGCCGGCACCCATCAGGCTATCGACATAGTCGACTTCACTGCCTGTGATATAACCTATGCTCATCTCGTCTACCAGCACTTTGAAACCACTCTGAGGAATGACCGTGTCTCCCTCTTGCTCTTCGTCAAGGGTCATGCCGTACTGGAGACCTGAGCAGCCACCGCCCGCCACGAAAATGCGCAGGCCAAGGCTAGGGTCGTTTTCCTGTGCTACTAATTCGCGCACTTTGTCTGCTGCGGTAGGCGTCATATCAATCATGCTTGTCTCAACTGCAGATTGCTGGCTTTGCTCGATCATGTTTATTTGCCTCTCTATCAGGGTCAAAAGTTTGCCGAAAATTATATTCTAGATACCTGAAGTGAAGATACCTCATGGATGTTTTTCAGGTTTTCCACTTGCCTGTATTATATACTGCAAAAAGGGAAGCGTCAAGGTAGCTAGGAATTGATGCTTCAAAAAATGAAGTATGGAGCCCTTACAGTCCAAAGCGTTGCTGTACGCGGATGACGTTAGCAAGCAGGTCTGGAACATCCGGGCCAGAACCAAATAGTTTTTCAGTACGGCGCTCCCTGCCAGCTACAATACGAGTGATGGCATTAGAAAGTGGCCAATCCTGTGCCATGAGATGAGCGCCAAGTCCGCTGATGATGGCAGTAGCAAATGATGATCCGCTCCAATCAGCCCAACCAGACACATTTTGGTCACCATCCGGAAAGGTTGGGGCGATATAGACCCCTCGCACAGCTTCCTGCAAGCCATTTGCATCCACCAGCCCATCACTATCGCCACCAAAGGTAGTAACCCCCGTAGTCGCAGGTGGCAAGCTGGCAGCATTGGCAAAACCTGACGGGGCATAGCGGCTATTGACAGAGGTCACGCTTAACGTCGTCTCATAGCGAGCCGGAACACGCGGCGGGCGGGGCTTCTGATCCTGCTTTCTGGCGAGAAACGAATCGTTGCCCGCCGCGGCTACAACGAGCGCGCCATGGGCGTGCAGGCTCTCAAAAAGCAGGCGTAACCCCTCTTCGAGATGGGTGAGAACACGCATTACACCGGCCAATTGTGTACTTGGCCACTGCCGGTGATCAAACCAAACATAAGGGAGACGACGAATATCGGGCATGACATTCAGGCTCAGATTGATGACCAGGTGGCGAATAGCGCCCGAAACAAGTTCCAGCTCAAGGTCGGTGAGCGCCGCAAAGAGATTATACAGATCACCTCCGCCAAAGTCATTGAGTATACGAATGAGTCGAATGTGCGCACTCGGAGCGATATCGCGAATGAGTCCGGTTACAAAAACGCCATGATCCGGCATAGAATAATAGACTGGTTGGCTGTAGGCATTATGTCCAGTACGCACATCATCGACGATGGGATAACGATCATACTCAATCTCCAAAGAGCCATTCTCACTTTGCAGGTCTTCTGCAAGGCGTTTCAAGAGCCAGTTGCGGCGAAACTGCTGGCGCGAAGCGGCGCTAATCAGGCGATCTGGATGATGCGCGGTATCAAGCACTGCAACTATCACATCTTCTGCATCGTTAGGATCAAAAGGCAAACCTGGATCGACGAAGGAGACACGCCAACCCAGGGGAGGATTACCCGGTGCTGGCAGATCAAGGTTGGGTGCTTGTCGAGGAGGTGAGGCAGGTCCTCCATCACTATAGAGAAGCGGTGCGGCAGTCACTAACCAGTTAGGCATAGCGGCGACGAGATGCAAACCTGCCTGCGCCAACTCTTCAAGATGTGCCTGGAGATATGATAGCGCCATAGGCATAGGATCTTGTGGTGAGGAGCCTACCTGACGCACATGGAAAAAGATAGCGATAAGTGGCTGTTGGCGGTGTAAGCCAAAAATAAATGAACGGCGACGTATAGGGGGCATTGCCAGCTCATCATCCCATCTCCCTATGGTGCCATATGGTTCCAATACCATCTTAAAACGTGCAAGCAATGAATTAAGCTGGCCACGTATCTGCTCAACTAACCTTTCCTGTGCATCTTCAGCAGGTCGTCGATGAAGTCGTACAACTACCACCATCTCGCCCGGTACCCAGTGAGATAGCTCGTTCGGTGTTCCCATCAACTCAATGGAATTACGAGACATGCACGTATTCCCCCCTATCCTCAGTATGATTTTTGAAGTTTGTGAAGCGCTGTCTACACCTGTGGCGCAGAATGGGCTGAAGCGAATGCTACTGTTATCACGAATTATACAGGAACAAGCAAGAAGTAGCAATCAGCAAATATTCTGACTTCAGGGAGAGGAAATAGTACGCTAACTAAAGAAGGTCAGTGCGACCGACTTAGCCAGGGGTATATCGAACTTGCTGGCATTCCATACACACCAGACAAGCCCTACGCAAGTCTACTCCATAGAGCCAAGAGCTGCAATGTATCCATTACCAATTGTTCCAGAGGGGCCAACGCAACATTTTCTTCCACAGAATGTTCATTGACGACACCTGTAGAGATAGTAAAGGCTCTGATCGTTGGACGGAAGCCGCTCGTATCGCTACCAATGAAGGTTGGCTTCATTTGCAATATCGCTCCATGCTGGGCAAGAACAGTGCGATAAGCCCGCAAAAGAGGTTCATCAGGGCTAATCTCGTAACCATCGGAGTGCGTCTTGAAGCTGACTGCTGCATTTCCGCCGAAACCCTGAGCAGTCTGTTCAAAGGCATCTTGTATGGCTCGCTTGTACTGCTGGCGTACCTCAAGTGGCTCAAAACTACGCAGCTCACCCTCGATAATGACAGTGTCAGGTATAGCGTTGCGTGCACTGCCTCCATTAATATGTCCAACGTTGATACGGGTCTGATCATTGGCAATTGAGCCATGTGGATAGTTGGTCGCACGAAAGATTTCAATGGCGTGTACTGTTTGCGTCAAATCTTTGCCGGGGTGTCCTGTGCGACCTGTGATTTTCACATCGAATGCTTCATATGCTGCGCCCTTAGAGACGACGATGCCTGCCTCGTAAGCATTATCGAAGACGATACCATCTGCGACATGCCATGACGTGCCATCAAAGTTTGATGCGCCACAAAGGCCAGCTTCTTCTTGTACAGTGAAGACAATCACCAGGGGAGGATGAGGTAGCTGTTGTTCAATGGTACGCCGCAAAACCTCCAGAATAATTGTAATGCCAGCAGCATCATCGGCACCAAGATTGGTGCTGCCATCGCTATAGAGGACGCCATTGCGCAGAATGGGTTGATGTCCAAGACCGGGTGGCACGCGATCCATATGAGCATTGAGCAGGAGGGAGGAACCTTCTCCGGCCAGTGTGGTGATGAGGTTCCCTGACTCGTCGATCTGCGTAGTAAGGCCGAGTGAGGAAAGGTATTGGGCAAGGTGAGTCCGTAGCTTCTCCTCGTGGCCAGATGTGCTGGGAATGCGTATTAACTCGATAAGTGTAGTGGTGAGACGGTCTAAATACATAGATGCGAGGCCCCTTCGTCCATAAGAAAGATTTATTCTCCTGCTTCAGGCAGGTCAAAGTCAATGGTTTGCTGGCACAGACGATCCAACTCTTCCACTACAGCTAGATGTGCCGGATGAGGGTGATGAGCTTGCAGGTGTGCTTCGTCAACAAAGCGCATAATGATCCCATAGGTAAAACCGTGATGGTAAAAACTGTGGTTCTTCCCTACCGAGATGGCAACAATACCAGGAATGACCTCTTGCAGGACCCGAACGCGCTCAAGAAGCGTTGCGAGTTCTTCATCGGTGGTCTCGGATTTCGGTTGGAGCAGGACGACGTGAGTGATCATATCAAGCCATTGGACCAGGAATAGCGATGATATCACCTGAGCGCACCGTAAGAGATTTGCCTGCATCTACTTGCGTAAGTATTATATCTGGCATCTTATTTCTCTCTGTACCAGGACTTTTACTGCAGAATAGCATACAACCTAACGAGAGAAGAAGATATAGACAAAAGATACTTAGGCTCAGGAACCGGTCACTGCACCGTTCGGATTGTCCAGAAATCACTGGAAAGGCCCCGCGAGGTCAAGTAGGCATAGGGCAAAGTGAAGTAGCCTTTCATGCCCCAGTTTTCTCCCCACGAATTGCGCACAATAAACCATTGATTGGTGTCGTCATAGCCGACCGCAAGCACGGCATGCCCTCCAAGCTCCTGCTCGTTAGGCTGTGGCAGTTGAACGTGCCCGTCTTGGGCCACTTGCTGACTTTCAAAGCTCTCATAGACTGTAAATCCAAAGACAAACGGGTAGCCAGAGGCCAGGCAGCCTTTCATCTGGTTGAGATCCCGGACCACTCTCTGATAGACAATAGCCCGATGCAGGAAGGCTACCTGATAGCATTCCTGCGTGGGCTGATCTTGAAACTTTGTAATGTCGTAGGGCCACATATCTTCAGGGCAAGCCCCCTGATTACCCACACTTTTCAGGCCATCTCGAATCATTGCTCCGCTATCTGAGTTGACGGTTCCCTCAATCACCCGCTCATTGTAGTAAATAAAAAGCCGAGAGGGAATGAAAATCTGGGAAAGCTGCTGCTTCATTTGATCGAACTCAAGCGCACCAGCGATAGAATTGGCTGTACAACTTCCCAATTGCCCCTGATCATAGACTGGTGGGCAGGAGGAACGAAGGTCGATACTACTGGGCAGGGCCACCAGGCTTTGGACAGGGGCGGCATAAAGGTAATCCCTGTGGTCGGGCAGATCAGGTATCCACCCGAAGTGTGCAATCTGACGAGGCATAGTCTAATCTCCTTCTTTCTCAAGTTCTTGTGTCTTCACAAAAGACTGTCAGAACCTCACTATTATATTATTTCGGACAGGATATATGTAAAGCCTGGTAGGGCGATGAACAAAACCCTGAAAGTTTCAGCGGGGTATCCATATAAACTCTAGCATATATATGTAGCTTTTTCAATACGTGGATCAGCCAGGTCAGGCCAATTGAAAAGTCTTTTTTTCCCCACCCACCCGCCCTCTATTAAGAGCGAGATTGGGGAATGAAAGCCCCCCAGGCTTTCCCGCCCCAAACCCCGGCAGGGGGCTGCGCCCCCTGCCCCCCAGGCTATTAAATAGCCCTGCAGCTAGGTGATTTAGGACAATCGCAAGGCTCTTACGACTCGAGGAGGGCATACATGTTCATTTACTCCGCCCTCTCGCCCACTGGTACAATATATTGCCTGGGCATAAAATGGCTTCTTTTTGTGTTACCATTTTAAGAAGAACTCGCAAGCTGTGGAGAAGTGAGGAATAACCGAATCATGGCAAAACTATACGATGTAATTATTATTGGCTCGGGGCCGGCAGGCTACACTGCAGCGGTTTATGCGGCACGCGCTAATCTTTCTGTGCTGATGTTTCAGGGTTATCAGGTAGGTGGTCAGCTGATGCTGACTAGTGACGTGGAGAACTATCCCGGCTTTGAAGAAGGCATACTCGGTCCGCTAATGATGGAGAAGTTTGAAGTGCAAGCACGGCGTTTTGGTACCGAGATGATCCCTGAAGATGTGGCCGCAGTTGACTTTAGCAAGCGACCATTCAAGATTACCGCAGATTCGGGTGAGTACCTGGCACGTGCTGTGATCATCGCAACGGGTGCCAGCGCAAAGTGGTTGGGGCTGCCAAGCGAGCGGGGATTGCAAGGGCGCGGCGTGAGCGCCTGTGCTACCTGCGATGGCTTTTTCTTTAAGAATAAGGACGTGGCAGTTGTCGGTGGCGGAGACACGGCTATGGAAGAGGCAATGTTCCTGACGCGCTACGCCAGACATGTGACGGTTATTCACCGGCGCGAGACACTGCGTGCCAGCAAGATTATGCAGGATCGCGCGTTTAAGAACCCCAAGATCAGCTTTATCTGGGATACAGAAGTAACCGAGGTCTTGGGAGAGGATGAAGTTACGGGTTTGCGCCTCCGTAATTTGAAAACGGGTGAAGAGAGCATACTGCCAGTTCAAGGATTCTTCCTGGCAATTGGACATGAACCGAATACCGGCCTGTTCAAGGGCGTCATTGATATGGATAAGAAAGGGTATATAATTCCTGTCGAGTATACGATGACGAACATTGCCGGGGTCTTCGCGGCAGGCGATGTGACTGATCATCGCTATCGCCAGGCAGTGACCGCTGCTGGCGATGGCTGCCGCGCTGCTATAGATGCCGAGCGGTGGTTAGAGAGCCTGAGCGAGGATGTCAAAGTGGAAAACCTGGAATTAGATGCAACTGGCTAAGGTAAGAGGTGTAAAGTAATAATGTGCCCCTACAAAATGGATTTGTAGGGGCACATTGTTTTGAGCCTCGTTACTGGATCGAGCCTTCGTAAATGCCCATAACCGTATCGAGGAACTTCAGAGCCTCAGGCTTTTTGCGTTGGAACGAGTTACGGCCTATGATTGAGCCGAAACCACCGCCATCGCGGATAGCACGCACTTCTTCGAAGAATTTTTCATCGGCCGCGTAAGTGCCACCAGAGAAGATTACGATACGGCGGCCATCAAAAGAGCTCTGGACAACATGACGCACACGATCAGCCAGAGTCGAGATGGGGATTTCATACTTCTGGTAGACTTTCTGTGCCTCGGCCAGTTCGACCCTTTCGCTCGGCAATTTGACCTTAATGACATCAGCGCCCAATTGCGCTGCAATCTGGGCACCGTAGGCCACGACATCGACGGCGGTTTCACCCTCTTTGCTCAGGCTACTGCCACGAGGATATGACCAGACCACCACGGCCAGGCCGGCAGTTTTAGCTTCCTCTGCCAGTTCTCGCAACTGCTCGTACATCTCGTTGCGCTCAGTTGATCCGGGATAAATAGTGAAGCCAACAGCGACACAGCCAAGGCGCAAGGCATCATCAACACTGGACGTTACCGCTGAAATGGGGTCCCGTTCTTCATTGAGCAGATCATGGTTGTTACATTTCAAAATAAGGGGGATCTCACCACAATAATCCGAGACACCAGCCTCCAGAAAACCCAAAGGCGCGGCATATGCATTGCAGCCAGCTTCGATAGCTAACTGAAAGTGGTAGCGCGGATCATAGCCCTCGGGATTTGGGGCAAAACTTCGTGCTGGACCATGTTCAAAGCCCTGGTCAACTGGCAAAATCACCATTTTCCCCGTACCACCTAAACGGCCATGGTTGAGCATACGAGCCAGGTTCGTGCGGACGCCGGGGTTCTCGCTGGCATAGCAGCTTAAAATCTCACGAATGCGATCATTCATTGGTTCGTTCCTTCTTTCACTCCTCGACAAGCACTAGCTAGGACTAACCACAAACAGTCTAGTAATTTGTATTGTACCACTAATCAAGGCGACTTCAAAAATTTGCAGGGAACTGACTTTTCCTATGCCTACAGGCAGATTTCAAAAAAGCAGAGCAGGCGCTTATATCTTTTCAAAGAAGAAGGCTACCAGCGTTTAAGGAGATGTGCCACTTTACCCGACGGAGTCAACTCATAGCGGATGCGATCCGGGTTGACGTCAACAATTGCCGGGGCAATCTCAGCCGGGACCACAGTATCATGAGGATGAACCACGTGCCAGACACTTGCAACAGCCTCAGGTTCTTGTTGCCGGTACACAAAGCGACGATTAAGTTTCGACTTCTGCGCCAAATTTTCAGCTTTGCCAAAGGTTTTTTTAGCTTCCTGGTCATCATAATAGGGATCAACAAACTCAAACATGTGCGGAATGCGCTGTGCTTTCGGCTCACCTACAAATAAAAACACGATAGGGTTGCCATCTGCATTACTGATAGCACTGTGTATAACAGTATCGTTGTGAGGATTATGGGGGGTAAGCACCGCCAGGATCGAACCGGGCAAACGTCCCTCGATAGTCGTTGTAACCACAGGCAGGCGTCCCGTCCGTTTGTAGCGGGCATAGTTGATGTAGGCCACAGCCATACCGAGACCCGCTACGGTTCCACCAAAGGCAGTGGCCAGAGGCTTATATATGAGATTGGTAGACCATGCAAGTACGACCAAAAATGTAGTGAGTATTCCCAAATAGAAATCAAGATTATACCAGAGATCCCGTAATCTCATGCGCCAGCTACGTACAGGAGAAGCCAGCATAGCAATGGTTTTCGGGTCCAGGCCACTTACCGATGCAGGGCCATTGGCGTGTGCATATTCCTGGGTGAGTTCTGTCGCGCTACGCAGCACCTGCTCAGATGATGCTGCTACATTGCCATCACCATGAGGTAGATGAGCAGCTATGTCCCGCGCAGCTTTGCGTTCACGGTAGCGCACAATGTCCAGGCCAAGGCAGGTCAGGGTAAAGGCACCCAGCAGACCAAAGGCGTACATGTCGCCAAGAATATTGATGTTTCCTCTGACTAGTAGTAACACAGCAATTGGAACGCCAGTAGCAAGAGCAATAGAATAATGAGGCGTACCACGCAACTTATTGCGTTTCAGGACAAAAGGGGGGAAGAACTCCATACGGGAGAGTGCCATAAACACATGGTATGCGCCTATGATAGCTGTATTACTGGCAAAGATCAGCAAGGCGCTGGCACTGATGGCTACTTCTGTCTGCAAAACGATATTTCCCCAGTGACCGGCAAGCAATGAGATAAGTTGTGAATTCTTGACAGGGTCAGCAGCTTCAGCCGGCTGCAAGAGGGTTGAGAACATTGTTAGTAGCGGACTGGTCAGGCCGATTGTTAGGACGACAAGCAAGAGTGCGATCCCTGCAACCCTCTTGCGCGGCGTCTTCATAACAGGTGAGAGTTGCGAAATACTCTCCAGGCCCGAAAAGGCCAGGAAGGAGGCAGAGAATCCTACAAGGATAAAAATCGGTGTCACGGAATGGTTCTCAAACATTTTGGGGAAAAGCGCTAAGAAATCTGTGAAGGAGATATGTGTAAAGACCGTCACAAGAATAGCAAGATCGCTCACAAAGGCGATGACGGCTACAGCCAGACTCACCCTCGCGCTTTCACTAATGCCTATCCAGTTGAGTATACCCAGCAACACAAGCAAGATAATCGTTAGCTCTGGGGCGATGGGACCCAGGGCAGGAACAAGAACGCTAAAATAGAGTATGCCCGAAAGACAACTGATGGCAGTCGTAAGAAAGTAATCGACCAGGATAAACATGCCACCCAGCGCGCCAACCCAGTGATTCATAGCCTGTGCTGCTACAGTGACGACGCCACCTCCCTGGGGGAAGCGATAGGAGACTTCTGCATACTTGAGCGTGAGTAGCACGAAGACGGACATTGTCAGGAATACAAAGAACCCTGCCAGGGTGGTGATCCCCTCGGTTCCATAGAGGATTCCAGGAACATAGTACACAGAAGTACCAATATCAGCAAAGACGACCGCCCAGCAGAGGATGGGGCCGAGCAGACTTCTACCCTGGCTACGCTGTTCCCCATGAGGCTCTTCTGAAGTTTCTTGTGTGACAGATTCCTGCGCCATACTAATCCCCTCGTCAAAGGTGAGGGTGAGTGTTTTCTCTATTACAAGTGATATCTATTCATAATTATGAACACGACTAATATCTATTTATTGTTACCAGCAAAACCTAAAGATAGTGTAGCATAGCAATGTAGTCCAGGCAAGGAAAGAACTATGTTTCGGAAAACGCGTATCTACATTTCGCAAAATTCAGACAGGACTAGAATGACGGGAAAAAGATTATTTTAAGTGCTATATAAGCAGTTGATAAGCGCATTCATAGTTACTTTAGACATTTTGGTACGTTTTTATACAAAGATAGGGAGAAACTACGTTCATCTACTAAAGAGTATGCAATTGTATGTACAGTGGCGAGGGTCTATCGACGGTGATTTGTAGCTGATACTCTAAAGGAGATTGTATGAAAACGAGTGGAAGCAGCTTCGAGCTTATCATGCAAGAAGTGCTAGATCAAAAACAAATTATGGAAGATTTACATGCGGAGAATGATGAACTAAAACGCCAGCTCGCTGCACTACGTGCAGGTCGAGGTATTTTTGTTGAAATCCTTGGCACATGTTATCCACTGGTTGGCGAACCGGTCAGGGTTTCTCCCGAAGAAGTCCCGGCAGCAGAGGTTGATCTTTCTCTGCAGGAAACAACGGCAATCAAAAGCGAGAATTTATCACCTCCACTGGCTGAAACTCCACTTCCAGCGACAGAGCTTACAATAGAAGAAGTGGCAGAGGACCGGCCTTCCCTGGCATCTCCTGCTACACCGTCATTCTTAGAGGAGGCCTTACTCGACGAGTTTTCAGCTGCAAATACCAGGCAAATCGCTGTGTGGTCTGGCCCAATCACGAATCATCCAACATTTGATGAAGAGGAAAAAGAGAGCCTGCGGCGCGAACTCTCGGGTAGTTTCTTACTGGAATGATCGCTCCCTTTCCCACATGAAGCCAGATAGTTACCTTTTTGTTGGTAGATAGCACAAACGTGAGGAGAGGTGCATGTATTGCATCTCTCCTTTCGATTCTATTGGATCTGGAAAGTCGTCGAAGCTGCGTTTATTGGAGGGCTTGTTGACCGTGCCAGCATCATCAGCGTGAACGAAGTGCTGCCCTGTGGCATAACAAAGAACACGTTTCCTGTACTGCCTGTTGAACCTGCGGCGAAGTTAAGAGGTAATGTAGTGTCCGTTGTCGGTGCACTTGTGGTATTACCTGACTTCAAACGAATGTAATCACCCCAGTAGCCATTAAAATCACTTGATGTAGGATTATCCACCTTCAACGTCACTGTAATGTAAACATTCCCTGTTGTCGCCTGCTGGTCATTCGCGCTCAAGCTCTTTGTCGCCGAGTTAATCGTCCAATTTAACCCTGCATATTGGAACGTGGTATTTGGAGTGACGGTCTTTGGCTGGTACTTACTCAGGTCAGCATTTGGCATGAGAGGAATATCCATCTGGTTCTCTGTTGCCTTACCCATACGGAGGATAAGTTTGCTGAGGTCAAGATTGGAAGAGGGCACAGCAAAATCTATCCAGTTTGTGCGGCTCGTTGATGAATCAGGGCCAATATTATGCTGAGCATTATCGGACGTGGCTATTGTGCCATCTGGCAAAACTAAGCGGGCAACATCAGAGTATAAGAAGCTTCCACTATGTGGCGTGGAATTTTTTTCGTTCAGGTTGATACGCACCACACCCTGAGTAGCGCTATTATCATCGGGGAGGCTATTTGCCTCCTGAACAGAGGTGATAGTCATCACCATACTTGCGTAAGTGAACATCAAGTTGAGTTGCTCTGTCACAGGTCCACTGCTTGTTGGGGACCCACCACTACCTGGAGTGCTGCCACTGCTAACCGGAGTATTACCACTAGCGCCTGGCGTTGTCTGCTGACCATTCGCGCTATTGCCACTCTGATTGCCTCCATTTGTTCCATGAGGTCTGAAGGCAAAGTAGGCGCCAATACCGCCAAGCACAAGCACGAGCAGCAGTACTATACTGGTAATAAGGCACCCTTTTGAGCGTTTCGGTGCTCGTGCATAGGAAGGCACGCTTGTATACGCTGGTGCAGGCGGCGTGTAATAGGGTGGTGTAGGTGTCTCCTGAGGCGTAGAAATGAAGGAATCAGGCGGAGGAGGAGGTGGTATGACATCTGCATCGGTCGTTTGAGCATAGAACTGGTCACCCGACGTTGACACCTTGAAGTACGGCGTTCCAGAAATCTTCGGCGTGAGTGAGGATAGCATAGAAGGTGTGGCACCTGAGCCAGATGTACCGGGTACAACCGGCGTGGAGCCCGAGGCTATCACTGTAGAACCTGTAGTATCCGAACCTGGGGTAAATACACTCGAATCTAAAGCATCCAAGCTCCCTGCAGCTGCGGTTGAAGCAACTGACGATGAGCTTTGTACCGGATCGCTTGCCAGTGGAGTTTGATCGCCAGTTGCTAACGCTGTGGCAGAGTTCGATTCAATATTTGTAGTCGCGCCGCAATTCGTGCAAAAACGCTGACCTGCTTCTACAGGGCTGCCGCATTGCGAACAGAAACGAGGAGATGATTGTGCCAATGCTATACTCCTTTTAGAATAATTAGATTACGATAAGAGATGGCTCCTACGATACAATATATTGATGGGTATATGGTATGCTTATTCTAACAGCCGTTAATGAGAATGTCTATATTTTAACTCGTCTATACCGGCAACTGGAAATTCGTCGAGGCCAGGTCACTCCCACTTTGACGCTGCGGTAAGAGGATCAGCGTAAATGATTTCGTATTTTGAGGCACCAGAAAGCTGACGGTCCCAGTTACGCCCCTCGCGCCTGGATCAAAAGAAATGGGGAGCGTTGTATCCTTTGGTGAGGCTGTAGTATTGCCAAATTTCAACCGAATATAATCATACGGCGAGCCGGTAATGGTAAGCTGCGAAAGCGTACTATCTACACTAAGTTTCACTGTGATATAACGCATACCGCTTGCCGCTTGCTGACCGTCTAAACTCAAGCTCGATGTGGCAGCAGTAAGCGTCCAGTTAAGCCCAACATACTGCATTTGCCCATTTAAGTGGATAGTCTTTGGTTGATATTTGCTTAAATTGGCTTTCCCCGTTAGCGGAATAAGCATTTGTGCCTCGTTTGTAGCGCCTAGCCTCAGTGTAAGCTGACCAATGTGATCGCTTATGGGCACAGCAAAATCGATAACACTCATCTGAGATGTTCCTGGCGCAATTCCAACTTTCGCTTTTACGTAGATGGGGCTAACAATCGATTTATTCGGTAAAACCAGCCGGGCAATATCATAGTAGCTCCAAGTCACCTTGCTAGCTGTGTTATTCTGCTCCTTAAGGTTCAGTCGCACCATACCAGAGGTACTTGAGGATGGATTATCAATAAAACGCTGGGACTGCTGAGCGTTCAAGATAGTTATATCAATACCAGCATAGGGAACTGAGGAGTTGATTGCCATTGTGGTTACAGGCGGCTGTACACTGCTATTAGCAAAACCAGGAAGATGTACACCCAGAAAGCCAGCAATGACGTAACTCGTTGCTCCCAATACGACAAGCAGCGCCAGGAGAAGGAGCAGAAACCCTTTTCTGCCTAACCTTGCAGGAGATGAGTAAGCGCCGTCTTGCTCAACTTGCTCCTGCAAAGACTGTCGTCTAGCGTAGGGGTAGCCTTCCTGACCTGTTTGGGATGCTTGCATTGAAAGCTGTTGATAGCCCTGCTGAATATGTGGATGGTCTTGAGAAGCTTGCAGGTCTGCATGTGGCAATTGTGGTTGTTCTTGCTGATAGTCTTGTGTTGGACGTATATGCGTTCTGTTGGACAGCATTGCTTCTGCCGTTAGACCACAAATGGTACAGTTTCGTGATTTTGTGACTATGGGCGCACCACATCGCGGACAATAACGTGGCTGGATCTGCGCCATAGTTTGCTCCGCTTCTTTTCACAGGCGACTTGCTATAACAAAACCATCTTTTAAGTATATATTGTAGCATAGACACCTGGAATAACTATGAGAGAGGTCACATCCCTTTCCTAAAAGTTGCCTGCCATAAGTTTGTCAGACAGCACAAGATAGAAATCCCACAAGTTCGGTGTGCCAAGGCCGGTCGAATAATCCCAACCAGGCGTGGCAGGGTAATACAGGTTATTACCACGTGTCACATCATAGTATGGATGCATGCCGTTCATGCCCTGCGCAACCACATAAAACAATTGCGGTGAAGCAGTAAATTTCCCAATTTGTTGTATCAATCCCTGATTGATCAGTTCTAAACCTGCTGCCCACATAGGTGCAGCGGCGCTCGTTCCCCCTACTGCTCCCCATTGGCCCTCGAAGTAGACTGCCAGGGCATAAGCTGCTGCTGAAACATCAGGAACCTGGCGATGATTGCCACCTGAGAACCGATTAGAGACGCCACTAGCGTCCTGCCAACCTGGGTGTGGATACACCTGGCTATTGCCTCCTCCACTGCCCCAACGATTCTTACAACTGAATGGATTCGATCTATCGGACCATACAACTTCATTCACCCGGCGTAGCTGATTATCAATACTGAGGATAGTTCCACCTACTGAGGTTGCCCAGGGATCGCTTGCAGGAAAACTTACAGAGAGGCTGTTAAAGATACGGTCGGTAAACGCTCCACAATCACCACTAGCGATAAAGACTCTCATATGCTCCGCCCTGGTCAAGAGCTGTAAACTCTGGTCAATAGCATTGCGGTCTCCTGCAGTAAGCTCGCCTTCTGACGCACCAAGACTAATACTGACAACATTGCCTGCATTCGCATTTTTCGTGTTGTCGTTGAGAATCTGTTGCAATTCATCATTGACCTGTGTCCAAATGTCACCATAGGAATTGCCATCCGTCTGGTAATCAACAATGTTGATAGACCGTGCCAGACCTGCCACCATCTCAATATCTAATGCCGTCTCTCCTAGAGCTTCTGTTGGTCGGCTATCAACATTCACAATATGCAAGTGACCTTGAAAATTAATGCAGTCAAAGTAGTTCTGGATATCATCCCCGTAGAAGCCATCTATTTCAACCAGGTTCACGGTCATATTTTCTCCATGCCAGCCATGACTCCAAAGCTGATCATAGCTATAAGCATGCGCCACCTCTTTTGGCAGCAATGTCCCATCAAGAGGGTTGCAATCTTGGCCAGGACGCATCTTTGATTTCGGTACATTGAAATGCTGACTTGTAAATGCGTGCTGGGGAGCTGAACTATAATTATCGAGTCCGGTGATAGCAACGATAGAGTTAAACAGGAATCTAGGCAACTTAGGTGATGTCGCAGGTGCAAAAAAGTTGCGACCTTTATACTTATGGATAACAAAATGTGTCTGAAACAACCTGGCAAAGGTACTGGCCTTGGCATCAATACTCAGATGAGTGCGTAGCTTACTCAGGTTCAGTGCGATTCCCTGGAGATTGAAGAAATCTTTAATTTTCTGATAGGTAGCATCGTCGATACCAATTTTGTTCGCGAGTTCTTCCAGTTTCGAAGGTTGCCCTGGATGAACTTGCTGACCATCTAGCTTATTGATTATGTTCTGGCTGACTTTAAATGTAATACGAACATGTAATTTTGTAGAATCTGGCAAGGGTCCAACTACCGGTGAATTAAGAGCCTGGACAGGTATACCCAGGTCAATAGGAACAAATTCAAGCGATGTGAGGGCTCCGCAGCTAGCGAGCAGTGGACCCAATATAAGCAGTAGTCCGAAAGTACTCGCTATGATGCCGCTTAACGTATGGCGAGATAATCTATGTTTAAACATCTCAATGTCCATGAACACGCCTCCAAAACAACCCAGCAGTATTGCTGATTAGTTCGCAAATTCACGACAAGAAAAGAGATTTGTATCTTCTATTGTCACGATTTGTTGACGAAAATCAGTTCACTACAATTTCCCAGGTGATTAGATCAAAAACATGGTATAATGATGAAGCAATTGGAAAAGATATTCTACATTTTTTAAGGAAAACTCACCATGCCAGAATTCAGGGTAGAAGCCCCATTTCAGCCTACAGGAGACCAACCAGAGGCTATCGCACAACTGGTTGAGGGTATCAGAAAAAACTATAAGGATCAAACGCTG
>WNGD01002773.1_pt1 | contig 33522 bp, 30 predicted proteins | sample 5400671 | NCBI WGS metagenome assembly WNGD01 (sample SAMN13153369, study PRJNA577476) | soil metagenome | isolation source: 40 cm soil or saprolite under grassland replicate 2 | place: USA:California | collected 2016-06-15 | reverse complement strand
AACATGCTCGATGAGGAGATCGGGAAGGTCCGGAAAGAGTATCATAGAAAAATGTGTACCTCGAGACATAGGTATCTAGAAAAATTGTTCAACTTCGTAGTCTATCACATTTGACATCAGCAAGGTTGCGTAAGAACCAAAAAGCGTCGCTGGACATACTGACCCAGTACGCAGAACATCGTCTATCAGTCCATGGGAAACAAGGCGCGTACCTGGTGAAATGGTCATGGCTCTCTGCATTGCTCTGGGAGGGGTCATTGTGATGGTTCAGGCAGGGGAAGCTGCGGCCCTGGCTCTTCATCTCCCCTCGGCGATCCTGAGTCTCATCATTCTGGCGGTTGCCACATCCCTCCCGAATACCGTTGTGGCATTCACATTGGCCCGTACGGGTCGTGCTTCGGCGAGTATGGAGGAGGTCTTCAGTAGCAATGGCGTCAATGCCGCCTTGGGAATCGCGCTCCCGTTGTTGTTTTGGTCCAGCATCCAGGATGATCGCTTCCTTGTGACGCTGGATGTACCATTGATGGTGATACTGACGTTTATTGCGCTCCTCCTGGTGTTCAAACGCCATATGAGTCGTGCCGTTGGATTCCTTCTGGTCTTAGTTTACGTCGCCTGGATTATCATCCACGTGTTGCTCTAGGCATGTCCTCACAGCCATAACTATTCAGGCTGTAAGGGACAAATCCTACATACATAAAGGATACATCTAACAAAGAAGAAATGTAACATCTCTCAAGACAGGTTTATTTTATTCGAGAATGGCAGCAAAAATGCGAGAAAAAGTATATATTCTTCTGTGAGTGTACCAGAGAATATAGCATGAAACAAGGGGAAGAGTACTCATGTATTCACCTCTGAAAGACCCGACCCAAAAGTACCGCTGAACTATACAACCATTGCCCTCCACAACTATGCTTGTAGCAGAGGCGCTACACAAGCAAACAAGAACTTTTGCTCCACGCCTCTGACAAGCAGGACAGCGGTCTCTCCGACCACCACCTGAGGAGCGCTACAACATATGAAAATAGAACACATACGATGGCAAGGCAGCAGGTGGACGCCGACTGCTCCTGGCAAGCTACATGCGGCTCAACTCGTGCTGCTGTTTGGTTCTCCCTCACTTCTCAAAGAGCAGTGCCTGCTCCGAGAGATCCAACAGGCTTATCCCAATGGTCATCTTCTCGGTTGTTCGACCGCTGGTGAAATCTCTGGTACAAGGGTGCTCGACGATTCTTTAGTCGCTACAGCCATCCAGTTCGAACAAACCGCACTGCATGGGCTACGTATCAAACCCAGACAGGGTATGAGTGACTTTCAAGCGGGCGAACTCCTGGCGCAGAAGCTTGACAAGGTAGACCTCGTTCATGTCTTCGTCCTCTCTCGTGGGGTGAATATCAATGGAAGTGATCTCGTTGCCGGGCTCACTCGCCACTTGCCTCCCCAGGTGAGCATTACTGGGGGACTTTCAGGCGATGGCGCGAGGTTCCAGGAGACGCTTGTCGTCTGGGAGGGTAAGCCGGAGACAGAGAGTATTGTCGCGCTTGGATTCTATAGTAAACGGCTCCGCGTGAGCTATGGGTCATTGGGAGGCTGGGACACCTTCGGCCCCAAACGGTTAATTACTCGTTCGGCGGGCAATGTGCTCTACGAGCTAGATGGCAAGCCGGTCTTGCCGATGTATAAAGCCTATCTCGGTGAGCATGCGAGTGGCCTGCCCGCTACAGGGTTGCTCTTCCCATTGTGTCTACTCACCCCAGATAGTCCTTACCCGGTTGTACGGACGATTTTGTCTGTCAACGAGGCTCAACAGAGCATTACGTTTGCCGGAGATGTTCCTGAGGGAATGTACACTCGCTTCATGCGAGCCAATTTCGACCGACTGGTGGATGGGGCGGTAGGCGCGGCGAAGGCGAGCTATGAAATGCTTGGTTCCTCTCCAGATCTAGCTGTGCTCATCAGTTGCGTGGGGCGAAAGCTGATCCTCAAGCAGCACATTGATGAAGAAGTGAAAGGGGTACAGGCCGTTCTGGGAGATCGAGCGGTGCTCACGGGGTTCTACTCGTATGGTGAGATTTCCCCTTTTTCGCCAGGGGTCACGTGCAAATTGCACAACCAGACGATGACGGTCACGACCTTCTCTGAGAGGTAAGCGTTCGTCCAGGATTGGGCAGGGCACTTCCCACAACCATGAGAAGACTCCCATGCCTTTCATATCTCCAGTCCATCATCGGATAATGTTAGTATACGATCTGGCCTGTAAGAGTTGTTCCTCGGCGTAGGTAGCTCCTCTCAGATCGGACTCATCCAGTGTGGTCCCACTGAGATCGGCCTCGCTCAGGTCGGCATATCCGAGGTTGGCTCTGTGGAGGAGAGCTCCATTCAGGTAAGCCCCGCTCAGGTTGGTCTCGCTCAAATTGGTCTCGCTCAGGTCGGCAAACATGAGGTCAGCTCTGTAGAGGTCTACTTTGCTCAGGTTGGCCCCCCTCAGGTTGGCTCCATTCAGATTGGCCCTGATGAGTTCGCTCCTGACGAGGAATGCCAGACTGAGGTTTGCCTTACTCAGGTTCACTTGATTCAGGTTAGCCCGATAGAGGAGTGTGCCACTGAGGTTGGCCTCTCTCAGGTTAGACTCACTCAGGTCTATCCTGGAGAGACGGGCCCGGCTGAGGTCCGTCCTGCTGAAGTCTGTGCGGATAAAGTTTGCCTTGATGAGACTTATCCCGCTGAGGTCTGGTAATATGTCTGGATACAATTTTCTCCACCGATTCCAGACCCCGGCGCCCTGCTTGAGAATATCATACTGCTGCGGGTTTGCCATATTGTTTGTTTTCCTCCCGGTTAGTTTACCGTGCCATCCCCTCTCCAACTGCCATATGATTATTCCTTCTATATCCTATACGGCTTATTGTAGGGATAACTTTCTTACTCGTCAATATGAGGAGAGCCAATAGTTATGAAGTGAATGCCCTATTTCGTACTTCTTCCCCTTCTTCATTCAGTTGAGGACTTGATCTCTCCATCAAGCGCTGCTGGTTTGCGAGGGATGTATCGGTCGAGGATGGCTTCAGCTCCTCCCAGCGTCAAGCCATAGATGAGAGGCAGTGCTGCGAACATGCTCCTGTTGAGCAAGGGGTTGCCAAGGTTGATGTCATCGCCCGGAGATGAAGGCCCCAGCAGGTTTGGGAGTCCTATGATCAAAAGGATGAGCACACCGAAGATGAGACCCCTCCATATGGGACTGGGAAGATACTTTCTGACTTTCGGAGAACTGCTGAGGGCAAAAACACTGGCAGAATAGACGATTCCGGCGATTATCCCTATAAAGAGCCCGATAAAGACGACGTTGAGGGTGGCCGATGTGAATTGCAGTGGGAGGTGGGCAGTCAAAGCCACGATCCGCATGACGATCCTGGCAATGAAGCCCGTAATGAGACCGGCAATCATACTGGCAAGGCTCGCGATGCCAATTATTCTCTCTGATGGTGCTTGCTGTGACATGCTCTCACCCCTGGCTTCCTGATGGGATGCTCATCTCTCTATCGTATCAGGTCCATACTATGAAAACGGTGAGCAGCCCAATTTCTAGAATATGGCATTTCTAGTCTTTTCCGCGATTGCGATGTTCAGGAGGACGAAATGGGGCCAACTGAGGAAGACATGAGATCGCATCTGCAAGAAGAACAATCCTGAACTGATCATTGATATGCTTTGCGATGACGAAATTGGAGCCAGCGAGAAAATCCCAGGCTTGCAGAATCGTAGTATAGCCCGCCTCTTCCAGCCTCCAGGCGATCCACTCGGCCCAGGCGCGGTCGGCCTTATTATAACTGATAAAAAAGTCCTTTGCGGAATCCTGCGTCATACGGCGAGAAATGCTCTTTCAGAAATCAATGTATTTATACGTATAAATGAGTATATCTTATTGCATAGAATGCAGCAAGCGAATATGCTCGTGGGATGAGGATCATTTTTTGCCTCAAAGGATCTAACCAACCAACTGGTGTAGTGCTCTGTTAATATTCATATACCCTGTTTTGGGGTAGGGACCACGTTTACGGCGTCCGCGATGTATCGTGTTCCTCCACCAGATGCAACGGGGAGGAACATGATACATCACGGACGCGCTGAAGCTGGTCCCTACTCCGATTGCCTGGTTGGTAGAATGGGTTCAATTGACGTTTGACAGAACAGTAGGGGCGCGATTTATAAGCCCGTGGCGCTCCCCAGGCCGACGCACGGGCTTGTGAACCGCGCCTCTACACCAGTGGTAAAAAAAGACCCCCATAGCAATTTTTAAGGATGCCAGGAGCATGCTAAGCCGCCTGTTCTTGTGGTATGATAGACATATATCAATACATAAATCGGGCTATATACCCGTGCCATAGACATTGAATCAGGAGGATTTCTTCTCATATGAAAGCCGTAAAAACACATGTTGGTCGCTGCGATACATGCGGCAAACCAGCAGCGTATGCACAATTATTGCCAAGTAATAGACGTTTTCTCTACTGTGAAGAGCATGCTCCTTTGCAGGTGAAGAGAGAAGCAGACAAAGCTGCTGCTCAAGACGCGAAAAATCGCTAAGCGTTAAATCGATGTAAGTCAATTTGACAAAATATGGGTTAGAGGCGAACACGTGGAGGGGGAGATTTTTCCGCGACTCCTCGTTTGCCTGATAGTTAGATAGCCAGCTCTATATTAGAGTGCAAGGGGAGTGTAAAAAGGGGTGGACAAAATGGGACATTGGCATGGAGCGTCCTGTGGAGCTGTTGGAGAATGTCCCACCCCTCCAAAAAGAGGGTGAGACAAAATGGGACATTCGTGTAAATCTTCGCATTAAACCATTCGAATCAAAACATTTACAACCACGGATGGCATCCGCGAGGATGCCAGGATCATTAGAACTCTCCATCCTTAATATAAGGCTGGCTCCACAAGATGACCTGGAGCAGTACTGACTTCAGCCAGGCCTGGTGCATCTTTTCCACATCCTCTGCGCTGTGCCCCTTCTTGCTCAGGAATGGCCTGAGCGTGGTCGTGACGGGGTAAAGAAGGGCGAGCAGGTAGCGATAGTTCACGTTGTCTACTGAGTTCACACCATCCGTGCGATTCTTGCCACCTGGGCGATGGCGAAGCGCGATCTCGTACTGGTAATCGAGCCAGGTCTGGTCATAGTTGGCCCTGGCCGTATCGAGAATCCACTGCCCAAAACGTTTGCGTACGGCAGCCAGGTAGCGCTCATCGGGCTGGCCAGTCGTCTTGTCGCTAAAGTAAAAGACCAGGAAAGGATGTGAGGCAACGAAGCCATACCAGACATCGAGGATATCCTCAACCTGATCTTGCAAGACATCGTAGGACATACGCAGGTACTTGCTATCTTCGTCGCTGAACAGGACCGACTGCTTGAGCCGTTCGAAGTCTTCCATGCTCACCGGAGAGTGGGGAACGGCACTGGTACCGTAGGTATAGCCAGGAATAGCTGCTTGACTCATGGATGTTCCTCCTTCTGATTGCTCAATTCCAAATGATCAAAGTTACGATCACGCTACAGATTAATCGCCTCCAGGAGCTTCCCGTACAGACTCACCTTTGACTTCAACGTCACCGGAGGGAGCAAGTTCCTTTACCTCCAGAGCTTTATGAATGGTGAAATCGTAGATCAAAGCGCCTACAACGCATGGCAGAGGCAAAACCATCGTGATACGATGTAGTAGTATTATAGCACACTATCTGCTGCTGCTCGTTTGCGCCATTTTGTCCCACCCTCTTTTTTGGGGCTGAGTAACACAGAGACCTGAACTCAATTTTTGAAGAAGAATATGCCAAACATGGTATTTCGTGACTTTTAGTGATAATATTTAAAGCACAGGAGTGGTCACCGTCGCAGGCGTCCTGACTGCCATCAAACTCCTGGGCGAGCCACTGAGCAACATTGGGTCTAAGCGGCTGTTACGTTTCCGAAAAGGAGTCGTTAGAGAAAGGAGTCATTAGCCATGAACGCATTGAGCCTGATCCGTTCGCTCAATCCACAACAACGCACCACGTTTCTAGGGAGCTTTCTTGGTTGGACGCTGGACGCGTTCGACTTTTTCCTGCTCACCTTCGTCACCCAGCGTGTCGCCGCTGATTTGCACGTAGGGCTGCCTGCGATCGCCCTGGCGCTCACGCTCACACTCATATTTCGTCCTGTTGGTGCTATCATCTTCGGTTTCATGGCCGAACGCTTTGGACGGCGCGTTCCCTTGATGATTGACATTGTCTTCTACTCGATCATGGAGTTGCTCACCGCTTTCTCGCCCAACTATACCTTCTTCATCATCTGCCGCGCCCTCTTCGGCATCGGCATGGGGGGTGAATGGGGTCTGGGTTCCTCCCTGGCGATGGAAGCGCTGCCCACCGAGTCGCGTGGCTTGTTCTCGGGAATCCTGCAACAAGGCTACGCCCTGGGGTATTTGCTCGGGGCCCTCGTCTTCTTCGGCATCTTCAACGTCCTGGGCCTGAGTTGGCGGGTCTTGTTCGCGGTTGGGGTCCTTCCCGCCTTGCTGGTCTTCCTGATTCGGACGCGTGTGAGAGAGTCGGAGGTCTGGGAGCACCAGAATCGGGAACGAGAAGCCAGTGGGATCGGCTTCTGGCAAAGTGTGTGGGCTGCGGTGAAGCTGCATCCGTGGCTCTTCGTGTACGTGATCATCCTGATGACGGCGTTCAACTCGATGTCGCATGGCACCCAGGACAACTTCCCAACCTTCCTGCAATCTCAGATCCTGTTCGGGTATAGCCAGACCGACAAAGTGACCTGGACGACCCTGCTCACAGTGATCGCCAATATTGGGGCCATCTTTGGCGGGTTGTACTTTGGCTATAACTCCCAGCGCTGGGGACGTCGTCGGGCGATCGTCATAGCCGCCGTTATTGGTCTGTTTATGATCCCGCTGTGGTCAGGATTACTGCGCATTCCAGGGGTGAGTATCATTCTCACGATCGCTATCGGCGTCTTTCTCCTGCAATTCATGGTGCAAGGAGCCTGGGGAGTGATCCCAGTTCACTTGAACGAACTGTCGCCTCCCACGGTGCGCGCCATCTTCCCTGCCTTTGCCTATCAGCTCGGCAACCTCTTCGCGGCCTATATTATCGTCCTGGAAACCAACCTGGCGTTGAATCTGGGCAGTGCAAAAGTTCCCGACTTTTCGCTGGCCCTGGCCATCTTTGCAGCCGGGGCGCTCATCGCGGTGGCCATTCTGGCGGCTGTCGGACGTGAGGCTAAGGGCGTTGACTTTATGAAAGTCGTCGATGAAGAGTTGGCGGCGGAGTCGGAAGATGCTCGTCGGGCGAAGATCCGCAGTTGATATCCTCGTCAGACAGAGGCCCAGGGCGATTCTTGCAATCGCCCTGTAAAGAGGCCCGGCAATGCTGGAAGAAGCACCAGGACGAGTGGCGTTTCCCACTCGTTCTTCTCTTCAGACCCGTGCGAGTTTTTCCGGGTTGGCAATGACCCGAATCGCCTGAATCTGCCTTTCCTCCACATCAATGGTCAGGACGGAGAATGCTTGAACGCCAGCGTGGATGATCAGGGCGGCTTGACCGTTGACTTCCTCTATTTCCACCTGATAGTCCTTCGGCCAGAAGCGCTTCGTTCCCAGACTAAAGCGTGCCACCGCATCACGCCCGCGAATCGGACGCAGCGCGGCTTGTTTGATTTTCCCGCCTCCATCCGTCCACAGAACCACGTCCTCGGAGAGCAGGCTCATCAAGGTCTTCATCTCACCGGTCTCAACTGCCTGGACATAGCCGTCGAGCAGTTGCCGGTGCATTTCGCGAGAGGCTGGGAAGCGTGGCCGGTGCGCCCGCAGGTGCTCTTTGGCCCGGCTAAACGAGCGGCGACAGGCCGCTTCACCCTTCCCGAGCATGGCAGCAATCTCGGCAAACTCGTACGCGAAGACTTCGCGCAGCAGGAAGACCGCTCGCTCGAACGGTTGAAGCTGCTCCAGCAAGACCAGGAAGGCCAGCGAGATCGACTCCTGCGTCTCGACACGCTTTTCCGGGTCGTCTGTTTCAGCCGTCTCTACCGTGAGGATCGGCTCCGGTAACCAGGGACCCACATACTGTTCTCGCTTCCTACGCGCTAAATGGAGTTGATCCATGCATAAGCGTATGAGGATCGTGCTGAGATACGCTTTGAGCGAGTGAATAGTCTCAGGCTTCGTGGCCTGGGAACGCAGGTAGGTTTCCTGCACCATATCCTCGGCATCCATCGCACTCCCGAGCATACGATAGGCGATGGCAAAGAGGTAGGGCCGGTAGGTTTCAAAGGATTCCACGCTGTTTCCTGCCTTTCGTCGACTCATGAGAACAGATGATGTCCCTTTATTTCCTTTCCAACACAAACACCGGATGGGCGACCGCCGCACGCTCAAACTCCTCAAGTGAAGAGTCCGCGGTGACGCCAAAGTAGCGACCGAAGGGGTTGCCGCCCTTGATTTCTTCTCGCAAAACGAGGGCCGCCTCGCCTTTGGGTAGTTCTCTTGCGTTGATCGTTTCAGAACGACGCCCACGCGTGAGTACTGCCTCCCCCGCTGCCCGCAGATTGCGCACCCAATCCACAATTCCATACGGGGAGCCCACATAGCGCTTCCCATTGCGCTCAATCATCGCTACCGCGACCGTACGCGGCTGCCCGCTTTTGCGCCCACGCACCGTGAGCAGGTACATGGGGTAGTTCCCAAAGAAAACGAAAGGTCCTCTTAGCTTGAAGCCCGTGCGCAGCAGGGTCAATGTCAGAATATTTCCCAAATGTACAAACGTCGGGACCTTATATGTTTTTGCCATATGTTCCTTCTTTTTCTTTCTCCGAATAGAGACGTTGTCGTGATGACCATCACATTTGGCCGTCACAAAGAAAGAGGGTTGAGTTGTCCTTTTTGGGACAGCTTTCCTGTCTGATTTTTCGCATGCCAGACATATTGTACACCCATTGAGAGAGGTTCTCTCACTGACACATTTGAGAAGGGAGATTTTTTGGGGTAGGGACCAGCTTCCAGCGCGTCCGCGATTTATCGATTTCCTCTCCTGGCATGTAGATATACATTTATTCGTATATAATGAACGTTTATTTATATGGAATGTGTAGGAATATGATAAATCCGGACGCGCTGGAAGCTGGTCCCTACCCAAGAAGAATTCTATGCTTCTGAAATGTGTCGGTGAGAGAAGTGAGAGAACGGCCTGATCGCGCTCCCCGAGCCGGATGGGGGCGAGCCCCATCCCTACTCAAGTGCCTTGCAGGCCGCTTCATCGCGTTCTTCGGCCTCCTCGTCCTGGCGCACTTCTAGTTCGTAGCGATAGCGAAGACGTGGAGCTGTCCGCCGGTCACCGTCGATGGCAGCGTCACGCTCTTGATCGTCTTGTTCGCCGTCAGAGGAGCGCTGGCATAGAAGATGTAGGTCTTGACTGCCTGCTGTCCATTCGTTGCATGAGGATTGTTGCGATAGGTCAGAGAATACGCGGTAGTATTGCCGCTGACAGGTTGCACCGTGCTTCCATTGAGCGTCCAGTCACTGAGCGTTAGCGTGAAGGTGCTTGTGGAGCTGTCGGTATATGTGACAGTGACCGTACCAGATGACACCCCATTGGTTGCTGATCCAAGGAAGCCCAGGACGCTACCGCTCGACGCGGGTTTCACAGGAATGACCTGCCCGGTGGACTGGTAGTTCTCCGGCGAGCCGGCGGGAACATTCGGCCAGGTAAACGTGATATTATTGGAGCCAGTCTTAGCGCTGCCGCCAGCAGTAAGTCCGGCACCTTGTAGAGCCTGGGCCGAATAGCTATTGCCCGCGCCATCGTAGTTGCCAACAGCAACGTCGCTGTTATTCGTGATCCCGACGTTGTTGTAGACCGCCGCCGTAGTCGAGCTGGTGCTGACCGCGAAGACGTGCAACTGGCCGCCGGTTATCGATGTTGGCAGCGTCACGCTCTTGATCGTCTTGCCCGCCTGCAAGGCTACGCTCGCTGAGAACAGGTGGATTGTGAGCGTCTGTTTACCGCGCGGCGTATTGCGATAGGACATCGTCGCCGCAGTGCTGTTGCCGAAGGAGAGCGTTGACGTGGCCCAATCGGTAAGGCCGAGCGTGAAGGTCTGCGTCGTGTTATCTGTATAGGTGATTGTCGATGTGCCGCTCGCAGCTCCATTGGTCGCCGCGCCCAATATCCCCAGATGGTTCGCCTGACTGACAGGACTGACTGTCAGCGTCTGTCCGCGCGCAAGGTAGTTGTCATACGTGCCCACTGCGACATTGGGCCATGTGAAGGTAAAGCCATTCGTCGTGACGGTTCCGCCCGGATTGATGCCGTTCGCGCTCAACGCCTGGGCCGAATAGCTATTGCCTGCGCCATCGTAGTTAGCGGTCGTCGTAGCGGAATCGTTGCTGATACCGATATTGCTGAAGCCACCCGGTGGGGGTGTCGGCGTCGGCGTCGGCGTAGCAGACGAGGACAGACCATAGACATACAGATAGCCATCCATATTGCCGACGAAGACCAGCCCATGCGAGACGGAGGCGCCGCCATAGAAGACCGCACCCGCCCGACCATCGTGAAAGTAATTGATACCGGCGCCCGTCGCCGCCTTGATAAAGTTGAGATCCTGGCCCTGCGTAGCGATCACAACTCCGTTGACAACCGTAAGTGCACCCAGCACAACGCCACTCTGCATACAGAGCTTCCAGACAACGGCAAGCGTGCTCGGATTGATCGCCTGCACGCTGCCTTTACAGGAGGTGGTACCGACCGTCGTTTTTCCGCCGGCAACGTAGAGCAGCGATCCATCCCAGGCGCCGGGGACGATGCTGCCGTCGCCACACTGTGGGCAATCGGAAGAATCGTTCGCTATCCTGGTTTCGAAGATCGGACCATTCCCAATATTGTCGCGGTTGAACAGGTAGTAGAGCCCGTTCTTGTTAGCGACGCCGATGTAGTGCTTGCCATTCGCGTCAAAGACCGTCGAGGTGGTACCAAAGTCGCCATCGCCGGTTTGTTGAGTTTTCGGCACCTGCCAGGAATGGACCACTGAGAGATCCGAGGCGTTCAACTGGACAAGCGCAGAACCGTAGGGCGTCGGATGGCTGCAGGAAGCGGCATTGCCCGTCGCCACAAAGAGCGTTGAGCCGGTAGTATCCAACGTCGGAGAACCCCACACGCCCCCGCCCAGGCAGCCGTTGGGAACGACATTAAAGGTATTTTGAATCTTGCCCGTCGACGCATCGAGTTTCATCACCTGGCCCTCTACCAGCGGGCAGTCGCCGAAGGAGGATTCGCCGATATAGACGCTGCCATTCGCCAGCAGGGGTGAGTCCCAAAGAAAGTGGCTGGGAGACGAACCGAGCGAGGTCGACCAGATGATGTTTCCGGTGTTGGCATTGAGCGCGTAGAGACTCGCGTTGCCACCGCTGACAAAGATCGTGGGCGTGGAACCGATCGTACCAAACGCCGCCGTACTGGCGACTCCCGTTTCGACCGGCTCGCAATTGGAGTCCGTCGTTGTCCCGATCTGTCTATCCCAGATGTGTTGTCCAGACGTCGTAAACGCATGGAAGTAGCCATCCCAGGAGCCCCAGAAGACGACGCCGCCCACCTCGATCGGCTCATCGGAGACGCCTTTGGCCGCGAACTGCGACCATTTCGGCGTCAGGCTACGTATATTGCTCGTGCTGATGGTCGATTCCACATTATTGAAACCTGTACGTTGCTGACTGCTAACATACGTCGTCCAATCACCCGCTGCCGCTACCACGTTTACAGACGCAGCATTAGCAAGCGTGAGAGAAATGACCTGTATTACTATCGCAATACCAGCGGCAATACCGGAGAAAATAAGAAGGTATTTGCGCATCGGAGTCGATCGCTGCATAAAACGTGTTCTCCCTTTTCGAACAAGAATTGATAGAATAGGAATTCATTAATATAACGTACAAAGCACGCATAAGTATCATTCAATGTATGATAGGGCTAGAAAGGCGTACAGAGTGCAATAGTATCTGAGCATCGAAGAGCGAGATCAAAAGGCCAGCGAAAAAGGTAGTAGTAATTGCCTATCCCCCTATATAGCAGAGTAACATGCCTCCTCCGGCGAGGCAAGCGCTCTAGTACTTATTTCGTGGTTATGTAGAGTTCGTTCTCTTTACGCCCACCCTCGCCTTTGCCGCCACCGCGAACGGCGCGAAGTGTGGCAAGGTTGACACAAATTGTGTCATCGCGTTCGACGACGCGGCCATCGCGGCCCGCCAATCCTCGCTCGCAACGCTCGGCGGCAAGGTCGCCGCGCAGCAGCAGGCAGCGCACATTACCGGCGATCAGGCGGCTGTTCTACAGGCCGATGTGACGACCAATCATAATGATCTCGCCTATTCAAAAAAAAGCCTTTATCAGCGTCTATATAATAGACCCTATACCAGGCATGTACTTATGCACTTATTTTTGCATCCTCTGTAGAGAAAGGAAACGAAGCGATGAATGCGGCAGCAATCGTTCAGATGGCAGTAAGGGCCATCGAGTCACACGATATCCAGGTGCTGAGCACGCTGGTGGCGGACGACTTTGAGTTTCCCCTTCCCGGCGGCATCGCGCAACTTCATAAAAACGACTACATCGGCCTGATGAGCGTGCTGGTGCAGGCGATGCCTGATCTTGCGTTCAACGTCCGCCATGTCGAAGTCCAGGGCAACAAAGTGCGTCTCACCACGCGCTGGACGGGAACGCAGTTGGGACCACTTACCCTGCCGGGCCTGTCGCCCTTCCAGCCGACGGGCAGGAGAATCGCCCTGCCGGAGACCCTCGACGAGTATACGGTAAGCAACGACAGCATCGTCTCACTCTGGATCGAGGATGTGCCCGGCGGTGGCATTACTGGTCTGCTGGCCCAGCTCGGCGTCATCGCGCCGCGCACTTCGGAGTAGGTGCTGTTTATGAATCGGGAGTATCATGGAATCAGGGAATGTATGAAGATAGCAGAGGAGAAACACCTTCCATGAAAGCCGAGATATCGCATGTCGGTCGTTGCATGGTCACCCATGAGGGGAAGCCATGCAACAAACCAGCCGCCTACGTCCAGATCTGGAGCGCCAGCCGCGTCTTTCGCTACTGTGAGGAGCACGTGCCGCCACAGGTCAAGAAAACGGCGCGGGCCGAGAAGACGCGCTAGCTGCGCATCTATTCCTATGTATTCATTCTCACAGGAGGTGACACTGATGACTCCTCAACAACCTGAACCTGTTCTGGCCTGTAATGTGTACGCTATACCCCAGGAGCAGCGGTCAGTACATAAAGCGAGCTCTGATCGGGTCTTCGCTTCGGTGCAAGAGGTGCGAGAGCTGCCAACAGGCTATGCCCTGCGGCTCCCCAATGAGACAGATATGTTGCAGACCGTTATAGATTTCATCAGCTCCGAACGGCTGTGTTGTCCATTCTTTCGTTTTGAACTGAAGATCGAGCCAGAACAGGGTCCTGTCTGGTTTCACGTGACAGGGACGACGGATGTCAAATCCTTTTTGCACAGTCAGGGCTTTTTCAGCCGGGCAGATGAACGATAGAAGGGCTGAGTACCAGGAAAAAGGTGCCTGTGTTTTCGGAGAAAGGGCCGGAATACCTCAAGACAAGTCTCCTGACGAGGCTGGGGAAAATGGCGTTCGAAAACTGCCCTCCCAATATTGGATTTTTCTCTGTCTGGTACGTTAGAAAGGTATGAGGGAAGAACCCTCATATCTAAAACTATCGATATGTAAAGATACAGGAGGAATGTATGCCCGGAATTCGCAATGTTATTTCAACGCTGACCGAGAACGGAGAAGAGGTCATGGGACCAGAGGTGATCCTCTGGCACTACCCCAATAACGACATTATGAACGGCTCACTACTCACCGTAGAAAGCAACCATTTCTGTGTCCTGAAGTCGCGTGGCGCGATTCTGAACGTCTACGAGACGGGTCAGTACACCGTGCAGACGCCGGACCGCCCCATCTTCGGCTCGATGCAGCAGGCGTTCTACGGCGGCCAGAGCCCGTGGCAGTATGAGGCGCTGTATATTAATCGCGCCAAGCTGGTGCTGAAGACAATGGGTATGGCCCTCTCGCGCGAGATGGCGGAGATGGCCTATAGCGTGGACTACTATATCCATGTCGAGACACGCGAGGCGGCGATGCAACTCGTCCAGCATATGCCCTATCGCGGACATGCCCTGACATCTCAGGAGGTAAACGCCTACGCCGGTCCCGTCATCGAGCAGGCCGTCAACCAGCTCGTGCAGATCACGCCCCTGGAGTCCGTGAACGAGAAGATTCACGATCTCTCGCAGATCGTCTTCCAGCACCTGCAGCAGTTCTTAAGTATCTATGGCATCTCGCTGGATACCGTCAAGGTCCTGGTCTTCCCGCGCGATGAGCGCATGAAGGCGCTGATCTCGCTCAAAGCCTTTGGGCTGAGCGAGCTGGACGCTGTGCGCTACTACACCGCTATGTTGATGGCCGAGCGCGGCATTGTCTCCGCCCCCAATATGGCGGTTGGCCTGCCTTTCAACATCAGTGGCGTCCAGGCGATGACCAGCGCCGATCGCTATATAAACTCGTCGCCCGCCATTCCTCAGCCGCCACGTCCGCCGGTCCAGCAGACGCGCTAGTTGGCTCTCAGGGCGACCGCAAGGGTCAATACCATTCACGTAACGATGTCACAGTAGGGACAAGGGGCGGCGGCGGGGCAGGGAGGGGCCTTGCGCTTGTCCTCTCGCCAGCCCCAGAACTCCTGACGTGAATGGTATTGACCGCAAGGCTCGCCCTGTAGGCCGCTTCATCGCGTTCCTCGGTCTCCGTAGGTTGATGTCTATTGGGCGGGTGAGAGACCTGTCCGTATCAGGAGGAGCAGAAATGGGTTCAGCGCCGTCGAATGATCCGCTCGTGCAACAGTTGCAACTGCTGCTCACGGGCTACGGCTACAACTTCTATGACAGGACAAACCAGGCGCGATCCGACGATCAGCTTGTGCGCGAGCGTGCCTCTTACAATCTTGCGCAGGCCGTAACGCTGCTGGCGCAGTTGCGCAGCGACTACGCCACGCTGTTTATTCCGCCGCTGACCCGCGCCAACCCCGATCCACCGGCGGAGGCGCTGGCACAGCTCCGCGCGATCGAGGCGGCTCAGCAGGCTCTTTCATCCCTGGAGTCGCATATACGCGCGATGCCGGTCCCCACGCAGGATCGTACCTGGTGGCGCATTCGGCAGGAGCAAACTCTCTTGTGGCAGTTGCTCAACTTCGATCTGGGGCTGGTGCGCGGCGGCGAGCAGATCTATCAATACGTCGCGCAGTTGACGCCGGAGCAGTGGAATAGTCAGGGGGGCGGCGTGTTGCGTCAGATGACGCAACAACTGACTCACCTGGCGCAAGAGCGGGACCGTTTTCTACTGTTGCCGCTCTAAGCGCCGCGTGTAACCCTGCGAACAGTGATCAGTTCTAAGCAGCCGATGCCTGGAACACGATCACTTCACTGAAATTCTGCCCATCTACCTGGATGCCGTAGCAGCCAGGAGCCTGCAGGCGCGTGAAGGTAATGAAGGAGGCCCAGGAGGAGTTCTGGGCCTGTTGTGCGTTGAGGACCAGGTTGTTCAGTACTGGCTCCGTTCCCTGCGGATTGCTGGATACCTGGCCCAGTCCGCCATTGAAACGTAGTGGATTGTTGCCATTTAGTTGTTGCCCACGGATGAGCACATCTCCCTGGTAATGTGGATCAACGGCCCAGATAGAGCGTGTGCCTCCCAGCCCACTACTGGTATCGCCGATAAAAGGCGCGGAATTGTACAGAAGCGTGGGCGTGGCATTCTGGACGACGAGATAGACCGGTCCGTTGCCGAGGGCATATTGCCGACCGGGTACTACGCCTGAACGAATCTGGGATACCGGGCATGTTCCGCCAGCTCCCACTGACGGGAGCCGCAGCGGCTTGCTCTCCAGGCTGGCGATGGTTGAATTGGAAGAAGATGGGCTGGCTGTACCGGACGCAGTCGATGTCGCTTTGGATGGCTGCTGAGAAGATGAGATGGCGGTCCCATCTGTTCCGATAGTGTTATTGCCGGAAGAGCCACTGCCTGCACATCCAGCCAGAAAAACAAGTAGAAGAAGGCTTCCTAACACTTTCCAGGTCCAGGAGGAACGTCTTGAATTCTCTGCATGCTCAAATCTTGTCATGAGCGATCTCCTTATAGATATATTGTAAAACCCATAGAATACTGTTTAATAGTAAAGCTGGATGCATTGATGAGCCGTGGCAAACGTATCATACTTTTTATTGGGTGTCAACTACGTTCCTATCTCTGGGTGCGGTTCATTTTTTTGCACGGCCTAAGCACGAAGCTTGACATTTCACTGCAAGAGAATCCCTCTCAAGCTCACAATTGCAGAGCTGTGCAAAAAAATGAACCGCACCCCCTATCTCTCTACAGGACAAGAAAAAACCTGCCTGCGCCCTATTGCCCCTTCGCTTTCTGTCGATAGAAAGATGCAGGGAGGTAAAGAGCGCGTGGTTAAGCCGGCTCTTTGCTTCCAGGTTATGTACATGCTCGATAGCACGTTGCTCCGATCAATATGCTATCCAGGTCCTTTCTCACAATACCCTGGATAGCATATTGCATCGATACATTCTTTTTCTATTAATCGTGTTCTTAGAGAACGGAAAGCTACTTTATGCAGACTCCAAAACACAAATACCTTCTTCTTTTACCGGGCGTTGCAATAGCTGTCGCTATAGTGTTACAGGTCATGAACCTGACCGGAGCTCTGGCGGTGGCAGCGGGCGACTGGATGACATACGATGGTACGCAGCAGCGCACGGGTTTCAATAGTGCGGAGACCACTCTCAGTGCAAGCAACATAGCAGGAGTAAAGGTCAAATGGTCCCAGTACGCGGCTAAAGGCGTCTCCGATCAGCCGATCGAAGTGGGCGGTGTCGTTTACTGGGGCTCCTGGGACGGCTACTTCCACGCCTTTAGAACCTCTGGCAAGCATATGTGGGATACACAGCTTGGCACAACCACCGATAATAGTTGTGATCCGCAAGAAACGGGAGTTGCCAGTACAGCCTCGTATGGCACCAGCGGGTCCACGCCCGCAGTCTTTGTCGGAGGTGGCAATGCTCGTCTCTACGCGCTTAATGCCAGCAATGGACATGTCATGTGGTCCACCTCGCTCGGTTCATCTCCCAGCCACTTCGCCTGGAGCTCGCCGCTGATCGTCAACGGCAGCGTCTACATGGGCATCTCGTCCTTCGGCGATTGCCCGCTGGTGGAAGGACAGGTGATGAAACTCAATGCATCGACGGGCCAGATTCAAAACACCTTCAATGCCATGCCCAACGGCTGCCTGGGAGCAGGCGTCTGGAGCTCTCCCACGCTCAGTGGAGACGGCGCGTCGATCTTCGTTACGACAGGCAATGGTGCCTCTTGCAAACAAAATGCTCCTTACGGATCAGCGCTCGTCCAGTTGAGCGCATCGAATCTCTCGGTCATTCACTCCTGGCAGGTGCCGAAAAGTCAACAAACTGGTGATGGAGATTTCGGTGCCTCGCCCAGTGTCTTCGATGCGGGCGGCAAGCACTATGTAGGTGTGGCAAACAAGAATGGCCTCTACTACCTGTTCAACCGCGATAATATCAGCAATGGACCGGTCTGGCAGACCAGGATAGCGAACGATTCTTCCGATTGCCCACAATGTGGCGATGGCAGCATTGCACCCAGTGCCTGGAATGGCTCGCTAGTCTTTGCCGCCGGTGGAAAAACCACGATTGGTACCACCACCTGTAAAGGGAGTGTACGGGCGCTCAATCCGGTCAGTCACACCGTTGTCTGGCAGCATTGCCTGCAGAGTGGTCCGGTGTTGAGCCCGGTCATAACGTTCAAGGTGCCAGCATCGTCTCGTATCACGATGGCAGAGCAGGCTCGTTCTTTTATGGTGGCCCCTCTGTCTCGAATGGACAGGTGTTTGTCGGGAATATGGACGGCTACCTCTACGACTTTGGCCTGTAACGCCTTTCTTCTAGTATGTTCAGGACCCGGGGCTATTCAAGAGTCGTCGGTGTCGCCAGAAGCGGATGGGGGCAAGCCCCATCCGCTTCCCCAAGAACTCCGCTCCTTTGCCTGATCATACAAAACCTCCTCTCTTACCAGACATTTACCTGAGAAGGGCTATCCAGGACACCCATCTATGCAATACAATGGACACAAGATTTTCTGGCATACTTCAACGCATAGCGATCTGTTTTGTGAGTAGAGGGCTGCGCTCCAGGAAGAGACGCGCTTTAAGAAGCCCGCAGGAAGGAAAAACAATGTTTCCCAATCTATCACTCAGTCAGGTGAGGTGGAGCGGGTGGATACTGCTCGCCGGGTCTGTTCTTCTGATCATCGTCAATTACGTGGGGCTGAACTTGTCTGCCAGTAGCTCTGGCCTGCCGCCAATCCCGCTCTCCGCGCTAGAACTGGTAGGAGGACTGCTCATCACCATTGGTCTGCCGGCGTCGTATCTCAAGCAGCGCAAAGAGATTGGTATGGTGGGGCTGATCGGATTTATCTTGTTCTGGGTCTCATCTTTTCTCGTTACCGTCGTTTTGAGCGCCTTTGCCATCTTTTATACCGCGACCACGCCGCCGCCTGTACACCCAGGTGCCGCCGTCCAGATTCCAGCCTTCTTTCAATATATCTCCTCCTCTGGCTTCTTTGAGCTCATCGGGGCGCTGCTCTATGGGGCGGTCACCTTCCGTGCGCGCGTCTTTCCCAGTTCGGTGGGACTCTTGCTGCTGGCGGCGGTCTTCTTCGCTCTCCCCCAGTTGATCATGTCGGGCCTCATCGTCCAGATGCTCGGCCTGCTCAGCACCTTCCTGCTGCCGGCGGGTCTTGCCCGTCTTGGCTTCACGCTGGCCCGTTGGCCCGAGTATTTTGATAACGATCGCGAGGAGGAAAAAGTGCATGCAACTTTTAAAGACTTCATCAGTTAGTACACCTGTGAGTATTGCCTCGCGTCACTCTGGCTCCAGGTCGTGTGTGGGAAACAACCCCATTAGTACATTTACTTGACACCTCTTCTTGCAATACTCTACACTCAAGGGCAGGAGAAATATTCTGTCAAGTAACGTACTATCTCGTCAATGAGATTGCCTCTTCTGCACCTGAGCATAGGTAGATTTACATATTTTATTGGAGTGAGAGAGAAACAAGATGGCGACTATATGTGGGTCTAAAAGAAAGCGTCTATCTTCGCTCCTCTTTACCTACTTCGACACCGCGAAAATGAATCGTAGTCCGCTCGCCTTCGGAATTATGTTTTGCCTCGTCGTACTTTTTTTTGCTCCCTATATGATGCCGGGCAATACCTATGAACGGCTTGGAGCCTACGCCGCGCTCGCGGTTGTACCCGTCACCTTCGCCGCCTTTATATGGGAGCGTAAGGGAGGGATCCTCTCCACGCTGCTGATTGTCAGCGGCCTTGCCTGTATGAACTGTCTCGAGATTGGTCTTCACTGGCCCATCAGTCTGATCCGGATGTGGCTACTTGGTGGAGTTGGCCTCTTCTTCTTCGGCGTCGTCACCGGGCAGCTTTGCTCTACCAGTCGGCTGTTAGGTTTAGCTCACATCAAGTCACTGCAGGCGGAGACAGCGATAGCGCGTGCCTATGAGCAGCAGGTCGAGTTGAATACCCTCAAGGACCAGTTTCTCTTCAACGTCAGTCACGAGTTGCGAACGCCGCTTACCCAGGTGTATGGCTACCTTCAACTGCTGGAGGAGTATCATGACACATTGCCGAGCGAGAAGCGCGCCGCTTTTCTCAGCCAGAGCGCGCAGGGCTGTGAAGAACTATTGATTCTCATCAATAACCTGTTAGATGCAGCTCGCATCGAGCGTGAAATGAAACCGCCTCAGATGGAGGTACTGCTGCTGGTGCGTGCCGTCCAGGAGCTACTAGACCAGTTTGGTCCCCAGCAGCGAGAGGATCATCCAGTGCGCCTGAATATCTCTGAGGATCTGCTGGTGAGCGCTGATTCGCAACACCTGCGGCAGATATTGCGCAATCTGCTCTCCAACGCCTTCAAGTATGCTCCATTGCGAACGCCGGTGGAGGTGAGCGCGACGCTTCAGGATAGCGGTGCGCAGAGCGGGTCGGTTCGTATCTGTGTGCGGGACTTTGGTCCAGGGATACCTCCCGTCGATATACCCTTGCTGTTTGGCAAATTCGTGCGGCTCCGGCGAGATATGGGCGGGCCTATACGCGGTACGGGTCTGGGTCTCTACATCAGCAAGCACCTGGTCGAAGCGATGGGGGGATCTATGTGGGTCGAGAGCTCAGGCGTCGTGGGGCAAGGAAGCAGTTTTTATTTCGTACTTCCTGCCCACGTCACTGCCAGAGAAGAAAGTTCGAGCGAAGTCAGTTGAGCAGAAGATTCTCCGGCTGCTGAATCGCCGTCAGCAGGTCGCGCAGCTTAAATGGTTTAGGCAGCACCCTCACCCCGGGATAGCGTATCTGTACAGTTTGCAGGTCTTGTAGAGATGCTGCTGAGACAACAACGATATGGAGATCGGGATAGAGTGTTTTCACCTGGTGAATAACCTGGGCACCAGCGATCTCACCTGGAATAAACAAATCAATCAGTAACACATCGAATTGTGGCAAAAGCAAGGTTGATTCCTCAGTAATAATTGCCGCCAGGATATCCAGTCCCCTGTTGTAGGTAGAGACCTCGTACCCGCTGGTCTCCAGCATCTCTTGCAGCATTGCGCAGATACCTGGATCGTCTTCAAGGATTCCTATCCTCATATAGTTATCAAGTCCCTTCATTGCTCTAAGCAGGCATGTATAAAAGATTATACAAGGTCTTTTTAATATCTGTCCAGCAGTTTACACAGAAGGGGGAAATTGGTAACGTCATCTATTTGAAGATGGCCTCCTCGCGGTCGATGACGGGCATAAAAGACCATTCTCTATTGTTATTATAGGTGAAAAACATCTTGACGTAGCGTTGCCATGCATGTACAATCATGTTTGCATTGTGAACGCTTTTTTATTGGGCCAGGGCAAAGGAATTGATTGGTCCCGTCCGTAATGAGTGTTTTCTTATCGAGCTAAAGCAAGGACTCGGTTGATCGTGTTCACGATTTATCATTTCGAGCCGCTGTTCATAATCTGGAGTTGTCATGAAAAAAGGAATCCATCCAAAGTACGTAGAATCCACAGTCAGTTGCGCCTGTGGCAACAGCTTTAAGACGTTGAGCGTCAAGCCCGTCCTTAAGGTTGATGTCTGTTCAAATTGTCACCCCTTCTTCACCGGACAACAGCGCATACTTGACGCGGCTGGCCGTGTGGAGCGCTTCCGCAAACGCTTTAACCTGCAGGACGAGTAGGGTTGCGGCATATGCTAGAGGGATAAAGGAGCAAAGAAGGCATCCTTTATCCCTTTTTTCCTATTTGCCATTATTTTTTATGCTGGGGGTGAGTATTCTGGTCAATGCGAGACAGCAAACTATCTTATTTCTGATTGCTGATACGGGCGCCGGTCATCGCAGTGCGGCGAATGCCATCAGCAACGCCATCAAGATTATCGCGCAGAAGAAGCAAGAGGAAGCGGAGCAGCGCGATGAGCTTGCGGTCCCTAAAGTAACGGCTAGCCAGGCGCCAGCTCGGAGCGCGCAGGCTACCGTCAGTGCCGTTCAGGCTAGTCCTCCTCCGGGCTACCACATCGAAATAGTCGACGTATTTGAAGAATACAGTCGTTTCCCTTTACGCGAAGCGGTAAAGCTCTACGGCCCGACCATCCGCTACAATCCCAGGCTCTTTGGAGAGGTTTTTCACAGGAGCAATCGTCCAGGGACCGTCAATGCTGTAAAAAGTCTCGCCACGCCTATGATATTGAACGGATTGCTGCGCCTTATCACCACCGTGCAGCCAGACGTCATTGTCTCCGTCCATCCTATGCTCAATCATGTAACCGTGCGAGCCCTGAAAGAACTTGGCCTGCCTATCCCTTTTCTCACCGTCGTCACCGACCTGGTGAGCGTCCATTATGCCTGGTTTGCCCCTGGCGTCGATGGTTACGTTGTGCCGACCGAGCAGGCCCGGCAGCTATATTTGAAGCGCGGACTGGACCCCCGGCGTGTGCATCTGCTAGGCATGCCCATCGATCCCAAATTTACGCTCAAAGTGGATTCCAAAGAGGCTCTGCAAAAAAAATTTGGCTTAAAGCCGGGCCTTCCCGTCGTTTTGCTCGTGGGTGGTGGTGACGGCGCCGGTGGTTTACATAACGCGGTACGTGCTATCTCTCAGGCCCGTCTACCTGTGCAGTTAATGGTAGTGACCGGGCGCAATAAGCGTCTATACACCTCCTTGCAGCGCACACGTGCCGGCCTGCACGTGCCTGTGAAGGTCTTTGGCTTTGTGCAAAACATGCCCGAGTTTATGCATGCGTCCGATGTTATCATTACGAAGGCCGGACCTGGAACCATCTGTGAAGCGCTGGCATGTCACCTTCCTATAATACTGAGCGGTTACGTGCCGGGCCAGGAGGAAGGCAACGTGGATTTCGTGACGCGCAATGAAGTTGGCATGCTTGCTATGGACTCCGGTACCCTGGTCGATGCCTTACGCCGCCTGCTCATGCCGGGATCGCCCGAACTGCGTCGCTTCCTGGAGAACGCAGCGCGGTTAAGCCATCCAATGGCGTCATTCGATATCGCCACCTTCATTTTGAGCAATCTGTCGTCCTCAGAAGAACCGAGTATCTGGCAAACGCCGAACTGGCAGCGTCGCAAGCGTCTACTCGCGGGTCGGATGCGCTCGGCTATTCGCCTCCGTCGCCTGCGCCGTTCCAGCTCAAAGAAGCTCGTCCCACGCGACATTCTGAAGAACCCCGTCGTACGGCGTATCTCGCGCCTGCGCATCAAAGGGCGCCCCTATGATCGTACACGTCACCTGGAGTAAGAGCCATCCCTGCCCTCCTGGTTGCCATCGAAGACAGGAGTTATCCCGAACTTTTGAACCAAAAGTTCGGGATAACTCCTGTCTTTTTTTGCGCCCCTGCAAATTCATAGCCCAATCTGCAACCTCAGCGGATACTTTCGTATTCTATCGTATAGAAGTGCAAAAATGTCTGTGCAACTTAATGAGAAGAAAGATATGGAAATAGGAGGTCCAATGGGAGAGCTGCAGTCGGACCTGCTAGAACTGCTGGCAGCCGACCTGAATCGCTATTTCCAGCGACTGGTGTTGAGTACTCAACAGCGGCTCTATGTATTTGCCCTGCGCCAGACGGGAAGCCCACAGGATGCGGAGGATATTGTGCAGGAAGCCTTCATCCGTGCGTACCACGCGCTGGCGGACTATCCTCCCGAACGTATACGTATAATGAAGATACAGGCATGGCTGTACAAGATCACCCTGCACATCTTCTATCGTCACAGTAGCAATGATGCCCGTCTCCGCTATACGTCCCTGGACGTATCGGAGGAGAGCGAGCTTCTTGAAATAGAGGACGATGGACACGAGCGGCCTGAGAAAGTATTGGAGAAGAGGGAAGATATGCGCGAGCTGGAAGCGATGATCGCCCGCCTCCCGGAACAGTATCGCGTCGCCGTCAGTTGTTACTATTTCGCCGAGTTAAGCTATCGTGAGATCGCGGAGCTATTGCACCAACCCGTCGGTACGGTCAAATCGAATGTGTATCGTGGCACACAACTTTTACGCAAAACAGCAGGCAACTCTGCTATATAACCAGGTGAGAGGCCGTTATGCAAGACAATGAGAACGAGTGGAGCAGCAGCCCACAAGGTGGCGATATGGAGGATGTAGAGGAAGAGCCGCAGGTGCCGTCGACCCTGCGGCCCGATGTGCTGCAACGGCTCGGGCTCACACCTGAGCTGATGGCGGATGATTTCGAGCTATCTGTCGATGATCTGATAGCGAAGTTGCAGAGCGACAGGTGGGAAGAGCGGGTGGTGGCGGTGCGTGCACTGGGCAAATTGGAGACGGCTGTGCCTGTTGGTATGTTTTCGTCCGCTCGTCATGATGAAGATGCAACCGTACGTGCGGCTACAGTACACGTGCTGGGCAATATGGGATCGCGCACTCCGCTCACCTGGCTGGTAGAGGCGCTCCAGGATTCCGACTGGCACGTACGCGAGGTGGCGGCGCTCGCGCTCGGCAAGCAAGGCGAGCGCGTCCCCGGCGAGGTACTTATGACGGCCCTGCACGATAAAGATGGATCTGTGAGGGAAGCCGCTCGCTTCGCCCTGCAATGGAACAATGAAAAAAAATCATATGGAAAATTGTGGGAGGAAGAAAGACCGATGCAACAAGAACACTATGATACCGCTCTTTCCAATGGCAAACGGAAGAGTGCCCCTCTGGATGCCCCATCATCCGATGACTGGAATGGAGCCTTCTTCGAGTACAGTGGCGCACGGGTTCTAAAGGAGCAGTCACAGACGTACGCCGCGCGGGAGTTTGCAACTCCTGATCATGTAAAGCCGGAACCGTCTTCCTATGAATATGTAGAGGTTATGCCTTCACGTGGCGAAAAGATTACCAGCTACCGTGTGCGCACCAGGTCCCAGAAGGGATGGTGGGCGGTTGTCATCATCACTGCGGGGCTCTTCCTTATGCTGGGTCGTCTTACTGCATCAGGGGTGCCGATTAGTATAGGAGTTTCGAAGATCATCACGGCTCCTGCCATACCTGAAAGGATGTTTCCTTTTGACTATGTACCTTATGCTCCCATTTTCCAAACGGACCTTGCCAGAGGGCTGAATCTCACTCCTTCGCAACTGCAAGTTCAACTGAAACAGCGTGGGAGCTTCGAGGCGGTGGCCGCTAATCAAGGTGTGTCTTCCGCCCAACTGCAAAAGATCGAACTCAGCGCCTTTCAAGATGTTGTGAACAATGCCGTGAAGACGGGAGATATCGATCAAGCAGCCGCCGGCGATTTGATGCAAAGGCTTCAGAACGACCCTGGATTCCGAGAGAAGGGAGCTCTTATCCTGTTCAATGCTGCGCCAATTCCTACGCCCGCGCCGAGCTTTCCTACACCCGCGCTGAGCTAATGCGGGCTGGCGAGCTGTGCTATATGCGTGCGCATAGCTCGCCGCGCCGAAGCGCGAACGTAAGAATGGATAAGTTTATGGGATGCATCGTGGGAACTGGCTCCCAGGGCGACCGCAAGGGTCAATACCGCTCACTTCATGAGTTCTGGCGCAGGCGAGAGGACAAGCGCAAGGCCCCCTCCCAGGCCCCCATCCGCCCCTTGTCCCTACTGTTACATCGTTAACCGCAAGGGTCGCCCGTACAAAAATACGGGAGGACGTTGAACGCAATCGTGTTCTTGTACTGGAGGCTTGCCCCCATCCGGCTCCCCGAGAACGTAGCTCCCCTGCCCGAACGTGCTCCCAGAGCTGGATGGTTCTCTCCCTGACATATTTTATCAATCATATGATCGGTGTAGGGAGAAGAGGCGGATGGGCTTGCCCCCATCCGCCTGTTGAAAAGTCCTGGGTAATTTAACTACGCGGCAGTAGTAGTGTATAATGAGCAATATATCCCTATGGATAAACATTATTATACGCAAGAATTTGAACTCGGCGGAAAGGTATAGTCGATGGCAAAATTTTATTATGGCGGACAGGCGGTCATCGAGGGCGTGATGATGCGTGGGCGCCGGTCGGCGGCGGTTGCGGTCAGGAGGCCGGATAGCAGTATCTATCTCTATGAAGAGGCCCTTAGTCCGACTCTCTATCAGAACAAACTGTTCCGCCTGCCATTTCTGCGCGGGATGCTATTGTTGTGGGAGATGCTGGTGCTCGGCACGCGCATGATGACCCTTTCGGCCAATATCGCCAGCGGCGCCGTCGATGCCGCTGCGCCCACCAGCCAGCCGGTCTCGCCGGAGAGTTCTCTTGCTCAGGATTCTTATAGTGAGACCAAACTGGAGGATACCGTGGAGAGGCCGCCGCAGATTGGTGGTCTCGCGTTAGTCATTCCGCTCCTATTCTCACTGGCCTTTGCCGTCGCAATCTTCTTCGTCGGTCCGCTACTGCTCAGTAGCCTGTTACCGGGTCATGCGAGCTGGCCTGGGCTTGTCCTGGAAGGGCTGATTCGTCTCGTTCTCCTGGTTGGGTATCTCTACCTGATAGGCCGTGTCCCCGACATTCAGCGCGTCTTTGGCTATCATGGGGCCGAGCATAAGACTATCAACGCGATGGAGCACGGCGACCCGCTGGACGTCGAGCATGTGCGCCGCGCCTCGCGCGTACACACGCGCTGTGGAACGGGCTTCCTGCTGCTGGTCATGGTCGTCTCCATCTTCGTCTTTGCCCTGGTTGGCTCGCCCTCGCTGTTTATAAAGATCGTGTCGCGCATCGTGCTGGTCCCGGTCGTGGCGGGCATTGCCTACGAGCTTATGCGCCTGGGGGCCGCGAACTATCGCTATCGCGTCGTGCGCTGGTTGCTCGCCCCCGGTCTCGCATTGCAGGGGTTGACGACGCGGGAGCCAGACGATAGTATGATAGAGTGCGCGATTGCCTCATTGAAGTGCGTTCTGCTACGCGATGGGGTAGGTGGCTTGCAGGGCGAGGAGAGCGATGCGCCGCCGCTGGTCCCATCGGCGTAGTTCAAGAGAGCGCAGTCATTTTTTAGGTAGCATCGTCTGGACTCTGCCCGCTCAGGCCCGGCATAGACGAGATAGTATCAGACAAGAAGGATCCGTTGAAGCATGTCATCTGAACACGTAACGCCGCCTCCGACCGGGGAAGAGAAAGCGCCTGAGCAAGCCGCTCCCGCCGTCGTCGCCCCCCCTCACGTACATTTTTCAACCACGCGCTGGGCCTCTGGCGGCGCGATCCGTCTACTCTATCGCTCCTGGACGCGCGTCGCCGCGCATCTCTTTCCCGAAGATTCGTGGGGAGAGCGCCTGGCGCAGGATCTGCATCTCCCCCTGCCCGACAGATTAAATATGAGCTGGGTGAACGGTCATCTCGCGGTTGGCGGGCGCATTCGCCCTGAGGATATCAAGGCTCTGGCACTGAGCGGCGTAACGCACGTGGTGGATACGCGTTCGGAGTATTGCGACGATCGGGCAGCATTGGCAGAAGAGAACATCGAGCTTTTGTACCTGCCAACGCCCGACACCTACCCTTTGAGCATAGATCAGTTGATGCAAGGCTCCGTCTGGGTTGATGAGCGCATCAAGCAGGGTGGTCGCGTGCTGATCCACTGCGAGCACGGCGTCGGACGCAGCGTCTTGCTCACCTGCGCCGTCCTGGTCTACGAAGGAATGCACGCGCGCGATGCATTGATGCTGGTCCAGGAGAAGCGCTGGCAGGCCTCGCCCAATCACCGACAGGTCAGCCGCTTAAAAGAGTTCGAAGCGGCCTGCAGATCCAGGCCCAGAACGTAGTGCTCGATGGTGAGTGCAACGCCATCCTCGGCGTTGCTCGTCGTCACGACGTTGGCAACCGCCTTGATCGTCTCGGGCGCCTGACCCATCGCAACGCTCCAGCCAGCGGCTTGCAGCATCTCCAGATCGTTGTTATTATCGCCGATAGCCATAACCTCCTGCATCTCGATGCCGAGAGATTGCGCCAGTAGCTCAACACCGCTGGCCTTTGAGCAAGCGGGATTCATTACCGTCAGTTCTGCCGTGCCATAGCTGCCGCGCTGCGTAAAATTCCACGAGCAGGACAGTGCCGCAACCTCCGGAATCAGGGCATTGATGACATCTTCCGGCGCGAAGGCTACTACGCGCAAAGGATCTGGCTGCCGGGCACAGCAGTGCGCGTAGTCCAGGCGCTTTATGGACTCAGGGAAGGTCGAGAAGTAGGTTACTACCCACTCGTTATCGTACGCTTCCAGACCGGTCCAGGTCTCCTCCATGTCATCTATGATATGATGCACCGCCGGTTGGATGGAGCGCCGCACCATGAGCTCTACAGTTTCCTGTGCCACCTCTGCCTTCAGTTGCTGGGTGGTCAGTACCCTGCCGTCCTGCATGATCAGCGCGCCATCGCACAGGACCAGCGGAATATCAGTCGCCAGTTCGGCTGCGATGGGCGCTGTATTACGATAGCGCCGCGCCGTCGCCAGCGTTACCACAATGCCAGCCGCGCGCGCGGCCTGAATCGCTGTGCGGGTGCGCGGCGTGATCTGCTTCTGAGGATTGAGGAGGGTGCCGTCGATGTCTATTGCCAGTAGCTTGATAGACGGAGCGTGTGTTGTCATATGTAAATTGTAACCGGTTCCTTTATGTCACTATACCACTTTACGTGAATGCAACTGAACTCTGGTGTAGGACGATACACCCGTGTCATTCCAGAAGCCTCCGGCTTGTAGCCGGGGGAGTCGTCACAAAAAGAATTCCTGACCCAAAAAACGAAATCTCGTCACTGTAAGAGTGACGAACCCTTTGTAATCATAGATTACTCCTAAAAGAGGCGCGGGTCAATGTCGGCGCTCGTTCCTGCCTACAGGAACAGGGCTATTCAAAAGTCGCCTTTTATCGTTACTTCTCGCGCCTTCGGCGCTCGCAAAGATTTTATTGTTGAGTTTTTTTGCGCGCTGCAAGCGCGCAAAAAAACTCAACAATAAAATCCACTGGAGGCCCGCTTGCGGGCCGATGCGAGTAAGAAAGCGACTTTTGAATAGCCCTGCTACAGGAAGAGGGTCTGTAGACAATTTTCCTACGCATCTGCTACAATGGCCCTATGAAGATGCGAGAAGAGCGTTCAAGAGGCGTCCGCGCAAAACGACAGCCCATTGCTAATTCCCAGTCTCCCGCGACCGTTGTACAATCGAACCTGTGGCAGTCCTGGGTAGATGAAGCCGGACTCCCCTTGTTAGCGGACGAGCGACCCGTGGGCACGGTGCGTGATAGTTTGTATGACCTGATCCCTCTTGGTCCGCGCGAAAAAAAACTGATAAATACGCCCGAATTTCTGCGCCTCCAGCAAGTAAAGCAGCTTGGTTTCGTGTATCGCATCTGGCCCGGTGCGACCCATACGCGCTACGAGCACAGTCTGGGCTGCTACCATCTCGCCCTGCGCGCATTGCGTTCGCTCTTGCAGCGCGAGGCTAACGGCGGATTGTACGGGGTCGAGATCAGCAGTTTGCAGACGCTGGTGGTGGCCGCGCTGTTGCATGATATCGGACATTATCCATTTTCACACACCATAGAGGAGCTGGGTCATCCCATTGTGGTGCACGAGCAGGTGGGTCGCTCTATCATCGAGAACAGCGAGATTGCGACGATCTTAGAGCGGGAGTACCATCTTTCGCCTGGCCGGGTCGCCGACTTCATCGATCCACCCAGGACGGGCCTGACGCACGCCGACGACGAGCTACTCAGCCACCTGTTGAGTGGCGCGCTCGATATCGATAAGCTCGATTATCTGCCACGCGACGCCCGCGCCTGCAATGTTCCCTACGGTGGCGTCGATGTCACGCGCCTGCTCGGATCGCTGCGTGTGCACGAGAACGTCAACGGCCAGCGCCGTATGGTTGTGACGCATAAAGGGGTAAGTCCGCTGCACTCGCTGCTGCACGCACGGCAGGAGATGTTCGACAATATCTACTGGCATCATACCAGTCGTGCTATGCAGATCATGCTCATGCGCGCGGTCTACGATGCCCTGCTGGAAGGGGTGCTGCAGGCGCGGCAGCTCATTGGTCTTGATGACGCATCCCTGCTGGTCCTGTTGACGAGTGCGCAGATGCCTGTCAGTTCGCGTGCCCTGGCCGACGCGCTGACTCTGCGCCGTCCCTACAAGACAGTCCTCGAAATCAGTCGCCTCGCCGGCCTTCTCTTCAGGCGCCTGGATGCGCTCTTCTGGGATTCCGAACGGCGGCGGCGTGTGGAGCAGCAGCTTACCGTCGAACTGGCGGCGGGCCTTGAAACTGAGATTGCCGACTACGAGGTGCTCTTTGATATTCCGCGTCCAGAGAAATGGGAGATGGACGTGTGGATCTCCTTCGACCATCCGCCCATAGGCATGGAGCCCCTGATGAACTGGGTGGAGGTGACCGGTCTGCAATCGGACGATCTCGCTCGTTACGAGCTGCACCAGCGGCGTATCCGCGTGGTCGTCCCTGAGCGCCTGCGTCAATCGATACTGGCGCACAGGGACGATGTATTGCTGCCCGCGCTGGACAGGCTATTGTAGGAGTATCGTCAGGACTTCTTTTTGTCTTTCTTCTGATACATCGCGCGCACCGACTTCTCGCGGATCCTGCGCGCTGGTGAGTAGTCCGTATGCAGGCGAACGGCGCGTTCAGCGATCTTCGCGGCTTCGCGGTAGCGCTCCAGCCTGTAGAGCGTATCGGCCTTGATCGTCCAGAAGCGCACGTTGGCGGGGTCCAGCTCTATAACGCGGTCGATCGCTGGCAACGACTCCTCGTACTGGCCCATCCCACGCAGTCCGCGCATGCAGTTCTCCCAGGCGAAGAGACTATCGGGGGTCAACTTGATCAGTTCCCTGGCCATTTCTTTCAGTGCGCTGTATTGTTCCAGCGCGCGCAATGCGTGGATGCCCTGCGTCATGATGGCGACGTTCTCGGGGTGAATGAGCAGTGCCTGGCGAATGACCGGGATCGCCTCGCGCATTCTCCCCAGTTTGCACAGGATATCGCTTTTCATCTGCAGCGAGAAGATATTCTCGGGATCGATGGACAGGCTGAGATCGAACGCGGTCAGCGCCTCCAGGAGGTGGTTGAAGTTGGCGAGCGCGATGCCCTTGTTTGCCCACGCGCGGGCATCCCTGGGGGCCAGTTCGGTGGCTCGCAGCGCACTGCGCAGCGCCTCTGGAAGTTTTTGTTGCAGCAGTTGGAGCCCGCTGCGGTTAATCCAGGCCAGCGGTAGATTGGTATCGAGCAGGAGCGCCTGGTCGTTAGCGATAGTTGCTTCCGAGAGACGTTCCAGCTTTTGCAGTGCACGGGCCTTGTACGCGAGCGCGCTGGCTGAGCCAGGATTGCGGTCAAGGATCGTCTGCGCCATCGTATAGAGCGACTCATAGCGGCCTACAGCGTCGAGTGTCACGGCGACGCCGAGCAGGGCATCCTCATCGTTGGCATTGTAATCCAGCAGTTCTAAGAACATTTCTCCGGCCTGCGACCAGTGGCGCGTATCCAACTGTTCGTGCGCGCGCTGGCGCATCTGCTGAATCTCCTCAGCAGTTTTCTTCTGCTTCACCTTTTTCTTATCCTGTAAGGCTGGCGTTGAGCTCCCTGATGCTGCCTTTGTTTCCTCATCCAGATCCACTTCTAATCATCTCCTCCTCAGTTAAGATGCTTCATTATATCATCGTTTCCCGACATCCCTTGTCTGCAGAACTATACAAACTCTTTACAAATATCTCAAAGATTCCTGAAAATCGTACGATATAGTATAGGTGAGAACAAGAAATAGGTCTTATTACAAAAATACGTATGAGATAGAGATAAATGGAGGTCAACCAACAATGTTTTCTTCAGATGTAAATAACGAGCCGAATGGGCCCTATCAGCCGGTCGTGGGACCGGCTCCATCTGTCGATAGTGTACCATATTCGCCGGGAAGTCAGCAGACCCCTCCTGCTGGTATGCGACCACTATACCAATCGGCGCCCCCACCTTCGCACAACAACCGGCCTCCTTCCAGGGGATTGCGTACAGGAGCTATTATAGCACTTACTGTGCTGATTGCGCTGGTCTTTGGGACCGGTTTGTTCGCGGGCTGGGAATTTGGGCATAGTGGTTCGACGGCGGTTGTGAGTCCGCCCGCCGGTAGCCAACTCCAGACAGGCTCAAATACGAATCAACAGGCGATACCCACCCTGACGGGAAATAATTTGCAGGCGGTGCGTGAGGCAGTTATTGCCAAAGTGCGTCCCACTGTTGTGGAGATCAATATATCTACAACGCAGGGGGGCGCTATAGGTTCTGGCGTCATTATCGATAAGCGCGGCTATATCGTGACGAATAATCACGTGGTTGCGGGCGCGCAGAGCATCCAGGTCGTGTTGTCCGATGGCTCCAAACTGACGGGCCAACTGACCGGCACCGATCCCGCCGATGACCTGGCGGTGATTAAGATCAATCCACCGGCCAACATGCCGGTTGCGCAGCTCGGCGACTCGTCACAACTGAAGGTCGGACAGGATGTGCTGGCTATCGGTAATCCCCTGGGCATTACACAGACCGTGACCAATGGCATCATCAGTGCGCTGAATCGCACGGTCTCCGAGGGCCAGGGCGGGGCGAACCTGCCGAACGCTATTCAGACCGATGCGCCGATCAATCCGGGCAATAGCGGTGGTGCGCTCGTCGATATGCAAGGCAACCTGATCGGCATTCCGACCTTGACGGCGGTTGATCCAGAGTTCAACACACCCGCCTCGGGCGTCGGGTTCGCCATTCCGTCGAACCGTGTGAACCTGGTCGTGCCGCAGATCATTCAGAGCGGCAAGGTGACGCATACGGGCCGCGCGGCCCTCGGTATTAGTGGTGCCAGTGTCGATCAGAACCTCCAGGCGCAGGATAACCTCTCGGTCGATCACGGCGTCCTGATCGCCAGCCTGGTCAGCGGTGGGGCCGCCGAGAAGGCCGGCTTGCAGGTTGGCGATGTGATTGTACAGGTTGGTAACACGCAGGTCTCCGACAACTCTAGTCTGGTCGGTGCCCTGATCAACTACAGCCCTGGTCAGACGGTTGCTGTTAAGGTCTATCGGGGCAACCAGCAACTAACGGTCAACGTCACCCTGGGAGAGCTGCAGTCGGGCTCATAATTCTTCGACCTCTCTCTTCCTCGCTCTCTGGGAGGCACCCGCGTGGGTGCCTCCCTTGTATTACGATGTTGCTGGCTCTGACCAGGGCTGTTGCAAACGAAACAGTAAGCATCTATTGGGGAACAGATGGGAGTGGCCTTTCTGACGATAGCTGCGCGCGTAGACGGATCTCATCAAAAACTTCCAGGGGGCAATTGATCACTTTCTCCATTTAAGCTATGCTTTGAGCATGCTTTCTCGGGAGAACTGATCTCTTGTTCTCAGGTTCATCTCAGGCTAGTCAAGTATCTTATGTACAGACGTTTCTACTTGACGTGCTTGCTGGGAGGAGGGCACAATCATTGGCCATCTGAAAGTTTAGATTTCTACGCCCAGATCAGTAGCTAAGTATGATTACCTCTTCTGTGTCTTGTCATTTTCACGCTCGCCCATATCGTCTCTTCCCTTGAGGGTGGCATCTGCAGTGGTTTGTGTGCTCAACGGTTGATCATGCGCTTTTCCCGCTCAGGAGCAAGGCAAATCTGCCGCCGATACTACGAAGCTGAAGCCAAACGTTGTTTTTTGTCCACCTGCTGATACCGTTGGCGAATCCCTGGAGACGATGGACAGGGGAAGAACGATTTGCTAGGATAGAGAAAACTCTTGATATCGATGCCACAGAGCAAACAGTGAACAGGAGAAGAAGCATGTCGCTGCATCCACAAATCATCGG
>WNGD01004460.1_pt1 | contig 33535 bp, 31 predicted proteins | sample 5400671 | NCBI WGS metagenome assembly WNGD01 (sample SAMN13153369, study PRJNA577476) | soil metagenome | isolation source: 40 cm soil or saprolite under grassland replicate 2 | place: USA:California | collected 2016-06-15 | reverse complement strand
CTAGGACTCTCGCCGGCCGGCGAGCCCGAACGGGCTGCCCTCGGAGTCGCGGCAGATCGCCCAGCGCTCGCCGGGGTGGACGACGCTGCCACCGAGCTCGACGACGCGCTCGAGCGCCTGGGCCAGGTCGCGGACGCGGAAGTACGGCAGCGAGAAGCGGTCGCCCGGGCCCGGGCCGCGCTCGTGCAGGCCGAAGGAAGGGCGATCGTCGTGGGTCTGGAGCCCCCGGCCTTCGGCGTCCGTCCGGTCGTCGAGCGAGACGTCGAGCAGCGTCTCCCAGAAGCGGCGGGCGCGAGCCAGATCGTCGGCCGGGAACTCGATCAGGTCGAAGTGCATCGCACGGGACCATACGCGGGCTCAGTTAGCGTGGCCGGCCCGACGGGAACCGTGAAGCGGATGAGGTCGGCGGCTGTCTGCCTCGGGCTCGTGCTTCCGCTCGCAGCGGCCTGCGGCGGCGGCCGGGCGCCGAGCGAGCGACACCTGGTCTATGTTCGAGAGACGACGCCGGCCAACGCCGTCATCTGGATCGCCGACGCAAGCGGCCGGCACGCGCAGCGCCTCACCAGGGGCCACGCGGGCATCGTCTCGCCGGACGGCCGAACCGTCGCGATCGCGCGCTCGGACGGGATCTACCTCGTCTCGAGCCGCGGCGGACACGAGCGGCGGTTGACGTCGCGGGCCTTCGGGCCTCAGGCGTGGTCTCCCGAGGGCCGGTGGATCGTCGCCGCAACCCCGTCGCTCCTCGCGCTGGTCGATGCCCACACCGGACGGTCGCGCGTCGTCGCCCGCGGTCCCCTGTACGGGTTCGGGTTCTCCCCGGACGGCCGCCGACTCGTCTACTCGCGCGCTCCGCGCGAGACCCGGGGCGCCATCTGCGGCGACCGCATGGATCTCTACGTCGCCGACGTCTCGGGCGGCGTACCGAGGCGGCTGACGCATGACGGCCGCAGCGCCTTTCCCGTCTGGGGCAGCGGCCGGATCGCCTTCGCGCGGCTGCCGAAGCGGCTCGCGTTCGGCGACTGCTTCGCGCCGGGCATCTGGTCGGTGCGGCCGGACGGCTCCGGGCTGCGCTCGATTGTCGCGCGTGCGCCGTACGCGATCGCTCACTTCGGCTACTACGGACTGCAGCCGGTGGCGTGGCTGACAGGCAACGAGCTCCTCGTCGGCGTGCGCTCCGAATGGGGCAACGAGGCCGCTGTCCTCGACGCAGCCACGCGACGGCTGCGGCGCCTGCGCGCCTACGTCGACGAGCCCTCGCACGACGGTCGCTTCGCGCTCGGCAGCGGCGGCAACGAGCAGATCACGATCTCGATCACCCGCGTTCGCGACGGGCGACGGATCTTCGTCCTACGCGGGAACGTGTGCTGTCCGGACTGGAACCGCTGAGGAGCGTCTCAGCGTCGCCGACGCCTCAGCCGGATCCCCGCTCGATGCTCGCCGGCGGGTCGGCAGAGAGCGCGAGGAGCGTCCGGCTCGGCGTCCCGCCGCGCAGGCGCTCGCGCAGGCCGTCCTCGTGCTCGACCCTCGACTCGGCCCGCTCGATCACCTCGTCGACATCGCGCTGCGGGACGACGCAGACGCCGTCGGCGTCGCACACGATCCAGTCGTCCGCCGCGACGAGGACGCCGCCGAGCGGGACGCCGGCGCCGACCGGCTGACGCAGCCGGCGCTTCACGGTGCCCCTCGCGCTGACGCCGAGCGCTGCGACCGACGGCGGTCCGGCCAGGCTCGCCATGTCGCGGATTCCGTCGTCGATCGCGAAGCCGGCGACGCCGCGCGCGCGGCCGGACTCGAGGAGCAGGTCGCCGAGAACGCCGTACAGCCCGCGGCCCGCGCTCGCGACGCACACCACCGAGCCGGCCGGAGCCGCTTCGAGCGCGAGATGGACCCCGAGGTTGTCCCCGGCCGGGAGCCCCACGGTGACGGCCCGTCCGGCGAACGGCTCGCCGACGAGGAGCCGGATCCCGCGAGCCAGGCTGCGCCGCCGGCTCGACTCGTGCAGCGTCGCCACGCCGAGCTCGACGAGCCGCCGCGCGAGGTCGCTATCCGAGCGCATGCTCGATGAGCGTCCGCGCCTTGTCGACGTGCGCGCGGATCAGGCGGGCGACGGTGCGCGGCTGCCGGGCACGCAGCGCCTCGGCGATCTCGACGTGCTCCCGGGCCGCGGCGAGGACGTGCATGTCGCGCCTGAGCACGACGAGCCGGTAGCGGTCGGTCTGCTCCCACAGGCGGTCGAGGATCTCGGTGAGGCGCGCATTCCCGGAGCGCGAGTAGATGCCCCGGTGGAACGCGCGGTTCAGCGCCACCTGCTCGAGGACGTCGTCGCTCACCGGCGCGCGCGCGAGACGGTCGACCTCGTCCAGCTCGGCCTCGGAGGCGTTCGTCGCGGCGAGCGAGGCCGCATACGGATCGAGCTGGAGACGGACGGCGTAGATCTCGCGGAGCTCGTCGCGCGAGAGCGGCGCCACGATCACCGTCTTGTGCGCCTGGAACTGGACGAGGCCCTCCGCCGCGAGCCGCCGCACGGCCTCGCGCACGGGCGTCACGGAGACGCCGAGCTCGGGCGCGAGCGCCTCCTGATTGATCGGCGCCGCGGGCTCGAGCATCCCGCTGAGGATCCGGCGGCGGATCTCGTCGTACACGGCCTCGGCCTTCGTCGTGTACGCGATCAGGTTGGCGCTCATAGGGCAACGTCCGCCGCGACCGCGGAGCGAGCGTCGTACCCCAGTAGGGCGCTGGCCGCGCACGTGACCAGAACGCGTAGCGTGCTCATGCCAGCGCCTCCGCGCCGCCGTCCACCGCGATGCGGGCGCCGGTGAGGTAGGCCGGCGCGTCGAGAATGACGTAGCGCACCGCGTTCGCCACCTCGTCCGGCGCACCGAGCCGAGCGAGCGGCACGCTGGCCTGGACCCAGTCGTCGAGCGCGGCCGCGTGGTCGCCGAGGAACGGGGTCTCGATCACGCCCGGCGAGACGATGTTGACCCGGATCCCGGAGGGAGCGAGCTCCGCGGCGAGCGAGCGCGCGAGATGCTCGAGCCCGGCCTTCGTGGCGCTGTAGACGGCGCGCTGCGGGAGGCTGCGACTTGCCGTGATCGAGCCGATCACCGCGACGGCGGCCGGCGGCTCCCACCGGAGGCCGAGCAACCTGTTGAGGAGGAGGGCGGGGCCGACGAGATTCGCCGCGAACGCCGCGGAGATCTCCCCCTCGTCGAGATCGGCGAGCGGCTTGCGGAGCGGTATGCCCGACGCGAGCACGACCCAGCCGAGTCCGCCCTCGATCGCCGACACGATCGCGTCGCGCCCTGCGGCAGTCGCGACGTCTGCGGGGACGACTGCCGTCCGCACTTCGACGTCCGCGGCGACCGCCTCGAGCGGCTCGCGCCGCCGTCCCGCGAGGACGATCAGCTCGACCGACCCGGCCAGCGCGCGGGCGCACGCCGCACCGATGCCGCCCCCGGCGCCGACGACGATGCCCGTGCTCACGAGCGCACCGGGCTCTCGAGCCGGCGAACGACCGCGGCGGGGTTCTCGACGCCGAGCGCGAACGCCGTGTCCCGCCCGATCGCCTCGCCGATCTCGTCGACGACGCGGGCGCCGAAGGCGAACGGATCGCCCGTTGCGGCCTGGCCCCCGTCCGATGTGAAGTAGACGAGCGCGCCCGCCTCGAGCAGCGCAGAGACGTGCGCCTGCACGTCCGCCCGGGCGCAACCGGGGAGGTCGAACACGTAGGTGAACGCGTCGATCTCGAACACGGCGCCCGCGTCCGCGAGCGCGAGCGCCTCGTCGAGCGGCACGTACAGCGAGTGCGTGATCGAGCAGACGAGATGCTCGTTCCCGGCGCCGAGCGCCGCGAAGGCCGCGCGGCCGGCCGCGGCGAGATGGCCGGTCGCGAGCACGAGCGGCCGGTCGATCTCGGCGAGCCAGTCCGCGAGCTCGGGCCACTCCCGCGGCAGCGGCAGGTCCCAGCCGGTCTCCCCGGCCGGCGTCTGCGTCGGGCCCCAGAGCCAGAGGGCGCCGTCGCGGATCGCCTCGGTGACGTCGTCGAGTCCCGCCCACGGATTGAGCGAGGCCGACGGGATCGCGCGAACCGGCTCGCCGGGGAGGTCGAGGCAGCGCGCGACCGTGTGCTCCTCGTGTGACTTCCAGACGAAGCCGCGGACGCCCGCGTCGGCCGCGGCCTGCCACACCCGGGCGCCGTCGCCCCACCGCGGCGCGGCGGACGGCGCGGGATGCACGTGCAGGTCGTAGGAGAGCGTCGGCACGGCTCAGTCCATCAGGAGGCCGCCGTTGACGTCGACGATCTCGCCCGTGAGGTACGACGCGTCGGCGGAGAGGAGGAACGCCACGACCGCCGCGACCTCTTCGGGCCGCCCCACCCGACCGAGCGGAAGCTGTGAGCCGCGCTCGCGAATGCCCGGCACGCCGTCGAGGAACGGCGTGTCGACGATTCCGGGCGCAACGGCGTTGACGCGGACGCCGTCGCCGGCGAACTCGGCTGCGAGCGTCTTCGTGAGGCACAGCACGGCCGCCTTCGCCGCGGAGTAGGGCGCCCCGATCAGCAAGCCTCCGGTCTTCGCCGCCTGGGAGGTGAAGTTGACGATCCCGCACGCCGGCTCCCTCGAGGCTCGCAGGTGCGGCAGCGCAGCGCGGCAGACCCGCACGGTGCCCATCAGGTTCACGTCCAGCACCGTCTGCCACGTCTCGTCGGTCGCCTCGAGGAAGCGCGTGGGAAACCCCATCCCCGCGGCGTTGACGACGGCGTCCAGCGAGCCGTGCTCCTCGGCGCACCCCTGCACGACGGCGTCGACGCTCTCGAGCGAGGTCACGTCGCACCGGACGACTCCGGGCGCCTCGTTGAGGTCCGCGCCGACGACGGTCCACCCGTCCTGGACGAGTCGTTCCGCGGTCGCCTTGCCGATGCCCGAGGCGGCCCCGGTCACGAGCGCGACTCCGGTCACGGCCTCGGCACCTCCCGGCCCTCGAACGCGAGAGCGGCGTCGAGCGCGTCGTCGATCGTCGCCGCGCGCAGGGCTGCGGCCGATTGCTCGCTGTACCAGCCGACGTGCGGCGTGATCAGCACACGCGGGTCGCCGGAGAAGCGACGGAGAGGACTCGTCGCGGCGAGCTCCGCGTCGACTGCGAGCCCACCGAGCCGCTCCTCGTCGAGCGCCGCGGCGACCGCGTCCTCGTCCATCAGCCCGAGCCGCGCCGTGTTGACGAGGATCGCGTGCGGACGGAAGAGGCGGAGCCGCCGCTCATCGACGAGGTTCCGCGTCGTCTCGTCGAGCGCGCTGTGGAGGAAGACGACCTCGCCGGCTGCGAGCCCGTCCTCGAGCGGCACGACGTCGGCGCCGAGGCCCCGCGCGTGCTCCTGCGCATGACGCGTGACCGCGAAGACGGTGTAGCCGAGCGCGAGCAGCGCGGCCGTGACCCGGCGACCGACCGATCCCAGGCCGACGACGGTCGCCGTGCTGTAGCGGGAGATGGGCGTCCGGGCGGCGACCTCCTGCCAGCTCGTGTCGAGGGAGTTGGCCGTCGCCGCGAGCCGCCGCACGAGCGTGAACGCGAGCGCGAGCGTGTGCGAGGGCAGCTCGGGGACGCAGTAGTCGCGAACCCTCACGACCGCGATCCCGGCCGCCTCGGCGGCGGCGAGATCGATCGTGTCGACGCCGGTGCCGAACCTGGCGATCACGCGGCAACGCGGCATGGCCGAGATCAGCTCGGCGTCGACTCGCGTGCGGATGTGCGCGACGACGTCCGCGTCGGCGAGGCTGCGCGGATCGCCGTCCCAGAGCTCGAGCGTCGCCGAGCGCAGCTCTGCCGCCTCGCGCTCGACGTCGAGCGAGTCGTAGAGGCTGTCGAGGACGACGACCTTCATCAGAGGAATCTCTCCGCGTAGCTGCCGTCGGCGAGCGCCCGCGCGTTCTCGCCGAGGATCGCCGCCCGGGCCTCTTCCCCCAGGCCGGCGATCGCCTCGCGAACGGCGAGGGCCCCGTCCCCGCCGCCGGATCCCCAGACGAAGCGGGACGGGCCGTACGTGTCGGCGAAGCGCACGAGGTCGGCGCCCTCGCTCGAGAGTCCGATCTCGATGACGAGGTTCGGCGCCGCATCGAGCGCGGCGGCGACGACGGGGTCGGTGCCGAGGTCGACGCCGAGTACGACCATCGGCACCGACGGATAGGCGCGCGCGAACGAGACCACCTCGCTCCAGGGGACCGCTTGCGGCTCGAAGTCGAGCACGAGCGCGAGCCGCTCGCGCTCGCAGAGCTCGGGGAGCGGGCTTACGACCCATTCCGCGAGCGGATAGGCGTGGCCCGCCGGGCACAGCCGGACGACGCGAAGGTCCGCCGTCGCCGCGATCGCCCGGGCACGCTCGTACGCACCGAGCGCGCTCACCGGCGGGACGAGCACGGGAAGAGGGTGCAGCGACGGCGAGCCGTTGCACGCGCGGAAGAGCTGCTCGTCGGAAGCCTCGGGCTCCTGCGTTCGCGCCGCGCTCGCCGTGACCCACGCCGACTCGACCTCGAGCGCGGCGAGCCGGCCGGCGAGGTCGTCGTCGGCCGCGTCGACGACGAGATTCACGTCGATGCCGGTTCGCGCCATAGGTTCCTTCGCAGATGGTCGGTGAGAACGCCGATCGCAGCGTCGACCGGAGGGGCGGAGTCGTCGCTCCACGCGTCGGCCGCGCGCCTCAGGACGTCGACCGCCGCCGGCGCGAGCTCCGGCCTGAATCCGTCGGCTGAAAAGAGCGCCAGCGCGTCGGCGAGCTCGCGGCTGCGCCGCTCCGCGTGGATCCGGTTGGTCGCCACCAGGAGATCCATGAAGCGCACGAACTTCTCGCCGAGGTTGCTCTCCAGCGAGGCGCGCACGATCGCCTCTCCCTCGAAGCCCGAGGCGAGCGAGGAGTACTCCAGCACGAGCGCCTCGAGCACCTTCATGAAGATCGAGCGCAGGTACTTCAGCGCGGCCGCTTCCCCGACCTCCTCGCCCACGGTCGTCGCGTTGAATCCGTGCGCCTCGAGAATGCGCACCGCCTGCTCGCTGCCGCGCCCGCTGACCGCGAGATTCGGTCGCTCGACCGCAGTGTCGAGCGAATCGAGCAGCGCGACGTCGATCGTCGCCGCCGTCACCCTGTCGCGGATCGTCCGCTTCACGGTCGGTGAGACGGTGTTCCAGTCGAAGAACATGCCCTCCGGCCGAAGCGCGGGCTCGACGAGCGCCGGAACCGTCTCGGCCGCCTCGGGCGGAACGCAGCTGACGACATAGTCGACCGCGCGGTGGGCGATCGCGCCCTCCTCGACCGCCTCGCCGTGCGCGATCGGGATGCGGGGCCGCGGGTCGAGCACGGAGACGGCCCCGCCTGCGCCGGCGAGGCGCGCGGCGACGAAGGAGCCGACGGAGCCGTGCCCGACGACGAGCCATTGGTCGCGGCGGCTAGCCATCGCCGCCTTGACCCCGCACCTTCAGGGCCGTCCCCGTGATCCACCGGACGATCTCCTCGATGTCCGCGTCCTCCTTCTTCAGGTTCGCGACAGCGCGGCCGTGGAGCAGGACGACGATCCGGTCGCAGATCTCGTGCACCTGCGGGATGTTGTGGCTCACGAGCACCACCGGAATCCCGCCGCGGCGGACCTCGCCGATCAGCTCCGCGACCTTCTGCTGCTCCTCGACGCCGAGCGACGCCGTCGGCTCGTCCATCAGCAGGATCCGCCGGCCCCACGCGACCGCACGCGCAACCGCGATCGCCTGGCGCTGGCCTCCCGAGAGCGAGTCCGCACGGTCGGTGACCGAGTCGATCCGGATCCGCAGCCGCTCGAGCTGCGCCCGTGTCTGCAGGTTCATCCCCCGCCGGTCGAGCGTGCCGAGAAACCGGAGCGCGCCGGAGCGCTTCAGCTCGCGGCCGATGAACAGGTTCTCGGCGACGGTGAGGTCGGGCGCCAGCGCGAGATCCTGGTAGACGGTCTCGATGCCGAGCCGCCGCGCGTCGAGCGGCGAGTGCACCGAGGCCTCGTGGCCGTCGATCAGCAGCTCGCCGCTCGTCGGAGCGATCGCACCGGACAGGATCTTCACGAGCGTCGACTTGCCCGCGCCGTTGTCCCCGACGAGGCCGACGACCTCGCCCGGATGGACGGCCAGGTCGACGCCGTGCAACGCCGTCAAGGCGCCGTAGCGCTTCGTGATCCCTCGCGCCTCGATCACGGCCGGAGGAGCCTCGACGACGTTGCTCGACATGATCCCTACCTCCGTCTATCCGTTCACGGCCGTCACGTCGGGGCTCTTCCGGATCGCCGCGAGGTTCTTCTTCGTCGCGAAGATGCTCGTGCCGTGGCTCGAGCCGGTGGGCAGCGGCGTCCCGCTCGCGAAGTGCTTGTACATCACGGTGAACGTGTGCAGACCCTCGTTGTAGAGGCTGCTGCCCATCGCCCAGGCCACCCAGCCCTGGCCGATCAGGTCGAGCGTCTGCGGCAGCCAGTCATAGCCCGCGACGAGGATCTTGTGGTTCTTGTTGCGCCTGAGAACCGTGCCCCAGTTCTGCGTGTCCGGGCCGCACATCGCGTAGGCGACCTGGATCTTCGAGTGCGACGCCGTGTAGATGTTCTGGATGTTGACGAGGTTCTTGGCGGGATCCGTCGTCGTGTTCGCGAACCCGACTTCCTTCAGCTTGAACTTGTTCCGCTTGTTGAGCTTCGCCGCTTCCTGCTCGAAGCCCCTGCGCCGGTCCTGCTGGCCCGTCACGGTCGGCAGGCACGAGGTCACGTAGTAGTTGACCGTTCCCTTGGCGTGCCTCGCCTTGAAGGTCGCGGCGACGCGGTCGGCCGACATCTTCCCCTGGCCGAGCGGCGGCGTTCCGCCGAAGTAGAAGAAGCTCCGGTTAGAGGTCGGGGCGTCCAGCTCGGTCGTCGCGACGGGGATGCCCGCCGAGACCGCATCGTTGATCGCAGGCACGAGAGCCGACGAGTCGATCGGCAGGATCACGATGCCGCTCACCTTCTGAGCGGTCAGGTCCTGCATGAGCGAGATCTGCTGCTGTGCGGTCGCCGGCGACGGGCCCACGACCTTGAGCGTGAAGCCGAGCTTCTTCGCGGCGTCCTCGGCGCCCCTGCGCAGCGGGAGCTCGACCGGGTTCGTCAGGTCGTCGAGGACGAGTGCGATCGTGACGCTCGCGTGTTTCGCCGACGGGCCGGAGCCCGAGCGCACCGCGGACTGCGCCGTCGTGGCGAGCGCGAGCGCAGCGACGGCCAGGATGCCTGTCACGGCGGCGCGGCGGTGAATCAACCTGTGCATCTCCTCTCCTTTCCTCCAGAGTGCGGGTCTGATTTCGACGTGCGGGCGCTATCCGCTCATGGCCGCCTCCCGCCGTCGGGTGAAGAACCTGTCGATGGCGACGGCTGCGATCACGACGAGGCCGCTCACGACGATGAGCAGGTAGATCGAGACGCCGACGATGACGAGGCCGTTCTGGATCATCCCGATCAGCAGCAGCCCGAGCACCGACGCGAGCACGGTTCCGGATCCGCCGGTGATCTTCGCGCCGCCGATGATCACCGCGGCGATCGCCTCGAGCTCGTAGCCCGTGCCGAGGTTCGGATCGGCGACCTGCGACTGCGCAACGGCGAGGAGCGCGGCGAGCCCCGCCGCGAAGCCGTTGAAGATCAGGGCGCCCATCCGGATGCGGTTGATGCGCAAGCCGGCGAGCTCCGCGGCGCGACGGTCGCTGCCCATCGCGTAGACGTGCAGCCCCGTCGTCGTGCGCCGGAGCACGTAGCCGCTGACGAGGGCGAAGACGAGCAGGACGAGCGCGTCGTACGGGATCCGGCCGAACAGCCGGTCGTCGCCGAGCGACCAGAAGGCCGAGGTCTTCGGATAGTTACTGACGGGATAGCCGTTCGCGAGCTCGTCGGCGAGCCCGCGGTACACACTGAGCATCCCGAGCGTGATGATGATCGTGGGGACGCGGACGATGATGCTCAGCGCGCCGTTCACCGCGCCCATCGCGCAACCGGCGAGCAGCGTCAGGACGACCGCCGCCCAGATCGAGACGCCGCGCTCGAGCACGAGCCCGAACACGACGGCGGCGACGGCGACCATCGAGCCGACCGAGAGGTCGATCTCGCCGGTGATGAGCACGAACGTCATCGAGACGGCGAGGACGCCGACGAACGAGATCTGCGAGGCGATGTTCGTCAGGTTCTCGACATCGGCGAACGTCGAGTTGATCAGCGTGAAGATCGTGCCCGTCAGGACGATCGCGACGACCATCCCCGCCGAGCGCACGTACTGCAGCCGGCGGTAGGCGGCAGACAGCCGGGTCGCGCGGCCGACGGGCCGCTCCGGCTCGACGAGCACGCCCGCCGCCTCCCTTGACATCTGCCCTGTCACCCCGATTTAGTCCAGCCCAAGAGGCGATAGGACATAGGAAGCAACCTATAAGATATGCGGTCTAGACGCAACGGCCTCCGGATCGCCGTCGGTGGGATCTCGCTCGAGTCGAACGACTTCGTCCCGTTCACCGCCGAGCTGCGCGAGTTCACCGAGGCCGGCTTCCTCGCCGAGGGAGACGCGATCTTCTCGCTCGCCGGCAGCGACGTCGAGATCGCCGGGGCGCTCGAGCGGCTCGGGCGCGAGCCGGACGTCGAGGTCGTCCCGCTGCTGGCGGCGCGCGGCGTCTCGTCGGGGCGGCTCTCGCCGGCGGCGTACGCGCGTCTCCGCGGCGGACTGCTCGACGCGCTCCGCGCTGCGCTCCCGGTCGACGGCGTCTACCTCTTCCACCACGGCTCGATGGAGGCGGTCGGCGAGGACGATCCGGAAGGCGACGTTACCGCCGCCGTGCGCGAGCGCCTCGGGCACGACGACACGTTCCGGACCGGTTCGCGGGGCGCCGACTTGCTCCTCCGCATCGTCCGCGGCGAGGTCGCGCCGGCGATGGCGCACGCGAAGCTCCCGCTGATCCTGACCGCCTTCAACAGCACGACGCTCACGGATACGCCGTTCTCACACGTGATGCAGGCGGCGAAGCGGCTCGAGAACGACGCGGAGGTGCTCTCCGCGTCGGTCTTCCTCGTCGGCTCCTACATCGACGCGCCGGACATGGGCTGCAGCGCGCTCGTCGTCACGAACGGCGACCGCGGGCGGGCGGTCGACGAGGCCCGCCGGCTCGCGCTCGAGTTCTGGCGGCGCCGCTACGAGTTTGAGGTCGAGACCGTCTCGGTCGCCGAGGCGGTGCGCCGCGGCAGTGAGATCGACGGCGGCCCCGTGCTCCTGCTGGACACGGCCGACACGACGGGCGGCGGCGCGGCCGGCGACGGGATCGGACTCGTGCGCGGCCTCCTCGAGGCGGGCGTCGAGGATCCTGCACTTGCGATGGTCGTCGATCCCGAGGCCGCGGCTGCGTGCCACCGGGCCGGCGTCGGTGCCGAGCTGGAGCTCGATGTCGGGCACGCGGTCGACCCGCGCTGGGGCGAGCCGCTCCGGCTCGCCGGCCGCGTCGAGCGGCTCTCCGACGGGAGGTTCCGCTACGGCGGCGGGATCCTCGGCGGCGTGGAGGTGACGATGGGGCCGTCCGCCGTGCTGGCGGTCGGGTCGATCCGCCTGCTCGTGATGAGCATCCCGACCTACGACTGGGGCGACGACCAGTACCGAGCGGCCGGTCTCGACCCGAGCGCGGCGAAGTTCGTCGGCGTGAAGAACATGATGAACTTCCGCTTCGGCTACGGCGACGTGATGAAAGGCTTCTTCGTCCTCGACCTGCCGGGCCCGACGACGCAGGACCTGCGGCAGCTGCCGTTCGAGCGGATCGCGCGCCCGGTCTTCCCGCTCGATCGCGAGCCGGACGACCCTCGCATCGTCGTCTCGACCTCGGGGCGGCAGACGCTGGAGGGCATCGCTTGAGGTTCCTCACGTTCCTGGCGCCCCGCTGTTGGTGCGAGGCCGGAGGGCACAGTGCATGCGAGCACGGGCCCGGAGAGCATCGTGCCGGCAGCGGGGCGAGCCTGCCGCGGAGCCCGGCTCCGCCGGGCGGGAGCGGAAGGCGGCCAGGGGCGTGAGAATTCAGCACGTCGAGGTCGTGAATCTCCATTTCGACTATCCCGGCGGAGCGGGCTTCCGCTACGCCGGCGGCACCGTCACGAGCCGCGTCACGTCGCTCGTGCGCGTGCACACCGACGGCCCGCACACCGGCATCGGCGCCGCGTACAGCCATCCCGACCTCGTCAAGGCGATCGTCGAGAAGCATCTCGGGGCGCACCTCGTCGGGCGCGACCCGACCGAAGTCGAGGAGCTGTGGGAGCTGATGTACGGGCTCACGCGGTGGTACGGCCGGAAGGGCGCGGCCGTGTCCGCGCTCGGCGGGCTCGACATCGCCTTCTGGGACCTCCGCGGCAAGGCCGCCGGCAAGCCCGTGCACGAGCTGCTCGGCGCGGGCCGCGACTCGGCTCCCGCGTACGCGAGCGGGCTCTTCTGGACCGACGACGTGACTGACCTGGAGGAGGAGGCTGCGCGGCACGTCGCCCGCGGCTTCCGCCGCGTGAAGATGAGGCTCGGGCGCGATCCCGAGTACGACCTCGCCGCGGTCGACGCCGCGCGGCGCGGCGCCGGCGAGGGGAACGACGTGATCGTCGACGGGTCGCACCGGTACTCGCTCGAGCGGGCCGAGTGGATGGGAAAAGAGCTCGCCGCGCGCGGCGTCTTCTGGTTCGAGGAGCCGTTCCCGCCCGAGGACCTCGACGCGTACGTGGCGCTCCGGCCGAGGATCGACGTCCCGCTGGCCGCGGGCGAGAACGACTTCGGCGTGCAGGGCTTCCGCGAGCTGATCCGCGCCGGCGCACTCGACGTCGTCCAGCCCGACGCGTGCCGCGCCGGCGGGATCACCGAGTGCGTACGGATCGGGCGGATGGCGGACGAGGCGGGCCTCGGCGTGGCGACGCACACGTGGAGCGACGCCGTCGCGCTCGTCGCGAACGCGCACCTCGTCGCGTCGCTGCCGAACGGGCTCACGGTCGAGGTCGACCAGACCGGCAACCCGTTCGTCGACGAGCTCCTCGCGGAGCCACTCCGCATCGAGGCCGGGCGGCTCCTGCTCGGCGACGCGCCCGGGCTCGGGATCGAGCTCGACGAGAACGTCGTCGCCCGGCTCGCCGGCGCCTACGGCGACTCGATGGCGAACGGGAACTACTCCGACCTCGTCTTCGGGCCCGAGCACTACAGCGTCGCGCCGCCGTACGAGTGACCAAGTCGGGCCTCGTCGGCGCCGAGGTGAACGCAGCGCAGTCGATCTGCGTCGAGGCGGCCGGCCGGCGCCGACGGCCGGCGGCGAGACCGAGTGGGTGTTGCACGAAGCCGGCCGCACCGACCGCGTCGCGGCGCTCGTGGCGTGGGCGCGGCTCGAACGTCCCGACCTGCAGACGGCTGAGCCGGTCGTGAACCTGGCGGGGGACGCGGGGCGATGGCTCGCGGCGGTTCAGGAGCTGCTGCGCGCACTCGATCCGCGCAAGAGGGCTCGGATGCTCGGCGGCAACGCGCGCCGGATCTACGGTCTCTGACGGGGGAAGATCGCGCCGGGCGCGCGCGTCTCGTGGTGATGAGGATCGTCACCGTCCGCCGAGTCGCCCTCGGCGCGCTCCTTACGTCCTTCGCGTTCGGGGCGGCGGCCTGCGGCCAGGGGCCCAGCAACGACATCGTCGTGCCCGCGTCGGACCCGACGCCGCCGACGGCCGGCGCGCTGCAGGCAGACATCCCGAACCGTCCCCTCGCCACCGTCTCGCTCGGATCGGCGACGGTCTCTGCGGAGATGGGCGAGAACGACACGGTCCGCGTCGTCGCGCGCGGCGACGACAACGACGGCGGTGTCCAGGATGTCCGGATCTGGGCCAGCACCACGCTCTACCGGTCCCGGGCCGGCGTCGTCGTCGGCCCGTCCCTCGCCGGAGCGCCGATGGCGAGCAATCCGAGCAGCGCCGTTCCCGGCCAGACTGCGAGCAAGTCCGGCAGCGCGACGTGGACGTTCAGCGTCCCCGCCCTGATGACGGGTTACGACGGACTGAAGCTCGACGTCTACGGCGAGGTCGTCAACTTCAGCGGCGGCAGCGTGAGGACGTCGACGCTCACGCTCCGGTTCCAGCGCAAGGACCTGGAGCTCCACGTCGTGGCGCTCACCGACACGAACGGCGGCCATGCGTTCTCCGCGACGCCCGCCGCCTTCGCATCGCTCCTCGGACGGGTCAACACCGTCTACAGCGGTACCGGCATCCGGTTCCTCTTCGACCCGTCAACCGACTGGGAGACCAAGGCCGACACGCAGCTGAACCAGGAGCAGTCCGGATTCCAGCAGAAGGCCGCGCAGATCGCGGCCGCGCATCCGGACAAGATCGTGCTGTTCCTGCGCTGGGGATCGAATCCCGCGAGCCGCACGGGCAACGGCAACGCGTTTCCGCCGCCGGGGGTGAATCCGACTCCGCTGAACGTCACGGACGCGACGCAGGACTACGTGATGCTTCCCGACCTCCTCGACACCACGCTGAGCTTCCTCAACCTCGACAACGGCTCGTTCATGGCCCACGAGCTCGGGCACTATCTCGGCCTCTACCACACGTTCCCCGGCTGGAGCGACGTCGGAGGGCCGATCTTCAACGGGACGACTCCGCCGAGCCAGGCGGCCGCAGACCAGACCGTGGTGAGCTACATCGCGGCGAATGGAGGCACGATCGACGCGCTCGACGGCGACGCACTGAGCGACACGCCGCCGGATCCGGGACCGGTGCTCTACGGGGTACACGGCCAGAACATCTGCACGAACGGGTCGATCGTCGTCTCGGGAACGCTGAACGGTCAACAGGTGACCTACACGTTCACGCCCGATCGCACGAACGTGATGGGCTACTACACGAGCCAGCAGTGCACGTCCGGCGCGACGCCGCCGCCCCAGACGTTCACGTTCCAGCAGATCCAGCGGATGCAGCACACGCTGACGCAGCCGCCGCGGAAGCAGCTCTGGCCCTGAGCCGCGCCGGCGGGCACTAGATCAGCCGCCGCTCGAGGAACGCCGAAAGGCGCGTGAGCGGGAACGAGATCACGAAGAAGACGGCCATCACGCCGCCGTAGATCGCGAAGGCGTGCGGGTCGCCGGGCGGCGTCAGCTGCAGCCGCTCCACTGACCGGTTGCCGGTCTCCAGGACTTCGGCGACGCCGATCGTCGCGGCGACGGTCGTGTTCTGGATCACGTTCACGAGCAGACTGACCATCGGCGGCAGGAGCCGCCGCAGCGCCTGCGGAAGGATCACGTACCGGTGGCGCCCGACCCAGCCGAAGCCGAGCGCGGACGCGGCTTCGTGCTGCTCGCGCGGGATCGACTGCACGGCGCCCCGCGTCGCCTCCGCGACCTGCGCGCTTCCCCAGAGCGTCAACCCGATCGCCGCGGCCGTGAAGGCGTCGAAGCGGATGTCGACGAGGCCGGGCAGCGCGAAGTAGATGAGAAAGATCGTCACGATGATCGGCAGGCCGCGCCACACCTCGATGTAGAGCCGGATGACCGAGCGGAGCGGGAGGAAGCGGATCGTCAGCAGCGTCCCCATCACGACGCCGATGATCGCGCTCGCGACGACGGCGGTCGCCGCCATTCGAGCCGTCTCCTTCAGGCCGGTCTTCAGCATGTACTCGGCCACGGGCTTGACCCAGTCGGGCACGTCTACCGGCCCCCCTCCCGCGGCAGCGCGAGGTGCGCCTCGAGCAGCCGGATCAGCGCGGACAGCGTCCAGACCAGGGTGAGGTAGACGATCGCCGTGACGATCAGCATCTCGGCGTCGCGGAAGGTGACGGCGGCGATGCTGCGCGCGACGTTCGTCAGCTCCGGATAGCCGATCGCCGTCAGCAGCGACGTGTTCTTCAGGATCGAGATGTAGGTGTTGATCGAGGACGGCAGGGCGATCCGGCCGCCGATCGGCAGCGTGATGTTGAAGAAGGTCGCCAACCGGCCGAAGCCGAGGGCGTAGCCGGCCTCCCGGTAGCGGCCCGGCACGGCGCCGAACCCGGCGCGGAAGTTCTCCGTGTTGAACGCGCCGCCCCACACCATCACCGAGGCCCATGCGGCGGTAAACGGCGTCAGGCGGACTCCGAGCTGCGGGACGCCGTAGAAGAGCAGGAAGATCTGCGCGAGGATCGGCGTGTTCCGGATCACCTCGACGTAGACGGCCGCGAGCTGGCTGACCACCGGAATGCGATGTGCGCGCGCCGCGCCGAGAACGATTCCGATCGCCGAAGCGCCGGCGATCGCGATCGCGGCAACCTCGATCGTCCGCTCCAGGCCGCGCGCCAGCTCGGGCGCGTGGTCCCAGATGAATCCCCAGTCGACTGCCGCGACCATGCCTCAGGAGCGGCCGCCCAGCGGGCGGCCACTCCTCGTCGGCGTCGCTAGCTTGGGCACTCCGAGGTCGGGTCCTTCCCGACCGGATACTTGAAGTTCGTCTTCGGCCCCGGGACGTTGCCCAGGAACGATGCGACGTACTTCTTCGGCGTGTTCCGCTTCAGGATCGTGGCGAACTCGTTCCGCTTCTTCATGTACGCGATCGCGGCGTTGACCCAGTTCAAGGTCGCGGTGTCGCCCTTGCGAATGCCGATACCCCACGGGATGTTGAGGAAGCGGTCCGACGTGAGCTTCAGATCGCGGTCCTGGGTCGCGACTCCGAGCACGAACGCATCGTCGAACATGAACGCGTCGGCTTGCCCGTTCTTGACGGCCAGCACGGCCGCAGCCGTCCCGTCGACCTCGAGCAGGTTCGTGCTCTTGAAGCAGTTGCGCACCCACGTCGCGTAGACCGAGCCGCGTGTCGTGACGACGGTCTTCCCGCCCAGATCCTTCGTGGAGTTGATCGGCGAGTTGTTCGGGACGAGCAAGCGGCCCGTCGCCGAGTAGTGCGGTGACGAGAAGTCGATCTGCTGCGCCCGCGAGGTGTTCCAGGTGAGCGTCGAGAGGATCATGTCCACGCGACCGCCCGTGAGCGTCGGAATCCGGCTCGCGGTCGTCACGCACGTGAGGCTGACGCGGTTCGGGCGCCCGAAGGCGAGGACGGCGAAGCGTCGGGCGATGTCGACCTCGTACCCGCCGTTCTGGCCGCGCACGTCGATGTAGCCGAAGGGCGGGAAGTCGCACTTGACCCCGATCAACCAGCGATGCCGGCTCTTCACATCGGCCGGCAGCGGCGGGAACTTCGTCGCAGAGGTCGACCGCGACGGGGCCGCCGCCCCCCAGGCCGCCAGCGCGCCGGCGATACAGATGACCGCGACGGCCGAGCAGATGAGACGCTTCATGCGGATTCTCCTTCCTCGGTGATTTCCAACTCCTCGAGCGAGTGCGCGAGCTGGAGCGTCCGGCGCAGGAAGCGGCGCGTCCGCTCCTCCCGCGGGCGGTCGAGGACGTCGGTCGGCACGCCCTGCTCGACGATCCGCCCGTCGTCCATGAAGACGACGCGATCGCCGACCTCGCGTGCGAACTGCATCTCGTGTGTGACGACGAGCATCGTCATCCCGGAGCGCGCGAGATCGCGCATGACGACCAGCACCTCGCCCACGAGCTCCGGGTCGAGTGCAGACGTCACCTCGTCGAAGAGCATGACGTGCGGCTCCATCATCAGCGCGCGGGCGATCGCGACGCGCTGCTGCTGCCCGCCCGAGAGCTGATGCGGATACTGACGCGCCTTCTCGGCGAGCCCGACTCGGCCGAGCAGCTCGAGCGCGCGCTCCTGCGCACGCGCCCGCGGCATCTTGCGGATCCGCCGCGCCGCGAGCGTGAGGTTGTCGAGCACCTTGAGGTGCGGGAAGAGGTTGAACTGCTGGAAGACGATGCCGATCCGCTGCCGCACGGCGGACACGTCGGCGCCCTTCCGCGTGATGTCCTCGCCCTCCAGGAAGATCCGCCCGGAGTCGAGCGGCTCGAGCAGGTTGATGCAGCGCAGCAGCGTGCTCTTGCCGCTCCCGCTCGGCCCGATGATCACGAGCGTCTCGCCCGTCGAGACCTCGAGGTCGATGCCACCCAGGACAAGGTTGTCGCCGAAGCTCTTGCGCACGGCCTCGAGCCGGACGAGCGAGCCGTTCGCGCGCTCACGCGCCGAGAGCGCGCCGTGCCCCGGAACCCGATCGCTGCCGCTCACCTCGAGCCTGCCCCTCCCTCACGGATCGGGGCAAGTCAACGAGACGCGCTGTTGGAAGTCAAGACGCAGCCGTCCGGAAGCCGCCTCGACCGCGTTCGCAAATCTGTGTGGCAAAGGGTGTGAGCATCCCCTAACATCCCGTGATTCAGGGGACGGAGAGCGTCGCGGCGGGCGGGTCATTCCTTCCTTTCTCTTGCCGGGCCGGGGTGCCGTGCCCGGCTGCGCGCCCCTGGCTGGCCGGCCTCGGTTACGGCGCGAGGCCGGTCAAGCCGGGTTGAGCAGTTGCCCTCGCTTCAGCAGCGCTTGCCCGGAACGATCAGGCGGTCCGGAACCGATCCATGTAACAAGGTGTTACTTGGAGGCGACCGCTGCGGCGAAGACGGCGGCGGCCTCGCGCAGCGCCTGCGGGTCGACCGCGTCCTCGCCGAGAACGTCGCGGCCGCCGAAGTCGCTCGTCGAGGGCCCGCACATCACCGCGGGGACGCCGAGCGAGCACGGGTAGCCCGCGTCGAAGGTGTCGCGCCGGTAGAGCGTCTCGAGCGGGCGCCCGAGCGCGGCGCGGGCGCCCTCCTGGAGCGCGACGACCACGCGCGCGTCCTCGTCCACGAGCGCGGGCAGCATCGTCGGCCCGCGCTCCACGGTCACCGGCAGGTCGCCGAGCAGCGCCCGGATCGCCGCCGTGACCTCGTCGGGGTCCTCGCCGTGGAGGATCCGCCGGTCGAGCGCGAGCTCGCACCAGGCCGGGATCGTGTGCGGCGCAACCGGCCCGCAGACGAGCCGGTACGGAACGAGCGAGCGCGGGCCGAGCAGCGGATGCGGCTCGCCGCCGAGCATGAGTCCGCCGATCCGCCGCTGCGCCTCGACCACAACCGGGATCGGATTGTCGCCCGGCGCGGCCGCACTGGAGTGCGTGGCACGACCCTCGGCGCGAACGACGACGTCGACCCGGCCACGGTTGCCGAGCGAGATGCGGTTTCCGGTTCCGACAACGAGCACCGCGCCGGCCGGCAGCTTCGCGAACCGCGCGTACAGCACCTTCGAGCTCGCGTGGCTCGAGCCGCCCTCGGAGCTGACCGCGACGGCCACGCGCCCGCTTGGATCGATCCCCTCCTCCCTCAGCAGCCCGAGCGCGGCGCAGACGGACGCGAGACCACCTTTGCCCTGGCTCGCGCCGAGGCCGACCCAGAGACCGTCGCGTCGCCGGGCCCTGAGCGGCTCGTCCATCTCGTTGCCGTGGTGCGATACCGGATAGCAGACGAGCAGAAGCTCTTCGCCGGTCTCCGGCCCGAAGCGGGCGAGGACGTTGTTCGCCTCGTCGAGCTCGGCCGTCGCGCCGAGCTCGCGGAGGACCGGCGCAGCGACGTCGCTCATGAACGCGGCGAGCTGCTCGTCCCGCGCGTCGACGCGGATCTCGCCGGGTCGCACGGACGTGTCGGCCGCGACGAAGCGGGCGAACAGGCGCCAGAGCACCTCGTCATCGACGTGCTCGGGAGTCACGTGAAGCGCGGAATGACCGTCTCGCCGAACGCACGCAGCAGTTCGTCCGGCAGCGTGTACGAGCCGAAGTGGCGGATGTAGAAGCTGCGGGCGCCCGCCGCGGCCGCGTTCTCGAGGCGGGCGGCGAGCTCATCCGGAGTGCCGATCAGGCAGAAGGCGTCGGCGAAGCGCAGCGCCTGCTCGTCGTCGACCCACTCGGCTGCCGCCTCGGCCGCTTCGTCCCAGTCCTCGGCGTGAGACATGTCGGGATATATCCCGCCGACGACCGCGGGCGGGTCGATCTCGATCCCGAGCCCGCGCAACAGATCCTGCCCGCCCGTCTGCGCCGTGGCGACGACATAGGGCTTGACGATCCGCGCGGCTTCGCGCCGGTCGCTCGCGACGTGCGCGTAGGTGCCGAAGCAGACGTCGAGGTCCTCGATGCTGCGGCTTGCTCGGGCCGCGCCCGCGCCGATCCGCTCGAGCGTCGCGCGGATGAGCGCGGGCGCCAGACCGCTGACGACGATGACGCCGTCCGCGATCTCTCCGGCAAGCGCCTGCGCCTTCGGCCCGGTGGCCGCGAGGTAGACCGGCACCCGGCGGCCGGACGCCGCCTTCACGTGCAGTGTCCGCCCCTCGAACTCGGCCTCCGCCCCGCGGACGAGCGTGCGCAGGAGCTCGAGCTGCTCGCGCATCCGCGCGAGCCGCGTCGGTGCGAGGCCGAGCGTCTTTACGGCACTGTCACCGGTTCCGATCCCGACGAGGAGCCGGCCCGGCGCGAGCTCCTCGACCGTCGCGGCGGCCGCGGCCGTGACCGAGGCGTGCCGCGTCTCGACGTTCGTCACGCAGGTGCCGAGGCGGATCGACTCCGTCTGTGTGGCGGCGAGTGCGAGCGCGCTCCAGACGTCGCGCCAGAGGAATTGCGAGTCGGGCAGCCAGGCGACGTCGAAGCCGGCTCGCTCGGCGGCGCGCACGCACGCTGCGACTTCCGTCAGCGCTCGGCAGGGCGGGATGCGGAGCCCGAACGAGGGCGACACCGCGTGTCAGCGGCGGCGGCGGCGCGCCCGTCCGCCGACGTCGGCCGGCTCCGGCTCGACCTCGGGCTCGGCGCCTTCCGCGTCGAAGCCCTGTTCCCACGGATCGGCCTCGGCCTGGACCGGCGGCAGGACGCGGACGTGGCTCGGCGGCTCGGACGGCTCGGCGGCCTCTGCGGCGTCGGCGACCGGCGCCTGCTCGCGCTCGACGCGCCGGAACCAGCGGCGGCGGGGAGCCTCGCCCACGGCGACGGGCTCCGGCTCCGCCTCGGCCTGGAGCTCCGGCTCGGCCTCGGCCTGGAGCTCGGGCTCGGGCTCGGCCGCGGCCACGATCTCTTCCTCCTCCTCGCGCTCGGGGCCGGGCTCCGGCTCGGGCTCCGGCGGCTCGACCGGCTCGGGCGGCTCGAGCGGCTCGCGCTCCTCCTGCTCCTCGGAGCCGGGCGACTCGACCATCGTCAGCGCGTCGCGTTCCCGGGCCGGCGGCTCGAACGCAGACCAGCCGACGGCGGCGGCGGGCGCCGGCGTCTCGACGTACGGGGCGGGCTCGCCGGGCCCCTCCTCGGTCTCTGGACCGTGGACGTACGGCGTCTCGGGGACCCGGAAGCGGCTGCGCTCGGCGAGCCACTCCGTGAGCACGACGATCGCGAGCGCGATGCCCATCGCGGCGACGATCAGCCACGTCCGAAAGTGCGCGATCCCGACGATGACCGCCACGCCGATCAGGAGAGCCGCCTCGGCGAAGAGCCGCGGAACCGCCGCGGGGATCTCACGCGGCGGGCGCTCGTACGCGAAGGTCGAGGTCGTCCACGACGGCTCGGGTGTACCGAGGCCGAGCGCCCGCAGCGAGCGAAGGTCGTTGCGAAGCTCCATCGCGTCGCGGCGGAAGACCTCCACGGTCTCGAGCGCCTTCAGGGACGCGTCGAGCTGGGCGGCATGGCGGTAGAAGGCGTCGAAGGCCTCGCGCACCGCCTCCTGGTCGTAGCCCTGGTCGGTGATCGGCAGGTCCTCGATCCGCGGCAGCGGGCCGCGCGGCGCGTCGGGGCTGGGCCAGGCCTCGTAGCTCATGAGCGACAGTATGCGGACTTCAAGCGACGACGGACAGTTCCTGCGGCAAGCCGTTTCGCCGCAGGGGGACGACCACCCGGATCCGTCCACCGCGGACGAAGCCGCAGGTCTCGGGACCGAGCTCGAGCGGCTCATAGCTGCCCGCGAACGCGTCGGGATAATCCGCACGGACGGCGAGCACCCGCCGGATCAGATCCGATTTCGGCGAGTCGCGGCGCGTCCAGTCGACGGGACGGCGGTTGTCGGGGTCGACGAGCGAGAGCGTCTCGTGCTCGTCGCCCTGGTAGATGTCCGGGACGCCCGGGCAGGTGAGCTTGAGCAACGTCTGGTCGAGCGAGACCTCGCGCCCGCGCTCGGCAACCCGCGCGGCGAGCTCCTCGAAACCGTCGGGGAGCCGCTCGTACACGCGCGCTATCGCCTCCCGGACCCGCCGCTCGTGCGTCTCGCTCGGCTCGATCCAGCTCGTGTTCCGCTTCGCCTCGCGCAGCGCCTTCTGCATGTACGCCTCGACCCGGCCGCGCTCGATCGGCCATGCTCCGACGAGCGTCTGCCAGAGCAGGTAGTCCTCGCCGGGATCGTCGAGGACGCGCCAGCCGCGGACGCGCTCGCCCCACTCGTCGGCGAGCTCGGAGAGAACGCCGATCCGCGCGCGGACGTCGCCGCTGCGCTTCGTGTCGTGCGTTTGCGACGCGAGCAGGTGCATCGGGAAGCGCTCGGCGCGCTCGAGGTTCGCCCGGTGGAACTGCTCGACGGGAAGCGAGAATCGGCCCGGATCGCCGCCGACCTCGTTCAGCGCGGTGAGTCGGAGGTAGCGGTAGAAGGCCGTGTCCTCGATGCCCTTGGCCATCACCGGGCCGGTCGTCTGCTGCCAGCGCGTGACGAACTCGTCGTTGCCGCGTTGCTCGAGCAGGAGCACGCGGCGGAGGTCGTCGGGGACGGCTGCGACGGCGTCGCGGTCCTGCTCGTCGACCTTGCCGCTCCACGGCTCGACGTACGTGCGGTAGACGTGGAGCGAGGCCGCGGCCTCCTCCAGGTCGTCGCGGTCGTAGAGGCGGCGCAACCACTCGAACTCGTTCGTGAACGTCGTCCGCGCCTGCTCGAGCTTCGCCTCGTGGGCGAGCTCGGTGAAGGGCCGCGGCTCGCCGGTCAGCTCGGCGTAGAGCGCCGTCAGCGGCTCCTCGCCGGCCGGATCGACGAAGAGCGCGGTGACGTCGTTCGCGAACTCGTAGCCCGTCGTCCCCTCGACCGGCCAGTCGCGCAGGCGCTCGCCGGGCTCGAGGATCTTCTCGACCCAGACGTGGCGGGCGCCGCAGTCGCGCAGGCGCTCCAGGTAGCCCGCCGGATCGGCGAGCCCGTCGGGATGGTCGATCCGCAGGCCCTGGACGAGGCCGTCGGCGACGAGCTCGAGCACCTTGCGGTGCGTCTCCTCGAAGACCTCCGGGTCTTCCTGGCAGACGCCGCCGAGGTCGCCGATGTCGAAGAAGCGCCGGTGCCAGCCCGTCTGCGGATCGACGTCGAAGAACTTCTGCCGGAGCTCCGGCTCCCGCCAGTAGCGGTTCTCCTCCTCCGAGGTCGCCATGTGGTTCGGGACGATGTCGAGGACGACGCCGAGCCCGGCCGAGCAGAGCCGGCGGAACTCGTCCTCGCCGCCCAGCTCGTCGGAGATCCGCGTCGGGTCGACGACGTCGTAGCCGTGCGTCGACCCGCGCCTCGCCTGTAGCGACGGCGACAGGTAGAGGTGCGAGACCCCGAGCCCGCGCAGGTACGGCACGACGTCGCGCGCCTCCCGGAACCCGAACTCAGGCGTCAGCTGCAGCCGGTACGTGGCCCGGAGATCAGGCACGCCGCAGCAGGAGCATCGCCCGGTCGGCAACGTCCACCTGCGCCCGCGCAGCGAAGCTCTCCCCTTCGGCCGGGGCCGCGGCCGTGGAGAGATCGACGACCCACCGCGCGCCGAAGCGTCGCGTCGGCACCGAGAACGTCACCGGCTCGTAGTGCGCGTTGAAGAGGAGCAGGAAGGAGTCGTCCTCGATCTCGTCGCCGGTCGGCGAGCGCGAGGGGATCTCGCGGCCGTTGAGGAAGACGCCGAGCGTGTACGCGTCCCCGCGCTGCCAGTCGCGCTGAGTCATCCGCCTCCCGTCGGGACGGAACCACCAGACGTCCGGGAGCCCCGAGCCGAGATTCTCGCGCCCGGTCAGGAAGCGCGAGCGGCGGAACACCGGGTGCGCCTTGCGCAGCTCGATCAGCCGCCGCGTGAACGCGAGCAGATCCTGGTCGGCCGCGTCCCAGTGGAACCAGGAGATCTCGTTGTCCTGGCACCACGCATTGTTGTTCCCGCGCTGCGTGCGCCCGAGCTCGTCGCCGCCGAGCAGCATCGGCACGCCCTGCGAGAAGAGCAGCGTCGCCAGGAAGTTCCGCTGCTGCCGCGCCCGCAGCGCGCTCACGCCCGGGTCGTCGGTCTCGCCCTCGACTCCGCAGTTCCACGACCGGTTGTCGTCGGTCCCGTCGGCTCCTCCCTCCATGTTCGCCTCGTTGTGCTTCTCGTTGTAGGAGACGAGGTCGCGGAGCGTGAAGCCGTCGTGCGCCGTGACGAAGTTGATCGACGCGAACGGCGAGCGGCCGTCCTCCTGGTACAGATCGGACGAGCCGGTGAAGCGCGATGCGAACTGCGACACCGGCGCCTTTCCGCGCCAGAAGTCGCGCACGGCGTCGCGATAGAGCCCGTTCCACTCGGCCCAGAGGACGGGGAAGTTGCCGACCTGGTAGCCGCCCGGCCCGACGTCCCACGGCTCGGCAATCAGCTTCACCTGCGAGAGCACGGGATCCTGGTGGATCGTGTCCCGACAGACGGTCGACCTCGTAGAACTCGCGCGCGAGTGCGGACGCGAGGTCGAAGCGGAACCCGTCGACGTGGCAGTCGATCACGAAGTACCGCAGCGAGTCCATGATCAGCCGCAGGACGGACGGGTGGACCGGGTTCAGTGAGTTGCCGGTGCCCGTGAAGTCCATGTAGTAGCGCGGCTCGTCGGGCATCAGCCGGTAGTAGCTCGCGTTGTCGACGCCCTTGAACGCGAGCATCGGCCCGAGGTGGTTGCCCTCCGCCGTGTGGTTGTAGACGACGTCGAGGATCACCTCGATCCCGGCGCGATGCAGCGCCTTGACCATCCCCTTGAACTCGAGCACCTGCGCGCCGCGGCGACCGGTGGCGGCATACAGCGCGTGCGGCGCGAGGTAGCCGATCGAGCTGTAGCCCCAGTAGTTCGTCAACCCCCGCTCGACGAGGAAGCTCTCGTCGGCGATGTGGTGGATCGGCAGGAGCTCGACCGCCGTGACGCCGAGCGAGTGGAAGTACGCGATCGCCTCCTCGGAGGCGAGGCCGGCGTACGTGCCGCGCAGGTCCTCCCGCACCCGCTCGTTCAGCTTCGTGAAGCCCTTGACGTGGACCTCGTAGATGACCGTCTCGTGCCACGGCGTCTGCGGCCAGAGGTCGCCCTCCCAGTCGAAGCCCGGGTCGACGACGACGCTCTTCGGGATCGCCTCTGCGTCGTCTTCGTCGTCGAGCTCGAGGTCGGCGTCCTCGCCACCCTCGGGGACGTACGGGAGGACATTCGCGCGATCCCAGAGGATCGGTCCCTCGATCGCCTTCGCGTACGGATCGATCAGCAGCTTGGACGGGTTGAACCGCCGCCCCTTTTCGGGCGCGTACCGGCCGTGGACGCGGTAGCCGTAGCGCTGACCCGGGCCGACGCCGGGCACGTAACAGTGCCAGTTGAACGCCGTGCGCTCGGTCATCTGGATGAACGTCTCGCGGTCGTCGCCGTCGAAGAGACAGAGGTCGACGCGCTCCGCGTTCTCGGAGAAGAGCGAGAAGTTCGTCCCGCGCCCGTCCCAGACGGGGCCGAGCGGGAACGGCTGGCCGGGCCAGGTCTCAGGCATCGCGGAGCTCCACCGTCTTGCGCTCGAAGTCGGCCGCGAGCTCCACCTCGCCGCGGCGCAGGCGCAGCAGCTTCCCGTCCACGTGCGCCTCGAGCTGGCGCGGCAGCTCGCGGCGCAGGTGCAGCAGCTTCGCGTAGAGGGCGCGGTGCGCCTTGTCGCCCTCGTGCGAGAGCTTCGAGCGCAGGAACGTCTCCTCGGCCTGTGGGTCGGGGACGTCCTCGCCGGAGAAGGCGGAGAACCGCTCGAACTCCTTCTTGCGCCCCTCGCGCGTCGCCTCGGCGATGCGCGCGTCGACGTGGTCGGTGAAGAACTGGAACGGATTTCGCTCGGCGTACTCCTCGCCCATGAAGAGGAGCGGCGTGCACGGCGAGAAGAGCGTCACGGCGGCGGCGACGCGCAGCGCGTCGGGCGGCAGGCGATCGCCGGCCGCACGGTTGCCGACCTGGTCGTGGTTCTGCGCGCAGACGACGAGCTGCTCGGGACGATGGCCGCGCCCCCTGAGGTCGTAGACGAGCCCGTCGAGCGAGCCGTAGCCGCCGTAGTAGCCCTCCTGCTCGCCGGTCAGTAGCACGTGGAGCTCGTGATGCGATGCGTCGGCCCACTGCGCGTCGTGCCCCCACTCCTCGATCGGCCGCCAGTCGTCGACCTCCATCTCCGAGACGACGAGGCCGTCCACGCGCTGCCGCAGCTCGGCGAGGACGTGCGGCCGCGAGTCGTCGAAGACGGCGTGCACGGCGTCGAGGCGCAGGCCGTCGAGGCCGTAGTCGCGGGTCCACAGCTCCGCGTTCTGGATCGCCCACTCGCGGACGGCGCCGCGGGAATAGTCGATCGCCTCCCCCCAGAACGTGTCGTACCGGTCGGTGAAGTACGGGCCGAACGCGGCGATCGCCTCCGAGCCCGGGCCGATGTGGTTGTAGACCACGTCGAGGATCACGCCGAGCCCTTCGCGGTGCGCCGCGTCGACGAGCCGGGCGAGGCCTTCCGGGCCGCCGTAGACGGGATGGGGCGCGAAGGTGTACACGCCGTCGTAGCCCCAGTTCCGCTCGCCGGGGAACGTGGCGACGGGCATCAGCTCGATCGCGGTGACGCCGAGCTCCCGCAGCCCGCGCAGGTACGGCACGACGCCGTCGAAGGTTCCCTCCGGCGAGAAGGTGCCGACGTGCAGCTCGTAGAGGACGAGCTCCTCGAGCGGCAGGCGCGGCCCGCGTGCGATCTCGAAGCGGCCGGTGTCGACGATCCGCGACGGGCCGCGGATGCCTTCCGGCTGAAAGCGGGAGCACGGATCCGGGTGGGCGGCCGCGCCGTCGAGCACGTAGCGGTAGTCGTCGCCCGCCTCGGCGGCGAGGTTCGCCTCGAACACGCCCTCGCCTGCGTCCGCGAGCTCGTGGTCGCGCCCCCGCACGCGCACGGCGACAGACGACGCGCTCGGCGCCCACACACGGAACTCGACCAGCCCCTCCTCGAGAGGAACCGCCCCAAGCCTCCGCCGCCACGGATGCTCCGCCTCGCCAGGCAAGACCGCGACTCTACCCGCGGTCTGATGGTTTAGGCCTCGGCTCGTCCTATGCCGCGGGGGCGGCCTGCTCGGCCACGCAGACGCGGTTGCGGCCGCGTGCCTTCGCCACGTAGACGGCCGCGTCGGCGGCGTCCAGCAATTCGTCCTGCGTCGATGCGTCCGCCGGGAAGGAGGCGACGCCGATCGAGATCGTGACGCGCACGCCGGCCCGTCCGTACGTCCGCTCCTCGACGGCCCGCCTGATTCGCTCGGCGAGCTGGAGCGCCCGCGTCCCGGGCGTCTCGGGGAGCACGACGACGAACTCCTCGCCGCCGAACCGCGCGGCGACATCGGTGGAACGGATCTCGGCGCGCAGCACGTCCCCGATCCCGGCGAGCACCTCGTCGCCGGTCAGATGGCCGTAGGTGTTGTTGATCTCGCGCAGGAAGTCGAGGTCCGCGAGCAGCAGCGAAAGCGGCCGCTCGTAGCGGGAGGCGCGGTCGAGCTCGGCGTCGAGCGCGCCGCGCAGGTGGCGGGCGTTGAAGAGGCCGGTCTTCGCGTCGACCTTCGCCTCCTGGCGCAGCTCGGAGATCTTCAGCGATGTCCAGAGGAGGGCGAGGGGCGCGATCGCAAGCGGCACGAGCACCCGGTCGGTGTGCCAGAGGCCGGCGACGACGATCCCGAGCGAGCCGAGACCGAGCTCGGCGGTCAGGAGCGCCGGCACCTGCTGGCGCATCTCGGCGAATGCGAGGTCGCGCGTCAGGTGGAGGATGGAGACGAGCAGGCCCCAGGTGCAGAGGGCGTAGACGAGCGTCGCGGCGACGCCTGCGCCGGCGAGCGCCGCACCGGCGCGGTCGGCGTGAGACGCGAGCAGATGGACGACTCCCCAGGCCACGAGCCCGCTCAGTGCGTGGTTGCAGCCGTTGAAGAGGCGCTGCCGGAACGGGATCTTGATCTCGGTGCCGTGCGTGAAAAACGCGAAGCCGCAGGCCATCACCCCCGCAGGCGGCAGCAGGAGAGCGGCCGCGATCATCGGCACGGTCGCCACGCGCATGTCGTACGCGCGGCCGGCGTAGAGCTCGAGCCGGTCCGCGGCGATCACGAAGACGAGCAGCAGTGCGAACGTCAACCAGTCGGTCGACTCGTGCGGAAGCGCGAGCGAGAGGGCCGCGAACAGGACCGTCGCGACGCTCAGTCCGGCGAGAAGGACCTGCGCGCGGGCAGGCGGCGGCCGCCGCTCGTGTCTAGGGGCGGCGGGCATGGCAGTGGGGAGCGCAGATTGCTCCACGGGACGGCTATCGGCGCGAACGCGCCGCAGCTTGAGCAAATCGAGGCAAATCTGGGCCAACGGTCAGGCGCCCGCGACGCGGACGCCGTCCCGCATCCGCGTCGAGTAGCCGCGGCTGGTCGCGGTCTCGAGCAGGGGCCGCAGCCGGACGTGTTCCGTCGGACGGGGCGCGGACTGCCGCAGGGCGTCTTCCACCTTCGCACTATGGGTCCGTTCCGTTCTCGGTCGCTAGCACCAAGCCAGAGGCCGCACTCGGCCGCCGCGCAGGCTGGCAGCCTGCGCAAGGTCGAGGGTGGACTCTGGCGCCGCGTGATAGCGGACGAGAAGCGGGCTTTCATTGCTGGAAGGGGCACTAGCGTCCGACTGCGTAGCCCTGCATCCCGCGCGGGTTCGCGGCGGCCTTCAGCGTCCCGTCGCGGTCGCGGCCCGCGGCGCTGACGCGGCCGAGCGACCATGGACCCGCCACCTCGACCTCGTGGCCGCGGTCGTGCAGCTCGACGATCGCCTCCTCGCCCGCGCGTTCCTCGACCGAGAGATGCCGCGGCCGGGTCGCGCGCGGGTAGAACGAGCTCGGGAACGCCGCGGTGTGGAAGTTGGGTGCGTCGATCGCTCCCTGGAGGTCGAGGCCGAAATGCGCGTGCGCGAGGAACACGTGCAGCGACCACTGGTCCTGCTGGTCGCCGCCCGGCGTCCCGAACGCGAGGTACGGCTCGCCGTCGCGCAGGGCGAGCGTCGGCGACAGCGTCGTGCGCGGCCGCTTCCCTGGCGCGAGCGAGTTCGGTAGGCCCTCCTCGAGCCAGAACATCTGCGCTCGCGTGCCGAGACAGAAGCCGAGCTCGGGAACGATCGGCGAGCCCCACAGCCAGCCGCCGCTCGGTGTCGCCGCGACGAAGTTCCCCCACCGGTCGACGACGTCGACGTGGCACGTGTCGCCGCTCGTCGGCTCGCCGACCCCGGGAGCGACGGGCGGCCGTCCCACAGCGGGCGCCGGCAGCCGCGGCTCGCGGCCGTCGGGCGAGCCGGGTCGCAGCTCCGCGGAGGACTCGTCCGTGACGAGCCGCCGCCGCTCGTCCGCGTACTCGCGCGAGAGCAGCTTCTCGAGCGGGACGTCGACGAACGCGGGGTCGCCGTACCAGGCCTCCCGGTCGGCGAATGCGAGCTTTGCGCATTCGACGGCGACGTGGATCGACTCCGCGCGCCAGCCGTCGGCGCCGAGGTCGAATCCCTCGAGGAGGCGGAGCTGCTGCAGGAACACCGGCGCCTGGCTCCACGGCCCGGCCTTGAGCACGGTCAGGCCGCGGTAGTCGACCGAGAGCGGCGACTCGTAGGCCGCCTCGTAGCCGGCGAGATCGTCGGCCGCGAGCAGGCCGCCGTGGCGTTCGCCGGAGCTGTCGAGCCACTCGGTCTCCGCCGAGAAGCGCGCGAGCGCGTCGCCGACGAAGCCGCGGTAGAAGGTCGCCCGCGCCGCCTCGATCTGCTCTTCGCGGTCGCGCGACGCGGCTTCCGCCTCGTCGAGCACCCGCAGGTACGTCGCCGCGAGCTTCCGGTTCCGGAACAGCGAGAACGGCTGCGGCTTCGGCAGGTAGAGCTCGGCCGAGGTCGTCCACTCGTCGCGGAACAGCCCCTCGACGCGTTCAATCGCGGCCACGATCGCCGGGACCAGCGGGTAGCCGTCCTCGGCGTAGCCGATCGCGAAGCGGAGGACGTCGCGAACCGAGAGCGTGCCGAAGTCGCGCAGCGTCGTCATCCAGCCGTCGAACGCGCCGGGGACGACGGCGGCAAGGAGGCCGGTACCGGGCACGAGGTCGAGTCCGAGCTCGCCGCGGTAGCGCTCGATCGTGGCCGCCGCCGGAGCGGGGCCCTGTGCGCAGAGCACGAGCGGCTCCCTGCGCGCGGCCGGCCACAGGATCGCGGGCAGCTCACCGCCGGGACCGTTCAGATGCGGCTCCACGACCTGGAGCGTGAAGCCCGCAGCGACCGCGGCGTCGAACGCATTGCCGCCCTGCTCGAGCACCGCCATCCCGGCCGCGGAGGCGAGCCAGTGCGTCGACGCGACCATCCCGAAGGTGCCGCGCAGCTCCGGCCGCGTCGTGAACACGCGGCGGAGCCTACATCTCCGTCCCGAGCAGCTCCTTCGCCAGTACCTGGCCGGGCGGCGGCGGCACGATCCGGACGCGCCCGCCGAGGTCGTAGAGGCGCGCGGTCACGGTGAAGCGGGAGCCGTCGACGCCGCGGCCGACGATCCTGACGCTCCGGACGAGCCCGTCGGCGTCGAGCCAGGCGGTGAGCCCGAGGCGCCGGAACTCGGTCCCGCCGGACAGTCCCTGGAGCGCCGACTGGACGATCGCGTCGGCGGGATCGAGCGTCGCGCGGTAGGAGCCGGTTCCGGCCGGGACGACGGCCCGCGCAACGCGCAGCAGGTTGTAGATCGGCGCAACCCCGGCCTGGCGGATAGGGCGCAGGATCGGCGAACGCGAGCCGGTGCGGAGCGCGCGGACGCGCACCCACGAGCCCCGGTCGAGGACCGACCCGAGGAGCGGCGTGCGCAGGTAGACGTAGCCGCCGTCGAGCACCTCGTCCATCACGGGCCCGCGCAGAAGCGTGCCGTCCCCGAGGCGGACGTCCTCGACCTTCAGGTGCACGCGGATCGAGTTGCCGTGATCGGCTGAGGCTCCGCGGACGTGCAGCGCCATCTCGTTCTTGCCGTTCGTGAAGCGGGCCACGACGGCGAAGCGGACGCTCGGGAGCGCGGCCGTCCGGTCGGCGGCGGCCTCGAGCGGGCGCCCGTCCGAGCCCGCGTCGGCCGTCGCGCCCGAGGCCAGCACTGCGGCGGCGACGGCGAGCGCGACCGAGAGCTTGCGCATGGACGGAGAACGGCCCGCCCGGCCGATCAGGTGCGGCGTCCGGGTTGAGGTCACCTCATCTAGACGGCCTCGCCGCCCGCGATCTTGCGGCGACTACTCGTCCGGAACGAGCCAGACCGCGCCGAGCGGAGGCAGCGTCAACTCGGCCGAGAAGGGCTGGTCGTGCCAGGGCAGCGCCTCGGCCTCGACGGCGCCCAGGTTCCCGACGCCCGAGCCGCCGTAGTGTCCTGCGTCGGTGTTCAGCACCTCGCGCCACGTACAGCAGCGCGGCATCCCGACCCGGTAGCCGTAGCGCGGCATGGGCGAGAGGTTGAGGACACAGACGAGCTGCCGCTCGCCGTCCTCCGACACGCGCGCGAACGCGACCACGTTGTTCGCGGCGTCGTTCGGCTCGAGCCAGCGGAACCCCGACGGCTCGAAGTCGACCTCGTACAGCGCGGGCTCGGAGCGGTAGAGACGGTTCAGGTCGCGCACCAGTGACTGGACGCCCTGGTGCTCGGCGTACTCGAGCAGGTTCCAGTGCAGCGAGCCCTCCGCGTTCCACTCTTCCCACTCGCCGAGCTCGCCGCCCATGAACAGGAGCTTCTTGCCGGGATGCGCCCACATGTACGCGTAGAGGGAGCGCAGGTTGGCGAACTTCTGCCAGCGGTCGCCGGGCATCTTGTCGAGCAGCGAGCGCTTGCCGTGGACGACCTCGTCATGCGAGAGCGGGAGGATGAAGTTCTCGCTGAAGGCGTACATGAGCGAGAACGTCAGCTGATGATGGTGGAAGCGGCGGTAGACGGGATCGCGCTGGAAGTAGTCCAGCGTGTCGTGCATCCAGCCCATGTTCCACTTGAAGCCGAAGCCGAGGCCGCCGAGGTACGTCGGCAGCGAGACACCGGGCCAGGCCGTCGACTCCTCCGCTGCCGAGATCACGCCCTGCTCGCGGCCGAAGATCGTCTCGTTGAGCTCCTTCAGGAACGAGACGGCGTCGAGGTCCTCGCGTCCGCCGAAGGGGTTCGGCACCCACTCGCCCTCGCTGCGCGAGTAGTCGAGGTAGAGCATCGAGGCGACGGCGTCGACGCGGATTCCGTCCGCGTGGTGCTCGCGCAGCCAGTACAGCGCATTGGAGAGCAGGAAGTTCTTCACCTCGTTGCGGCCGAGGTTGAAGACGAGCGTCCCCCAGTCGGGATGCGCACCGCGGCGCGGGTCGGCGTGCTCGTAGAGCGGCGTGCCGTCGAAGCGGGCGAGCGCCCAGTCGTCGCGCGGGAAGTGCGCAGGCACCCAGTCGAGGATCACGCCGATGCCGTTCCGGTGCAGCCGGTCGACGAAGCAGCGGAAATCGTCCGGCGAGCCGAAGCGCGACGTGGGCGCGTAGTAGCCGGTGACCTGGTAGCCCCACGAGCCGGCGAACGGGTGCTCCATGACCGGGAGTAGCTCGATGTGCGTGAAATTCAGATCGCTGACGTACGCGGAGAGCTCGTCGGCGAGCTCGAGGTAGTTCAGCGAGCGGTTGTCCTCCAGCGGATTGCGCCGCCACGAGCCGAGGTGCACCTCGTAGATCGAGACGGGCTCGCGCAGAGGCTCCGCCTCGTGCCGCCGCTCGATCCACTCGTCGTCGGCCCACGAGTGCCGCGAGCGGTGGACGATCGACGCATTCGCGGGCGGGACCTCGGCGGCAAACGCGACGGGGTCGGCCTTGATGCGCAGCTGGCCCTCCTGCGTGCGGATCTCGAACTTGTACTTCTGTCCCTCCTCGACGCCCGGGATGAAGAGCTCCCAGATGCCGGAGGAGCCGAGCGACCGCATCGGGTGCAGGCGGCCATCCCACGAGTTGAAGTCGCCGACGACGGAGACCGAGCGCGCGTTGGGCGCCCAGACGGCGAACGCCGTGCCGATGACGCCGTCGATCTCGCGGACGTGTGCGCCGAGCTTCTCGTAGAGCTGCTCGTGCCGGCCTTCCATCGCAAGGTGCTGGTCGAGCTCGCCGAGCGTCGGCAGGAACGCGTACGGATCCCGGAGCGTGAACGTGTTCCCGTCCGCGTACTCGATCTCGAGCTCGTAGTCGAGCGGCAGCTTCGCGCCGGGCAGCAGCGCCTCCCAGAGGCCGGACGGATCCTTCAGCTCGGCCTCGACGCCGGCCGGCTGGACGCGCACGGCCTCGGCTTCGGGCCGGTACGCGCGGACGACGACGCCGCCGTCCGCCTCGTGCGCGCCGAGCACGCCGTGCGGGTTCGCGCCGAGCTCGATCATCAGGC
>WNGD01003177.1_pt1 | contig 33539 bp, 24 predicted proteins | sample 5400671 | NCBI WGS metagenome assembly WNGD01 (sample SAMN13153369, study PRJNA577476) | soil metagenome | isolation source: 40 cm soil or saprolite under grassland replicate 2 | place: USA:California | collected 2016-06-15 | reverse complement strand
TCGACCCACTGGTAGATGGGGTAGGAGCCTCCGCTGTAGAGATTGGGCATCATGATGCGATCGATGGGCGCGTTGTTGATGCCGATGTTCGGGCCGGAGTGATCGACGATGGGCTGACCGTTGACGGCCATCCACACCCGGCCGTCGTTGCCGCTGCTGCGATGCCAGAAAACCTCGAACTTGAACCACTCGCCTACGGGCACGGGTACAGTAGTGTTGTACACGTCCCAGAATCTCTGCTGCGGCAGGCTGCCGGCCACGTTGTCGCCGATGATCTCCCAGGAAAGCGGAACATTGACGCCGTTGGCATCCAGACCCCAGGTCACCGCCGAGACGATCACGCGGTAATCGCTGCTGGTCTTCCATTCGAAGAGCACGCGCCAGTTCGGCGGGATCATCGACTGCATCAGATTGGGCTGGTACTTGAGCCAATAGCTGATGTAGAGGTCGCTGGTTTCGCTCACGGGCTGGAGGTATAAACCGTCCTGGGCCGGATCTCCGTTGGGCCCTGTTCCGGAAACCCCGCTCTGCGACATCTGCTGGTAGAGGGCTTGGGTCGGGGTTCCGTTATGCCCGGTGACGGTCTGGATTTGATTGACCACGTAACGCCGCCCCAGATGGTGGGAGGCCAGGCGAATCCGGTGATGCTGTCCATGCCGACGATGTTTTGCCAGCCGCCGGTTCCGTAAAGGTCGCTCGGAGGGAGTAGCGCCGTTGCACCCTCGAAACCGGAGCTGAACAAGAGGTGCGACGATGCGGACACAGCGGGCATGACCACAGCGGGCATGACCACAACGGGCATGACCACAACGCTGATCGAGTTCAGGTCGAAATACTGCTGATCGGCGACGATCTTCAGCACGTGCCGGCCTGCGGTGAGAGAAACGTCTTTCTTGCCGACCCACTGGAAGGTGTTCCAATCGCCGGTGTTGGGCACGTCGACGGTTCCCGTCACGTTCTTGCCGTCGATCTCGATGTGGAAGGCGCTGGTCGAGAACGCGCTGCTGACTCGCAGCTCGATGTCGTACAGGGCGCTGGCCGCCACGCTGACGGTGTAGGCGAGCCACTCGCCGGTCTCGAAGTTGTTCACGACGTAACCGCCGCCCAGGGCGTCGGCGGACAGAATAATGTCCACGTCCTCGTCGAGCCGGTACTGGCCGCCGGCGTTGCCCGCGACGTTGTCGTGATAGGCAAGGCCTTCCCCGCCGAGGTCGAAGTTCTCGGCTTCGAAAGTTCCGGGCACGGCAATCGGCGTCCCGAAATAAGGGGTAGTGAGGGGAGCGGCCGTCACCCTGATCGAGTTCAGGTCGAAATACTGCTGATCGGCGACGATCTTCAGCACGTGCTGACCCGTGGTGAGAGAGACGCCTTTCTTGCCGACCCACTGGAAGGTGTTCCAGTCGCCGGTGTTGGGCACGTTGACGGTTCCCGTCACATTCTGGCCATCGACCTCGATATGGAAGGCGCTGGTCGAGAGCGCGCTGCTTGCGCGCAGCTCGATGTCGTATTGGGCGCTGGCCGCCACGCTGACGGTGTAGGCGAGCCACTCGCCGGTCTCGAAGTTGTTCACGACGTAACCGCCGCCCAAGGCGTCCGCGGACAGAATAATGTCCACGTCTTCATTGAGCCGGTATTGGCCACCGGTGTTACCCGCGACGTTGTCGTGATAAGCGACGCCTTCCCCGCCCAAGTCGAAGTTCTCCGCTTCGAAGGTTCCGGGCACGGCAATCGGCGTCCCGAAATAAGGGGTAGCGGGAGCGGCCGTCACCCTGATCGAGTTCAGGTTGAAATACTGCTGATCGGCGACGACCTTCAGCACGTGCTGACCCGCGGTGAGAGAGACGCCTTTCTTGCCGACCCACTGGAACGTTCTCCATTTGCCCGTGTCGGGAACAGTGACGGTTCCCGTCACATTCTGGCCGTCGATCTCGATGTGGAAGGCGCTCGTGGAGAACCTGCTGCTCGCCCTCAGTTCGATGTCGTATCGCGCGGTGGCTGCCACATTGATGGTGTAGGCGAGCCACTCGCCGGTCTCGAAGTTGTTGACGACATAGTCGCCGCCCAGGGCGTTGGCGGACAGAATGATGTCCACGTCCTCGTTGAGCCGGTACTGGCCGCCGGCGTTGCCCGGAACGTTGTCGTGATAGGCAACGCCTTCTCCCCCGAGGTCGAAGTTCTCAGCCTCGAAGGTTCCGGGAACCGCTATGGGGGTTCCGGAAAAAGGCATCGGTGTACTCTGGCCTTGGGCCGCGGCAGGCAAGGCCGCGCACAGGAGAAGCGCAAAGGCGCCGGTGCTTATCGCAACAGCTGCGGACCTGAAAGCTGAAAGGATGGAAAGGATCCCGAATTCGCCGCCTGCGCGGCAGAATGGGCGCGAATTCCGGGAAAGCGACTTGACGACATAATGGTTTGAAAATTCCATGACGACCTCGGTGTAGTGGATTCGTGACAATCAGTGGCGTCATCATGACAAATGCATAAGTCTTTTACGTGGCCGGAATGCACATCGCCCGCCAAACTGGCTTCGAAAAACCTTAGGTACTCTCCTGGTTTGCCCCGATGCGAGAGAGCGGGCGTTGGAACTAAAGATCAGCGGGAACAGTTCGTTGTCGTAGCGTGATAACTACGAGCTAGTTCGAAAGAACCAAAGGATTCGCGAACCGGACGCATCGCGGAGAAAAGAGAAAAATTCACGCAGGAGATGGCGTGTTTCCGGAATCCGGGTTCCGTCTTTCGTACAGGAAGCGCCGCGACGCGAGCAGGATGTGAAGAGACCCGCTTGGCCAGCACTCAGTCAGCGCGGATATGCAGTGCAATGGAAGGTGCAAACCGACCGGTGGCATCGGACGACCTGCACAACGCGATCAAGCTTCGAGGACTGATCCGTCGCGTGATTGTGGGACGCCTTCGTGGCCAGCGTTCAGGGTAGTCCGATCGGACCAGGCCAGGAAATCATCGCTAAACCTCTTGCGGATATCTTGTGACCCTATGTTGTCTCGACCCAGTCAGTGTGCCGCGATAGCTCGCTCGCCACATGGCATTACATCCATGGCATGGCATGGCATGGCCACCCGGATGATGCGCCTGTGCAAAGAGCCACCCACTGTGACCGTGCCGGCGAAGGCAACACGACGACTCGCCGCTCTGCTCGGTATCGCAGCGATGCTGCTATCGGCCACCGCTCTGGGCCAATCACGCGAAACCCTCGGAGAAGGCGATTCCATCCGCATTACGGTATTTCAGAACCCGGACCTGACCACTGAAACGCGCATTTCCGAGCGGGGCACCATCACCTTTCCCTTGATCGGCGAGGTCGCGCTTGGGGGGCTTACGCCCGCGGGAGCGGAGGCCCGGATCGCCCGGCAATTGATCGAAGGGAAGTTCGTTCTGAAGCCCCAGGTTAGCCTCAACGTAGTCCGAGTGCGCAGCCGGCAGGTTTCCGTGCTCGGCCAAGTCGCCCGCCCGGGCAGGTATCCGCTCGACGACACCAGTTCGAGCGTGACCGACCTGTTGGCCCTTGCCGGCGGAATCGGCCCGACCGGCGACGACAACGTCATCGTGATGGTCACGCGCAATGGCAAGACCGCGAGACTGGAAATCAACGTGCCGACCATGTACCGCACGGGCGACCTGTCAAAGAATATTCAGTTGCAGAGCGGCGACACGATTTTCGTACAGCGCGCCCCAGTCTTCTATATCTACGGTGAGATCCAGCGCGCGGGAGCCTATCGGGCTGAGCCGACCATGACCGTGATGCAGGCGCTCTCCGTCGGTGGAGGTGTGACGCCGCGCGGGACAGATCGGGGGTTGAAGATCCGCCGCAAGGCGGGGGACGGGAATTTCCGGACGATCGACGCGCAGCTGACCGATCGAGTCGAGCCGGACGATGTGATCTACGTTCGGGAGAGCCTGTTCTAGAGGACACGCCCTGTGCGAACTCGACCAGCACATCGAAAAACTCCGTGAGCATCCAACAGTTTCTGCTTGCATTGCGTGCGCGCTTCGGTGTGTTTAGCCTAGCGCTAGCCACCACCGTGTTGGCCGCCACCGTGACAAGCCTGCTGCTTCCGAAATCCTACAAGGCGACGGTGTCGCTGCTGGTCGACGCCAAGGACGAGCAGTCGCTGAGCAACGTCCTCCGTCCCCTCCTTGCGCCGCAGGAGAGGCTCAGTTACGTGCAGACACAGATGGACATCATTACCAGCAAGAAAGTCGCGCGCAAGGTCGTGCAAGACCTGAAGCTCGGGGAGAACCCCACGGTGCGGGCAGCCCTCCAGAAAGAGCAGGAAGGCAAAGGGTCGATCGAGGACTGGTTGGTCGAGAGCCTTCTCAAGAAGCTCAAGGTGGAAACTTCGCAGAGCAACGTCATCCAGGCCAGCTTTTCAGCCGCCGACGCGGGCTTCTCGGCGTCGGTCGCCAACGGGTTCGCCAAAGCCTATATCGATACGATGCTCGAGTTGCGCGTGGAACCCACGCGGCAAGCGGCGGCATGGTTCGACGAACAGCTCAAGACCCTGCGAGCCAATCTCGAGGATGCTCAGGCAAGGCTCACGGATTATCACCAGCGGCAGGGAATCGTCTCGGCGGACGAGCGCTTCGACGTGGAGAACACCCGGTTAGGGGTGCTCTCCGAGCAGGTGGCGAGAGCGCAGGAACAGACGTTCCAATGGAACAGCCGGACGCAGCAGGCGCGCAGATTTTTGGAGCAGGGCGGGTCCCCGGATAGACTGCCGGACGTTCTCGACAATCCGTTCATTCAGAAGCTGAAGGCCGATCTCCTTCACGGAGAAGCAAAACTGCAGGAGATGGCCACGCAGTACGGAGCCAACCACCCGCAGTACCAGCGTCAAGTCTCCGAGAATCAGAGCTTGCGCGACAGACTCGACGCCGAAATGAGGAAGATCATCTCCGGAATCGATAGCTCGACGCGCCAGAGCCGCCAACGCGAGGCGGATCTCGTGAAAGCTATGGCGGCGCAGCGCGCCCGGCTGCTCGCGCTCAAAGAGAATCGCAATGAATTAACGGTGCTCAGGCGCAACGTGGAATCCGCAGAACGGGCCTACGACACCGCTATGCAGCGCTCGGTCGTCAGCCAGGTCGAAAGCCGTGCGAGCCAAACCAACGTCACCGTGCTCAACCCGGCATTTGTGCCGAGCACGCCTTCCCAACCCAAAATCTTCCTCAACATCGCCTTATCGGTGGTGGTCGGAACGATGCTCGGCATCGGTATCGTGATTCTGATGGAAATGTTCGACCGCCGGGTGCGCTCGCACAGCGATCTCGACAATGCATGGAACGTGCCTTTGCTCGGCGTGCTCAACGCTTGGCAGCCCGCCGGAATTCCTCTGCTCGGCCCGCCAGGCGGCAGCGGACGCGCATTACCGAACCCACACTAAAGGAATGTTGATGAACGCTCAGGAAAATGTCCTTCCAATCGAAGGATCCAGCCGTGTCATTGCACGTCAAGACGGCAAGCTCGGCAGCATCCTCGTACAGTTGGGAAAGCTCGACGCCGGGGACATCGAGCGCGTCCTGGAGCTGCAGCGCACCGAGGGAGTCAGGTTCGGTGAAGCTGCGCTTCGCTTGGGCCTGATTACACTGGACGACCTGCGTTTTGCGGTCGCGAAGCAGTACGATTTTCCCCACATGCTACCTGGCAACGAGCGCATCAGTAGCGAGCTCGTCGTGGCTTACGAGCCGTTCCACCCCCGCGCCGAGGAGCTGCGGGCGTTGCGCACCCAGCTGTTGATTCGCTGGTCCAGGGCCGGGGCGAGACAACGGGTGCTGGCGATCGTCAGTCCAGGCCGCGGCGAAGGGCGCAGCTATGTTGCCGCCAACCTTGCCGTAGCTTTTTCGCAACTCGGCGAACGTGCGCTTCTGATCGACGCCGACTTGCGCACACCGCGACAGCATCGGATCTTCAACGTTCCCGACCGGATCGGCCTTTCGGCGGTCCTCTCCGGCCGCGCTGATCGCGGTGCGGTGGTGCCGGTTTCGGAATTTGGGTCACTTTCGCTCTTACCGGCAGGCGCGTGCCCGCCCAATCCACAGGAGTTGCTGTTGCGCCCGTCCTTCGCCGCTTTGTTGGACGAGTTGCGTATCGATTTCGACGTCATCCTCTTCGATACCCCGCCGGCAAAGCTCTACGCGGATGCACAGAGCCTGGCTTTCCGCGCAGGCAGTGTTATGGTGCTCGCCCGCAAAGACCACACTCGTCTTGCCGATACGACCAGCGTCATACGGGAGTTGAACGAAACAGGCGCTCGCATCGTCGGTACCGTATTCAACGCATTTTGAACCGGACCAGCTGGGATGCCCTCGGTTCTGGCGCAGCAGATCTTGCGTGGGTCGGCGAAGGACGCGCGGTCAGGGCGCCGCATCGCGTTCACGCTTTCGGTCTTTGCGGGCATCACGCTGCTCGGCGCTTTCTGGGGATCAGCGGTCGCAGTCGCCGAGTTGAACGCGCTGTACCTGTGCGTCTCGCTGATCGCCTGCGCATTCATCCTGCTCGATTTTCGCGTCGGGGTGGTGTTGCTTATCCTGTTGATGCCGATTTCGAGCAGCACCGTGTTTCCTCACGAGATGCTCGGAATTACTGGCCTCAATCCCGTGAACCTGCTGCTGGTCGGGACGCTCGGCTCTTGTCTGCTTCATGGGGTGTCCGACGGCAGCCTGCGTCGCTTTATGCCGCGCCCACTGCTATGGCTGTACATCGCACCAATCTTGGTCGCCGGCGCGTTGGGTTCGCGTCACGTCGGCGACGTTGCGCCGGCGTTCTTCATGTACGACCAGCTCGAATTCCACGACGCGGCCGGCTACGTTCGCGACCTCGTGGTCAAGCCGTTGTCGATGGTGATATTCGCCCTCCTGGTCGGTGCCGCGGTATCGAAGTCGGAGAAGCCGGAAAAGTTTCTCGTTCCCACGCTGATATCGATCTGGGTGATGGGCTTGATCGTGATCGTGTTCGTCTCCCAGTCCGGGGTCGCGCTCGGTCAACTTGCTGGCGACGGCTCACGCGAATTCCTTTCGCCGCTCGGACAGCACGCCAACGACCTGGGGCGCCTGTACGCGGTCGCTTACGCGCTGCTGCTCTTCACGTGGGCCGAATCGAAGGGCGCTGGACTGAGACTCGCCCTGCTGGCGTCGATGGGGATGGTGGTGGTGGCGCTGGTGCTGACGTTTTCGCGCGGGGCCTTCCTCGCCTTCATCGTGGTCAACGTGCTGTTCCTACTGTGGCACCGCAACGCAAAAGCCTTGATGTTCTTCGGGCTGCTGGCGGCGGTCGCGGCGTTTCTCCTTCCAGGCGCAGTATACGATCGCGTGGAAAGCGGATTCGGAAGCGGACTCGACGCCATCAGCGCCGGGCGCTTCGAAGGGATCTGGCTACCCCTCCTGCCCGAGATACTGCGCAGCCCCATTTACAGCAACGGTCTAGGGTCGATTCTCTGGTCCGACGCCATGCGCACGGGAGTCGGGGTCAGTATTCTGGGGGTGGCGCAAGCTCACAACGCCTACCTGGAGACCACCCTCGACATGGGCATAGTCGGCCTGTTTTTCGTTTGCGCCTACTTCGTCCACGTCTTGAAGGATTTTCGCGCACTGAGCGTGGATCCGGTCTTGAGCCCCGCCTTGCGCGGATTCTACCAGGGGGCCACGGCCGGATTGGCGGGCTTTCTGGTCGCCGGCATCGCCGGGAGCTACCTCACACCGAGACCGGAGCAGATCTTCTTGTGGCTGGCGATCGGAATGATGTACGGTCAACGCGCCCGGAAGACTGGTGATTCGAATGCTTCTCGCCAATATGCCCAAGGTGGAGCTCACACTCAATCGGCGTGAGCGCACCGTGGCGGAAGCCCACCGCCACGGCGGCCCACTGCCGTCACGTGCAGCACGCGCTTTGCCGCGGCCGCATATCTGCTTTGTCGCGCCAAACACCTGGCCAGTATTTTCGCGCGACCCGGACAACGAGTTTATCGGCGGCGCAGAAGTGCAGCAAAGCATCCTGGCGCGGGCCTTGGCCCGCGCCGGGTACCGCGTATCGATGATCTGCCTCGACTACGGCCAGCCGCAGCGAGTGCTGCTCGATGGGGTCATGGTGCACAAGACCCATCGTCCCGATGCCGGTTTGCCGATTCTGCGCTTCGTACACCCCCGCATCACTGCGATGTGGCGGGCGATGCACGCGGTCGACGCTGATGTCTATTACCAGCGCTGTTCGGCCATGCTCACTGCGGTTGTCGCGGAGTTCTGTCGCCGCAACGGCAAGCCCTCTATTTTTGCTAGCGCGGCCAACCTGGACTTTGTCCCGGGGCGCCAGCCGATCCGTTATCTTCGCGACCGCTGGCTGTACGAGCACGGCCTCAAGCACGTCGACAGGATAGTGGTGCAGAACGCTGTGCAGCAGCAAACCTGCCGCGCCAATTATGGCCGCGAATCGACCCAGATCCCCAATTGCTACGAGTTGCCCGCCGGCGCCTCACCAGGGTCAGGCGACTGCGTACTCTGGGTCGCGAGCATACGTGAACGCGACTACAAACGGCCCGAATTGTTTCTTGAGTTGGCACGGCGTCTGCCGCAGCGACGCTTCGTCATGATAGGCGGGGCAGGCGCGTGGGCCCGAGGTGTACCGACAATGGCTTTTATTGACATCGGTGCGCGGTTGTGCGGCGAGCCTCTCTACCGGGTTGTCGAAGGGGTGGAGGAAGCGGCGGCGGAGCTCGAGCGGCTGTTCACCGACGAAGAACACTGGAGGCGCGCCTCGGCGCGCTGTCGCGAATATTTCAGCAGCACGCATTCCACCTCTACCGTATTGGCACGCTTCGAGGGGTTGCTGAACGAACTGGTTCACGAACCGGCGCGCGGCGACAGTCCATCCGGACCACCGTATCCGTAAACACGCTACACACTCGGATTCGACAATTGACCATTCGATGTCGCATTGGAAGCGGGCGCACGGCCCCGTTCGGCAACTCATGAGGAGTGAAATCCGGTGAGGACCTACGAGAAGATTCAAGATCTCATTAGGAACCGCCCGCGCACTTGGCTGGTTACGGGGGCGGCCGGATTCATCGGCTCGCATCTCTTGGAAACCCTCCTGAAGCTGGATCAGAAGGTGGTCGGCCTAGACAACTTGTCGACCGGGAACCGGGACAACGTGAAGGAAGCGGTCAGCACACGCCAGTGGAAGAATTGTAATTTCATCGAGGGCGACATCCGCTCTCTCGATCAATGCCGCCGGGCGTGCAGGTCGGTGGATGTCGTTCTGCATCAAGCGGCCCTCGGCAGCGTGCCGCGCTCGGTCGCAGACCCGATCGGCGCGAACGAGAACAACGTCACGGGTTTTCTCAACATGCTGGTAGCGGCGCACGGAACCGGCGTCTCGCGCTTCGTCTACGCCGGATCGAGCGCAATCTACGGCGATCATCCCGCCCTCCCGAAGGTGGAGTCGCAGGTCGGCCGGCCGCTGTCGCCTTACGCGCTGACCAAGTACGTGAATGAGCAGTACGCGGAGATCTTCGCGCGCTGCTATGGATTTCCCTCGATCGGGCTGCGCTATTTCAACGTGTTCGGCCCGCGCCAGGATCCGAACGGGGTTTATGCGGCCGTGATCCCGAAGTGGATCGCCAGCATGATCCGCGACGAGCCCGTCTTCATCAACGGCGATGGAGGGACGGCTCGCGATTTCTGCTATGTCGACAACGTGGTTCAGGCGAATCTGCTCGCGGCCGTGGTCGACGACCCGGCCGCCGTCAACCAGGTCTACAACGTGGCGGTGAGCGAAAAAACCACCCTCAACGAGCTTTTCGAGATGATCCGTTCGCAGCTCGAGACGCATTATCCCCATCTGCGCGATCTGCGCCCGGTCTATCGCGAATTTCGCCCCGGCGATGTGCGTTTCTCGCGAGCCGACATCGGCAAGGCGCAGCAGCTTCTCGGATACCGGCCGGCCTGGCGGGTGCGGGACGGACTGGCGCGGGTGATCGACTGGCACGTCGCGAACCTCGCGCGGGGGCGTTCGACCGATGATCGGGTGCCGGCGTCCCAGGTCGTGCTCCGCGGATCGTAGTTCTATCGGCTTGCCTCGGATCGCGGACTTTCAACATTTCGGGGTCATAGTCATGCCGGCTTCTCTAACTGTCGGCGAAGGGAAGGAACTCTCATGCTCATTATCGTGAAACGCGCTCGCGTGGCGGTTCTATTGGCAATTTTCGGCTTGGCCTGGGTTCCGCTCCAGGCTTCCGCGCAGCTATTGCCGTGTATTCCAGGCTTGACGTGCCCCAGCCCGGACAACACCCCGCCGACGGTCAGCATCACGTCTCCCGCCTCCGGCGCCACCGTTTCCGGAACGATCAACGTGACGGCCAGCGCCTCCGACAACAGAGGTGTCGCCGACGTAGACGCCGGTCACCGTGACGGTGTCCAATGCTCCTCCGGCGCCGGCGGCAGTAAAGCGCTATGAAGAGACCGATCCGTCCGTGAGCTTCGGCCCTGGCTGGATCCGGGATGGCGGCCTGTTCGGATGGAGCGGGGGAAGTGCAATGGAGTCGCAGACGCCCGGCGCTCAAGCCACGTTCGCCTTCACAGGGACCTCGGTCACTTGGCTTGGCATGCGCGGGCCCGACAGCGGCATCGCTCGCGTCTCGATCGATGGCGTCTTCGTGTCCCAGGTGGACATGTTCGCGAGGTCGTACGAGGTCCACGTTCCCGTCTTCAAGGCGCGGGGCCTGAGCAACAGCAGCCATACCCTGACGATCGAGGTGACCGGGCTGAAGAACACTGATTCGCAGGCGGCGATGTCGCCTTTCGCCCTCGCGATCGTGGATGCGTTCGAGGTGCCTGCGCAGGTCGTTTCGCACATCCAGGATACGGATCCGGACATGAGCTACACCGCCGGCTGGACGCTGTGGGATACCAACAGATCGTGGAGTGGCTGGTACGCCGCTGTCTCGACGACGCCTGGTGCGCAAGCCACGTTGCCCTTCAACGGAACGTCGATCAGCTGGATCGGCTATCGCGGTCCCGACGCCGGGATCGCTCGCGTGTACATCGATGGGAGCTTCGTCGCCGAGGTCGACCTATATTATTCGGACCCCAGGATCCAGGCAATCCTCTTCACCTCGCCACCCTTGGCCGACGGCAGCCATACGATCACGGTCGAGGCGACGGGCCTCAAGAACGCGGCTTCGTCGGGAACTCTGGTCGCGGTGGATGCGTTCGATGTGATGAGGCCGGGAACACGCTTCGAAGAGACCGAGCCGCCCGTTGCCTACGCGGGCAATTGGATCCAAGGCAACCGGAATAGAGCGTGGAGCTTGGGGACCATCGCAGAATCCAATTCGGCTGGCGCGACCGCCACGTTCACCTTCACCGGGACCTCGGTCAGCTGGATCGGCTGCCGCAAATTCACTACCGGAATCGCCAACGTGTACTTGGATGGAGTCTTCGTGGCCGAGATCGACACGTTTGCCTCCCCGACGGAGGGATACCAGGACACCATCTACAAGGCAACGGGATTGGCCAGCGGGAGCCATACGTTGACGATCGAGGCGACGGGTCGGCAAAACCCGGCCGCGAGCAATAACTACGTGGTGGTGGATGCTTTTGATGTCCGCCCGTGAGGCAAGCCGATTGACCTGTTTCAGGGCGCTCGAGCCGAGGAATGGCCATGCTGGAGCTCCTTGAAAGATCCGATCTTCAGACGGAAGCCCGGTCCGACAGCCGCCAACAGCCGGCGACGGTTGCCGTAGTCGGCTTGGGCTATGTCGGGCTTCCGCTCGCGGTCGAGTTCGGAAAGCGCCGTCCGACAGTCGGTTTCGACTTGTCGCGCAAGAAAATAGAGAATCTCGAACGCCGGACGGACACGACGGGCGAAGTGTCGGCCACCGAGCTGGAGCGGGCGCGGTTCCTACGCGTTACCCTGGATCCGGTCGCGCTCGAGCAGGCGGACTTCGTCATCGTGGCTGTTCCGACCCCGATCAATGCGGCGCGGCAACCCGACTTTGCGCCGCTCGAATCGGCCAGCGTCACGGTCGGCCGGCATCTGAAACCGGGCGCGACGGTCATCTAAGAGTCGACCGTCTATCCGGGGGCGACCGAAGAGGTTTGCGTGCCGATACTCGAGAAACAGTCCGGTATGCGATGGCGCCAGGATTTCCACGTCGGGTACTCCCCCGAACGCATCAATCCCGGCGACCGGGAGCATAACCTTCCGCAGATCGTGAAGGTCGTGTCCGGGGACGATCCGGAAACGCTCGAAAAGGTTGCCGACCTGTACGCGTCGGTGGTAAATGCCGGCGTTCACCGCGTTTCCTCGATTCGCGTGGCCGAAGCCGCCAAGGTAATCGAGAACACGCAGCGCGACCTCAACATCGCCTTCGTCAACGAACTCGCCATCATTTTCGATAAGCTCGGCCTCGACACCGTGGAAGTCCTGAACGCGGCTGGCACCAAATGGAATTTCCAACACTTCCGTCCCGGTCTGGTCGGCGGCCACTGCATAGGTGTCGATCCCTATTACCTGACGCACAAGGCGGAACTGGTCGGCTACCACCCGGAAGTGATCCTCGCGGGCCGCCGCATCAACGACGGCATGGGGGCACATATCGCGCGCAAGACGGTGCAACAGATGATCCTCGCGGGCCGCAACATCAAGGGCGCGCGGGTCAACGTCCTCGGGGTCACGTTCAAGGAGAATTGTCCCGACGTCCGAAACTCAAAGGTCATCGACATCATCCACGAGTTGCATGGGTTCGGCGTCGAAACCTTCGTGCACGACCCGGCCGCCGATGCCGTCGAAGTTCTGCACGAGTACGATCTCCGGCTGCGGTCGTGGGAAGATTTGCCGGCGGCTGACGCCCTGATTCTCGCGGTCTCCCACCGCCAATTCCTCAGTCTGCCGGCGCCAGCCTATATGGAGAAGGTCGTGCGCCGCGGCTGCATCATCGACGTCAAGTCGGTGCTCGACCCGACGCCGTTCCGCAAGGAGAGCCTGCGGGTGTGGCGGCTGTAGCGCTCGCGTGTCCCCGCAAGGTCGCGCGAGTTCAGTTCTAGTCCATTCGACCGCGGCGGAGGCGTTTTTTGAGTATTGGTGCTGCAGCGCCTGAGAGGACCTGAGGGCGCTTGACCTGAGCCTGAGGCCGATATGTGCGGAATTGCGGGATGGATCGCGGGACCGGAGAGTGCGCTCGCGGAAGACACGCTCGAGTCGATGCTGCATGCGATCGCCCATCGCGGGCCCGACGATCAAGGTGCTGCACGCTTCCGCTGCGCCAGCACCGGCCACCATGTGTTCTTGGGGCACCGGCGGCTTGCCATCATCGACCCGGAAGGCGCGCGCCAGCCGATGTGCGATTCCGAGGCCGCATGTTCGCCTTCGCGATCTGGGACGCGCGCAACGAGCGCCTGTTCCTGGCGCGAGACCGCTTCGGCGAGAAGCCGCTGTTTCTCTACGAAAACGGTAGCGGACTGTACTTTGCGTCGGAGGTCAAGGCGCTGTTGCGCGTGCCGGGCGTCAAGACCTCGGTAAACCTGGAGGCCGTCTGGGACTACCTGGCTTATCGCTACGTTCCCGGTCCGAAGACTCTCTTCACCGGCATCCGGAAATTGATGCCCGGGACGGCTGCTACGTGGGAACGCGGGAAGCTTGAGGAAGAGCGCTACTGGATAGCTCCGGACCGCGGTCCCTGCCGCTTGCAACAACCGCAACGCGATGCCGTCGCCGCATTCCTGTCCCGGCTCGACGAGGCCGTCAAGCTGCAGATGGTAAGCGACGTGCCGTTCGGCGCGTTTCTCTCCGGCGGACTCGACTCCTCGACCATCGTGGCCCTCATGAGCCGGCATAACTCGAAGGTCAATACGTTCTCGGTAGGCTTCCGGGAAGGGGGCTACAGCGAACTCGCCTACGCCGACGAGGTAGCGGCGCACTTCGGAACCCAGCACCACGAAATCGTGGTCGCGTATCGCGACATCATCGAGCGGCTCCCGCAGCTGGTGGCTTACCGGGATGCGCCCGTGTCCGAGCCAGCGGACGTCCCGATCTACCTGCTGGCGCGTGAAGCCGCCCGCAGCGTCAAGATGGTGCTGACCGGGGAGGGGAGCGACGAACTCCTGGGCGGATATCCCAAGCATATCGCCGAGCGCTTTGCGCAGGGCTATCAATTGCTTCCAGGGTATGTTCGACATCGTCTCGTCGAGCCGCTCGTCTGCGCGCTACCCTACGGTTTCCGGCGGATCAAGACGGCTGTAACCAACCTCAACATCGAGGATTGGCGCGAGCGTTACGTACGCTGGTTCGGCGCCCTCAATCGCAGCGAACGTGACCGGTTCTCGACCTTGCGCCTGAACGGCACATCGTTCACCGATGCGCCGCCGTTCGATGCAGATTCGCGCAGCAGCGCGCTGAGGCGCATCCTTTACTTCGACCAGACGAGCTGGTTGCCGGATAACCTGCTCGAGCGCGGGGACCGCATGACCATGGCAGCCTCGATCGAGGCGCGCGTCCCGTTCCTTGATCACGAGCTCGCTGCGTTCGTTTCGTCCCTGCCCGACCACTACCGGATACGGCGCCTGCGCAGCAAGTGGATACTGCGGGAGGCGGGCAAGCAGCTGCTCCCCAAACGCATCCTAACTCGGCCGAAAGTGGGCTTCCGTGTCCCGATCAACGAGTGGTTTCGCGGCGAGATGCGCGACTACCTGCTGGATCACCTGCAGGGCGGCTCGTCGATGATCCGGGCGTATTGCGACGCGCGAATCCTCGACAGGGTGCTAGCCGATCACCTGAAGGGCGGACAGAACCACGAGAAGCTGCTGTGGTCGCTCCTCAATCTGGAAATCTGGCACCGACAATATGCCCGCGCATGATTTCGTAGAACGCGAACTCGGGCTCAAATCCGGTTTCGTGGCCGCTCGGATGAAGGAGTGGCTCCTGTGGCGTCTCAACAGGTTGGGCTGCATGACGCGTGCGGAAATCCGCCATCGACTGCTGAGGACGATGAAGATTCGGGCGGAGCGTTGGGGACTCCTGGGCTCCGATGTCGTCCCGCCGCCCGATCTCGCGCAGGCGACGCGTCTTTGGATTCACGCCAAGGCGAGAGTGGATGCGGCGCCGTACCTCGCTGCGGCGGACAGACTTGCCGCGGGCAAGTTCGACGTGTTTGCTCTACGGGGCGTCGAGCTTGGCTCGCCACCGCGCTGGAACCGCGATCCCAAGACCGGCGTCGAAGCGCCGCTCAGCTTCGGCCTGCTGCTCGACCATCGCGATTCCCGCCGCGTGGGAGAGATCAAATATCTGTGGGAGCTCAACCGGCATCTCCATATCGTGACGCTGGCGCAGGCCTACGCGCTCAGCCGCGATGTGCGATATTTCGACGTGGTGCGGCGGCACCTGGAGAGCTGGTTTGCCTCCTGTCCCTGCCGCATGGGGCCCAACTGGTCGAGCGCGCTCGAGGCGGCGATTAGGCTGATCAACTGGTCGGTGGCATGGCAGCTCCTAGGCGGCGCATCCTCCCCGCTGTTCGAAGATGCCGACGGTGCGCGGCTGCGACAACGCTGGCTGGTATCGATCTATCAGCACGCGCAGTTCGTCCAAGAGAACTTCTCGCTTTATTCCTCGGCGAACAATCACCTCATCGGCGAGGCAGCAGGGCTGTTTGTCGCGGCCGTGACTTGGCCCTGTTGGCCGCGCGCGCGCGCGTGGCTCGCGGAGGGCAAGGCGATCCTCGAGCGGGAGGCCCCGCTGCAGAACGCTCCCGATGGCGTCAATCGCGAACAGGCGGTGTCGTACCAGCAATTCGAGCTCGATCTGTTTCTGCTTCCGCTCCTCGCCGGCAGGGCGAGCGGGCAGAAGTTTTCGGCGGCGTTCGAGTCGCGCATCGAAGCGATGATGGAGTATCTCGCCTCGATCATGGATGCGGGCGGCAATATCCCCATGTTTGGCGATTCCGACGACGCTCTGGTCGTGAAGCTGGCGCAGGGCGGCGGGTATTGCCGTTACCGGTCGCTGCTCGCTACCGGCGCGATCCTATTTCGGCGCGGCGACTTAAAGGCGAAAGCGCGCGGGCTGGATGACAAGACGCGCTGGCTTTTCGGCGAGGGCTCAGACGCGGCGTACGAGGGGCTCGATCCCGGCGGGACGCAGCTTCCCATCAGGCGAGCGTTTTCCGAAGGTGGCTATTACATCCTCGGCTGTGATTTCGAATCCGGGAACGAGATCCGACTGGTTGCCGATGCGGGTCCGGTTGGTTATCAAACGATCGCGGCCCACGGCCACGCCGACGCCTTGGCGTTCACGCTGTCTGTGGGCGGGAAGGAGTTCCTTATCGACCCGGGTACCTACGCCTTTCACACGCAAGGCCCTTGGCGCCGCTACTTTCGCGGCACTGCCGCCCACAACACCCTGCGAGTCGATGGCATCGATCAGTCGCAGCCCGGCGGAAGCTTCATGTGGCTGAGAAAGGCCGATGCTCGATGCACGCTGTGGCGGTCCTCAGATGATCGCGACGTCTTCGAGGGCAGCCACGACGGTTACGCGCATTTGCCGGATCCGGTCGAACATCGTCGAAGAATCACTCTCGAAAAGCGGGCGCGGCAGGTCATCCTCGAGGACACCATGCTCATGTCCGGAGCGCACGAAATCGAGTTGTTCTTCCACTGCAGCGAGCAGTGTCGCTGATCCTGCGGCTCCCGGAGGCGCCGGGAGCAACCACGCGGGTCCATTGCGGCAAGCTCGCTCCGATCTCCGGGTGGGTATCGAGAAGCTTCGACGAGAAACAACCGGCCCCAACCATTGTATGGCGCGCCCGGCTCGCGGGCGATGTTGTTCTACGCAGCGAGATCAGCTGCGGTGATCCCACGAGCCCGCGCTCCGCGCAGCTTGATAAGACCGCCGCACTGCTGCGCATGGGCTTTTTCTAAGATCGACGTCATGTGCGGTTTCGTTCTCGCTTATTCCCAGACGGGCGATCACCTGCCCGATCAGACCCTGCTCGGCCGGATGGATATTGTCCTCCGCCACCGGGGGCCGGACGAGCACGGGCAGCATCGCTCCGACCGCGCCGCCATGGGACACCGTCGCCTCGCTATTATCGACATCGCCGGCGGACAGCAGCCGATGTGCACCCCGGACGGGCAGGTCTGGATTGTGTTCAACGGCGAAATCTACAACTTCCGATCGGTTCGAGACGAGCTTGCCGCCGCAGGACATGCTTTGAACACGAGCTCCGACACCGAGGTTCTCCTTCATGCCTACCTGATCTGGGGCGAAGAGTGTCTCCGTCGGCTCAACGGCATGTTTGCCTTCGCGATTTACGACGGACGCACCCAGACGCTCTTCGCTGCCCGCGACCGCTTCGGCGAGAAGCCGCTCTACATATTGGAACTCGACGGCACCCTCTACCTCGCATCCGAAATGAAAGCCCTGGTCGAGGCAGGCCTGGTCGAGAAGCGTCTCGATCCCGTTGCGCTGTATAACTATTTCACCAATTCGTACGTGATGGGTCCCCGCACCATTTTCCGCGGCGTGCGCCGGCTGCAACCGGGCCATTGGCTGAAGGCCGATGGTGCCGGCGTGCACGAGCACCGCTACTGGGCGCCGCCAGATCCAACCGAAGAGCGCGCAGACGGGAAAGCGGTCATCGAAGAGGTTGTTGCAGTCTTAAAGGATTCGGTGCGGCTCCGGCTCGTATCCGACGTGCCGATCGGATTCTTTTTATCGGGTGGCGCGGACTCTTCCGCGGTCGTGGCTCTGGCAAGCGAGGTGAGCGGCCAGCGGCTCGAAACCTTCTCCGTCGGCTTCAAAGAAGAGCGCTACGACGAGCGCGAACACGCACGTTACGTGGCGAACAGGTTCGCCACGCGTCACCACGAGTTTGTGCTCGAGCCGGCCGGCATGGAGATCATCGATCAGATCGCGTGGCACACGGATGACCCGTTCGCGGATCCCTCGGCATTGCCGACCTGGTACCTGTCGCAGCTGACGCGTCAGCACGTGAAGGTGGCCTTGTCGGGCGACGGCGGCGACGAGATGTTCGCCGGTTATGACTCCTATCGCGGCCACGTATTGAGCGAGCGGCTGCGCAAGCTTCCCGGTTTCGTCCGCGCCGCCGTCGCGGCCGCAGTCCGGTCGATGCCCGCGTCCGACACCGGCAGACGCGTCGCCTGTCTCCGCCTCGCCTGCAACATCGAAGATGCCGAGCTGGAAGCGGGTGACCGTTTCGTCGCCAAGCAGCAGGTCGCATTCCGCCGAGAATTTCTCGCCGGCATTTCACCCTACCTCGCGCCGCACGCGTCTGTCGCCAATGATCGCGCATTGTTTGCGCCCATGTTCGACGACGCGCGCTCGCCCCTCGCCGGCATGACGCTTTGGCAGCAGACAGTAAGCCTTGCCGACGATATGCTGGTCAAGGTGGATCGAATGAGCATGGCGCACGGCCTTGAGGTGCGGGCGCCATTTCTTGATCATCGCCTCGCCGAGCTGATGAACTGCGTGGGGTTCGACACCAAGCTGCGCGGGGGCCGGCAGAAATATTTGCTGCGCAAGGCGATGGAGCGCTACTTTCCCGCGGAGTTCCTCTGGCGCAAGAAGCAGGGATTCTCCGTTCCGCTCAGCTACTGGTTCAAGGACAGCCTAGGCGACTTTATTCACCAGAAGCTGCTGGCGCCCCGCGCAATGGTGGGTCAAGTGTTCAAGCGCGAAGCGCTCGAACGCATCATCGGGGAGCACGCGCGGCTGACCCGCGACTGGAGCTTCGCGCTTTGGACGCTTCTCATGTTCGAGACCTGGTGTGGCCGCTACAAAGTCGGCCCCGACGCCCTGTCGACATGAGTGCAACCCGCCCCAAGGTCTTGATGGTCGGCCCGTGGCCGCCGAGCAGGGGAGGCGTGGCTACCTTCATCCAAAACATAGTCAGCTCGCCGCTGAAGGAAAAATACGACTTCATTCCCTTTACGACCTCACGCCCCGGGAAGCGCAATGTAAGGGGCGACAATTACGGCTACGTCGCGGTATTCCGCGGCGGTCTGAAGCGCGTGGTGCTCGGCGCGCTGATAACGCTCTGGCATCTTGTCATATATCCGTGGGTTGTCGCGATTCGTCGACCAGCAGTCATTCAAGTCCAGGCAAGTGATTTCCAGGCATTCTGGGAAGCGTCGCTCTACGTGCTGATAGGTAAGATTTTCCGCTGCCCCATAGTGCTTCGAATCGGGGGTTCGTTCAATCGCTTCTGGGAATCCTCGGGTGTACTGTCGCGTGCCGCGATTCAATTAACGCTGCGACGGCCTGCGATCCTAGTAGTGCAGTCGGAATACTGGAAGCAGTATGTAGCCGGCCTCAGGCGCGCGGGCCCCACGGTAATCCTGAATAATTTCGTGCCTGAAACCCTGCTGGAAAGGCGCGCTCCGCCCGCACCGGCGCTGCCGCGATTTCTCCTGTACTGCGGCGAGGCACCGAAACTGAAGGGCGCCTACGTGCTCCTCGAAGCTGTGCGGGAATTGATCGCGCGCGACGTGAAGCTCGACGTTACATTAATGGCGGTAACCACTGCTCTGCGAGATGAACTCGAGAACGCCGGCCTTGACCGGCACGTCGAAATGCTCGACTTCCTGTCCCACGACGAGGCGCTGGCGATGCTTCGCCGTTCCGACGTTTTTCTCCAGATTTCCAGCAGCGAGGGCTTTCCCAACATGCTGCTCGAGGCCATGGCGCTCGGTTGTACCGCTATCGTGACTCCGGTGGGTGCGATCCCGGAGATTGTTGGTGCGGACGGCGAATGTGCTTTCATCATCCGCGCGGGTGACGTTGCGATGCTCGCCGACCGCATGACCCGCCTTGCCGCCGATCCCCGCTTGCTCGCCCGCATGACTGCCGCGGCGCAGGCACGAGTCGCCGAGCGATTCACCGAGCGGACGGTGGTTCAGGTGCTGGACCACGCCTACCGGTTGGCCATGCACGAGCAGGCCTAAGGTCCGGCGCCCCGCTAAAAGTGCGTCCTTGCGATGCATGCCGGGATCACATGCTGAGCTGAACGGACGGCGCAACCCTGCAGACACCCTAGCACGGCCCCGTGGACATGGAGCGCCCTTCCCCGTGAGGATTTCGTTCGTCGGCCATGCCTCGATCATGGTGAATACGGGGCCGGTCCATCTCCTCATGGATCCCTGGTTCCGGGAAGAGGTATTCAACGAAAGCTGGACGTTGCACCCGGAGCCCGTCCTCTCCGAACAGGACCTTGCGGGGGTCACCCACGTCTGGATCTCCCACGAGCATCCCGACCACTTGAGCATTCCTACCCTCAGGGCTATCCGGGAGGACCTCAGGTCGCGCATCACCGTGCTCTTCCAGAATTATTATTCGGACGAAATCATAAAAATCCTCGCGTCCCTCCGATTCAAGGAGGTCATTGAACTCCCCCGGGCCAGGTTTTTCCCACTCGCCCCGGAAGTGGGGATCTATTGTCGCCAGGTCGGGCACCTGGATTCCAGCCTCGCTGTGCGGGCGGAGGGCAAGGTCGTGCTCAATGTGAACGATTGCGACCTCCCCATCGCCACCATGCGCTCCATGTCTCGCGACTTGGGCGCAGTCGACGTCCTGCTTGACCAATTCTCCATCGCCGGCTGGTCCGGGAACGCTGACGACATCAATCGAAAAGAGGAGTCGCGCCAACGCATGATGCGCAAGTTCATGCAAGACATCGAAGCCTTTAAGCCCCGCTACGTCATCCCCTTCGCGAGTTTCGTCCGGTTCTCCCACCGAGAGAACGCCCACATGAACCTTCAGGTGAACACCATCGATGATGTGGCTGAGCGAGTCAATCCGTCCCGGCTGGTGGTAATGTACCCGGGAGACGTGTGGGACCTGAGCGGTCCGTTTTTGGGGACGCAGCGGGCGGTGGAGGCGTACCGAGAGGATTTCGGGCGAATCAAGGGTCTTTCCCTCAGGACCCACGATGTCGTGGCGATGGAAAAAATCGTGGCCACGGTAGAGAAGCGTCTCCAGGACATGCGTCGCCGCTACCACGACATCCTACTCCGCTGGATCCCTCCCGTAGCGTTTTACCTGGAGGACCTCGAGCGGGCGTTGGAAGTGGATGTCAGGCGGGGAGCGCGCGAAATTTCCGCGGGGCGACGCGACTGTATGGTCTGTCTCTCTTCCCAGGCAATGTGGTACACCTTCGCTTACCGCTGGGGACTTCCCACCCTCGGCGTGTCCGGCCGTATGACCCTCAACCCGCCCGAGCGCCCCTTTCGTCGCCTCAAGAAACTCGGAGCGCTTTATTCCTCGAAAATCTTCACCCGCGAAGCTTCCTCCTTCCTCCACCGCCGGCTCCTGGGATACCTGTGGGGACGCCGGGGGGACCTCTACTCTCAGTTTCTGCAGCGTTTAATCTGATCGTATCGGGTTCGCATCGGGAACAGTGTGATAGTCGGATCACCAGTCACCTCCGTCGCGTCAAGCCCATCGCCCCAGCTTCCTCAGCAATTCCTTGAACAGAAGCCAGAAGAAGTACATATCGTCGATGAAGTAGCGCTTGAACATCCGTCCCGGCTCCTGCAGGAACCGGTAGAACCACTCCAGGCCGCGCTTTTGCATCCACATCGGCGCGCGCTTTACTCTACCGACCGCTACATCGAAGGCTCCCCCCACTCCCATCGCGAATGGGACTTTCATCTCGGCCTGGTAGCGGCTGAGAAACTCCTCCTTCTTCGGAGAACTGATGGCGACGAAGAGCAGGTCCGGCCGGCTGTCGGCGATCGCCTTGACGACCCCGGCCTCCTCCTCCGGATTCCAGTATCCGTTACGATATCCGGCGACCCGCAATCGAGGGAATTTCCTCGAGTAGAGATCCTTCACGGCCCGTACCACTTCCTCGCGGGCACCGAGAAAGAATACGTTCCACCCCTTCTCGGCGGAACGCCGGACGAGGGCCTCGAACAGGTCCACCCCCGCCACCCGTTCCTTCAGGGATTTTCCGAGTAGGCGCGACGCCCAAACCACGGGCATGCCATCCACGTTCACCAATGCACACTCGTTGATGATTCTGCGCAACTCGGGATCCCTGCTTGCCCTGACGACCTTGTCCACATTGATGACCACGTGCTGGTGAGACCGGCCGGACTGGACGAAGGTCTCGATTTTCTGCAGGGTCTCCTCCATCGACAGGTTGTCGATGAGGCAACCCATGAATTCAACGCGGCCGCTCATTCGACGCAGTGTACAGGCCGGCGATTTTGACCTCATGTCCCGGACAGCAGCCGTGAGCTGATCCGACCGGACTATGTTCCGCTCTGCAGTCGCAGCTAGCCCGTCAACAATCTTTTCCTATGCTTTTTTCGGAGCGTACCCGGTCTGGTAGATAAGCATGCGACCGGAGATGCGGCCGGGTCTTTCCGCAGGTGTCACGTGCTAAACGGAGGGGCGGCTAGCAACCGGGCAAGCGTCTGACCAAACTGGAACACGCGTAAGAGGTTCGACCGACTGCATCGTAGGAAACAATAGACCCGGGTCCGCATCATGCTGTTCAATAGCCTCGCCTTTGTCGTCTTTGCGCCCCTCTTCTTCGCCGTCTATTTCGTTCTGAAGGGACGGGCGCGAATGATTTTCGTCCTGTTGAGCAGCTACTTCTTCTACGGGTGGTGGGATTGGCGCTTTCTCGGCTTGCTCATTCTTTCCACCGTCATTGATTACTATCTGGGAATCGGCATCGAGAATGCCGGCGCCAATCAGCCCCTGCGGAAGAGATTGCTGATCCTGAGCATGATCAGCAATCTGGGGATCCTCTGCTTCTTCAAATATATGAACTTCTTCATTGATTCGGCCTATCAGATTCTAGGCGCATTCGGTAGCACGGACACCCGACCAATATTGAACATCGTTTTGCCGATCGGTATTTCGTTTTATACGTTTCAGTCCATGAGCTACAGCATCGATCTTTATCGGGGCAAGCTCCATGCTGAGCGGGACTTCATTCGCTACGCGGCATTTGTTGCCCTATTTCCTCAGCTTGTTGCCGGACCTATCCAGCGCGCCAGTGATATGTTGCCCCAGCTGCTCCACGACCATCGCATTGATTGGAGCCGCATTGCGCGTGGATTGGAACTGGTGCTGTGGGGATTCTTCTTGAAGCTCTGTCTGGCGGACACCGCTGCGACGGTTGTGGACCTGCGCTTCGAGGCACCCGACCGCTACGGGGCCCTGGCGCACATGATAGGGGTGCTCTGTTTCGCCCTGCAGATATACGGTGATTTCGCGGGGTATTCGCTGATCGCCATCGGTCTCGGGAAGGCGATGGGTTTCGATTTCGGCATCAACTTCAACCGACCGTACTTTGCTCGCAGTTTCTCGGATTTTTGGGGCAGGTGGCATATCTCGCTTTCCACGTGGCTGCGCGATTACCTGTACATCTCGCTCGGAGGCAACCGGCGCGGAAGATTGGTCACCATCCGCAACCTGGTCATCACAATGTTCCTCGGAGGCCTATGGCACGGTGCTGCTCAAAAATTCATCGTCTGGGGTCTGCTGCACGGCACCTATCTGGTGTTGCAGCGGCTACTTGGACCGATATGGAATCGAATGACGAATGCTCTGCGAGTTCCAGGCGCGGCAGTCGCTGCGATCGAGATCTCCCTTGTCTTCTCGCTTACGTGCTTTGCCTGGATTTTTTTTAGGGCGTCCACACTCGAAGATGCCGTACGCATTATCGGCGTTATTGCCAGTTTTGACGACATGTCGTTGCACATGAGCGAGCAGCTGATCGGCATCGCCAAGACCGGGATGGCGGCCGTGGCCGTCACGGCTGTCGACATCGTGGGTCAGTCCAAGCGTGTCCGGGATCGGTACTGGAACAGTACGGTAGCGAGAGTACTAGGTGCGCTCGTCCTGATCTGGAGCATTATTCTGCTCGGCACTTTCCAGGGCACCAGCTTTCTCTACTTCCAGTTCTAAACGGAGACGGCATGCTTCGACAATCTGCTGATTCGGCAACCGGCGTGGAGAGAACCGGGCCACCTACCGCGCTCGCTGTCGATAACCCCCGACCCGCGGGGATTCCGTATGAGAAACCTTTTCGGACTGTCTTGGCTAGCGGGACCACTTCTGGAAAAGTTCTAAAGTTCGCCACGATATTTATCGCGCTCCTCTTCTTTGGAGACCGTCTGGGCGCCTGGTGTCTGCAGAAACTCGTCGCAAGCAGCCAGGACCGCTACGTGGCAATGTACGAAGGCCGCGCAAAGGCCGACATTTTGGTTCTTGGGAACTCAAGAGCGGACAATCACTTTCCGCCGCAGATGATGAATCGAGCCCTCGGTGTCACGACCGTCAACCTGGGTTTGGGTGGAGTCTCCGCAAAACTCTCAGAAGCGCTCATGGAGGACTTCATCGAGCGTAACGGCACACCCAAGTTGATCGTTGTGGAGGCGACCGCTTTGGAAGTGGATCCCACTACGATCGGTGACATGATGATTTTTACGAGCTATTCACGAAGAATCGCAGCGCTGCTGAAAGAGGGTATGCCGCGCCTGTTCTACACAATGAGGGTATTCAATCTTTTCCAGTACAACAACGAGATGCTGTGGCGAATCGTGTATCACGTATGGAATCCGCCCTTCGATCGCGTGCATCGTGGAACGATGACACCCGCGCTCCTGCAGCAAATCCGGAAGAGAAGCGTTCACCTGCCAAACCATGCGGACAACGAAGCAGCGCTTCGACGCATGCTCGATTATGCGCAGCAACGCGGCGTACCTGTAAGGATCGTGATCGCGCCTTTCCTCAAGGATCAATTCGTTAAATTCACAAACTTCGAGTCGTGGAAGGCGCAGGTCGAGCGGCTTGCGCCGGGGCAAAAGATTTGGGACTACTCGCGTAGCTTTGACGATCCCGCGCTGTTCCGCGATAGCGTGCATATGAACACGGAGGGGACCAAGCAACTGCTCCAGGTCATGATCGATGACGGATTCTACGGCGAGCTACGAACGGGGGAGGGCAGCAGATCATGAACTGATCCGATCGGACTACATTCCACTTTGTCGCCGCAGCATGACCGTCAACAAGCCTCCCCTAAACTCTTTGTCGGACCTTGCACACGCGGGCGGGGCGCCTCCAATGCGAGAGAGGAGGCGGCGGCGTCCGGTTCCAAATGAAGCTCGATCATCTGGACCACCTGGTATGTCCGGAAACAGGACGCTCGCTCCGGCTTGACGAGCCCTACGTTCTCGAGAAAGGGCGCGTAATGCAAGGCGAGTTGCTGGAACCGATTTCGGGAACCCGGTATCCGATCGTCAACTTCATCCCTCGCTTTGCTCCGCAGGAAAACTATGCGAGCAATTTTGGCCTGGAATGGAACGCGCACAGCAGGACACAGTATGACGACAGTTCCGGGGTTTCCTTATCCAGGCAGCGCTTTGAGAAGGAAACCGGATGGGGGGCGGATTTGCGCGGCGAGAATATTCTCGAAGTCGGATGCGGTTCGGGACGCTTCACCCGCCACGCGCTCGAAACAGGTGCCCTGGTATTTTCCTACGACTACTCCAACGCCGTAGAGGCAAATTACAGGTCAAACGGCACACACGAGAATCTCGTGCTGGTACAGGCAAGCGTGTACGAGATGCCGTTCAAGCGCGGTTTTTTCGACAAGGCGTATTGCTTTGGGGTGCTGCAGCATACGCCTGATCCGCGAAAAGCGTTTCTCGCCATTCTCGATCACCTGAAACCCGGCGGCCGGGTGGCAGCGGATATTTATGTCAAGAACTTGGGACGCTGGCTGCTGCAGCCGAAATACTGGGTTCGTCCCCTTACGCGCGATATGGCTCCTCGGAAACTGTACGACGCGGTAAAGAAATATGTGGACTTGATGTGGCCCCTCGCACGGATCGTGCGAAAAATCCCCTTCATAGGACCTACTCTCAATTGGAAGCTGCTGATCGCCGATTATTCCAGGCAGCTTCCCGATGCCGATGACGCGACGCTCAGGGAATGGGCTTATCTCGATACCTTCGACATGCTTTCCCCACTGCACGATACGCCCGCGACTCTCAAGACCTTCAGGCGGTGGTACGAGGAAGCCGGTTTGATCGACACGGAAGTCCGCTACGGGTTCAATGGGCTGGAGGGGCGGGGCACCAAGCCTGCCGTCGGGACTGCGAAAGCTGGTGCGAGGCGTCAAAAGCGATCCATAGACCCGCTTAACGGTATCAGGAGGCCGATTTGAAGGACGGCACCGACAGCGTTTTGCCCGCAGCGCCAGGCGTCGAAAGTCCGGTAACAATGCCGTATCCAGCGACATGAAGCTGCTGCCGCTCGACACGCCGGAAATCCTAGAGCTGGTCACGAGGTGGCTCGCCGAAAAGGAGAACTACCAGTGGCTGGATTTCGGGAACGGAAGACCGATCGTCACGTCCGCCCTTCTCAAGATCATGGCGCAGCGGGAAACGCATTTTCTGAGGGCGTATACCTCGGATCGGGACGACACAGCCATCGGGATCGTCGGCTTGAACAGCGTCGATCGCACCTTCAAGAGCGCGACGTTTTGGGGGGTGTCCGGGGACAAATCCTTCTACAACCGCGGGTATTCGACCATCGCCAGCTCCAAGCTCATGACGCTCGCGTTCCGTGATCTCGGCCTTCATGCGGTCAACACTTGGGCCGTGGATCATAACCCGTCGCTGCGGACCATAGAGCGCCTCGGCTTCCGCTTCATCGGCAGGCAACGCCAATGCCACTATATCGACGGCCGTCCGTACGATCGCCTGCTGTTCGACCTTCTCGCCTCCGAGCACCGCGAGATCGATGAAGCGCGGTGGCGCCGGACCGAAAAATCGCACCGGGAAACGGCTTGCGAAGAGCGCCGTCAGTCACACCCTGGGTGAGCGCCGTGGACGCGAAAGTCAGACAGAAGACGCTCCGGATGCTGTCGAACGGCGTCTACGTTCTGACTTCGCGGAGCGGAAACCGCTACGGGGCGGCGACCGTCAGCTGGGTCTCGCAGGCCTCCTTTAAACCGCCATTGATCATGACGGCGGTTCGCAGGGAAAGCAACGTATTCCGATGTTTGGCCGAAAGCCGGAGCGCCGTTCTGCACATCGTTGGCGACCGGCAGCAGGACATTGCCAAGCGGTTTTTCTTCCCGACCCACGCGGAGCGCGGAACGATAAACGGCGAAGCGTTCATGGATGGAAGGACCGCTGCGCCTGTGTTACCCAACTTGCCCGCGTACATTGAGTGCCAAGTCGAGCGGGTCGTGGATACGGACGGTGACCATGCGGTCGTGATCCTGCGGGTGGTGGAGGCCGAATGCCGGGAACAGGTCCGGCCCCTGACGATGGCGGACACACCGTGGGAATACGGCGGGTGACGGGAGTTTCGGGCGCTCCGCAATGCCCGCACTGCTCGATGAAAACGCCTAACAGTAGTCCGACTAGCGCATCGGCTCGCTGAGGTACTGCAACCTAATTTATTTAAAAAAGGATCTCATCTACTTGGAGGTGCCTCACGAATTTCTTTCTCCATCACGATGCCTTTTCCTTGATCCAAAGCTAAGGGATCACGACATGCGCTGCACTGCTCTCATATCTCCACGCCACCGTGCGCGCTTTCACGTTTCCGCAAGCGGCGAACGGGGTAAGACCTTCCGTACTGCTTCGACCCCGGCGGGCCGCAAGCCCATCACCGTCGCGCTGCGCGCTGGCGTCTCTACGTTTTTGTTAGGCGCAGTTTTGCCCTTCGCGGCTCAAGCCCAGATCGACACCACCCCGCCAACGGTCGCCATTACCTCTCCCGCGCCCGGGGCCGCCGTCTGCGGCACGATCCCCGTGATGGCCAGTGCCTCCGATGATGTCGGCGTCGTCGGCGTCCAGGTCAAGTACGACGGCTTCAGCATCGGTGCCGAGGACACCGCCGCTCCCTACGCCGTCTCCGCGGACACGACTACGATCGCGAACGGCTCATACACCCTGACGGCGGTCGCCCGCGACGCGGCAGGCAACATGACCACGTCGGCGCCGGTCACGATTACCGTTGCCAACACTACTCCCTCTTCCGGATCCTGTAAGTTCATCCCGCGATTCCTGATCTACTACGCCGGCGGACCCGCTCTCGTCGCCGGCGACTCGCCGAAGCTCGCGAAATTTGACGGCATCAGCGTCGACCGCTTTCGGTACAACGAGATCAACCCGAATACCAATACCTGGGCGGACGTCAAATCCTTCAATCCCCAGGTGCGGGTGTTCCTCTACGAGGTGGGAGCGGAGGACTCCAATTATCACGATGACATTCCCCAGGTGTACCTCAACGACATCGATCGCTACAGCGTCTCGCGGGGACACCCGATGGGGAGCCTCAACGGCAATCATCCCGAGCTCTACTTGCTCGACTCCGCGGGCAATCGCGTCTACAGCACGGCGTACTCGAATGTCTCCTTGAATCAATACTGGTACTTGATGGATTTCGGCAATGTCGACTATCAAACGTACTGGTTGACGGCGGTGAAGGCCGACATTGTCGATCAGTCGTGGGTTGCGGATGGCGTCTTTGCCGATAACTGCACGGCGATCGGTTTTCGAGGGTATTCCGGTGCTCCTGCGAAATATCCCACAAACGCCCAGTGGTCCGACGCCATGAATTCCTTCGCGGCCACGATCACCGCCGGCCTGCACGCCTATGGCCAAAAGCTGTGGTGCAACAGGGGCGAGACAAGAACGGTTGACGGGAGCGCCGCGTGGCAGGGCCTCGATTCCAGCACCAGCCCTCCGGACGTGCTCCTAGAGGAGGGCGCTTTCGCCGTGATGTGGGGGATCGGCGATACGCAGTTCTATCCGGAGGCGGAGTGGAAACTCCAGGTCGACACCATGGCCGCCATCAGGAACTCGAGCATCGCCATGATCAGCCACACGAAGCTGCCCGAGGGCGGGACCGGCACGGACAACTGGGGCCGGCCGGTCACGTACTGGCAGACGCTTTGGTACTCGCTGGGATCTTTTCTCCTCACCAAGAACGATCAGCTCAACAACGCCTACTTCATGTTTAACGGAGGCAGCGGTTACGACCGGATCTGGTGGTACGACGAGTACGACGTGATTTATCTGGGCAGATCGGTCGGGCCTTACACGGTGGCGTCGATCGACACGTCAAATGGTCCGGTGAATGTCTATTGGCGGGAGTTCGAAAAGGGCTATGTGTACGTCAACCCAACCCTCAACGATGTGGCGTCGGTGATTCTGCCGCAAGCGTGTCAGGCAACTCCTGATCCATGTCGGCAGCTCGCGCACGACAATTTGTTATCGCCGCCGAGCGACCTCCCGGCGGTGACTGCCATCCCATTGAGCAGCCATAACGCCGCCATCATCCTCAAGCTATAAATCTCGATCAGCGTAACTGCGAAGACCGGTGCCGTTCGTCGCGCCTGATCGGCCCTGAACCCCTCGGGGCGGAGCCAAGTGCTTTCGCGGACTTCGGCGGGCGGCAAGTACGCCCGCAGTTCGTCCGGACTACTCCCGTGGAACCATTCTTGAGACACGCTCTTTCATTTTTTTTTCTTAGACTAGCCTTGGACATCCTACAGCAGCAGAAGACTGTTCGTGGACAGATCGGTTTTCCTATCCTCGCTGCGGGAGGCGAGAACCGGTGGACGAGGGGACGAGGGTGACAAGATGAGCGCAAAGCAGCTCAGGAGGGGTATGCGCTCGCCCGGCGCCTCCCTGCTTATTGCAGTCCTCTGGGCAGGACCGGGGGTGGCGCCCGTGGCTGGCCACGACGCGACTCAGAAGACCCCGGAGACTCAAGATATCCCGGCGGGCGGGCTGGCGAGGAATTTCACGCTGGTGGGATACAACCCGCTGCTCGACAGCGATCAGGGCACCTCGAACTTTGATCCATATATCAATCCCCCTATGGATATTCCGCGCGGCTCGAATGGCGACATCACGGCCGCGGGCAATTGCGTCTATGTGGGATCGCTCATTGCTTACCAGCCGGCGTTGATCGTGGACGTATCAAACCCCGCGGCGCCCTCCGTGGTCGGCGCGGTTCCGGGCCTGGTCCCCGGTGTAGCAAATGGCATCGAGGGGATCGAGGCGAGCGATGATCTCCTTGTCATCGACCAGCGGAATCCGATCGGGCTGCGGTTTCCCGTCCCGGCCGGCCTGCCCGCGAGAGGCATCGCGATCTACGACATCGGGAAGAGCGGCTCGAACTGCCGGCAGCCGAGGCTCGTGGCGCGCTTCGAATACAAGTCTGCAATAGATAGCGCCGGGAAGGACACCCACACGATCACCCTCTGGCGCGACCCGACCGAGCCTCGGCGGGTGCTCGGCGTGCAGTCGTTCAGCGACGAAGATTCCGTGGACAACACTGCTATCCAGGTAGTCGATCTGACAGGCTGCCCGCAGTTGTGCAATCCGAAGGTCGTTGCGAAGTGGAGCGCCCGGACCCAGTACGGCCTCGACAAGTTCGGCTCTCCGCGCGCGCACACACACGAGGGCGTCGTGTCCACCGATGGCAATCGGATTTACGTGTCACAGTGGCTCGACGGGTTCCTCATGCTCGATAGCTCCAAGCTGATGCGCACCTTGCGCGGCCAAGATTCGTGCGATCCGAATCAGGTCACAACGCCTGATGGGGGTGCGGACCACTGCATCAAGCCCTTGAACGCCAACTACGACGCCCGGGCCGCCGTTTTACCAATCGGGGGGTGGAGCCATACGCCCATGCGGGTGCCGGATCGCCCGTACCTCTTCGAGGGCTCGGAGTCCTTGGGGCCGGCGGTGGCCAAGGACGCGAGCGGCCAAGTGATCCAGCCGGTCCAAATCGCCTCGACCTGTCCAGGCTCCCTTCTGCGGATGCTCTACATCGGGGAGGATGGGTACGTCGCGCTGGCCGGATTCAACACGCAGGGTCAGCGCATCCCGGCCTGGGGCCTTCGGGGCGATCTCTACCCGACTCCCCTCAGCCACTTCGGGACCGACGAGCAGAAACTCGAGAACTGTGGCCCGGACGGCTTCAAGCCAGGAACCGCGCCCCTCAGCAGCAGCTGGTTCAGCCCGCATAATGGCCTCGTATTTCCGAACCTGGCGTTCGTTACCTACTACGGTGCCGGGCTACGGGCCATCGACATCTCCAACCCCCTTATCCTCCGCGAGGTCGGGTACTTCATCAACGCGCCGGTAGGGACGGTGCGTTGGGCGTCCTACGGTATCGCAGGGGACTGGGGCTCCGATCCGGTGCGGGTGCGTTCGGTGCCCACCGTCGGGCGGCCCATGGTGTTAGCCTTCAGTTATGTGCTCTCCCACAACGGCTACGTCATCTACGCCGACGTGCATAGCGGCCTCTACATCCTCAAGTATACGGGGCCGCACAATGAGGACATCCCGCAGGTCGGAAATTGCCTGACCGGCAACCCGGGTGCCGTCGTGCCCGGCTATGACCCCTGCCCCCCGTACGGCAAGTGGGACAGCCCGGCGAACGCATGGACCAAGGGGTCGTCGCCGTGACAACTGGACTGCTCGATGGAGGCGTCTAGCGGTCATCATGCCGCCACCATCGCAGCCGAACGGCCCAAGCACGCTTCATATACCGGAAACAGGCCCTCGATAACGTTCAATCGCTTTCGAGCGAAACAACAAGCGAGGAAGGAAGGCTGCAGCCCGCGCCGGCTTTGACCCATTGATTTGGTGCCGGGTACCTCAACGCCTGACATAGCGCAGCGCGCTGATCCAATCCCTCAAGCGAAGGGCGGCGAGTGATGAACAAGTTGGGAAGACTGGTTTGCACAGCGATCCTGTCGACGGTGGTCGGCTGGACCGCGCCGCAAGAGGCCCTGGCGCAACTGCTGCCGCCGCTACCGATCGGAAGCCTGATCGTGACGATGACAGAGCCGGCGTCAGGCTCTACGGTCAGCGGTACAGTGACGGTCAGCGCGAGCGTAAGCGTGGTCGGTTCCCTCACCGTCGCGGGCGTGCAGTTCAAGCTCGATGGCTCCAACCTCGGTGCGCAAGACACTTCCGCTCCCTACTCGGTTTCCTGGAACACCACAACCGCGAGCAACGGTTCCCACACCCTGAGCGCCGTCGCGACCGACGTGCTCGGCCTCCAGTTCACCTCCGACTCAGTCACGGTCACCGTCGCCAACGACATTACCCCACCGACGGTCAGCATCACCTCTCCGGCAAACGGGGCGACCGTCTCCGGCACGATCACGGTGTCAGCGAACGCCGCCGACAATGTCGGCGTCGCCGGAGTCCAGTTCAGGGTCGATGGCGCCAACATCGGCGCGGAAGACACCGTCGCGCCATACTCGATCTCCATCAATACGGCCGGTACGAGCAATGGCTCGCACGCCCTGACCGCGGTGGCGCGCGATGCCGCGGGCAACCGCACCAGCTCAGCGCCGGTGACGATCACCGTCGCCAACGACACCACGGCGCCGACGGTGAGCATCACCTCTCCGGCGAACGGGGCCACCGTCTCGGGCACGGTTACGGTGACAGCCAGCGCCGCCGACAACGTCGGCGTCGCCGGAGTCCAGTTCAGGGTCGATGGCGCCAACGTCGGCGCGGAAGACACCGTGGCGCCGTATTCGATTTCAATCGACACTACTACCGCAGTCAATGGACCGCATACCCTCACCGCAGTGGCACGCGATGCCGCGGGCAACCGCACCACCTCGGCGCCGGTGACGATCACCGTTGCCAACGACACCACCGCGCCGACGGTGAGCATCACCTCTCCCGCCGGCGGAGCGACTGTCTCGGGCACGATTACCGTGACGGCCAACGCTTCCGACAATGTGGGCGTCGTGGGCGTGCAGTTCTTGCTCGACGGTGCCGCGCTCGGCACAGAAGACACGGCCGCCCCCTTTGCGGTCTCCTGGAACACGACCACCGCAACCAACGGCTCGCACACTCTGACCGCAGCCGCTCGCGACGCCGCGGGCAATCGCGCCCTCTCGGCCGGGGTGAGCGTGACCGTCTCCAATGGGGGTTCCGTCACACGCATTGAAGAGAACAATCCCGCTGTGAGTGCCGGTCCCGCCGGCGCTTGGGTGCTGCGCGGCGCCGAAATCGCCGCCTTCAGCAGCGGCACGGCCGGCAGCTCGGATATCGCCGGAGCAACCGCGACGTTGAGCTTCACCGGCACGGGGGTGAGCTGGATCGGCCTCAAATGCAGCGTCTGCGGGATTGCGACGGTGTCCATCGATGGAGGCGCGGCGACCTCGGTAGACACGGCGGGTCCCGCCGCCGTTGGAAGTCCCGGGCTTGCGTCGGGAGTGGTGTTTACGGCTTCGGGCCTCGCGGCCGGCCCTCACACTCTGGTGATCACGGTGAGCGGCACCACCACCTCGAGCGGCGCCCACGTCATCGTCGATGCGTTCGACGTGACCGGAGGCGGCGGTGCCGCCACACGCATTGAGGATACCAATCCAGCCGTGAGCTACACCGGCGCCTGGGTTCACGGGACCGATCCCAGGGCCACCGGAGGGACTTTCGCGGAAAGCCGGACAGCCGGCGCCGTGGCAAACCTCAACTTCACGGGAACGGGCGTGCGTTGGCTCGGGCTT
>WNGD01000843.1_pt1 | contig 33567 bp, 30 predicted proteins | sample 5400671 | NCBI WGS metagenome assembly WNGD01 (sample SAMN13153369, study PRJNA577476) | soil metagenome | isolation source: 40 cm soil or saprolite under grassland replicate 2 | place: USA:California | collected 2016-06-15 | reverse complement strand
TCCGCGGCGGCGGCGGGTCCGAGGCCGCCCCACAGGGCAGCGCACACGGTCGACCCGGAACGGGAGACTCCGCGGAACACAGCCGCCACGGCTTGCGCGAACCCGATCCCTACGGCGACCCCGACCGTCGGCTCGGGGCGGTTGCCGCTGAGCCGCCGCGTGGACCAGTTCATGAACCCCGTCACGAGGAAGCCCGTGCCCACGAGCACCAACGAGGCGGCCGCCTCGACTTGACGATGGAACAACCCGCCGACGACACCCGCTGGAACGGTCGCGAGCACGAGGAGCCCCGCCGTCCGCAGCTCCGCCCGCCGCCGCGCCAGGACGCCCCGCGTGATCGCCCACAGTCGCGGCCCGTACATCACCAGCACGGAGCCCAGGGTCGCGACGTGGAGCGTCACCTCGACGAAGACGCCCGGGGTGTGCACGCCCGTCACGACTTCGAGCACCCTCAGATGTCCCGAGCTCGACACCGGGAGAAACTCCGTGAGCCCCTGCACCAGCCCCAAGACCATCCCCTGCCACAGCGTCATGCGACCCGCCCGGCCACCAGCGCCACGATCCCCACGAGCATTGCTCCTTTGAGGAGTCGACTGTTTCCCTGCGTACGCCCCGCAAACAACCGGCTCGCGACGGCCAGCACGACCAGCTGGGCGAAGACGGCGATGAGAAAGTAGGCACCGTGGTAGTGCGCCTCCACAGGCAACGCGAGCGACAACGGCACGAACGCCGCCGCGAGCCCCGCCGCCACGACGCTCGCGCGCCGCGGCCCGAGCACGAGCGGCAAGGTGCGGCGGCCGAGCGTCCGGTCCCCGGCCTGGTCGTCGATGTCCTTCACGATCTCGCGCACCAGGTGGAGCCAGGCCGCGAGGATCCAGGGCACGATGCCCGCCGCCGCATGTCCGACGGCGATGGCGCCGTACATGAGGGGCAAGCCGCCGACCAGCGCCACTGCCACGTTCCCAGGTAGGCCGCGGAGCTTGAGCACCGGCGAATACAGCACGAGCACCGCGAGGGCCGCGAGGCCGACGAGCACCGCCGTCCCGTTGACGAGCGCCGCGGCGCCAAGCCCGAGCAGGGCGCCGCCGGCCACGCACAGGTCGGCCGTGCCACGGGTGACGCGGCGGGCGGCGAGCGGACGCTCGCCCCCGGGCCGGTTCACCATATCGGCGGCTCGGTCCCAGATGTCGTTCAGCACATTGCCGGCCATCCCGAACCCGACCGCGGCCACCGCTGCGAGCCAGAGGACGTTGGCGGGCCGCTCCACCATCCCGAGCGCGATCCAGCCGCCGGCCAGGACGCCGGCCGCGGCGAGCAGCAGGTTATTGATCCGGACGAGCCGCAGCAGGTCAGCCACGCAGCACATCCTCGTACAGCTGCTCGTAGCGCGGGACGATCCGGTCGGCCGAGAACTCGAGCGCCCGGCGGGCGGCGGCGGCGCGCATCCGGGCGTGGAGCGCACCGTCGCGCAGCACGCGGAGGCTGTGGACGATCATGGCCTCGACGTCCCCCTTGGGCGTGAGGAAGCCCGTCTCCCCCTGCACGACGACCTCGGGGAGGCCGCCCACGGCGGTCGCGAGGACCGGCACGGCACATGCCATCGCCTCGAGCGCCGCCAGACCGAACGACTCGGTCTCGGACGGCAGCAGGAACAGGTCGCTGCCTCGCAGGATCTCGGCCACGTTGTCCACCTTGCCGAGGAAGCGCACGTCGCTCCCCAGCTCGAGGCGATCGACTTCCTGCTCCGCCGCGTCGCGCTCCGGGCCGTCGCCCACCAGCACCAGCGTGGCCGGGAGCTCGCGACGTACCCCGGCGAACACCCGCACGACGTCCGTCATGCGTTTGACCGGTCGGAAGTTCGAGACGTGGACCAGGACCTTGTGGTCGGGCGGCGCGAGCGAGCGGCGACAGGTGCCGCCGTCGGGCGGGTGATATTCGACCGTCGAGACGAAGTTGGGGATGACGATGACGTCGCACCCGGCACACCCGAACGCGCGGTAGGTCTCTTCCCTCAGGAAGGCCGACACGGCGGTGACGCGGTCCGATTGCTCGATCGAGAACTTGGTGAGCGTGTAATACGACGGATCTTGACCAACCAGCGTGATGTCGGTGCCGTGCAGCGTGGTGACGATCTTCAGGTCCCGCTGCGCCTTGAGCATCTGCTTGGCGAGCCATGCCGTAGCGGCGTGCGGGATGGCATAGTGCACGTGCATGAGGTCGAGGTTCTCGCGCATCGCCACTTCGTGCTGCTTCACCGCCAGCGCCAGCGCATAGGGCGACGACTGCTCGAACAGGGGATACTCGGTCTGGGTCACCTCGTGGAACGTCACCCGCTCGGCGTAGCCACGGAGGCGAAAGGGACTCGCGTAAGAGATGAAGTGCACCTCGTGCCCGCGCCGGGCGAGCTCGAGCCCCAGCTCAGTCGCGACGGCGCCAGAGCCGCCGTACGTCGGGTAACACGTAATGCCGATCTTCATCGGGGAGCGGGGAGCGGAGAGCCGGGAGCAGTCACGCTGCGCCAGCGTTCGACGATGCGAGCAGCCAGCTCGTCAGGAGACGGTGTGGCATCGAGGGTCCACACGTTTCCCCTTTCCCCTTTCCCGTTTCCCGTGTCCCGCAGTTGGTTCCTGAACCACGTCTCCTGCCGTTTTGCGTACCGCCGCGTCGCCGCGACGATCGCCTCTCGCAGGGCCCGCTCCGGAAGCCGCCCCGCGAGCATCGCGGCCACCTCGCGGTATCCCACACCGTCGAGCCCCGGGGCGTGCGGCGCCACCCCCGCCGACAGCACCCGCCGGACCTCGTCCACGAGTCCGGCGGTGAGCATCTCGCCGACCCGTTGGGCGATACGACGGTGCAAGGCGTCTCGGGGCAGCGTGAGTTGAATGTACCACGGCCGCATCGCCCCGGTCTCGCGCGCGTGCTGCTGCCACCAGCTGAGTCCCCGCCCCGTGAGGAGCGCAACCTCGACGGCCCGGCCGGCCCGCTGCCGCCCGCCGCCGGCGAATCGGCGGTCGAGTCGCGCCGCCCAGTGAGCAAGCCGCGCGGGCGTCAGCTCCGCCGCCCACGCGCGCAACCGCTCGCGCCGCGTCGGGTCGACCGGCGGCTCGTGGAACAGCCCCTCCGCCAGCGCGCGTACGTACAACCCGGTGCCGCCGACGACCACCGGCTGGCGGCCCGCGCCGCGGATTTGCTCGAGCCATTGCGCCGCGTCGCGCGCGAAGCGGCCCGCGCTGTAGCGCTCTCCCGGGTCGACGAGGTCGAGACCCAGGTGCGGCACGCGGGCGAGCAGCGCGCCGGACGGCTTCGCGGTGCCGATGTCGAGCCCCCGATACACCTGTCGGGCATCGGCCGACACGACGGTGATGGGCTCGCTTTCGGCCCACGCGGCAACGACGGCCGTCTTGCCGACCGCCGTGGGGCCGACAAGTACGGGAACCAGGGGAAGAGACGTCATGGCAAGAGTGCGGAATGTGGAATGCGGAATGCGGAATTGAAGGGAGAGGTCGCTCGCATCACGACACTTACCTTTACACTCCGCATTCCGCACTCCGCATTCCGCATTCAGCTTCTCCCGAATCTCCGTTCGAGCTCATCCTTGGGTAGCTGAACAACGGTCGGTCGTCCGTGGACGTCGTGAGCCGGGAGCGTCGCCGTGAGCAGTCGGGCCACGAGCTCGCGCATCTCGTCGGGCTCGAGCCGCTGACCGGCTTTGACGGCGGCACGGCAGGCGTAGGTCGCCGCGAAGCGCTCCAGCCGGTTGGCGAGTCCTCCGAACCGTCCGCGCGCGAGGTCGGCGACGAGCTCGCCGAAGCAGCGCGCGGCGTCGAAGCGCGGGTGCGGGTTAGGCGCCGTGTGCACCACCACCGCGCGTCCGGAGAACGGCTCCACCTCGTAGCCCACGCGACGCAGCAGCTCGCGGTGCGCGTCGATCGCCTCGAGCTCGGATGCCGTGAACTCGAGCGTCAGGGGCAGGAGCAACCGCTGCGCGGGCGCCCCGTCGCCCGTGAGCTGGCGCATCGCCCGCTCGTAAAGCACCCGTTCGTGCGCGGAGTGCTGGTCCACGATCGCAACGCCGGAGTCGGTCTGGAAGACGATGTAGGTGTCGAAGACTTGAAGTAGCGACGGGGTTCGGGACTCGGGGCTAGGGGCTCGGGAGTCGCCGGCGAACATCTCGAGCGGCACAGCGGAGCCCCCTGCCGCAGCCCAAGCCCCGAGCCCCGAGTCCCCAGTCCCCAGCGGCGCCGCCGCCGCCAGCGGTCCCAGCGCCGCCCGCACCGCCTGCTCCACGACTTTCTCGACGAAGAACTTGTCGCGGAAGCGGACCTCGAGCTTCGACGGGTGGACGTTCAGGTCCACCGCGTCGCCCGGAAGCTCCAGAAACAAGAGCAGCGACGGGCGGTCGCCCGGCGCGATGGTGGAGCGGTAGCCGGCCTCCGCGGCGCGCACGATGAACGGATCGCGGATCGGGCGGCCGCGCACGAACACGTAGCCCTTCCGGCCCGCGGGCTTGGCCTGCGCCGGGCGCTGGGCGAAGCCCCGGACCTCGAGCGGGCCTTCGCGGTAGGCGATCGGCAGCAGCGTGTCGGCGAGCTCGCGGCCCCACAAGGCGTGGACGCGGTCGATGGGGCGCGTCGTGGGCCGGACGTCGACCAGGGGACGGTCGTCGCTCGTGAGGGTGAAGGCCACGTCGGGGCGCGTGAGCGCGAGCAGCGTCACCGCCTCGACCGCCGCGCGCGTCTCCGTGGCCTGCGCCCGCAGGAACTTGCGTCGGGCTGGCGTATTGAAGAACAGCCCGCGCACGGTGACCGTCGTTCCCCGCTGCCGCACGGCGTCGTCCACACCCTCGCGCTTGCCGCCCGTGACGCGCAGGCGGGTTGCGACGTCGCCATCCGATGAGGTCTCGAGCTCGAACCGCGAAACCGACGCGATCGCGGGCAGCGCCTCGCCGCGGAACCCGAACGTCGCCACGCCGATCAGGTCCGCGGCCTCTCGAATTTTGCTCGTGGCATGTCGTGACAGCGCGAGCTCCGCGTCGGGGCGACTCATGCCCGCGCCGTCGTCGCTCACACGAATCAGGCTCTTCCCGCCGTCCTCGATCTCGATGCGGATCGCGCTGGCACCGGCATCGAGGGCGTTCTCGATCAGCTCCTTCACGACCGACGCGGGTCGCTCGACCACCTCGCCGGCGGCGATCTGGTCTGCGACCTGGGAGCTCAGGATGGCGATCGTGGCCATCACGGCCGCGACACTTCGGCGGCGAGCACCCAGCCGCGGACGCCGTCCGCGCGAATCACTTCGAGCCAGGCGCCGTAGGGCCGCTCGACCAACAGCGCGGCGCCGGCCTCGACCATCGAGGCCGGGCTCGCGCCTCCGTACGGCGCGACCCGGACCGGCGTCGCGGCGTTCAGGACGATGGCCAGCGGCTGCGAGCGACGCAGGCCTTCGCGGGATGCGAGCCCCGCCGCCGCGACCGTGACGAGCGACAGCCCGAGGACGACCGTGCGACGGCGCCGCGCGGCCACGGCGCTCCACATGGCGACCCAGCAAAGCCCCGCGACGAGCGCCCATTCCCCGGGCGTGGCGAGACCCGTGGTCAGCAGCGCCTCGCTCGCGGCGTCGGGTGGCGGGAGGAGCTCGTGCGCGCGCCGCACCAGGGGGTCACGCGGCGCGAGGCGGGCGGCCCTCGTCCAGGCAGCCGTCGCCTTGCCGTCCGCGCCGGCGCGGTACAGGGTGGCGCCGAGGTTGTACCAATGCGCCGCCACGTGCGGCGAGCCCGCCGCGCGTGCGGCGAACGAGTCGGCCGCGGCGCGGAGCGCCCCTGCTTCGTACAACGCCTCCGCACTCATCGTCTGGGCCGCGGCGGGCCGCGCCAGCCCCACCAGCGCCAGGAGCGCGATGGCCGCCACCACCCGGCGCCCCTTCCCGCCCGGGTCCGCGCCCAGCACATGCAGCACCTGCTCGAGCTCGGCCGCAAGCTCGGCTGCGTCCCCCAGGCCGCGGGGACCGTAGCGCGACGCCCGGAGGCGGTCGCGCAAGCGCTTCACGTGGTCGGCAACCGCGCTGTCCACTCCGGCCGCGCGCAGCGCGCGCGCGAGCCCGTCGCCGTCCCGGGCCGGCTGGTCCGGGACGTGGCTCGCCAGCAACGCTTGAAACTCGCGCTCCAGGTGTCCCAGCCGGGTGAGCCGCGCCGGCACCGCGGGCGCCGCGGTCCCGGGGATGGCCGCGCCTATCCCACGGCGTCGCCGCCGCCATACGAGGAGGGGCGGACCGACCAGCAGCACGAGCCATCCCCAGGGCACGAAACTGCGCGCCAGCTCGTCCGCCCACTCCGGGGCGCGCCCGCGAGCGAGCGGCGGCAGCGCGCGAGCCGCGTGGGGCTCGATGCCCGGTGCCACAGCCAGCGGGCGGGGCGCCACCGTCGCCGCCCGATACGCTCCCACTGCGAGATCGTAATAGGGGTACCGCACCTCGGGCAGGAGGAACGACCCTGCCGAGTCGGGCATCACGAGATAGTGAAACACCTTCGTGCCAGCGATCCGTCCGTCGCGCGGCGCGATCCGCATGCCCGTTTCTCCGGAGTAGGGGCGGAAGCCGGGCGGCCAGCGGATCGACGGCTCCGGCCAGAGCGCCACGTTCCCGGCTCCGGACACCGTCGCCGTCATCGCGATCGGCTCTCCCACGCGACCGGTCGACGGCTCGAGCCCCAGTTCGAGCGCGAGCGCCTGGCCGGCGACCGGCTGGTCGTCCGCCGCCCGGCGCTCGCCGGGCAGCGGCAACACCGTGACGGGCACCGTATCGCTGCGCAGCGAGTACCGCTCCTCGCGCTGGAAAACCGAAAACCCGACCGGCACCGCGTAGGCGACGGTGGCCGGCGGAATCACGAGCCGCCCGGGCGCGAGCGGGAACAGCGCCTGGTGGGCGACGAACAGGTCCATCCATGCGCCTCGCACCTGGCGCGACGCGGCGACCTCGGTCGGCACGGCCCCCGGGTACGACCACGCGCCCTCGGCCGTCTGGAGCGAGAGGATCGGCGGGTAAGTCAAGCGGGCGCGCAAGTCGCGCGGGAACCACGCGGCGGCGATCACGTCGAGCTGCTGGCCCACCAGCACCGAATCTCCCGGCAGGATCAGGCTGAGCGCGACGCGGTCGTTGTGCGCGGGTGGGGGGGCGGCGTCGATCAGGCGCCGGGCGATCGGGGATACGGCAGTGGCAATCCCGGTCGCCGCGCTGTCTACCGTCACCGTGAGGGGCGGGGTCGCGATCTCCCGAACGCCCTGTCGCACGCGCACGGGCCCGATCACGAGCGTGCCCGGACGCTGGGTCTTGAGCCGCAGCTCGCGCGTCATCGTGCGCAGCGGTCCCCCCACGCCTTCGAGCGCCACCTCCGTCACCTCGCGGGAGCCGACGATCGTGAAGCCTGTGAGACCGGGAAGAGCCACTACCACCAGCTCTGTCGAACGGGAGCGCGCTCGGATCGTGAGCGTCACCTCTTCGCCCGCCGGCACGCGCGCGCGGTCGACCTGAGCCGTCACATCGGGCGGCGATGCGCTCTGCAGGGCGACCAGCAGCCACACCGCGGGGGTCACCAGTCCTTCACGCCCGGCTCGACCGAGTGTCGCATCAGGCCGGTCCGATCACGGCGCGTCTTCAGCTCCTCGTGGCCGATCGAGCGCAGCAGCTGCTCGGCCTGGGCCGGGCTCAGCCCGCCCTGAGCCCCGCCACTGCTCCGGGTCCCCCCGCCCGACGGCCCGCTCGCCGCCCCCCCACTGGACGGCGCCTTGTTTCTGTTGCTGCCACCGCGCTGCCGGACCGCGAGCTCGAGGTTCCATTTCGCCGCGCGGTCGTGCGGCCGCAACAGCAGGGCTTCGCGGTAGGCGCGCTCGGCGTCGGCCAGGCGCCCATCGCGGGCCGCACTGTCGTCCTCGGCCTGACGCAGCGCGAGCAGGCCGAGGTTGTACAGCGCGCGGAACCGCAGGTCGGGATCGAGCGATGCGGCGGCGTGCGCCAGGCTCGCCTGGGCCGTCTCGGCGTCCGAGTCGGCCAGGGCCGCGGTGCCCGCGTTGTACCACGCGGCGTCCTCCTTGCGGCGGGCGGCGAGCTCCGCCAGGTACGCGGCGCGCGCGCGCCTGAGGTCATGACGGTCCCAGGCTTTCTCCGCGGGGCTGCGGGGCAGCTGGGGCTGCTGCGCGCCCGCGCCGGGCGCGGTGAGACACACGAAGGTGAGCCCGACGAGCGCGGCGGTTCGTCGCGAGGCGGCCTGCACGACCAGCAGCACCACGGCGAGCATCAGCGGCAGCCAGGCCCGTGGCCGGCTCTGCTCGGTGCGCGTCTCATTCGCCCGCGCCCGCCGGTACGAGGCGACGAGGTCGCGTACCGCACCGGCCTGGTCGGGGAGGTCCGCCGCGACGAGCGTCCCCTGCGCCGCGTCGGCCGCGGCGCCGAGCATATCGTCCCGCCGCACGCTCTCGATGACACGCCCTTCCTCATCTTTCTGGTAGCCCTGCAAGGCTCCGTGGTCGTCCCGTAGCGGGATGCGCGTCGGGGTGCGCCCGCCTTCGGCCACGAGGATCAGGCGGATCCCGTCGGCCTTGAGGCGCTGCGCCTGCGCGGTGATCGGTGGCAGGGAATCGTGCGCTTCGCCGTCGGTGAACACCACGAGCACGCGGTCGGCGAGCCCGGAGCTGGCCTGCAGCACCTCGCCGCCCTGGCGCAGCGCCGGAGCGAGTCCGGTGCCTCCCTGGGACGCGATGTCGGGATCGAGCGCGTCGAGGTAGAGCGTGAGCGCGGACCCGTCGATCGAGAGCGGCGACAAAATGTAGCTCGAGCCGGCGAACGCGATGAGGCCGACCCGATCGCCGTCCAGGTCCTGGATCAGGCGTCGCGCCTCGCGGAGCGCACGCCGGAGCCGGTTGGGCGTCGCGTCCTCCGCGAGCATCGAACGCGAGATGTCCACCGCGAGCACCACCGAGAGGCCGCGCGTCTCGGCGACGATCCGCTCTTCTCCCCAGCGGGGCCCTGCGAGCGCTACGACGCCGAGGAATGCGGCGACCGCGAGCGCGGTGGGCCCGAGGCGCCCCGCGGCGAGCGCCTGCCGCACCGTTTCCTGCGACCACAGCGCCGCCCGCCGAATGCGGACGCGCCGCGCCCATGCCGCGGCGAACCAGACGGCACCGCCGATGAGCGGCGCGAGCGCGAGCACGACGGGGGCGTCGAACGTCATCACGGAACCCGCACGGCGAACGTGCCCGCGAGCACGATCTCGAGCGCCAGCGCTACCAGCCCGACCGCGAGGGGCACGCGGTAGGCCTCGTCGAAGCGACGGTAGACGACCTGCTCGACTGGGGTCTTCTCGAGGCGATTGATTTCCTCGAAGATGTGGCGCAGCGACTCGGTGTCGGTGGCCCGGTAGTAGCGCCCCCCCGTCAGGGACGCGATCTCGGTCATGAGCGGCTCGTCGATCTCCACGGGCCGCATCTCGTAGCGCAGCTGGCCGTCCGCCCCGTATTCCGTCGGCATGGGCGCCTGCCCGCGCGTGCCGACACCGATGACGTAGATCTTGATGCCGAGCGCCGCCGCCGCCTGCCCCGCGGTGCGGGGGTCCACGGTGCCCTTGTTGTTGACGCCGTCGGTGAGCAGCACGAGCACCTTGCTCCTGCCCGGTGCGCGCCGCAGCCGGTTGGCCGCCGTCCCGATCGCCGTGCCGATGGCCGTCCCGTCCTCGAGCATGCCCGGGTGCAGCTCGCGCAGCGCCTGTTCCAGCACCGCGTAGTCGGTCGTGATGGGAACCTGCGTGAGCGCCTGCCCCGCGAAGGCGACGAGGCCGATGCGGTCCGACGTGCGGGCCCGCACGAACTCGATCGCGGTCTGCTTGGCGACGTCGATGCGGTTCGCCGGCGCGAAGTCTTCGGCCTGCATGCTGCCCGAGATGTCCACCGCCAGCACGATCGAGATCCCCTCAGTGCGCGTTTCGCTGTGCGCGGCGCCGATGCGAGGCCCGGCGGCGGCGATGATCCAGGCGCCGAGGCAGGCGCTGCGGAGGCTGACGGGGAGGCGCGCGACCCAGAGGCGCTCCGCCGCCCCCAGCGCCGACCGGACGTCGCTCATCCGGGTGCCGGACAGGCGGGCCAGCCGCTTGGCGCGCAGCCACCACCACAACGGCAACAGGCCGAGCGCGACGAGCAGCAGCGGCCGGGCGAAGCTCACGGAGCCAGGTCTCGCGCGAGCCGGCGCGCCTTGGCGGAAAGCGCGACGACATCAGTCCCGTGGGCGGAGGCGAACGCCACGCGATCGAGCTGCTCGAGCAGGTCCCGCAGCTCACGCAGCGGCGCGTCGGGACCAGCGCGCTCGACCACCGCCAGACACTCGGCCGTGTCGAGCGCCGCGTGCGCCGCCGGGACCGCGCGCGCCAGGGCGGCCCGGAGCCGCCAGATCGCCCGCGCGGCGACGGCCTTCGGCTCGCCGGCGGCGAGCCACCGGGGGTCGGGAACCTCACGTTCCAGTGGAGCTTGAGGTGCCGGCTCGAGGGCTCGAGGCCGCCGCCGCCGCGCGGCCACGCCCACGGCGAGGAGGCCGCTGGCCAGCGCCAGGGCCGCGAGCGGCGGCAGGGGATCCTCGTGCGCAGCGCGCAACGGCGCGAGCAGACCTTGCGGACTCGGGCTCCGCAGCGAGTCCGGGATCACGCTCGCCACGGTGAAGCTCGTCGCGCCCCCCGCCGTCGAGTCCGCCCGCCCGTCGGGACCAAGCAGCCAGAGCGGGGGCAACGCCAGCCGATGGGCGCCGGGCTTCCAGGCGACGACGGCGTAGCGGACGACCCAGCCACCGGCGCTCCGGCGCACCGCGGGATCGGCGAGCGGCTCGATGGCTTCCGTCGCTTCGAGCTTACCGGCCCGGACCTGCCAGCCGGTGGGGACGGCGAGTGCCCGCTCGAGCCAGATGGTGTCGCCCACGGTGGGCGCGGTCGGAGTGACCGACCACCCTCCCCCCTGCCCCGCTGCCAGACGCCACGACGCCACGACGCCCAACAAAACGAGTCGGGCCATCATCGCTTCAGCCGGCGGGCGCGCTCGGCGAAGGCGCGGCGCAGCAGCACGCCGTACGGCACATTGGTCTGGAGCGCGACTCGGTCCACACCGGCCTGAACGAGCTTGCGGGTGCGTTCCTGGAGCTGGCGCTCGGCCGCGACGCCCACGCGCGTGCGCGTCGCCCCGTGGCTCGTATCGAGGAGGACCCGCTGGCCGGTCTCGGCGTCCTCCATGTCGACCCAGCCCGCGTCGGGGAGCTCGCGCTCGCGCGGGTCGTCGATGGTGATGGCGACGACGTCATGGCGCGCGGCGAGCTGCGCCAACGGGACCTCCCAGCCGTCGGCCCGGAAGTCCGACAGCACGACCACGATGGCGTGGTGCCGCGGCAGCTTCGCGGCGTAGCTCAGCGCCTCTCCCAGGTTCGTGCCCCGCCCGCGCGGCGTGAAGGCGACCAGGTCGCGAATCACGCGCAGCGCGTGCGGCCGCCCCTTCGCGGGGCGCACGATCAACTCGACCTTGTCGGCGAACATCAGCGCGCCCACGCGGTCGTTGTGGCGTGCCGCCGCCAGCGCCAGCACGGCCGCGACTTCCACTGCGAGTCCCGCCTTCGTGTACGGGCGGCCGAACTGGCACGAGCCGGACTGATCGACCACGAGCAGCAGCGTGTTCTCGCGCTCCTCGTGGTACGTCTTCACGAACGGGTGGCCCATCCGCGCCGACACGTTCCAGTCGATCGCACGGAAGTCGTCTCCCTGCTGATACTCGCGCACCTCCGCGAACTCGATGCCCTGTCCACGGAACATCGACCGGTATTCGCCCGTGAAGAGCGAGCTGACCAGGGAACGGGTGCGGAGCTCGATGCCCTTGACCTGACGGAGCACTTCGGGCGTGACGAGACGCCGGCGGGCGCGGAGCGGGGAGCTCTCGCGACGTCGACGATCCTTGCCTTCGTACCTCACGGCACGCCCACGGCCTCGAGGATCTTTCCGATGACGCGGTCCGAGTCCATGTCCTCGGCCTCCGCCTCGAAGGTGAGGAGGACTCGGTGCCGCAGCACGTCGAAGGCCATGGCCTTCACGTCCTCCGGCACGACGTAGGAGCGGCCGCGCAGGAACGCGTGCGCCCGTGCCGCCTGCGCGAGGTAGATCGACGCGCGCGGGCTCGCCCCGAAGGCGATGAGCGGCTTCAGCTCCGGCAGGCCGATCGCCTGCGGCTCGCGCGTTCCCCGAACCACGTCCACGATGTAGTCCACGACTTTCTGGTCCATGAACAGCTCCGCGATCGCGCTGCGCGCCGCGAGGATGTCGTCCGCTTCCGCCACGCGCTGCACTTCGATCGGCCGCCCCGACGCCATGCGCGCGACGATCTCCTTCTCGGCGTCGCGCGTCGGATACCCGACCCGCACCTTCAGCATGAATCGATCGAGCTGTGCCTCGGGGAGCGGGTAGGTCCCTTCCTGCTCGATGGGGTTCTGCGTCGCGAGCACGAGAAACGGCTCGCCCAGAAAGAACGTCTCCCCGCCGAGCGTCACCTGCTTCTCCTGCATCGCTTCGAGCAGCGCCGCCTGCACCTTGGCGGGAGCGCGGTTGATTTCGTCCGCGAGCACGAGGTTCGCGAACAACGGCCCCTTCTTCGGATAGAACTCCTGGGTCTTCTGGTCGAACACCATGGTCCCGATCACGTCGGCGGGCAGCAGGTCCGGCGTGAACTGGATGCGCGAGAACGCGATGCGCAGGCATTCCGCCACCGTGCGCACCGCCAGGGTCTTCGCCAGCCCGGGCACGCCTTCGAGCAGGACGTGTCCGCCCGTGAGCAATCCGATGAGCAAGCGCTCGACCATCAGCTCTTGCGCCACGACCCGCTTCGCGACCTCCCGCGCGATCGCCTGGCTGAGCACCGCGTCGCCGGTCTTCGCCATCCGAGTGGTCATTTGAGCCCCGCCTCCGCCGCTTTGCGCACCGCCGGCTCCTTGTCCTTGCTGTAGAGTTCCAACAGCCCTCGGGCTTCGGGGCGCGCGATCTGCCCCAAAGCGTCCACTGCCGCCGCCCGCACCATCGCGCTTCGTCGGTGCATCACGCCCCCCGGCTCCGCGTACCGGGCGAGCACCTCCAACGCCTCCCGCGCCCCGAGGCGGCCGATGGCCCGGAGCAACTCCGCCTGTACCCCTTCATCAGCCTCCTGCTCCACCCGGCGAATCAGGACGGTTGAGGAAGTCGGGTCGCCGCCCGCGGCGACGGCGCGCGCCGCCGCCGCCCGGACGGCTACGCTCTCATCCTTGAGGGCCGGCATCGCCGGGCGCGCGATCTCGCGCCCACCCGCCTCCGCGAGCCCGAGCAGCGCCGCTTCCCGCACGAACTCCGACGCATGCCGCAGCAACGGAATCAACAACGTCACCGCTTGCGGGCTCCCCGTCAGCCCCACGAACTCCGCCGCCGCCGCGACCACCTGGGCATCCCCGTCCGCGAGCTTGCCCTGCAGCGGCTCGAGGGCCCGGTCCGCCGCCTTCCGGACCGCTCCTCGGAACGGGGCCCGCAGGTCCACGGGCGCCGCGAGAAACGCGTCCAGGACGAGCCCCATGGAAAGCGACGCCAGCGCGGCCACGGCCGCCACCAGCGCTTCGCGCTCCTCGGGCGGCACGCGCGCCTCACCCAGCCGGTGCACCAAGCGCTCGACCAGCGCGCGCTCCGAGAGCGCGAGCGCCGCTTGGTCGATCGCCACGGACAGCTTCGGGTCCTTCGCGGTCGGCAGCAGGCGATCGAGCGCGGCGATCGCTTCCGCGACGACGGCGACGTCGCGCAACCCCAACAGCTGGGGCGCGAGCGCCGTGAGTTTTTCCACCGCGGCGGACTGTTCCTCGGGCGTGGTGGCGTTCCCGAGCGCGGTCACGGCCCGTTTCACCTCCACATCGACCGGCAGCACGTCGGGCCGGAACGCGGCGCTGGCACGTTTTCCGGCCATCAGGGCGTCCGCCGCCGCGGCCGTCGAGTGCTCCGTCGTGACGGCGGTCGGGGGACTCGGCGCCGCCGGCGGCGCCGTGACCACCTGAGCATCCGGCCCCGGCCCCGGCCGCGGCGTCGGCGTCGGCGTGCGCAGGCGTTCGAGCCGGGCGGACGTGCGGCGACCCAGGGTCAGGGTGATACGGCCGAGCGTCCCATCGTCGGGCGGGACGGTACCGGTGGCCACTTGGAACAGCGCCAGCACGTGATCCGGCGTCATGCCGGGATTCAGGGTCACCGTCCGGACGCCGCGCGCGTACAGCAGGCCGGCGAGCTCGGCAATCTGCGCGTTGCGCGGCAGCAGGTGCTGACCGTGCCAGTGCATCCCGGTGACGCCCACTTTCCATTCGACGGTGCCCAGCGCGGCGAGCGACGGGAGCGCTTCGCCGACCTGCCGCAGCGCCTCGACCACCGCCGGGTGCGTCGGCGGGTACAGCCGCATCAGACGAAAGGTCGTCCCGACGGCGCCGAGCGCGCGTTCGATTCCTGCGGCATCCGCTGCCATGGCCTAGCGCTTGATCCGCTCTCCCCGGTCTTCGAACCGGAATACCCACGTGGCGAAGCGCGCCGGCGCGATCGGGTCGTCCGCGCCGATGGCCATCCAGTCCACGTCGCTCCCCGACTCGGCGGCGCGACCGGCCCGACGCGCGTCCTGCGCCACCATCTCCTGGGCCCGCTTGATCCACACGCCGAACTGGGCCGGCCGCAGGTCCACCCATCCTCGGGGGGCGGCGGCGTGGGGATCACCACGATCTCCCGGGACTACGACGAGGCTGCCGCGGTACACGCGCTCGCCGTCCGGCGTGAGAATCGGGATCCCCACCGACAGAATATGGCTCCGCACGCCCGAGTCGCGCTGCACCCGGGCGTGTGCCTCCGCCGCCAGCTCCGCGGCCTGCGACTGGGCGAGGGCCCGGACGCTCGGGCGCAGCAGAGCGCACAGATGCGATTCCCACAAGAGCTTGGTGAGCCGCGGTGGCCCGAGCATCTCGTAGGCGACCGCCCGACTCTTGGTCTGATGCTCGAGCGTGCGCAGCCGCTCGAGCGCGGCGGCGCGCAGTATCCCGGCGCGGTAGGTGGGGCCGGCGGTCGCCGCGTCGAGCGCGGCTACCACGTCGCGTCCGGTGGGCCGCCCCTCGAGCTCCATCACGGCGTAGTCGGCGACCTCCTCGGGCGTGATGAACTCCATCTGGCCGAGCGCCGTGACCGTCTCGAACTCGTCGGGGGCGAAGAGGCCGTTCTCCCCCACGTCGATGAACACGCCCTCGAGCGGCTTGCCGAGCTCGCACCACGGAGCCGCGTCGGGGGCGAACGCCTGAGCCAGCGCCACCGGCGTCGGGCAATCCACCAGCGGAATCGGCTTCCCCTTGCGACGGATCGGTCCGAAGCCGATCTCGCGCCAGGCGATGGTGGCCGTGGGCTTGATCTCGACCGTCGCGGGCGCGCCGGGCGTGCGGCCCAGCAGAAACAAGAGCAGCGACTGCGCGCCCGCCACGGCCGACTTGGTCAAGAGCGGACGGCTGGGGCGCTCCTCGGAGTGGGTGTAGGGTATGTTGAACCCCATGCCGCCGGTCCCGCTCGTGCCGACCTTGACATACGCTTTCGTCTCGGCGCGCTTGAGCGATTCGACCAGTATCTGCACGTGCCGGATCAGCTGCGGCAGGGTCAGCAGCAGCACGTGGCGCTCCACGGCGGCGTCGTCGACCTCGCCCCGGCGCGCCAGCGCCAGCAGATCCTGCGCGCTCCGCAGCCCATCCTGGTACGCGAACGCCGTTGCGGTGTTGATGCTGTCCACGACGGCGTCGGGTTTGTACTTGATCAGGAGCTGGTACAGGAAGCTGCGGTGGCAGACGTCGTCGGTGAGCTCGTCCAACAGGTCCTGGAGCATCAGCCGGCGGTGCTCCGGGTTCGCCATGACGGCGCCGCGCTCCAGGTGGGCCAGGGTCGCAGGGAGGAACACATTGCCCCACTCGACCTCGATCGTGGCGCGCCCACGGTAGGGCTCGAGCGCCCGGGCCGTCGCCCGGACCTCCTCGTCGAACAGCGCGACGAGCACGAGACGCCGTGGCGCGGTGCCGAGCAGCCGGCGCGCCACCGCGTGGCCCACCAGCCCGCTGCCGCCGAGGATCATCACCGTTCGGTCACGCAGTTCCATGCAGTCGCTCGATGGCCTCGACTTCGTTCGCGGCGAGCCGCCGGTACTTGCCCTCGGCCAGCCTCCCGAGCCGCACCGGCCCGTAGGAAACCCGGTGGAGCCACTCGACCTTGAGTCCCAGCGCCTCCGCGAGCCGCCGGACAATGCGCTGGCGGCCTTCCGCGAGGGTGATTTCGACCTCGATGCTGCGCTCCACGAGGCGCACCCGGAAGTCCACGACCCGCACCGGGCGACCGTCGATCGCCGGGGGTCGCGCGAGCGCCGCGCGCACTTCGGCCGCGCCGTGGCCGTGGACCCGCAGCCAATAGGTGCGGGGCACGGCGAAGCGCGGGTGCATCAGCCGGTGCGCTGCCACGCCGTCGGTGGTGAAGAGCAGCAGCCCCGACGTCATGACGTCCAGTCGTCCAACGTAGGTGAGCCCCGGTACGTTGGGGAGGAGAGTGTAAACGGTCCGGCGCCCCTCCGGGTCTCCGCGACTCACCACATAGCCGATCGGCTTGTTGAGCGCGAGCCAGGTGACCGGCCCCGGCCGCACCGCGCGACCGTCGACGGTCACGCGCTGACACAGCGGATCCACGCTCATGCCGATCGTGGCGACGGCGCCGTCCACGCGCACGCGACCCGCGCGGATCAGGTCCTCCGCCTTGCGGCGGGATGTCACGCCCGCACGCGCCAGGGCGCGTTGGAGCCGGAGTGTTCGTTTCGGCTCGGGGGGACGATCCCGACCTTCGTCTCGTTCGGCCACGGGGGTGAGGTTGACCTCCAGTATGCGCGTCTCGGGGTCAAAGGTAACGGCCGCAATCAGCGGGCGCAGCGTCGCGAGACCCGTGTTGACGTCCTGCGGCGTGAGGTCGAGGCGCCGGGCCGCCGCCGACCGGCGCTGCACTCGCCTTAGCGCGGGCCAAGGCAGCCGTGTTCTGTGTGCGGAGCGCCGTAATACTTCTATTGACACTGTGCAGTTTGTTCACTACTGTCGGTTGCACAAGCAAGGCGCCATTCCGGCCCTTTCGCGAAATCCCGCCCCGCTTGCGGCCCTGCGAGGAGGGGCGCATGCCGGTTCCTGATTGCTTTTGGCACGCAGGTCTGCTATGGCAACTCGATTTCAACGCCCCCGCCAGTTGCTGGGTGATCAACGCCCCAGGTCACCACATTGTGTGGTCCGCCACCGTGGGGCCTATCTGGCCCCACACCCTGTTAGCGAGGGCGCCAGTCGAACAGGCTAAGGCCCGCATAGACCAAGCAGGATGTGGTGCTCGCGCGTGCGGCTGCAAAGTGCTGATTTAGCTGTTGAGGGCCCTCATCGTCGAGGGCCCTCGGTGTGACTGTGTAAGTGTGTATGCGTTGCAGGCGCATCAGGGTCATTCGGGTTCGGCGGGCGCGGGCGGCCGGAGCGCTACCGACAGCTCTTCCAGCCGCGGCAGCTCGTCCAGGTCCTTGAGGCCGAGGATCTCCAGGAACTGCGGCGTGGTGCCGTACAGCAGCGGCCGCCCCAGCCCTTCGCCCCGCGTGACGATCTCCACCAGCCCACGCTCGCTCAGCTTCTCGATCACCGCGCCCGAATCCACGCCCCGGATCTCGTCTACTTCGACCCGTCCCACGGGCTGCCGGTAGGCGATGATGGCCAGCGTCTCGAGCGCCGCCGGGCTGAGCCGCCGCGGCCGCAGCGCGAATTGTGCGCGATCGAGCGTCTCCGCGTACTCACGCCGCGTCAGGAACTGCCACCCCTGCGCGATCTCGATGAGCTCGACCCCGTGGTCGCCCGCCGCGAACGCGTCCCGCAGCTCGGCCAAGGCGCCGCGCACGGCCGCCGCGCCCGACTGCGGATCGAGGGTCAGCAACTCCTCGACCGTGAGCGGCCGCGCCGACGCGAACAGCGCCGCCTCAACGAGCTTCGCGAGGGGGCTCACGGCGGATCTGAATCGGGGCGAACGGCCCCTCCTGGTGAACGTGCAGCGAGCCACGCTTGGCGAGCTCGAGCAGAGCGATGAACGCGGACAGGACGTCCACGATCGTGGGACGCTCCCCCACGACGTCGCCCCACCCGAACGCCGCCCGCTCGGCGAGCAGCCCTTGAATGCGCTCGGTCGCGCCCTCCACGTCGAGCGGCCGCGGCACCACGCGGTGCAGCACCGGCTCGGGAATGAGCGCGATCACCCGCTCCGCGGCGGCCAGCAGATCGTTCAGGTCGATCACGAGCGGCGCGGGCGGCGGGGCGGGCGGCTCGGGAGCGAAGCCACGCCCGAACTGCTCGGCCCGGCGGGCCGCCGCTGCCCCCAGCCACTCCACCAACTCGCGGATCTGCTGGTACTCGAGCAGCCGGCGCACCAGCTCGGCGCGGGGGTCCTCCCAGGCGTCGTCACCGAGGCGCCGCGGCAACAACATCTGCGCCTTGATCCGCAGCAACCGGGCGGCCATCTCGAGGTAGTCCGCCGCCTGGTTCAACCCCAGGTCGCTGATGACGGCGAGGAACTGATCGGCGATCTTCGCGATCGGCAGGTCGGTGATGTCGACCTCGTCCTCGCGGATCAGGTGCAGCAGCAGATCCAGGGGGCCCGAGAACTGCTCGAGCTCAACGACGAAGCCGGCTGAGTCCTGCGTCACGGGGTTGGTGGGCGCGCTCACGACGGAAAGGCTCCCGGGGACACGGCGAACCCGCGCACGAGCAACAGCCCGACACCCATCAAGTGATACGCGGGCCACAGCAGCACCTGTAGAAGGCCCGGGAACACCCAGACCAGGAGCATCACCGGGATGAAGCCGAGACCCTGGAGTTGCCGGTACTTCAAGCCCCACCCTGGCGGCAGGAGGTGATAGAAAACGTGGCTCCCGTCCAGGGGCGGGACGGGGATCAGGTTGAAGAAGGCGAGCACTACGTTGAGCCACATCCCCCACCACAACATGCGTTGCACGATCTCGAACGTCGCGGTCAGCGACGGGATGGCATCCCCAACCACGCCGACGAGCGCGAACAGTATCGTGCACGCGACGAACAATCCCAGATTCACGGTGATCCCCGCGAGCGAAACGATGATGTCGCCCCTGCGGTACTGCCGGTATTTGCGGGGGTTGACCGGTACCGGCTTCGCGGCCCCGAAGGGTGGCGCGCCAATTCTCCACAACATGAACGGGACGATCACGGTCATCAGGGGATCGATATGCTTCAGAGGATTGAGCGTCAGCCGCCCCAGCATGTAGGCGGTGTCATCGCCCTGCCGGTAGGCGGCTTCGGCGTGGGCGTATTCGTGGGCCACCATCGAGAACAGAAGCACCGGTGCCCAGATGAAAAATTCGAACGAGATAGCTCGACTCGGGGGTCGGTGACGGCCTAAGATAACGAGCCGGCGGGGGCCCGGTCAACGGCGTAGCGCCTTGACCGACCTGCACTTACCCTCTATCTTCCGCGCCTCACGAGGAGGCCTCGAGTGCCGAGAATCAAGTCCGCGAAGAAGGCGATGCGCCAAGGGCGCGCCCGCCACCTGCGCAACCGCGCCCAGAGCTCCGCGCTGCGGACGGCGCTCAAGCGCGTGCGCACCGCAACGACGTCCGAGCAGGCGGGCGAGGCGTACCGCGTGGCCGCGCGGCTACTCGATCGCGCCGCCCGAAAGAATCTGATCCATCACAACAATGCGGCACGGCACAAATCTCGACTGGCCGCGGTTGTCCGAAAACTCTCCAAGTAAATAAAGACGTCAAGCTAAGGCGTCACGCAGAGGCGTCTCGCAAAGACGTACGATTTCGCGTGACGGTTTTGCTTGACGGTTTTGCGTGACGTCTTTTGCCTTCAGACTGCTGCTAATTCCGCCCCACACTGCCCGCAATACCACTCCGTCGGCGAATTCATCGTGCCGCACGCCCTGCAGCGCAGCGTTCGCGCGGCCTCCTCGTCATCCGGAGCAGCGGATGGCTCGGGGACGATCGGCGCGGGGACGGGGTTGGCGGCCCGCTGCGACGGCGGCACAGCGGCGCGGGGTGGATCGCTCGGGATCAGGGGCTGGAACTGGGCGCCGCTGGCGCGTCGAGGCGACAGCGCCGCCCCGGTGTCGTCCTCGGTGACGGACTTGATGAACTCGAGCTCGTCCACCTGCGCCGCCTTCTGGGGCTCCGGCTCCGGCTCCAGCCTGGAGGGCGGGGGGGGCAGGGGCGCGGGTTGCGGGGGGTGCTGGGGCGGCGCCGGCGCTGCTCTGGGGGCGGGCCGGTTGCGGACCAGCGCGTCGAGCTCCTCGAGCTTTTGGATATCCGCCTCGACCGACTGCAGGTCTTCGCGCACCGACACCAGCTCGGCGAGGACGTCCTGGTGCACCTGATCCCATTGCGACTCGTCGTACTCGCCGACGGAATGGCGCAGCTCGGTCTCGGTCAGCTTCTCGGCGACGAGGGCCTCCTTCTTCTGCAGCTCGCCGCGCATGCCCCGCTTTTCCTGGATCGCCAGCCGGGCGCTCTCGGCGTGCGCCTTGAGCTCCTCCATCACCGCCGCGAGTCGCGCCTCGTAGTCCTCGCGCACCCGCGCCCGCACGTTCCCCGGCGTCGCGTCCGCTGAGCTGTTCAAGCGCACGATCCAGGCTTCGTATTGGCGCCGCTCCTCCAGCAAGCGCTGGATGATCGCGGTGCTCTTGGAAGGTCCTCTAGCCATCCCCGTCCTCTCGTGCCCGATCTCGCTCGGTTTCGAGGCGCGCCACCGCCTCGGGACTCAACGCGTTCACGCGCCCGAGCCCGCGTGCCGCGAAGATGATACGGGCCGCGTGCTCCAGACTCTCCATCCGGATCCACGCGGCGTCGAGCGTTGCCCCGACCGTCACCGCCCCGTGATTCGCCAAAAGCCAAGCCTCGTGCCCGTCCAGGTGCGGCTCGAGGCGGTCGCCCAATTCCCGAGTCCCGGGCGTCCCATAGGGAACGAGGGGCACGTCCCCACACTGCAGGATAAGCTCAGGCAGGACCAATATATGAAAATCCTGCCCCGCGACCGCGAAACCGGTCGCCACGGGGGGGTGCGCGTGCACCACCGCCCCGACGTCGGGCCGACGAGTCAAGATCCGCAGATGTAAGTCCAACTCGCTCGTAGGGTTATGACGCCCACGCTGCTTGCGGCCGCGCAGGTCCACGAGGACCATGTCCGCCGGCCCCACCAGCGCCTTGATCACGCCGCTCGGGGTCACGAGCACTCGGTCGGGCCCCAGGCGCACCGCCAGATTGCCGTCCTGACCGGCGATCAGCCCCCGCTCCGCGAGCTGCCGGCAGCACTGCGCCATGCGGCGGGCGACCGCACGCGCCGTCACGACCTGGCGGGAGCCTCCGCCTGGTGGGCCACTTCGCCGCCCACGATCGTCAGCGCGGCGCGCCCAGTGAGCGTCCGGCCCGCGAAGGGCGTGTTGCGGCTCTTGGAAAAAAACGCTGCGGGATCCACGGTCCAGTGCGCGGTGACGTCCAGCACGACGACGTCCGCCGCTCGACCGGGCTGCAACGTCCCTGCAGGAAGCCGGAATGCCGCGGCGGGCGCAGTACTCATCCGATGCACGAGCTCGGGGAGCGCGAGGATTCCTCCCGCGACGAGCTCGGTGTAGGCCACCGCGAACGAGGTCTCCAGCCCGATGATCCCGAAGGGTGCATCGTCGAAAGCGGCTTCCTTGGCGTCGTAGGCATGCGGGGCGTGGTCGGAGGCGATGCAGTCGATCACGCCCTCCTTGAGCGCCTGGCGCAGCGCAGCGACGTCCGCCGCCTCGCGCAGCGGCGGGTTCATCTTGGCGTGCGTGTCGTAGCGCTCGCAGGCGCGCTCCGTGAGCGTGAGGTGGTGCGGCGTGACCTCCGCGGTCACACGGACCCCCTGATCCTTGGCGCTGCGAACGAGCGCGACAGAGCCCCGCGTGGACAAGTGGCACAGATGCACGTGCCCGCCTGTCAGCCCCGCCAACAGCACGTCGCGCCCCACCATGATCTCTTCGGCCGCTGCAGGGATGCCTTTGAGGCCCAGCCGGGCGGCGACCAGTCCCTCGTGCATCACTCCGCCCGCGGCGAGGGTCGGTTCTTCGCAATGATCGGCGACCGGGATCTCGAAGGTGCGCGCGTACTCGAGCGCGGTGCGCATGAGGTGGCTCGAGACGACCGGCTTGCCGTCGTCGGAGACCGCCACGGCGCCGGCACCCACCATCTCACCGAACTCGGAGAGCCGCTCGCCCCTCTGACCGACCGAGATGGCGCCGATCGGATACACGCGCGTGCACCCGGCCCGCACCGACTGGCGTACGATGAAGCCGACGGCCGCCTGGTTGTCGGTAACGGGATCGGTGTTCGGCATGGCGCACACGGTGGTGAACCCACCCGCCGCGGCGGCCCGGGCGCCGCTCGCGATCGTCTCGACGTCCTCATTGCCGGGCTCGCGCAAGTGGACGTGCACGTCCACCAGCCCCGGGGCCACGACGGCGCCCCGTACGTCCCGCACCTCGGCGCCGTCGGGAGCTCCGAGCCCCGTGCCGACCGCGGCGATCTTGCCATCCTGCATCAGGACGTCGGCGACCTGGTCGAAGCCCCGGCTCGGGTCGATCACGCGGCCACCCTTCAGAAGCAGCGGCCGCGTCACTCCGGGCCTCCGGCGCCCTTCGCCGCGTCGGCCAGCTCGGGCCGTCCGCCGGCCAGCAGGTACAACACCGCCATCCGGACGGCGACGCCGTTCGTCACCTGATCGAGGATGACGCTGTGGGGCCCGTCGGCGACGCGCGAATCGATCTCCACGCCGCGATTCATGGGCCCCGGGTGCATGATGGTCAGGGGACGCGCCGCCTTCTCGAGCCGCTCGGCGGTGACGCCGAAGACGCGGTAGTACTCCCGCACACTGGGGATGAATCCCATCTCCATGCGCTCGAGCTGGAGGCGCAGCACGTTCAGCACGTCGGCCCACTCGATCGCCTCCTCGATGCGACGGAACCGGCACACGCCCAGCTCCTCGATGCCGCGCGGCAGCAGGGTGTCGGGTCCGCACACGCCGACTTCGGCGCCGAGCTTCAGGAGGCCCCATATGTTCGAGCGGGCGACGCGCGAGTGCAGGACGTCGCCCACGAGGCACACCTTGATGCCGTCGATCTTTCCGTGCTTGTCGCGGATGGTGAGGAGGTCGAGCAGGCCCTGCGTGGGATGCTCGTGCTTGCCGTCGCCGGCGTTGATGACGTTGGAGCGAATCCGGTTGCCCAGGAACTCGGCGGCGCCGGACGAGGGATGGCGGATGACCACCATGTCGATTCGCATCGCTTCGAGGTTGCGGGCGGTGTCGACCAGGGTCTCCCCTTTTTGCACCGCGCTGCCGCTCGCCGCCACGTTGACGGTATCGGCGGAGAGGCGCTTCTCGGCGAATTCGAACGAGATGCGGGTACGCGTGGAGGCTTCGAAGAACAGATTGACGATGGTCTTGCCGCGCAGCGCCGGGACCTTCTTGATGGGCCGCTCGGAGACTTCCTTGAAGGGCTCGGCGGTATCGAGGATGAGCCGGATCTGGTCCGCCGAGAGGTCCTCGAGCCCGACCAGGTCCTTACCGAGGGGGGAAGCCGTCACGCCGGGGCTCCCTGGCGTACCAGGTCCACCTCGTCCCGTCCGTCGAGCTCCTCGACCAGCACGTCGACCCGTTCCCCGCTGTTCACCTTGACCTGTTTGCCGACGATGTCCGGCTGGATCGGCAGCTCGCGCCCGCCGCGATCCACCAGGACGCAGAGCGAGATGCGTTTGGGGCGGCCGAAGTCGGCGAGCTCGTCGAGCGCGGCGCGCACGGTCCGGCCGGTGTAGAGCACGTCGTCCACGATCACGACGTGCTTGCCGGTGAGCTGCCCAGGGATGCGGGTCTCGCCGATGACGGGCTTGGGACCCACGGTTTCGAGGTCGTCACGGTAGAGCGTGATGTCGAGGGCGCCGCGGGGCACGACCGCGCCCTCGTCCTGCTCGATCACCTTGGCGATGCGCTCGGCGAGCTCGACGCCGCGCCGCTGGATGCCGATGAGCAGGAGGTCGTCGGTGCCGTGGGCCAGCTCGAGCACCTCCACGGCCATTCGCTGAAGCGCCCGCGCGAGTGCGCGGGCGTCCAGGATGATCGTGCGGTCAGGCCGGCTCATCTCGGGGGTGAAAGGTAGCGGGCGACCCGAACCCCGACAAGCAAAGGCTAGTCGTGCGGCGACAGCACAGAATGGCCCGATCTGTCGGCCGCGATGGTGAAGTGCGCCACCCTCCGCCCGAGCGTTTGCCCGGCCTCGATGTCAAACCGGTAATGGATGCCGCCGTACATGCGCGACAGCCCCGCCTCGATCACCATCGCGTCCAATTGCGCGCGCTGCGCGGGGAAAAACCCGCTCAGCACCTCCGCGGCCTATGAAGAGAGGCAGCTGTGCCCCGAGGGATAGGACGGGTGGTTGGGTTTGCCGACCGCGGCGACGACTGTGATCGCGTGGTCCGCCTGCCAGGGCCGGATGGTCCAGTACGTCTCCTTCGCATCCCAGCAACCGATCTGGGCATCGAACATCGTCGCGCTGAGCAGCGCGTACAGATGCGTAGCACGGCCCTCGGAGAAGCCGTGCCGAGTGATGCCGTCCGTCGCGACCTGGAGCCAGAACCCCGGTGTCGTGGGTGTGCCCACTCCTTGCGCCCAGGACGCGGCGATCTGCACTTGCGCTGGCGTGCGGGTATCGGAGATCGCGCGGATCTCTGCCAGCCCAGCCTGGAATGCCGGGGACCCGAAGGCCGGCGGGGGTGCCGGCCGGAATTGGCTTGCCGAGGTCAGGAACCAGGGGCGCACCCCGGCCAACGACCCACCCGCGACCGACGGCGGGTTCGCTTCGCTGAACCAGAACCCGGCCCCCACCGGAATGGTGCCCGTGAACGGGGTGGCAAAGCCGTCAGCCATGGCTCGCCTGACGATCCCAGCCCCCACCGATCGGCCGATCGCTTCGCCGCGCGCAAATGCGCTCCGCGATCGCTCCGACCCCACACTCCGCAGCGCTGTCACCATATCCTCGAGCGACTGCGCCCGAGTGGGAAACAAGTAGGTCAGTACCACCACCGATGCGCCCGCGACAGCGCCGCGATCGGATTCACGACCGCTCTGCTCGCCGTGCCCGGTCTCGTAGTGGCCGTCCCTGTCGCCCTTGCCGCTTTCGGCCTGCCGCACCGCCAAGTACTGTGCGACGCCGACGAGCGAGTACGCACGAGCCGCCACAACACCAGGCAGGTTCGCCTGCATCACGAGGGTTGCCGCGGTTCCCTGCCACGCCGGACTCGCCAAGCTTTCCTGAGAGGGAACGCTGCCGCGCGACGCGGCGATGGGTCCCACGAGCCCCGCAGGGCCCGCGTCCGGCTGGCAGGCGAAAATGGTCGCGGCGAGTGCCGCTGCCGCCAGCAACTTGCCGTGTGAGAGCATCGAATCAGGTCGCATGTGTCGCCTCCGAACGGGCGGGAACTGCCGATGGTCCGAGGAGGTGCCAACGTATCAGACGGTGCGGCCGAGCGCTAGAAGGGTGGACCGGGGGTTGACGCCCCTCGGTGGGCCGCATCTCTTCGAAGCCATGCGCCGCTACCTGTGGACTCTCGTGGGCCTCACCCTGGTCGCCCCCGCGCTCCACGCGCAGGGCCTGCGCGACAAGATCTCCCAGTTGTTCATCTTCGCCGACGGTAAGGACCCGCTCTTCCTCGGCGGCACCGCCGGCTCCGACTCCGCGACGGCGCTGCACGCCGACCACTTCGTCCCCTCGGCCGTGAACGACAACGGCACGCTCATTTCGTTCATCGGGACGGCGATCAGCCAGAACGTCGCGAACCTTCCCGTGAGCGCGACCAGCGGCGGCTCCACGTTCCGGTTCGAAGGCGGCGTGCCGGTCCCGACGTCGGGCTCCCCCGGCTCGGTGTTCGGCGAGCGCGCCCAGACGCTCGGCCGCGGCCGCGTCTTCGTCGGCGCCAACGTCAACCGTCTGCACTTCGAGACGCTGCGGGGGGTGAGCCTCAACGACGTCCAGATGACCTTCACCCACGAGAACGTCACGGGCCCGCAATGCGACAGCATCGTGGGCGCCTCCTGCACCCCATACGGCGTCCCGACCCACGAGAACGATGTGATCGCGCTGCGCTTGGCGCTCGACATCGACATGACCGTGACGTCCTTTTTTCTGAGCTTCGGGCTACTGGACCGCGTGGACATCGGGGTGGTGCTCCCGATCGTCTCCACCTCACTGCGCGGCACCAGCAACGCCCAGATCATCCCCTTCGGTGGCACGACCGCCCAACACTTCTTCGGCGGCACACCCGCCAACCCGCAGCTCTCCACGTCGCGGTTCGTGGATGGATCCGCCACCGGCATCGGTGACATCGCCGCGCGCGTCAAGGTCAACGTCACGCAGTCGGAACGGACCACGTTCGCGATCCTCGGAGATATTCGCTTCCCCACGGGAAGCGAGGACGATCTGCTGGGATCGGGACACGTCGCGGCCCGCGGCCTCGGCGTCCTGTCGGCGCGGTTCGGGGCGTTCTCGCCCCACGCCAACATCGGCTACCTGTTTCGGCGTGGCGACTTGCAAAACGACGCCGTGCTCGCCACCGTCGGGTTCGATCATCGGATGGCGCCGTGGGCGACGATGGCGGTCGACCTGGTCTCGGAGCTACAGGTCGGCGAGAGCAAGCAGCGGCTGCCGGGCACGGTCACCTACGACCTGCCGTTCCGGCGCAGCGTCGAGCCCACCAACATCCCCAACGAGCGCGACGACCTGATCAACGGCTCGTTCGGCTTCAAGTTCACGACACGGGCGGGGATCACGCTGGTGGCCAACACGCTGTGGCCGCTGAACCGCGGAGGGCTGCGCCCCAACGTGCTGTGGACCGCCGGGCTCGAGTACAACTTCTAGGATCGGCTATCGGATCGTGGTGAGCCGCCAGCCGCCGGCGTCCACGAGCAGGATGGCCCGGAACGTGACCGGCCGCCGTTCGGCTCCGCCCGTCCTGGCATTGTCGTACTCGTAGATCCCGCTCACGATCGCTTCGGCCGTAAGGCCCGAGAGGTGCACGGCCGTGACCGTCAAGCCGGCCTTGAGATGGCGCACCGATTGGAAGAAGTCCTGCCAACTCTGTTGCTGCCCCGACGTGAGGCCCGGATAGGCCCGCCGCACCTGATCCATGTCGCGCGATTCCAGCGCGCGCGCGTAGTCATCGATCACCTTTTGGATGTCCGGCCGCGGGTCGACGGGAGCGGGCGCCACGGCGGGCGCAGCGGGCGCAGCGGGCGCAGCGGGCTGCTCCGCGGCGCGGCGCGGCTGGGTATCGCGTGCTGCCCGCGCCCGCGCCTGGCGCTCAGCGTCCGCCCAGAAGGAGGCGGCGGTGGCGAGCTGGACCATCGCCTCGGGGAACCGGTTCTGGGTTGCGAGCGATTCGGCTCCTTTGAACACGGTGTCCCCCCTCGCCAGCTCGGCGGGCGTCGCCCCCGCCTCGATCGCACGACTCATCGCGCTCAGGGCCCGCGCCCGGAGCGATCGCACCAGGCTGTCCTCGCGCTGCGCGACCGCGGTACGCGCGGCTGATTCGGTCGCAGCGGCGGGGGGCGGAGCCGGCACGCGCTCTCGCGACGGGCGCCTCGACGCGCGGGTTGGAGGCGCGGGAACCGCGAAGGAGGGGGGCGGCTGGGTCACGCGGACCGTGTCGCCGGGCGGCGCGGCCGTGGGCGGTGTCTGGGTCAGCCACGCTCGCCAGGGGGCCAGTGACCAGAGCGCAGCGGCGATCGCCACACCTCCGAGGCCCCCGATGCCCCACCAGAGTCGCGCACGGGGACGGACGCGAGGGACCGCAGCGACCGCCGTGTGCGTCTGCGGCTTCGAGAGCACCAGCGGGCTCGTCGGCGTCTTGAGCTGAGCCATCAACGCCGAGCCGGCGCCCGCCTTCGCCAGGGTGATCATTTCACCGCGGACGGGATCGTCGTGCCGCAGCGACGGCCGGCCACACACGGCGACAATGTCGTCCATGCTGGGCCAGCGCTGCGCGGGATCTTTTTCCAGCATCCGCATGACGCCGGCGGCCAGGTTGGGTAGACAGTCGGGACGCAGCTCGGCCACCGGACGTGGGCGCTGGTTGAAATGCGCATACATCACCGACATGGTGGACTCGCCCAGGAACGGCAGCCGCCCCGTCAGCATCTCATACGCGACGACGCCGAGCGAGTATTGGTCGGATGCGCCGGTGACTTCGCGGGTCTCGCATTGCTCAGGGCTCATGTACGTCGGCGTACCGACCGTCACGCCGGTCATCGTGAGCCCTTCCGCCTGCACCACCTTGGCGATCCCGAAGTCCGTGACCACCGCCCATCCGTCCTCGTCCAACATGATGTTCGCGGACTTGACGTCACGGTGGATGACGCCGTGACGGTGGGCGTAGCCGAGCGCGTCGCCGACCTGAGCGAGGATCGTCTGGACCATGGCGATGGGCAGGGTGCCGACGTCGCGAATCACCGTATCGAGGGCCCGTCCCTGCACGTACTTCATGACGAAGTAGAGGACGTGCTCGCTTTCCTTCACGGCGTAGATGGGAATGATGTGGGGGTGGCTCAGCGCGGCAGCGGTGCGTGCCTCCCGCTTGAACCGCTCCACCATCCCCTCCCCCATGGCCAGCAGGGCGGGCGCCAGCACCTTGATTGCCACTTTGCGGTCGAGGGCGAGGTCGTGGGCGAGGTGGACCGTGGCCATCCCCCCGCGCCCCAGTTCGGCGAGGATCTCGTATTCCCCAAGGGTCGCATGGCGCAGGGCGTCGAGCTGGGCGTTAGGCGCGTCGGAGGGTGGGCGGCGCGGGGGCGGGGGCGAGGGCGGCGCCACCTGGGCGCTGGCGCGGCCCGCGGTCACCGGGACGCTGGTGCCGCAGCGGAGACAGAAATACGCGCCCGGCGCCAGGGAGGTGCCGCAGCGAGCGCAGTAGGACGTTGTCTCCGGAGCCATCAGCCAGGCCTGTCGAGCGGTCCCCTATCTAACACACCGACACGCGGCGGGCAACTCGTTGTCGCGAACGTAGTTTCGCGGACCTAGCCGAACACGGGCGTCAACGGTGGATCGCCCTTCAGGACGGCCTGCACGTTCGCGACGGCGATGGCCGCCATTTGGCGGCGCGTCTCGAGCGTGGCGCTGCCGATGTGCGGCAGCAACACCGTGCGCGGCGCCGCACGCAGGCGGACGTGGACTGCCGGCTCGTCCAGATAGACGTCGAGCCCCGCCCCGCCCAGGCGACCCGCTTCGAGGGCTTGCGCGAGCGCTTCCTCGCGGACCAGGTCACCGCGCGCCGTGTTGATCAGGATGGCGCCCGGTTTCATCTGTCGCAACGTGTCGGCGTCGATGATGCCCTGGGTCTCCGGGACCGACGGCACGTGGAGCGACAGCACGTCGCTTTCCTTGAGAAGCCTCGAGAACTCGACACGAACCGCACCGCTCTCTCGCTCGAAGTCGGGGCGCGGGTTGCGCGCGGTGTAGAGAATCCGCATCCCGAACGGCACGGCGCGCCGCCCCACCGCCTGGCCGATCCGTCCGGCGCCGAACAGGCCGAGGGTACGGCCGCGCAGCTCGATCCCGAGCAGCAGCTCCGGATGCCACCCGGTCCAGGACCCGCTCGTCACCAGCGCCGCGCCCGGCACCACATGGCGGGCACACGCGAGGATCAGCGCCCAGGCGAGGTCGGCGGTCGCGTCGGTGAGGACGTCGGGGGTGTTGGTGACCTGCACGCCGCGCAGCTCGGCCGCCACGACGTCCACGTTGTCATGCCCGACGGCGCAGTTCGCGACGATCTTGAGCTTGGGAAGGCGCTTCAGCTCGCTGCCACCCACCCACCGCGACAACAGCGGCACGAGGGCGACGTAGTCGCCTCGCGGCGTCGGCTGGCTCGTCGGGAGCCAGGTGACGTCGAGCCCGGCGAGCTGGCCGGGCTCGAGCAGGCGCTCCAGTTCGGCGGCGATGAGGACGGGGTGACTCACTACCTCCTCATCTGGGCCCTACGGATCGAGTCGTCCACTGCCAGCGCGTGCGCCGGGCTCCACTTGTAATAGAGCTGGAGACACGACCCGGCCTGCATCTTGCGCTGCCTGGTGCAGGTCGCCACCTCCTGCCGGTGCGTCGACGCGTCGTGGCGCCACACCGAATCTTCAGTGGCCCCGGCGCGGGCTTCCGCCCAGCCATACCCCATGAGGCAACGCGTCACATCACCCGAGGGGTCCTTGGCGCAGTCCGCGATCTCTTTTTTGTGCCGCGCCGCTTCGGCGCGCCAGCTCGAGTCGGCGTGCAGCTGTGCGATCGAGTCCTGCTCGTGCTGGTACGTCGTGGCCGCGACGAGCGCCGCCGCCTGATTCCACTTGTATTGCAGCACCAAACACTGTGCGGCACCCGCCGCGTCCATCGTGATCCTGCTGCACTCGCGCACTTCGGCGGCCTTCCTGGCGGCCGACTTGAAGCAGGCGAGGGCGGATGCAGTCACCGCGGCGGCGATCCAGGCCTTCGACCAGCGTGTCATCCTCGCTCCTGTTCTCGTCTGTGCGTCTGTGCGTCTGCTACTGTTCACTGCTCACTAGACTCACACGGACAGGGTGGGATTCGAACCCACGGTACCCTTGCGGGCACACCGGTTTTCGAGACCGGCCGTTTCAACCGCTCACGCACCTGTCCCTACGGCGAGACGCTCGAGCCGTCGAGACGCCAAGTGGATCCAAGGATGAGTCGAGGGGTGAGGATGAGCCTATACCCTCAGCCCTCAAATCCACTCGGCGTCTCCGCGCCTCGGCGTCTTTGTTACGTAGCGGATAGGGTGGGATTCGAACCCACGAAACGGTTACCCGTTTACGCGCTCTCCAGGCGCGTGCCTTCAGCCGCTCGGCCACCTATCCACACTACTAGACGCACAGACGCGTAGTAAATACAAAGTCCGCGCCGGTTTCGCTACAGGCGGCGCCGCGAAACCCCCACCCCGCCCGCCCGCGTATACTTGGAGTCTCCCGGAGCGACCCTTGAATGCGAGGAGCGACTCATGAACACCCTGCCCACTAAAAAGCCCGGTGACCCCGACGTGAACACGATCCCCACTTGGCGTGAGCTCGCCGAGCGCTTCCGCGACCTGGTGAAAGACTTCCTGAAGGAGGGCAAGGAGTTGGAGCGAGAGCTCGAGCCGAAGCTGCTCCCGGCGCTGAAACGCTTCAGGCTGGAGATCGAAAAGCTCATCGCGAAGCTCGAGCAGCGGGCGAAATAGGCTCGAACATCCCTACGACGGAGCCCCGAACCACGAGCGGCCAGCGCATCACTGGCCGCTCAAGCCTCGCACCCCGGCCGTGGCTTAGAGGCCGCCGAGCCGGACGCCCGCCGTGATCGGGAAATGCGTCGTCTTGTAGCCAAAGAATTCGCCGGGCTCGAAGTAGCGGAGTTCGAAGAACAGCGCAGTGATACCGCCGACGCGGCGGATAAACCCACCACCTACGTTCCAGGCGAACTTGGTCTTTGACGTGTCGGCGGTCACGTTGCCGGACTTGGCAGAGAACTTGACGTTGTACAAGCCGATCCCGGTCAGCAGGTACCCCTGCACTCCTTTGGACGACCGGAAGTTGTACGTCAGGTCCACGTTCGCACCGAGCAGCTTGGTCTTGCCCTCGATTGGTACGCCAGCCGCACCCGAAAGGTCGGCGTTGAGCTGATCGTTTGCGCCGTTCTCGCCGAATATGGCGTCCACCCGGAATCCGAGGGGGCTTCTGGACAGTTTAAAATCGACGAGCGCCGTGGCCTGCCACCCGACCTTGAAACCGTCGCCGTTCTCATCTGAGTGATAATTGCCCGTGGGAACGGTGAGACTCCCGCCGGCGCCGAACTGCGCGCGGGTGCCCTGCGCGCCGGCGGTCGCCGTCACGACGAGGGAAGCGAGGACCGACACGAATGCTGCTCGCGCTGCGCTCGACATGCGCACCTCCTGAGGGGGCCCGACAAGGAGACAGCGTGCCCGTTGGGGCGTTGCGTATCGTAACGCGTGGCGCAGGGAGCGGCTAGGGCGTTTTTACGGCGCGGCCTACCCGCGACGCAGCCGCGCGCGATCCACCTTCCCGAGGTGGGTTCGCGGCAGCGCCTCAAGAAAGATCACCTCGCGCGGATACTTGTACGGTTCGAGCCGGCCCCGCACGAATGCTTGCAGCTCTTCGGCCAGCCCTTCGCGCCGCTCCCTTGCGACCACGAAGGCGTGTGGCTTGACGAGCCCGTGCTCCCCCACGATGCCGACAACCGCGACCTCCTGCACCGCCGGATGCTGTAACAGACAGTTCTCGACTTCCTGCGGCGCCAGCCATTTGCCCGACACCTTGAGCAGGTCGTCGGCCCGGCCGCAGTAGGTGAAATAGCCGTCGGCGTCGCGCCGGACCATATCGCCCGAGACGTACCACTCTCCCAGAAATCCCTGCTTCGTCTTCTCCATCTGTTGCCAGTAGCCGATCGCGCGCGAGCCGCCGCGCACCCACAGGGCGCCCACGTCGCCGTTAGGCAGCTCGCGCCCCGCGTCATCACACACCTTGACCTCGAACCCCGGGACGACGGTCCCGAGCGTCCCCGGACGCACCTGTCCCGGACGATTGGAGATGAATATGTGCCACATCTCCGCCGTGCCGAGGCCGTCCAGCAACTCGACGCCGAACGTCTGCTGCCACCGGTTACACAGCTCCGCTGGGAGCGCTTCGCCCGCCGAGGTCGCGAGCCGCAGGCACGACAGATCCTGCTCCGACGCCGCCGGGTGGCTCACCATCTGGTTGATCATCGTGGGGACGTTGATAAGGATCGTGGGCCGGAAGCGGGCGATCTTCTGGAACAGCACGTCGGCGGTCGCAGCTTCGGGGAACAGCACCGTGGCCGCCCCGACGGAGAACGGAAACAAGAGGTTCGAGCCGGTGGCGTAGCCGAAGTAGAGCTTGGGCACGCTGAGGGTGACGTCGCGCTCGGTGTAGCCGATCACGCCCTTCGCATAGCACTCAGTCGTGTTCGCGAACGACGTGTGGGTCTGCACCACGGCCTTCGGCTGTCCCGTGGTGCCGCCCGAGAACAGCCAGATCGCGGCGTCGTCGCGATGGGTCGGGAACGGGTCGAGCGCGGCAGGGGCGCGGGCGAGCCGCTCGTCGAATTCGTTGTCCCCGAGGACAAGAATCGTCTTCAAGTGACGCGCGCCACGCGCCGCCCTCTGGAACGCGGCAACCGTGTCCCGATGGGCGACCACCACCCGGGCGCGCGTGTAGGCATAGAAGTACTCGATGGCGTCGGGCTTGAGCTGCGGGTTCGCCATGACGACGGCCGCGCCGATCTTGAGCGTGCCGAACAGGGCCGCCACGAACCCCGGCCCGTCCGGAAGGGCGATCATAACGCGCTGCTCGGGCTCGACGCCGCTCTCGGTGAATACGTGGCCGAAC
>WNGD01001411.1_pt1 | contig 33593 bp, 25 predicted proteins | sample 5400671 | NCBI WGS metagenome assembly WNGD01 (sample SAMN13153369, study PRJNA577476) | soil metagenome | isolation source: 40 cm soil or saprolite under grassland replicate 2 | place: USA:California | collected 2016-06-15 | reverse complement strand
CCGGGAGGAGCCAAAAAACGCCGTTTGCATTTCAAATCGAAAAAAGTCGAAATGTCACTTAAGCCGCTGGGTTACAGACAGTTACGTCGATATGAGAATTCGACAACCGGACAGTAGTGTAAACAGATATTCTAACCAATCATTAGCGAAGCTACAGCTTCGAACTGCGTCACGTGCTGATGTATTGCTTCCGCGTTTGTCGGTGTCGGAACGCCGAGTGGTCGGCAAACTCTTTCCTAGTTCGGTTTTGTCCGCGTAGGCCGTCCTCCGGCCCCAGCGTAGATTGCTGGCACACCTGCGTTTTCAGAACGGGTGGCGCAGTAGGCTTTTATCGCAATTTATCCCAATGCGCCGTACGACGGTCCAGGAAACCGTTGCATGTTCCGTCATGCGCTGGCCCCCGAACCGAGATTTCTTTGCCCGAAAAGAGTCGGTAACGTGGTCACGTCCGCTCAGGATGCGATGCTTAACCAGAAGTCATGTCTGGTTTCCAAACGCGATTGCTTCCGACCGTCAATCCTCACACGCGTCCTCCCCTGCTATTGCAATTGGACATCGTAAGCATTAGCATCTGGAGTACCCGCTCAACACAGCCCAATCAAGTAGTGTCCGTTCAACATCACTTAGAGACAACTTCGGAGGCCATCGGGGTCGAAAATGAAGACGATGACACGCCGTCCTGTACCCGACAACAATTTGATCAAATCAGTTCGCAAACTCGGCCCTCTGTGTGGTCTATCCGGCCCTGCCCTGGTAATCGTGTTGCTTTTCAGCTGGTTTCTGGCAAGCTGCGGAACCGTTTCCAAGCAGTCACAGCCGTTGCCGCCGGACTTCGGTCTTTCCACGTCGCCGGGCACCCTGACCATCGCTCAAGGATCTAACGGCTCGAGCACCATCACCGTCGCTCCCCAAAACGGCTTTACCGGAAACGTTACTTTGGCCGCATCCGGTCTGCCAAACGGCGTCACGGCGTCGTTCAGCACGAATCCCACCACACCCACGAGTACGATGAGTACCTTGACGCTGACGGCTAGCAGCACCGCCGCGACCGGAATGTCCACGGTGACGATCACCGGCACTTCAGGCACACTCAGTCATACGACCACACTGGCTCTTACGGTGAACGCCGCCGGTGGCACGCCGGACTTCGGTCTTTCCGCGTCGCCGAGCACCCTGGCCATCACTCAGGGATCTAAAGGCTCGAGCACCATCACCGTCGCTCCCCAAAACGGCTTTACCGGAAACGTTAATTTGGCCGCATCCGGCCTGCCGAACGGCGTCACGGCGTCGTTCAGCACGAATCCCACCACGCCCACGAGTGCGATGAGTACCTTGACGCTGACGGCTAGCAGCACCGCCGCGACCGGAATGTCCACGGTGACGATCACCGGAACTTCAGGCACACTCAGTCATACGACCACACTGGCTCTTACGGTAAACACCACCGTCTCGACCCTGACAGTTACGCCAACGACGCTGTCGTTCAACTATCAGATCGGATCAGCCGTGCCGGGGGCTCAGTCAGTTTCAGTCACTGCGAGTCCAGCCGCGTTGAGTTTCACGGCGTCGACTTCCGGAGGTACGTGGTTGTCCGCGGCACCGATGAACGGCACTACGCCAGGGACAGTCAGCGTCACGGTGAATCCGGCAAGTCTCACGGCTGGTACCTACAATGGCAACGTAACCATCTCCTCTCCGGGCGCCACAGGGAGCCCGCAGACGGTTCAGGTCACGCTCATGGTCAGCGGGACATCGACGGCGAATCACTATGAGTATGTGTTCACCGATGGGACGCTCTATGTGTATGACCTGGACACTGCTGGATTCCCGCTGGTTAAGTCCAAGGGCATACCGACCAGCACCGGCACCCGCGGTACCGTCGCATGCGCTGGCAATGGCACGTTGTATGTCAGCTTTGGCGGAGATGGTGGCTCCAGTGGCAACGGGGGCCTGTTCGCTTATGATCTGGTCAGCGATACCGTGGTTTGGACACAGCATTATTCGCACGGCATCGACAGCCACGCGATCACCCCAGATTGTGCGGTGATTTACATGCCCGACGGCGAGTTGGCCAATAGCACGACATGGCACGTGGTGGATGCCAAAACCGGGAGTGAGATCGCTACGATCGCAGGGTCGCGGGCTAGCAATCCTCACAACACGATCGTGTTTAATGGCCACGTGTATCTGGGTGGCCGACAATCGACCCTATTTCAAGCGGCCAACGTGTCCAACAACACTGTGTATTTCACATCGGCCAATACGGCGAACACGATTCGGCCCTTCACCATCAATGCCGAAGAAACGGCCGCGTATATAACGGAGACAAATTTCCTGGGCTTCGAGCAGATAGACTTGACGACGGGGGCGGTCCGTTTCAAAGTTCCAGTCGCTGGATTTTCGAGCAACTGTTCGACAAATTGTCCTTCCACACCTTCGCATGGGATTTCGATGTCACCGGATGAGAGGTGGCTCTACGTGATGGATTCGATAAACGGCTATGTGCACGTCTTCGACGTCAGCGGCGTGCAACCAGTGCAGAAATTTGACGTCAAGCTTAATCATGGGTTGCTTAACACGGAGAGCCCCTGCGCGTACGACTGCCTCGGGGATGGTTGGTTGCACCACAGCCTCGACGGACGATACGTATTCGTCGGCGACTCGGGAGACGTGATCGACACGGGTATCCAGAGCGGATATGGCAGTCCGCCCGCGGTGGTGGGTTTCCTTCCGCAAATGGCGAACTCGCGGAAGGAGATTGAAATCGACTTCCAGAACGGCAAGGTGATCGATGCCATGACCAACCGTAGTTCCATCGGAACCGGATTCAAGTAAACCGGTCAGTTGAGCACGCACCCTGTAGGCGCTCCAGCTAAGAGAGCGGATCGTCGAACGCTCGAAGCTCTTTGCTTCCGTTAACAACGGCGATAAATGGTCGACCCGGGCTAGCTGCAGAACCGCCGAATGAGTCCGCCGCCAAACGCGTAGACTTGCGCGGTTTGCATCTTATAGCAAGGGTTGCACGAAAGTTGTACAGCCGCTGCCGAACATGTGCATTTTCAGCCATTCCCTTTAGAAACCACTTCGAGAGCGTGCGGGCAAGCGTTTGGAAATCTCGTTTTGTGTTGATTGAGTCTTTTACTGCTTCTTTGACTTGCTAATCTTTCCGACGGTGAACAGAAGGAGATCCCTGTCTTCCTCACTCATGCGGGCCAGGCATTGTTGCAGCTTCCTCAAATACCTCGCATCTTTTCCCGAGGAACCCCACAACTTCTGGCCTGACTTTCCCCCGGGCAACTGGGCTTTCGGCGGTTCTTCCCCTTCATACAGCAGCTCATACATCGGGACTTCCAGCGCGCGGGCGAGTTTTTCCAGCGTTTCGACTGCCGGAACGGTGTGCCCATTTTCCACGCGCGAAATGTAGCAGCGCAAAAGGCCTGAGCGTTTCTCCACGTCGCCTTGCGACAATTCTTTCTGTTCACGTACAGTGCGGAGCCGTTCGCCCAAAATCATCAACGTTCCTCGGTTCTGGCCTTTTTGCTAGGGCCATGGATATCGCCCATCCGGGTCAGTCTCTAAACTCTAATCGAACTGTGGGGTAAACGTCGAGGACGAGGGTTGTACCAATTGAGCTTCGTTAGCCGTGGAAAGTAGCCGCGAGTTTCCCGCCCCCTGGACGAGAACCGTGTCATCGGGGCTTATCGTCATAAGCGTGATATTCTTCGACGCGCACGAAAGGAGACTCGGTGAATCGCGTTCTCATTGGCTTGGCTTTAGTTCTCTCCCCCTTAGGCGTAGCAAGTACCTTGGGAGAGCAAACCTCTCTGGCCCTTGTGGAGAAGAAGGTAGATGAGCTTTTTTTGGCCCTGACTTCCCCGGACGCGCCGGGTCTCGCGGTGCTGGTGCGCCACAATGGCAAGACCGCATTCGAGCGCGCCTACGGCGTGCGTGATCTCCGCTCGAAAGTCAAAATCGATGCGCGCACCAATTTCCGCCTGGCTTCCTTTACCAAGCAATTTACCGCTATGGCCGTCATGCTTCTGGTGCACGACGGAAAACTCCGAGCTGACGAAACGCTCGGCGAAGTCTTTCCGGATTTTCCGGATTATGGAAAAACGATCACGGTTCGTAACCTTCTGAATCACGTTTCCGGTTTGCCGGATTACGAAGATTTGATGGCAGAAGCAGAACAAGCGAATGGCTCGATGTGGTCTCCCGAAAAACAAATCCAGGACGATGAGGTCTTAAAGTTGTTGGAGAAGGAACAATCGGGGAAGTTTGCGCCCGGCACGAGTTGGTCCTACAGCAATTCCGGTTATGTCGTGCTCGGTCTGATCGTCGCCAAAGCCTCAGGAAAACCTTACGGAGAATTCCTTCGCGACCGCATTTTCGCTCCGCTGAAGATGCATCACACGATCGCCTACCAAAAAGGAAAAAACGAGGTTGCGAATCGCGCCTTCGGCCACTCCAAAGAAAATGGTCTGTTTAAGGAGACCGATCAAAGCGCAACCTCGGCAACGCTTGGCGACGGCGGCATATACTCGAATCTCGAAGATCTCGCAAAGTGGGACGACGCGCTCGGAAATCACGCGCTGCTCAGCGACAAAGAAATGCAGCCCGCCTTAACGCCGGTGAAACTCAACGACGGCTCCGAACCGCATTGGCCCAAAGAACCGAACGGCGACAATCTTCATCCGGGCAAAGTCGTTTGCTACGGGTTTGGCTGGTTCCTCGATCCTTACAACGGCCACCCGCGCATGTGGCACACCGGATCAACGATGGGCTTTCGTACCGTGGTCGAACGCTTCCTCGGAGAAAACCTCACTATCATCATTCTTTCCAACCGCACCGACCTCGATCCAGAAAAGCTATCGCTCGAAGTCGCGGACCTGTTTTTGCCCGCGAAAAATTGAATCGCCGCGACACAGCCGACGAAGTCTCTTCAGTCCAGACCAAACTCGTCAGGACAGGCCCGAGAGTTTGCCGAGGCCTCTCATTTTGCCGCGTAGGGCCATGGCGCCGTACTGCTTCATCATGGTGCGCATTTGCAGGTACTGCTTTAGGACGGTGTTGACGTCCTGCACCGTGGTGCCGCTGCCCTTTGCAATGCGCTTCCGCCGCCTGCCGTCAATGACGTTGTGATCGCGCCGCTCTTCATCGGTCATCGAATTTATGATGGCCTCCACCTGTTTGAGCTTTTTCTCGTCCACGCTTGCATTCTTTGGCAAGTTCGCGAGCGGCCCCATTTTCGGCAGCATGTCCACAATCTGCTCAAGCGGTCCCATCTTGCGCACTTGCCGGAGCTGGTCGCGGAAATCTTCGAGCGTGAATTCCGACTTGCGGAGCTTGCGTTCGAGCTCCTCAGCGGCTTTCCGATCCACCACCTGTTCGGCGCGCTCGATAAGCGACAGGATGTCGCCCATGCCCAAGACGCGCGAAACAATGCGCTCGGGATAAAACCCTTCCAGGGCGTCGTATTTCTCGCCCAAGCCCACGAACTTCACCGGCGCGCCGGAAACTTTGCTGATGCTCAGCGCCGCGCCGCCGCGCGCGTCGCCGTCGAGCTTGGTCAAAATCACTCCGGTCAGGCCGAGCCGCTTGTGAAATTCGCCTGCCGACCGCACCGCGTCCTGGCCGATCATGGCGTCCGCGATAAACAGGATTTCGGTCGGCTGCAATTCTTTCTTGAGCACGCTGAGCTCGTTCATCAGCTCGTCGTCGATGTGTAAGCGGCCGGCGGTGTCCACGAGGATGACGTCGCTCGCGGACAGTTTTGCTTCCTTGATAGCCCCCTTGACGATTTCGATTGGTTTGTCGGTGCCGGCGCCGGGCCAGAGCGCCGCGCCAATCGCTTTAGCCACTTGCGTGAGCTGCTCCCGCGCGGCGGGGCGGTACACGTCGGTGGACACCAAGATAGGCCGGTGCCCATGTTGGGTAAGCCATTTGGCGAGTTTGCCGGTCGTGGTCGTTTTGCCGGAGCCTTGCAGACCAACGATCATCCACACCGAAGGAGGCTTCGCAGCAAACAGCGGCTTCGCGTGCTTGCCGAGCAGCGCAGCCAGTTCATCGCGCACGACTTTGACGACCTGCTGGTCGGGAGAGAGTTGCAGCATCACTTCGCTGCCGATGGCTTTTTTGCGGATGTTGGTGAGCAGCTCGTCGGCGACTCCCACGTTGACGTCGCCTTCGAGCAGCGCATCGCGGATCTCCGCTAGGGCCGCGTCGAGATGCTCTTCGGTGAGCTTGCCCCGCCCGCGCAGGTTCTTGAAGGCTCGTTGCAGTTTTTCGGTCAGGTTCTCAAACATAACTCAGACAGGTTCCTTATCAGCTTCTCTAGAATATCAGCCAACGCGAGGGAGTGCACCGGCATGCGAAGATTGCCAATGCCCCTCGAGCAGCACCTCGTGCGGTACAATAGAGCCGCTGTGGCGAAAGAAGTTCAACAGGTCCCAAGATCTCGGAGTGAAACCGGGGAGGTTCCCGGGCAAGAAGAACTACTAGATATCGTGGAAGAAGCTTCTTTGGAGTCCTTCCCCGCAAGTGACCCGCCAGCTTGGAACTCCGGCCGCGCGAGTGTGCGACCATCTCCTCAGAAAGCCACAGCCTAAGTGTGGTCGTCTAGGTCCGCGCTCTTTCTTTAGCTCATTATTGCATCTATTTTGTTACGCCCCTTCAGTAATGCCACTGCTTCACGTCCTCTCCACCCGCGTTCTTCTCCACATGCTCTGCCATTCGCCGCACCAGATTCGCCGTGGTCACCGGCTGCCAGCCATGTCCCTTCATCGGCCTTCCATATGCAAACTCGCATTGGCATTCGGGATTGTGCAAATCCTTGGCCATCTCCTCAAACTTGTACACCGCCAAATTTAAATAAAAATTGTCCATGTCTCCGACATAAATATGAATCTTGCCTTGCAGCATTGGCCCCAGCGTTGCCCAATTGGTCTTAACGTTATAACTCAGGTCGTAGCCGTGGTCGCGCATGTAAATGGCCACGCTGTGATCAATCTTTCCCGTTCTCTTGTCCCACAGCGCTCTTGGATACCCATCGTCGCCAATCGGTCCGTACGCGGCGTCCCAAATCTCAATTTGCTCCCCCGACCTGCCGTGGCTACCCAGCACCGCCTCTCGCTCGCTGAACTGCTGCACGGTAATCTCGTCCTGCCCCTCCGCCGTCCGCATGATAGACCGCGGCACCTGCACCCACGTGTGCTTCGGCTCGAAGAACGCGTTGTCATCCTCGTAGGCATTCACGGTTCCGTACCAGCGAAAATCAATCGGGTCGGGATACAGCGTCCATGTCCCGCCAAAAAAATCGGGATAAAACACTTGCGCCGCCAGGGACTCCCATCCTCCGGTCGATCCTCCCGTCAGCACCTCTTTCACCAGCGCATCGCCATACGGTCCATTGTTCACCGAGTTCACCGCGTACGAATCGTCGTAATACTGCGTCGGATGTTGAAACGTCACTGCGATCATTCGCGGAAAATTCTCCGAATTCCACGCTTGATAAAACTCGTATCCCGTCTCACGGTTCAGGTTCGTCAGCGTCGTCCGCAGTTCCGGAGGAATGGACCGGTCCTCGGTCGAGAATCCGAAGGGCGGCTGAAGACTGAAATGGTTCTGTTCGTAAATCGCCGGATAGCGCGCGTTGGGATGCTCGTCATAACCCTTCGGCAACAGCACAATCGCGCCGATGTACATCGGGTGCCCCCAGAACCTCGTCAGCATTTCGCTCTGAATCTTGATGTGCTTCACCCAGGGCGTGTCTGGCGGCACCTCGATTGGCGGGATCGCCCTCGTCAAACTCAGCTTGATTTTGTATCCAGCCGCCGGATCCAGATGCACCTTCTGCACCTCGCTATACAGGTTTCCCGGCGACCGGTTGAAGTGCTGCCCCTCCCACTGGTCCATGTGCAGCCAGACCCGATGTCCATCCGCGCGATGAAACTCCGTATAAATATTCAGGATCGCCTGCACGAAGTAATCATCCGCGGGAATATCCCGTAAGCTGTGCACCGGCGCACCAAATGTGCTCTCATCGATCACCGCGGTCTCGTCTGCTGCCAGCTTATTTACGTCCACACCGAACAGCGGCCCCGAATCTCCCCAGCTGCCCGCCACGAGCCGCGGCTCCGGCGTATCCGTCTTGGTAATCACCACATAGGCCCGCCCCGTAATTGACCCTGCATGCACGGCCGTGGGAAACGAGATCTCGAATCTTTGAGCCGCCTGCGCATCTGCCGAAAACAAGAAAAACGCGAGGCAACCCACCGCACTCAAAACCTCTCCCCAACATGTCCTCATGTTCCCTCCCAGCTCGCCGCCGAGCCTACTACAGCTCCTTCGGTGTTTCAAAACATGCTTGTCCCCTCTTGTGAAGAAGCTAGGTGGCTATGATTCATTGAGTGCTGAGGCGACTCAAGGCTCTTTGTCCGGAATTGCCATGGTTTGAAGAGATGCGGCCATTTGCTGGAGTCCTTCAGTCGAGTAGGCATAGATTTCGATCGTAAGGAGATCGTCGCCCGCAACGGTTTGGACCATCGACCGGTACATGTGGACTGCGCCGATGCCGCGGTCGAAATCGGCGCACGAAAGGATGTTTCTTCACGCGGAATTCGACTGGAGGGCTGGTCAGTGTCAGACTCTCAGCCGCCGACATTTTCTCCACTATCCGCTGAAAGGTGTCCAGGTTCACGGAATCCAAGCGTGAGGGCCCTGCACCGATGTAGAAGAAGCCTCTCTGGAGTGTTCCCCCGCGAGTGATCCATCTGCACGGAATTCCAGCCTAAGGGCGTGGTCATCTAGTCTTCGGGCGACGCTTTCTCATCAAAAGGTGAGCCTTAGGCCCACTTGTGCGGCGAAAGGAATGCCCACGGTTGTGCCCGGTCCGAAGAAATCGCCAAGCGCACCTGCCGGAACACGCAGTTGGTTCAGGCTGGTGATGGGCTTCGTCTGTGTGCAGGCGGGGTCGAGGCAAAAAGCTGTGGCGTTGGCAGGATTGTTCACTGGCGTGGGCAACGCCGAGATATCCGGCACGTAGTTATTGCCTGGATTCAGGTGGTTGAAAAGATTGAAAAATTCGGCGAACGGCCGCAGAGTGGCGCGCTCGCCAAGAACGATGTTACGGCTTACGCGCACATCCACCTGATAGAAAGGCGAACCGCGGAACTCATCGAGCGTCGTCTGCACGCCATTTACTACCGCACGGTCATTCGCCACTCCATCGCCGTTGACATCGAAAGGGGTCGTCATGGTGTATGGGCGAGCGCTTTCCAACTGCGCCAAGGTGGACGCCTCGAATTTCCAGGGAAGTTGCAAGACGCCAACCAGTACGAAGCGATGGCGGATATCTTCGCCGGAAGGACCGTGATCTCCGGGACCGAAGGGATCGTGAACGTTCGAAACACCGTTGACGTAATCGAACAGTTCGCCGACGGTGGCGCCCCAGGTGGTCGCGTGCGCAAGAACGTAATTGGCCGTCAATTCGAAGCGGTGAGCGAAGCTGTGTTGCATCTGCACGGCCAAGCCGTCGTAGATGGAGCGGTTATCGCTGCGAAAAAGGGAAAAACCCGGATACTCGTAGCGCCGATATTGGTGTCCTCCTTGCTGATGCTCGTAACTGAGGCTCAACCGCCAATTGTTTCCTAACTCGTGCTCGTAGGCCGCGCTGGCCATCAGCGCGTACGGCGTGTGGTAGTTCGAATCGATCAGCGCCGGCGTGCTCGTGCCGTTCGCGAGATTGAATTGGTTGACCGCGGTGAACGCGTCCACCCAGCCGTTCTGCGCGAGATCGTTGTAATACATTCCGACTCCCGCGCGCAGGACGGTTGTGGCGGATCCATGCGGCGCGAACGCAACGCCTAAGCGCGGCGCGATCGCCTTGCGGTAATCGTGCGGGATTCCGGAAACAACGCCATTGCCCGCGAGCGCCGGATTCAGCCTTTGATCGTGGCCGGCGGCGATAAACAATCCAAAGGTCGTGTCGTAACGCAAGCCCGCGTTCAAAGTAAAAGACGGAGTAACGCGCCATGAATCTTCCGCATATAGCCCGAGGCGCCGGATGCTTTGCGAGAAGGAGCCGTCCAATGGCCCCGCGGTATGGACCGCCGGACAATTCGGATCGGGATTCGAAGAAGCGCAGGTCCCGAGTACGCCCGGATTCGAGACATAGAAACTCGGATCTTGCAGGTAAGTGAAAACGGTCTCACGGTTGCCGGTAAGCTCGCCGCGCAGGACCGGCTCGTGGATGAGGTTCACTCCAAAGCGCACTGCGTGACGCCCCGCGGCTCGCGAAACGTCGTAGCGGAACTGGTATTTCTGCTGGTCGCGCTCAATGGGGAACGCGGTAATGGCGGTGGCAAACTGATTGTCGCCGAAGGTCTCAAGGCCGGAAGTCGTGAGGAAGCTCACGGTGAAGGGAAAATTCAACGCCTGGCCAATCTCGGAGTTGCGCAGTTTGGTGTGATGGAATCCGCTGGCTTCCAGAGTGAGCGTGCCGAGCCAAGACGGCGAGAATTGTAACTGGTTGTTCATCAGCACGTTGTAGTAGTTCGACGTAGTCGTCGCGCCGGTCGATGGCAAGGCCCCCTGTTGCAATAGATCGTTCTTCGTAGTGTTGCGGTCGAGCGAGCCGCGCGCGAACCATTGCGAGTGCGAGCATTGCGTCCAATCGAGGCGCGTCGAAAAAAGCGTGTCGCGAAAAGGGACGGAGACAGAGGACGGAATCGTGGCAATGGAAGAAACGTCGGGCAGATCCCCTGCGGCAGCCATTTGCGCCAGCGCGTTGAATTCGGAAAGCGATTTCGCGCTGTAGGCCAGGCTGGCGTTCTCGTCAATGTATTCGTAAGAAGTGAAGAACCACAGCTTCTTGACTTTGAGCGGTCCGCCAAGCGAGCCGACTCCGTTTTGGCGCGAAAACGGCTGCTTGGGATTCGGTTCAGGATTGTCGAGCGCGTTTCGCGCGTTCAAGCCCCTGCCGCGGTAATAGTAGGAGGCGCTGCCGTGCCAATCATCCGTGCCGCGGCGCGTCGAGATAATCACGCTTCCACCGTTGGTCCTTGAAGTATCGGCGCCGAACTGCGAGGTTCGAACGACGAACTCCCCGACGGCCTCCGGCGAGAAATTCTGCAGGAAGCCGCCGATGTAGTCGTCGTTGTTGTCGCCGCCGTCGACGGAAAGGTCCACGTTCAACCCGGAGCTTCCGCCAAAAGAAACCGCGGTGATGCGGGCCTTCGTGGGGTCTGAAGGTTCGACCGGCGCGGTAAAAGGAGCGAGATAAGAAATGTTGGCGAAGCTGCGCGCGGAAAGCGGCACTTCGTCAAGGTCGGATGACGTGATGACGGTCTTGATGGTGCTGCTGGTCGTCTCAATAGGCTGGCTCGCAAGCGAAGGGCCGCGGTCGCGCACCTCCACGGATTCCCGGACGGATTGCGGTTGGAGCGTTACCACCAGCACCGGCTGGCTGCTCACCGCGACGACCACCGCGGCGGTCTTTTCCGCAAAGCCTGTGACGTTCACCGTAACCGTGTAACTTCCCGGCTGCAGTGATTCGAACCGTTTTTCGCCTTGGGCGTCGGCCTTGCCTGTGCGCGATATCGCGAATTTCTCCTGGGTCAGTGAAACACTCGCTCCGGCCACTCGGGCGCCAGTCGAATCCTGCACCGTGACAAGGAGCGAACCACCCGGGTTCTGGGCCCTTAACGCAGGGGGAAAGGACACAAGGACGGCTGCGCCGAAAAATGAAATGGCAAGGGCGATCTGCTTTCGAACTTCATTACGCATGGATCCAGACTTGGCCTCACCCGAGTCAGTAGGTTCGCAGGAGCATCACAACTACGAGCGGCTGCCTTAATACCTGCTCAAGCCCTTCCGCAACAGAGTAAGAATCGCCGCTCGATTCGTCAACAGGGTGGCTCAAAAAGTACGGTGGCCAGGCCGACGCTGGAGCAGGAGATAAGTCACTCCACGTCGAGGCCTGGCCATCCCGATAAAACAAGCCAACACACGCGCTTGCACATGAGACGTGCCGTGTCCCTGACGCGTTTCACTTTTTCGCCCCAGGTATCGCGGAAGAGCCTCGAAGAGCGCTTGATGGCCGCGATGGGAGTCAGGTCTTCAAACGCCAGCACCGGCACAACGAAGTAGCAGGCCACCGCCCAGGCAATGCCAATGATGCGCATCACCAGTCGGCCGATCAGGCCCATGCGCTCCTCGAGAGCGCGCAGAATCATGCCTATTGTAGCGGCCACAAACGCCCACTGCGAAATCGTGCCTTTGCGCGCCCAGGCCAGCTCAATGCCGTCGCGGAAGGTCCAGTTGCCGCCCATCAGACGGCTGTTAGCTACGCCCACTAATGCGACGTTGAAGAACACGATGACGAAATTAGTTCGCCACGTACATCGTGAACATGCCGATCAGAAACAGCGGCGACTGGTTGGGATGAAATGGCTGGTCATTCGCTGCTGCCGACGCCATGGCCGGCATGATGAGCAGCGTGCCGCCCGTAGCAATAAAGGCCGTGACCATCACTCATCTGATCGCTGAGAGAACCGGAAACCACATCAACTGTTTGCCCGGCGCCTGGTCAACGTTCCCGATCGGGGGCGTCGATGGCGGAACGGTGCAGGCCACGCCAGTCCTGCTCGGCGCGAAAATCCTCTTTGGCAATCTTCGCGTCAATCTTTGCGTCCGCCGAGGCCCAGCGGAACAGTCCGCAGAGCAAAATCACAGTGGCCGTTGCAATTAGAACCAGAATCAACCAGTGCATCGAGGCGACCCACGCACCGGGCAGGCTGCTGGCCCGGCAACTCATTTTCCTTCCAACTCTCGAGGGCCGGATCTTCGTTCGTTTCGAAACCTTAGGCTCCTGAAGTTCGCGCCAGCCGAACCGAGAGGTTCGAACCGCACCAGAATCCGCCAATTCAGCTGAGAAAGCAATTGGCGAGAGCGTTACTATTGACCATTCTCAACTTTTTCTGATGGTTTGAGCTGGGACTGTGTTCGCGTGCGATGAACAAAAAACCTGGGCTGACTCGTTTCGAGGCAGCCCAGCGTCGAATCGTTAAGTATTAGAGATTCCCCGTTTAGAACGTGAAACGGGCGCCGAGTTCACCCCACAGTGCGTGTGGAATGATGGTGCTGGCCGGGGCGATGAATCCGACCGGATGACCGAATCTCGAAGGCGAGGCAATGTTATTGCCAAAGTTGTTGCCATAGTTGGCGCGATTGGTCAGGTTGAACGCTTGTGCGAGCAATTGCAAGTTCATGCGATCGCCGAACTTGATATTCTTCGCGAGCCGCGTGTCGAGCTCAAAGAAAGGGTCGCCGCGCAGCGGATCATACTTCGCAATCGTGCACCCCTGCGTAACTCCGTTCAACCCGTAGAAGCAGTTCTGCGCCCCTGTGGCATTCCCTGCGAATGCGAACCAGTTCGTAGGAGCGTTCGTGGGCACGACCACGGCACTCGCCGTGCCTCCTCCGGTGTTTAGCGTGTTCGATGAGTTGGTTAGATTGTAAGGACGCGCCGAGCCGAACTGCAAGATTGGCGAGAGCTGGAAGCCTTTTGGCAAATCGACGATGCCACTGATGGTGACGTGGTGCCGCTCGTCGTTCGGCGACGGGCCCCACTCGTAGCTAGCAAACGGGTTGGTGGAAAGCCTGGGGTAGGTGCGGTACGAAGCACCTCCGCCGTCATAGGCATACGCCCACCCCAGCGTGTAGTTGGCATACAGCTGGAAACGATGGCTCATGCGCTGACGGAATGTGAAGTTTATCCCGTCGTAGTGAGAACGGCCAATCGACTCGTCGTTGCGAACGCTCCCCAATTCCGGCAGCGGCGGATTCGATGCTGTAAAGGCACCATCGAGCGGGCGGGTGCAGCAGGTTCCATTTACGGGCACCTTCTGGTCGACGTTGATGGTCTTATTGTCGTGCAGGCCAAGAACGTGGGTGTATTCCACTTCTACCGCTGCGTTTGCATTCAGCGCCAAGCTATAGCCGCCATTGAACTCTTCGGTCACTGGGTTGCGATAGTTTGGGTCCATCAGACGGCCTACGCTGCCGGGATTGAGCTGCGACGACGGAGGCGCGATCGTGGGCATGGGGTCCACGCCATAACGCCATTGGCCGAGAGGTATCCCAGTTCCCGGGACGGTGTCTTTGACGGGGTCGGTGATGTCGAATAAAGTCTGAAAAATGGTGGCGTTGGCCTGCTGCTCCATGAACAACGGGATGTTTTGGAACACATTCCCAAAGTAGAGGCCGAACCCTCCGCGCACCACCTGCTTGCTCCGGCCGGTCAAATCGTAGGCGAAGCCGATGCGTGGGCTGAAGTCCTTGTTGTCGTCGTGCGCAATCCGGCTGACATAAGGATTGGAGATCGGGCTGTTAAGCGCAACCAGCTCTTGGTAAGTGCGGCTGTTCTGGATCTCCGAACCGCCAATCATATTGAAATCTTTGTCCCAACGAAGGCCGAGGTTGAGCGTCAGACGAGGCTTAACTCTCCAAGTATCCTGGCCGTAGAAACCGAGCTGTTTGGTGGCCACCAGGAAGTACGGGTTCCCGTTGGCGATGGACATTTCAGTAACTAGGCCTGGCGTGGCAAACCCTTGTGGATACGTTGAAGGATTGTCCAAGATCGTGCTGGGGTTGGCTCCAAAGCGAATTAGAAGCGTGGGATTGAACTCAAAAAAGCCGCCCTCGACAGGGTTGTAGATGAAGTCTACGCCCGCCTGCACTGTATGGTGGCCAATCGTTTTTGAAAGGTCATCCTTGAATTGCCATTTCTTCTGGAAAGATTGCTGAGGAACGTTCGTGTTGGTACCGAACGAGGCGTTTGGGAATATGATGTTAGGAGCACGCAAGTTGCTGTCAATGAGGTTGTTCCAATACTGATAGCCAAATGTGAATTGGTTGACGGTCGTATTTGAGACGTTGGAGTTCAACGTAAGATTGCTCGCGATCAGGTGGTTTCTGGTGAAGTTGCCTTCGGTTAGGTCCATCGTGGCGTCCGACTGGTCATTCAGGCTGTCATTAACCTGCGAGGTGTAGCTGAGGTAGGCGCTGTTCTTACTGTCGATGACCCAGTCCATCCGGCCGTTATAACGCCATTCAAAGAAAGGCCGCGGAATCGTGGGTGAAGGCTGAGCCGCAAAACCGTTCGCCTCCGCGATGGTCAGCTCACTGAGAGACGTGGCGTCCACTGTCTGTGCTTGGTGTTCGCGTTCGCGTTCGAGGGCAAAGAAACCAAAGAGCTTGTCCTTCTTAAATGTGCCCCCCAACGATCCCCCAAATTGCTGGCGTGTGTAGTCGGGATGAGACTTAGTTGTGGTGCCCGTGCCGCTGGGATCCTTCTCATCCGTGTTCAAATTGGTGGCGCGGAAATAGCCGAAGAAAGAGCCGTGAAGGAGGTTCGTGCCCGACTTGGTAATCATATTGATCGCCGCGCCTTGCGAGCGTCCATTCACGGCTGAGAACCGCTGTGTGCTGATCTGGAATTCCGCCACCGCCTCCAACGGAAGCTGCATGACTGGGCCGCCCACCGTGTTGTCCTTATTGTCCACACCGTTAACCGTCACGTTCACGTCGCGTCCATTGTTTCCGTTGACCGAAAGAATGGCATAGCGGTTTTTTGTGGGGTCGTAAGAATCGGCAGGCTTCACGCCGGGCGCCAGGTAGGCGAGATTGGCAACATCGCGTCCGACCATGGGCAGCTCTTGGACCTCTGTCGGTGTGATGTTCTGGCTCACGTCGGTCTTGGCTTGATCGAGAAGGGGCGCTTCGCTGGTCACCTCGATGACCTCACTTTCCGCACCCGGCTTTAGCTCCGCATTTGCGGTCGCGGTCTGACCGACGAGAATTTCGATCGTTTGCGTAAAAGCTCCAAATCCGCCTTTCGTGACGGTGACCGTATAGGTCCCCACAGGCAACAATTCGAAGCGGTAAGAACCAGTCTCATCGCTCGAAGTAGTTCTTGTAATGTCCGTAGCCTTGTTTTTCACTACGACTTCCGCGCCGGCCACGACCGCTCCCGATTTGTCCGTAATCGTGCCTTGAATCGTCGCACTTGCCGTAGCCTGAGCAAAGGCCTTGGTGCGACCAAGGCTCAACAGCAGGACCACCATGCATAACCAATACAGAGATTTTCTCATTTTTTGTTTCCTCTCCCCCGATCGCAGCTAAGCTACGATCATCCCTCTCGGAATGACTGCGTGAGCGCACTACCGGCTTGTAGAATCCTGAACAATTGGAAGCGAAGAGTGCCCCCAACACACCTCGGAACTTCCTTGGTAGGACTCGCAGACCCCCTAACTCTTACCGAAGTTGTTCTAAATCGACCTCTCATCACCGCAACTCAATTCCCTGGTAAACTGCGTTCAAAGGCAGGCTTCCTTAAAGGCGCCGCAATTTATATACCATAAATCTAGGGAGGTAAGGCACTGCCACATAAAGCCTTAGTTGCAATCTCGTGGGTTTGCTTCAGTAGACATACAGAAATAGGTACCTGGAATATACAAGATTCCATACGTTCGCTTTGTTTCTGTGGTTCCGTTGCGTCGCGACATGACCGTTGTCGATGTCGGAACGCACCATGGACTCTACGCGCTGCTGGTATCGAAGTGCCTGGGATGGCATGGCCGGGTCTCTGCGATGGAAGCGTCGCGATCCATCCCGCTTATGTGACGAGTTCTCTCGCCGGTGTTAAACGTAGGGACTGCTGCTATGCTCCTTGCGGAAAGAAAACGGTCGTCCACAAATAGGCAGCGTCTGAGGCACGCTGTGCTCGGAGGACGCTAGGCGCAGAGGATTCGCGGCCGTGCCGGGGAGAAGAGATTCGCAACGTGAAGGTGCTCGTTACAGGAAGCAGTGGGCTGATCGGTTCGGAAGCCGTGGAACATTTTGACCGGCAGGGTCACGAGGTCACCGGCGTGGATAACAACATGCGCCGCGTATTCTTCGGGCCCACAGGAGACACGCTGTGGAACTTGGAGAGGCTTAAGCGCACGACAAAGCGCTTCACGCACGCCTCTGTGGATATTCGCGACCGTGCCCTGATCGAAGAACTGTTTCGAACGCAGCGTTTCGAGCTGATCGTGCATTGCGCGGCGCAACCTTCGCATGACAAGGCAAGAGACATTCCGCTGCTCGATTTTGAGATAAACGCTTTGGGAACAGTGAATTTACTCGAGGCCACGCGGCAGCATTCGCCGGAAGCGGTCTTTGTGTTTCTGAGTACCAACAAAGTGTACGGTGACGCGCCCAACGAGATTCCGCTAAAAGAGCTCGAGAAGCGCTACGACTATGCGCGCCTTGAAGATTACGACGGCATTGACGAGACCTGCCGGATCGACCGCACGTTGCATTCGTTGCTTGGAGCGTCGAAGGCAGCCGCCGACCTCGTCGCTCAGGAATATGGGCGGTACTTCAAAATGAGGGTAGGCATCCTTCGCGGCGGATGCCTGACCGGCCCGTCGCATTCCGGCGTCGAGCTCCATGGATTTTTGTCGTATTTGGTGAAAGTCACTCTGAGCGGCGGCACGTACTCTGTTTTTGGCCACAAAGGCAAGCAGGTGCGCGATAACATCCACAGCTACGACGTGGTGCGCGCGATCGAAGAATTTGCGGCAAGTCCCCGGCCTGGCGAAGTTTACAACCTCGGCGGAGGACGCGAGAACAGCATCTCGATGCTGGAAGCGATTGAGCGTATCGAACAAATGAGCGGCAAGCAACTGACGTGGCGGTATGTCGAGGAAGCCCGCAAGGGCGATCACATCTGCTACATCTCGAACCTGGGGAAATTCAAGAAGGATTATCCCAACTGGAAGATCACGCGCGGGCTGGACGCGATCCTCGAAGAGATCATCGCGTCCGAGCGGCAACAACTGAAGTAAGAAACGCTCGCGGGAGACAAGGACAAGCAAGAAATGCTCACGTTCTTCAAGACGACGAAACCCTTCCGTGAGCACAAGGGAACCATCCGGCGAAATGCGCTGAAGAAGGCTGCGCACGCAGATGTGGAATCATTTTTAGTCGAGAATTGAGCACTCGTAAATGATCCGGCTGGCCACCATTGCGCTTCTGGGACGAGCTGATACACCGACGGACGCCGTGGAAGAATATTGCTGGTACCTTAGCGAAGCACTTCGCGCGCAAGGAATCAGACTGACTATCGAGAGAGTGCCCTGGGAGGAGGGGGGATGGGGCGGCGCCTTGCAGGCCCTTCGGGGCCGGGCGAAAACCTGGAAAGGCTTGTGGGTCATTGTGCAATACACTGCCTTGGCTTGGTCCTCGCGGGGATTTCCACTACGATTTTCCCGTGTTCTGGAGATTCTAAAAGGAGCTGGCGTGCGCGTGGCCGTCGTCTACCATGACGTCGAGCCGTTTGCCGGAACGCGCATCATTGACCTGCTGCGGCGGCAAGCGCAATTGCGCGCGATGCGGCACGCGATGGACCTTTGCGATGTGGCGGTCTTCACGGTTCCGATGGAAAAGCTCTCCTGGATGCGGCCACAATACAGGCACTCGGTTTTCATACCGGTTGGCGCAAATCTGCCGGTTTCCCGAGAAGCGGCTTCCCGAAAGACCATTGCGAGACGTGGGAAATTGAAAATCGCGGTGTTTAGCGTCACGGGAGGGAGTGCCACGCAAAAGGAAATCGGCGAGATTGTCGGAGCCGTGCGGTTCGCATCTTCGCACGTCGGAAATCTGCAACTGACCGTTCTGGGCCGCAATTCGAAAGAGACCGAAAGCGAGTTCCTCAAACAATTGGATGGCGCTCCCGTTGAAATTCAAGTGCTGGGCTTGCTTTCGAACGAAGATGTCGCGCGAACGTTGTTCAGTTGCGACGTGCTCCTCTTTGTTCGCGGGCCGATCTCCACGCGCCGAGGCAGCGCCATAGCAGGAATCGCTTGCGGATTGCCGGTAATTGCCGCCGAAGGATCGGAGACATCCTCGCTCATCACGGAAGCGGGGGTGGCATTTTACTCGCCGCAGAAAAAAAACGATCTCGGCACAGTTCTGCTCCATGTCCTGCAGGACGAACACTACCGCGCTTCTCTTGCGCAGCGCAGCTGGATCGCGCAGCAGCGCTATTTTTCTTGGACCGCGATCGCCTCGCGTTATGCACAGTTCCTGGAAGAGAGATCCTAGTCACAGCTCTGCTCGAATTTAAATTCACGGCACAAAGCATCTCGCCCGGAAAACCAGCTCACATTCTAAGCTAGCCTTAGGAGGCTCTTCCCCATCGGGAGCAAGCTTGAAAAAAATATCCGCAAAAGCACCTCAAGTCGGTGAATCGAGATGAGTTAGCCTCAGATATGGCCGCGGCTACTACCAGCTTCTCGCCAGTACTGTGACGATCTTGGCGAGAGCGTCGAGGTCGCGCGTATCGATGATTTCGGCTGGGGAATGCGAATAGCGCAAAGGCCAGCCCAGGGGAATATTCACCGAGCCATAACGCGTGAAGACCGCGCCATCGTTGCCGCCGCCGGTGACGCCGAATTGCGCGGGGATGCCGTTTTCGTACGCCAGCTTGACGACACGATCGACATATTCGCGCGGCGTGATGTTCGAATTGTCTACTGCCCGAACCACGAATCCTTTGCCAATTTCTGCGTCAGCGAAGCGCTTCGATTCGAGCGGAGAATCGGCGCTGACGAAAGTGTCGATGGCAAAGACAAAATCGGGCGTGCGGCCCTGTTTGGCCATGTGCTCCGCGGCTGCCGCTGCGCCCTTCAGCCCGACTTCTTCTTCCGTCGACCAGATAAACGTCACGTCGCGCCCCGGCAAATCCCGCCCGAGCGCCCGCGCCGCTTCGACAAGCGCGGCGCAACCGACCCGGTCATCGAAGCTGCGCGCGTTTGCGCGCGTTCCCAGCAGGGGGCGATATTCCTTGGGAATGGTGATCCAATCCCCCACTTTGATTCCGAGCTTCTGCGTTTCTTCCGCGGAGCGCGTGCCGAGGTAAACGTACACGGGCTCTTCCATCGAGTGCGGCCCATGCGGCCATTCGAATCCCGGCTGATCCCAACCTGCCGGCAACTCGAGCACCCCGCCAACAGAATTCCCATCGGCTTTATGAATGACGACAACATGCCCCAGAAAGTATTCTGGATAGCCTCCTCCCAGAACGGATACCAAGAGTCGCCCATCGTTTTCTATTTTCTTCACCTCGTATCCGATCTCGTCCATATGCGCTACAAACGCAATCCGTGGCGACTTTGCGTCGGGCTTTCGATCGCCAAGATGCAAGATCAGGTTTCCGTCCGCATCGGTCTCCGCTTCTTTCTGCAATCTTGGATCCAACCGATTGAGAACCACTTTGCGAACGTTTTCTTCATGGCCGCTTGCGCCATACGCGTCGACCAGCGCTTTAAGGTCGGAGATCGTGGTGCCGCCGCCAGAACCTCCTCGTAGCCCGCCAGTGGTGGACTTAGGGACCTGTAAATACGCTTCAAGCAGTCGTTCCAGATTCCCGCTATCGCCCGAGGAAATGGACTCCCCAGGGGTCACCGGCCAAAGTGTCGGAATTCCAAGTTGCGCGAAGCGTTCCGGAAATGCGTTTGGCTTGGCATAGCCCGCTATCCGTGGTAGTGACGCGCTTACGGCTGTCACGCGTTCGCCATCCGCTTCGGCAATGGCTTTGATCTCGCCGGGAAACGCACTCAGCGGCGCTGACGCGTCTTCCACTCCCAGAAGCACGCCATCCCCAGGCGTGAGCGCCGCGGTACCGGCCCTGGCGACGCTTTTGCCGCCTGTCGCCATGCGGCCGACAAAAATCATTTCGTCTGGCTTTGTCTCTTCCAGTAAACGATTGAGGCCGCGCCCTCCGGTCCACTGTTGCGTTAGAAACGCGACGGTTGTTGTTCCTTTCGCTTTGGCGTCCTTGATTCGTTCGAGCAACTGCGACAATACGGTGCATCCAAAGCGATCGCCGGCGGCCGCTCCTGCTTCCCCACCTTGGCCTACCGGAAACCATTTCCGTTGGAGTGCAATTGGATCGAGGAGGTCCACCCCCGCAGCATGCACGTCGGCAGCGCCTGTGGCGCCAAGATCCACGTACATTTCGTCGGGATGATTCATTTTCGGGGGGTTAACACGCGCGGGCTGAAGATGAATGCTCAGCCCGGCGAAGACTCCGGGAACTTTCTTTCCGGAGCGCGTCATTACCCAAATTGTCTGGGCAAAATGCAGCGTGTCAAATACCGGATTGGGTGCGGCTTGCGGCAAGCGTTGCACGCGCAAGTAGCCGTCCGGAGTGATCTCGCTGACGACGTAACCAGGTTCATCGACGGGCGTAACCAGCAGGCGTTGCGGCGAGCCGCTCCCAAAGGTAACCCAAAGGTTACCGACATTATCGGTCTTGGGTGAGAGAGGGCGCAGCTCCGCGCGAAGCTCCTCGATCAGCGGCTGTTCGTAGCCCGAAACTGCGGGTACTTGGTCAAAATGGCAATCAAAAGCGGCCTGCGCACTTGCGGAGCAAGCGATGAGCAAAGGAAATAGCAGCGAACTCGCGGTTCGAACGAGCCACTTCATGAAGCATTCTCCTCTTAGACCATGACACTCGGCCTGCATCATCGGCACAACGCTTCGATCAGCACTTCTTTCTTTTCTTCGGCCAGCCGCGACATGCTGTCAAGCGAGGCAAAGTAGCCACCGACGGCCGCCGCCGCAAGCAAGGTGAAGGCTTCAGCGGGGAACCAACGATTCCCCGTCCAGCGCCCGCTAAAAAGAACCACCGCGGACACTCCGCCGAACACAATTTGGGCGGCAAAGGCCAGGAGCACGGCCATACCGGACTGCCGCTGACCGCGGATCTGGCCGAATTCGAGCTTGCGCGGAAAGGTGACCGAAGACCAGTTGGCAATACTCAGCTGCCCAACGACGGCAAACACGATGGCAGCCATCGTAGCCAGGAAGACGGGGAGCGAGGGCAATCCCAGCAGCCAGGCGAGCATCACCAAAGACAATACGGTTTCAACGCCCAGCACCGACAGGAGCATCAGATTCTTGCCAAGAAAAATGTCACGAAAATGCAGCGGCGCCATGAAGTAGGTTTGGATGCCGCGGCCTTCAAAGGCAAAGCAATTATAGGCAGGCCCCATCAGAATCAGGACGAGATAGGCCATGATGCCCGGGAAAAGCATTTCAGGAGAGACCGGATGCTCCGAGGCCGGGTGTTTTCCGGCAAACATGGTGCCAAAGATGAGGACCATTACCGGGGGCATGATCAGGGTGAAAAAGGAAAACGTGTTGCGCGTGAGGTAGCGGAACTCTTTACGGACGACCGTGGCCACTTGCGGCGATAGCGCACTCAAACGATCTGAGGAGTCTGCCGGTTTTGCTAGGGCGCGTGCTGCCGCAGGCACGGGCGCTGCGGTTTCACTCAGTTCTTCTCCGCGATATTGCGAAGCGAATCGCCGCCAGAGAAAAACGCTGAACACCGCGGCATAAACGAACAGCCCCGCCGAACCCAAAACCAACCATCCGAACCGGGCCTCGGCGGCCGCCGCAATCGCTCTGCCCGCAAGTGCAGGCGGAAGCCACGCAAAATACGGAATGATCCGCAGAGCCAGCGGCCCCAACAATCCGCCATAGTGGCGCATAGTCGGTTCGATGAGGTTCAGAGAAACCATTGCGAGAATGAACAGAGCGAAAAACAACTCGCGGGTCCGGCGCCGCGAGAGCAACCGCTCGAGCCACGAACCAACAAGCCGCTCCAAAGTCACGTTGAGCAATAAGAACAGCGCCGCAACCAACAGCATCGCGGGCAGCACTCCCGGCCGCGCTGCTGCCGCGCCGAGTGTCATGGAGGCAAGCCAGCAAACTGATGCCACCGCGGAAAAATCCGCCAAGCCGTAGGCCAGACCGATGACGTAAAACGCGGTGAGATTCAGCGGAAAACGGAGCATCGAGCGGAATTCGAAGCTGGCCCCGAACCCCGCTGCAAAAATGGGAAATAGCTGCCAGAACAGGAAAATGCACCAGAACAGCAGCCCAAACAAGCCGAAGCGGCCTTCGGAAAGAAACGCATAAGCACCGGTGAAGAAAGCGACGCACAGCCCCACCACGAAAAATCCGCTAAAAACTCCGAGAAGGATCAGGCCGAGCAGATCGAAACGACTGGCCTTCTTGCGCAGACCGTTGCGAAGAATGCGCCAGCGCAGCCCGGCAACCACACGAACTTGCGTCAGTATCCCGATGGGGCTGGCTACATCAGCCATGAGAGTTCTTCCAAACGTGGGCGTTCGGTGCCGTCCTGCCCCACAATCGAGAGAAACACCTGTTCGAGCGTCGTTTTGCTGCCGGCCTCGCCGGAAATGTCGGCGCGCAACTCTTCCAGCGAACCCTGCGCCACTAGCCTCCCTTTGTGAATGATGGCCACGTGGCTGCAAAGGCGCTCGACAATTTCCAAAACGTGGGATGTCAAGAAAATCGTAGTACCGCGCTCGGTCATGCGACCCAGAAGAGCTTTGAGCACACCCGCTGCGAGCGCGTCGACGCCTTCGAACGGCTCATCCAGAAACAAAATCCGCGGCCCGTGAATGACCGCGGCGGCAAGCGCCAGTTTCTTTTGCATGCCATGCGAGTAGTCCGCGATCAACGTTTTGGGGCGGTCCGCGAGTTGCATGAAATCCAGCAACTCGTTCGCGCGCTGTTGTGTCATTCGGCGATCTAGACCGTACATGCGCCCGACGAATTGCAAGTATTCCGAACCGGTGAGGCGTTCGAGAAGCCCCATGCCTTCCGGCACCACCCCGATCTGGCGCTTCACTTCGACCGGATGCGTCGCACAGTCCAGCCCGAGAAGGTCCATGCTTCCCGCGGTTGGGGCAAGCAAGCCGGTGAGCATCTTAATGGTCGTGGATTTGCCCGCACCATTCGGCCCGAGGAAACCGAAGAACTGGCCGGCGGCAACCTGGAGGTCGACGCCGTCAACGGCGGTGAGGTTCCCGAATCTGCGGGTCAGCCTTTGCGTGCGAATGGCTATTTCGGGCATTCGGTCTCCGTGGAAAGGAGCGGGCTCCCAAGATGGAAAACTCTAACACGAGTCGCACGCGGTTTAGCGAGGATGCCGAGCAAAGCAGGGCCCTTCAAGCGCGTTTGCGCGGATTCGATCCTTGGGCGGTGAGCTGTTGTAATTCCCTGGCTGGAAGGCCCGCAAGAACCGCCGGCAGTTCGACGCGAAAAACCGCGCCGCCTTCCTGGCGGTTGTAGCAAAGAATCTTCCCGCTGTGTTCCTGAACGATTCCGAAGCAGATGCTCAGACCGAGACCTGTGCCCTTACCCACGGGTTTGGTGGTGTAAAAGGGATCGAAAACGCGATGCGGCTCCTTGATGCCGGTACCGGTGTCGGAAAACAGAATGACCACGTTGCCGCGGTCGCGCATGGTCTTAATCGTAAGCAGGCCGCCTTGGTGCGCTTCCATGGCGTCCACCGCGTTGCTTATGAGATTGAAGAAGACCTGCATGAGCTGATTCCCATCGCCGCGCACTCCGGGAAGCACTGATTCGAGCTGTTGTTCAATGCGCGCCGTGGAAGGGCGGAGGTCGAGTGCGCGAAGCTGAACGGCATTGTTTACCACGGTATTGATATCGAGGAGCGTGCGCTCGGGGGGCACCTGGCGCGCGAAGCTGAGCAAATTTCCTACCAGCGTTTTGGTCCGCCGTGCCTGTTCGCGGATCTTCGAAGCCGTGCAACGCGCCTTCTCAGGCAGGGTTTGATCATCGGCCAGGAGATCGGAAAACCCGAGAATCGCGGCGAGAGGATTATTGATTTCATGGGCGGCACCGGCGGCGAGCTGCCCCAGCGACACAAGCTTCTCCGTTTGAACGAGCTGCGCCTGAAGGCGCTTCAGATTTTTCAGTGCTTGTTCGGACTGCACGAGCAGGCGGGCGCGGTCCACCTCCGCAAAGTGGCTGCGCACAAAGATCAAGCCGGCTAGCGGCAACGCCGCCACCACGGTGGTCACCAACCGGAAATCACGAACGCCCGGTTCCATATTGTCGGCATGCAAACTATATAGAGCGAGAAGAGGCAGAGAAACGACCGCCGTCATGGCCAGATGGCTGGACCAACCGTGGACATTTTCTGCGGAATCGTCGCGGGAATCGAGCGATTCCCCCGGCTGAGCGGCGTCCAGTTGCGCGCGATTCAAATAAGCGATCAAGCCGGCCAATGCGAGCCAGAAAAAAGAAGAAATAATCGGGAGGTCGTACAGGCTTCCCGTGTAATAAATGCCGACATCACTTTGCACATCCACGACCAAAGAGGCCAGCATGTAAACCACAGAAGCGCCGAGCAGATGGAAGTACACTTTTTTCCAAGCCCCGCGGCTTCGCAGCCACAACAACATGAGCCCGAGCACAATGAGTCCGTTTTGCGTGTCGGTGATAACGTTGAAATTGTGATTGTACTGGGCGATATCCGGCGTCGCGTAAAGCCAGGGCATCACAAAAAAGATGTAAACGAACGTCCACCAGGCCAACAACAGGCCGAAGTCCAGGTATCCGAGCCGGGCGCGCACCTCGCCGCGCTTGCGGTGCGGTTGGAGAGCCAGCGCAGCTATTAGCGGAATGCCCCGCAAGAAAAACAGAATGTCGCCTGGATACAGCCCGGGCAACGGCTTATGTAGATAGACCTCATAATAGGTCCATTCAAACTGCCCGATCATCCATAGCGTGCAGCTCAACGCGATCAGCATCCAGAAGATGTTGCGCCGCCAGTACGGCGTACCCGCGTTGAGGAGCAGCCCGGCATTCGCAATCAACGGCACGGTGCACTGCACCACATCGCCGAACGCGACTAGCGTCTGCGAGCCGCGCGGATGCGACAGGGAAACGCCGGCATAAAGGGCAAGGACGAACGCCCAAATCCCCAGGCTCCAAGTGATGGTGCGGGAAGAGGTCATAGACTTGGCGGCTTCCAGTATAGGCTCTCGTAACTGGCGCCGCCGTTTTGAAATTCCTCGGCTTGGCTAGAATATAAATGGATTGCGGAGACTATTTTAGGCGGCGCTTATTGTTGTACCTTGGATTTCTGGCGGAGGAGGGGGGATTCGAACCCCCGAGACCCTTTCGAGCCTAACGGTTTTCAAGACGGGTGATTGTGCCTCGGCTCCGGCCTAAGTTGATGATAACACTAGATGGCGTTCGGCCCACTCTGGACGGTTTGGGCACGGATGGCAGCCTATCGGGATAAAGTGGGATAAAGGCGATTGCAGCGCGCGGTGGACCGAGGACTTTAGTTGCACCCAATCCTGCGCCAAGGAAGTCATCCATCGATCGGTTCTTTTCGCCTCCCTGCTAGTGTACCTAACACGGGCGAAGGCAAGTATACGGGCCACATCACCCAGCGCAGCAGCTCTCCGACCGCGTCCCTGCCACCGAGATTAATCGCTTGGTGACTCTTCTTCCATTCTTTTGTTGACAAGCAAAAATAAATCTTCTACAAGACAGACAAGTTCGCCCAGCTCCCTCGTTCCCTCTCCAGATTTCCTCCTCCGGGCTTGGCGGAACCGCCACGGCGTTTGCTGGCGGTGAAGTTGTCTTCGTAGTCCAAAACTCAAATTTGGAGGCCTGTGTGATCCGGAAATCAATCCCCCTGGTGTGGTTTTGTGTGCTATGCATTCCCAATCGAGTGTGGGCCCAAAGCCAGCCTGAAGTAAGTGTTGATGTAAAGCATGATGTTTCGCCCGCGTTGCGCGATTTGCCACGGTCTCCTAGCCCGTCTGAACCGAAACACGAGAGACGACTGCGTCTGACCCACGGACCCCGCGAGTTGGTATCGCAGCCGGATCCTGCGCTGCAGAGTTCGGCTGGTCCACTTGTGAACACGGCGGCCGGCCAGAATTTTCAGGGTGTGGGCATAGGGATCGACAACAGTTATTTCAACTGCTGTGCGCCCCCGGATACAAACGGCGCTGCTGGTGCGACACAGTACGTGCAATGGGTGAACCTGGACTTCGCGGTGTTCGACAAAACGACCGGAATCTCGTTGCGGGCCCTACTGCAGGAAACACACTGTGGAACGGTTTTGGCGGACCTTGCGAGACAAACAACAGCGGCGACCCCATCGCGCAGTATGACAAAGCAGCGGGGCGGTGGGTGCTGGCGCAGCCGGTTTACGTTTCGCCGTACATGTATTGCATAGCCATTTCGACCACTTCCGACGCAACGGGAACATATAATCGATATGCTTTTGCTACGCCCAACAACACGACCCTTTTCCCTGACTATCCGAAACTGGGAGTGTGGCCCGACGCGTACTATGCCTCCTTCAACGCGTTCAGCGGGAACACGTTCACGGGGCCCATCGCCTGCGCTTTTGATCGAAGCGCCATGTTAACGGGTGCAACAGCCACGAAGGTCTGCTTCCAGCAGAGCTCCAGTGTAGGCAGCCTCCTGCCCTCGGACTTGGACGGGGCAACGGCGCCGCCGTCTGGTTCACCGAATTTCTACATGAGCTTCGGAAGCAATTCGTTGAACCTATTCAAGTTTCATGTGGATTTCACCAAGCCTGCGAATTCGACCTTTACTGGCCCGACGGTAATTCCCGTTGCGACGTTCAGTGAAGCGTGCAGTGGAGGCACTTGCATTCCGCAGCCATCAACTAGCACAAAATTGGACTCGCTGGGGGACCGCTTGATGTACCGGCTGGCGTATCGCAATCGCAGCGGAACCGAATCGCTACTCGTCAACCACTCCATTCACGTGAGCGGAGGAAAACATAGTCAAGTAACCGGCGTGCGCTGGTATGAAATCCAGAGCCCCAACAGCTCTCCGACGGTACATCAGCAGGGCACCTTCTCGCCCGATTCCACTTCACGTTGGATGGGCAGCATCGCGATGGACAAGGCTGGGAATATCGCGCTTGGGTACAGCACTTCGAGCGGAAGCGTGTTTCCGGCAATTCGCTTCACCGGACGTGTTCCCATAGATCCGTTGGGCACTATGGAAGGTGAAAACAGCATTCAGCCTGGCGCAGGCTCACAAGTGGTCGGCTTGAGTCGCTGGGGCGACTATAGCAGCATGAGCATGGACCCAGTGGACGACTGCACATTTTGGTATACGAACGAATACCTAATGTACAGCGGGACGTACAACTGGAGCACGAGAATCGCATCCTTCAAGTTTCCGACCTGCCAATGAGCGGCAAGAGGAGGCTGAAACGCTTCCGCCAGGGACGGTTATGCGGATGTAGCTCTTGTGTCCCGTAGGTGAAACTCAGTAAGGAAAGCAAGGGCACGATCTTATCGTGCCCTTGCTTTTGGCCATGTACAGAAGTTACGGCTATCAGCGAGCAGCGATTCCTGCGGCGGTGTCCGGCAGGCTGCTGACTTGCGTCTGCGCGAGTGGTCTCAAGCTGCCATTCGCCTGGAGCGCGAAGGCGCTGACGGTTCCGTTCGCGCCGTTGCGAACGTACAGAAAGCGGCCTTCACTGCTCAAGGCCATGTCAGACGGATTCAAGGTGCTGCCGTCTGGGGCCAGGATGGAGGCGGCTGCGGATTGAATTAAGGTGAGGGTACCGGTCTTCGGAGCAATCGCGAAGCTGGAGATCGTGCCGCTCACGGTATTGGTCGTGAGGGCAAGACTCCCCTTTTCCGCTATGAGAGCCCAAGTAGATGCGGTTTGGTTATTCATCACAGCTGGTGATGCAGGAGCGAGTTCGCCGCTGGGCAACACGGCATACGAGCTCATACTGCCTGCTTGAGGAGTGTCGCCAGCCGTATTGGCCGTGACGACGATATCCCTGCTGAACGCCAAGCCAAACGGCCCGCCGCCAGCAGAGGCTGAACTCCCGGCGCCGGAAGCAGAGAAGGTGCCGGCAGGCGCCGCGTGTCCACCCGAGCCCACGGTAAAGGAAACAATTTGGTTAACTGCTGGCTCAGTCACCAACAAGGATCCGCCGTCGGGAGTAAAGGAAATCTCCGCAGCAGCAGCCGCACTGCTATTGGGGAGGAATTGCGTCGAGCCCGGAATAGGCGCCAGGAGCTTTGCCTGGTGCGCTTCCGGCGTGATCCGGAAACCGGTAATGTTGGGTGATGCGCCGCCGGAGTTCAGCACGTAGAGCATGTCTTTGTACACGGTCAGGCTGACGGGCATGGTTCCGCCTGACGGCACGGTTTGCAGTGCGGTGAGAGAGTCGCCGGCCACCGAGAAAGAGGTGATGGAATCGCTCCCCGCGTTAACGGCGTATAGCAGGCGGTTATCCGCACTCAGCATCAACGCCCCTTGCGAGCCGAGGGGATTGGGTCCGCTGCCGAAGCCGGCGCCGCCAGTGGGAAAGCTACCCCCAGGCAACAGCGTGCCATCGGCATTTCTGTGAAAGACGATCACAGCGTTTTCAACGGGTTGGTTGGACAGGACATAAACAGCGCCGGTGGACTGGGCAGCCAGGCGTGCTCCGGGCATGATCCCGAACAGTGCAACAGCGCACACTGCCAGGAGCATGCAAAACAACTTTGCGACTGACTTTCCACCTATCATGATCTTTAGAACCTCCGTTTGTATTGAACTTGAGCAAAAGTCACAATTCCTTCCACTGCATCGGACTTTCACTCCAAGTTTGCGGACAGTTTTGCCGTCGCGCTCTTGTTAAGTCGGAGTTGGCGAGAAAATCCCCCGCTGAAATTTTTACGCTGTAGAATTTTCTCTAGGAAATTTTTGCGATGGATGAACAGAGCGCGCGGAATTAGAAGCAAAATCTCCAAATAGCAACACTGCCGCACTTTCCGGGCGCGAATCCCTGGACAACTGATCCCAAACCAGCCGAAATTCATCGCGCGCGCGCGCGAGCATTCGTTCTGTCGCCTTTTCGGTCTTGCCGATCCGCATGGCAATCCCTTTGACGGGAAATTCGTTCCAGTACCGCCAGAGGAGGATGACTCGGTATTTTTCTGGCAATTCGTTCAGCACTCTACGGATTTTTATTCTCGCGTGTTCCTTGTCCAAGTGCTCGTCGATCTGCGGGGGGGCAATTTGTGCCCCGGAATTTTCTTTATCGGTTTCGAGGAGATCTGGTTCGCGCAAGCGCGCCCGATAATAATCTTTGACCTTGTTGCGCGCGATGCCCATCAGCCAGGATTGCAGGGATGAGTTTCCGCGGTAAGCGCGTAGATTTTCCCATGCTGCGAGAAACACATCTTGGACGACGTCATCGGCATGGTCGGCGCGCGGTGCTAAGCGGGAATGGACGTAACTTTTGACTGCTCGTACATAGCGGGAAAGCATCATCACGATTTACCCCAAATTGGCAGCTGCATCGAAACTGCATCGGGCAGCGAAATTTACAAGCTGGCAGGTTCATGCGGCCGCTTCGAAGGCGTGCGCATGCAACGTGCCTCTTTCTCGATTGAGGGACACGCCCCCAACCGCGAGGAAACACCCGATGAGCTAGGCGATTAGGCTGGACAACTAGGCAGGAGCCCTGGGGTGAACTCCGACACTTTTGAAAGGGCGGGCCTTAACAGCACAAAACCGCTTTCTTGTAGCAGCCGGGAGCGGCGCTGTCAAGTCAGGTGAACGCCTTAAGACTGTGGTCCCACTCGGTCCTGTACTTGATTAGAGTACTGCGAACAAGACAAATCGCGTAGCGAAGCCTTGTCGGAAGCGGGCATTCCAGCCCATTTATTGTGGTGGAGCCGATCTTTCTCTCTTCGTTCACTTGGAGTTCCACAAACACAAGCGGAAACAGGTGTTTCTCCCAGCAATGGAGCGACGCCACCAACGAAGCTTACCGTGATAACCTGCGATCCGATGGCAGCCAAGGGGCTGTTGCGCCATTCCAGCGTCAACCCAACCCTCGCCCACTACATCAAGGATGTGCCGGAAGTCACTGCGAACGGGAACGCCACACGTCGCACAGCAATTTAGCAGAGCTGGATTATAAGGCCGTCTGGGCAGTGCACTAAAGAATTAAAACAAAACTCTGAAGAGCAGCGTAATCTCTCGCCTCAACCGAAAGAACAACCCTTCTAGCTCCAGAGCTACAAGCTGCGCGGCGTGAGACAGAGGTAATGAGCGGCCTGAGACATAGGTAACACTTTGTGGCGGAGGAGGAGGGATTCGAACCCCCGAGACCCTTTCGAGTCTAACGGTTTTCAAGGCGGGTGGTTGCGCGCTGGCTCGCTGGTAAGTTGCTGAAAACTAAAGACGCCGTTCGGCTCGCTCAGGACGGTTTGGGCACGGTTGGCAGCTTATTGGGATAAGTTGGGATAAACGCCATTTACGGCGAATCGAGGACTGAAAACGGATTTCGCGCGTACTTAAGACTCTCTTCAGGCGGATCGTGAAGGGCCATCACATAATTTCCGTAATGCCATCCGGGAATTGACCGGATTGCTTACTTCGCCGTTAATCACGACCGATGGCCGAAACTGTTAGCTTGAACTCACCCCTCATATTCCTGGGTCCAGGCTGCTACGATTCGCCGCGTGATGTTCCCTGCTGCTGTCCCAGAGATCCCCGCGGCCAGCGTCGACAAAGCCGCTGCTTACTATGTCAACACGCTGGGCTTCACCTTCGATTGGGGCGACGAGCAAGGCGGCATTGCCGGCATCTCAAGGGGGAAGTGCAGATTGATTTCCGGTCGGACGTGTAAGTAGTAGGCTTTGCCCATGATTCGCCAGATCGCGCCTCAGTTCTTCACCTTGGACATTCCCGGCACTCTTGCCTATTACACAGATAAGCTTGGCTTCAGGTGTTTGGGCACCTGGCAGGAGCCGCCCGTTTACGCCATCGTTGCACGCGACCAGCATAAGATTCATTTCCGTTGTGCCGCTCCTCCCACCGCGAACCCCGACAAATATTCGGACGAACTGCTCGACGCCTACCTACTCATCGAAGATGCCGACGCTCTTTACGCCGAGTATGCAGCTCGCGGCGTGGAATTCACGCGTGGACTTGGCAACACGCCATGGCAGTCGCGTGAATTTGTAGTGAAGGATTGCGACGGCCGACTGCTTGCCTTCGGCGCGAACTTGTAGCCTTGTCTAGGCTATCCCGCCCCAAACGTTACTCTTGGACGGTGCGCAGAGCAGACGAACTGTCCACTTCTCTATTTTTGCGAAAAGGGGACGTGAAATCGATCAACCTACTACTTTGGGGATGCGCGTTTCGTGGGGCCACTGATCAGCCGATGACTCCCGCCGCGATGCTTCGCGCGGCATGGTGCCCGCCAGCAGGAGAACAGTGCCGCAAAACATCAGCGTCTCCGCCAAATAATTCAGGCCCTTGTCGAGGCTGGCGCGTTCCACTACTCCGATCGGCACGTAGACCACCAACACCACGAAGAGCACGGTCAAGCCCAGCCACGTCGCTGCCGCGCGGGTTTTCTTACCAACCAGCAACAGGATACCCGCGACCACGTAAACCGCGGCCGCCAGGTACGTCCCAAGAGAATCAGCTTGTCGAGTCCTCGCGCCTTTTGCCAATGGCCGCGAAGAAAAATCGCGGCCAGCCCGATTGCAAGAACTACTCCACCGACGGAGTACGACCAAATCACCGTGCTGGGAACTGCGAAGAAAGCCACGACTGCCGAAGAATTTGCTAAGCTGCCGCTCACGACGATTCCTTTCCCCCGTTTGCGCCTGCAATTATCACACAGCGAAGCGACCCGTCTCCTGGCGGTTTGTCGACATTCGGAACTGAGCTGGGATTGCTTGCCAACTTCCGGGTTGCTCGTCACTCGGCCGCAATCGACCAGCGGCGCCAGGCCAAGTACAACTGAGGCAGCTGAGAGTGCATCAATGGTGCATGAAACAGTATGGTAACAGGCTCGACCCGCACTCAAAATCGTCTTGCAAGGTGCTAGTTATGACTGGAAGATGGACAATCGTTCCGTTGGTGGTTGTTTGTTCTCTCTATCTCTTCAGCTGCGGTGGGATTATCCAGCCGGAGCCGGGCCAACTATTCCAATTTGATTTCGCCAATGGAGCGCAGGGCTGGAGCGCCGGCTTTTCCGACTACCCGGCTGGACAAGAAGCTTTCTTTGAACTGGCATCCGGCATCAAACCTCTGCCATCCCCGCTGGACCAGACCAGAACCGGGTTTTTCATCAGCGGCAATAATCATAGCGACGATTTGTTTATGTTTCTCAAAGTGCGGATCACCGGTCTGAAGCCGGCGACCGCCTATAATGCCGGCTTCCATGTTGAATTTGCTACGAACGAGTCCAAAGAGTGTGTTGGAATTGGCGGTGCTCCCGGTAAATCCGTGTGGGTCAAGACGGGAGCTTCCGCCATTGAACCGCAGCCGGTTCTTCAAAGCAATGGCCAATTCCTCATGAACATTGATAAGGGCAACCAGTCCTTGGGGGGCAAAGATGCCATAGTAATCGGCACGATAGAGAACAGTTCAACCGATTGCGTCCACCTAGTGTACTGTCCCAGGAATAACTAGCCAGACTATTCTTCTCCTTTCCGGCGGCGCCGGGGCTCGGTGCTGCCCGGTTTTCTCGACTCCAATTTCGCCCGGGCGCGCTCAATCTTCTTCAAGATATCCTCGAGTTTGGCCGTCCAGACGAAAGGTCGCGGATTCTCATTCCACGCGGCCAAGAACTCCTCGATGGCCCGCACTAAATCCGGCACACTGAA